>Ga0182013_10000900_pt1 | contig 41302 bp, 44 predicted proteins | sample 612S2MmetaG_FD_120487 | JGI IMG/M metagenome (GOLD analysis project Ga0182013, IMG submission 120487) | Permafrost microbial communities from Stordalen Mire, Sweden - 612S2M metaG | ecosystem: Environmental > Terrestrial > Soil > Wetlands > Permafrost | place: Sweden: Stordalen | collected... | reverse complement strand
TCCTGGCCTATGAAAAAGTCAGCAGCTATGCCGCCGCACAGATCGTGCTCGACCGGGAGGTTCAACGCCAGAATGACACCGTTTGCCGCACCACCGGCCTGAGTCCCAATGCGGCTTGGGAAAATGCCCTCGCGCAAAAGCGTACCGCCACGCGTCCGTGTCCGCCTTCCAGCCTGCTGGACCTGCATCTGGCTCTCCATTTGAAACGCCGCGTCAACACCGACAACCAGATCGACTTTCTTGGTCAAAGTTGGCACATCGCTCCCACCAAACGAGCCTCAATCACCCTAATCCACCACCCCCTCAGACAGTTCTGGGCGGTCACCCAACCACCATTGCCGCCGCTCAATAACTGGCCGGAAATCCTCGGAAATTACTCCTTGTAAAACTGTCTCCTTTTGAACTCGCGCACTAATCTCCTTTTGAACTCCCGCCGACAGGATATTTGAAATTTCTTGCACACTCTTTCGGCTAGGGGTAATTTATCCCGCAGCAGAGGAGTTGGTTCCTTGACATTCTGGACGGATGTGAGTCTTTGCGTGGGGCAACTTGGCCCGGAATGAACCGGTCTGCCATTTGATTCTCCTTGGCCCCGCGAACGTTATTTTTTTTTCGCTGGTGATTAAACACTGGGGCCATGAATTCTGTACCGGCATAAACGGGGATTGGTCAGGCTCTTTCTCCCTCCCGTCAAACCGAGTCGCACCGAGTCAAACCAGTTTGACGGCTTGACTGTCGCTTTTTGACCAGTTGAACCGCCGGGAAAGCGAACTCGTACCGCTTGGTACCACTTAATATCGCTTGAGAGGAGAATATTTTTGGGAGAACCGACTCGCCAGCTTGGACTAACGCCCACAATCTGCAATGTGCCCCCGGACGTGAACCGCTATTCAATTATTACCTTGCAACAGAATTAATGGATTGCATCCTGAAACGGTGAATGTGAAAGATTCAATGACGGCAGCCGCTCCGCTAAATCAGGGTGGCAAAGTTGATTCGGGTAAGGACAAGCTTGATGCGTACCTCGACCGAATCAATAATCTGCCACCGACGCCGTCGCTAATCATCAAATTGCTCGCGCTCCTCAAGCAGCCCAGCCCGGATATCGAAGAGGTGGTCAAGCTGGTGAAACGCGATCCCGCGCTCACAACGGAGGTCATCAAGCTTTGCAACAGTTCGTATTTCAGGGGTGAGCAACTGATCGCCGAGGTGTCCGAAGCCACCGCCCGGCTTGGTTTCTCCGAAGTCTATCGCGTCATCATGATGGTTTCGGCCACGCGGACAATTTCACTTGCGAACGTCGAATCCGTGCTGGAAGTGGAGGCGCTGTGCCGTCATGCCATCGCCACCGCCGTGGCGGCTGGAGTCATCGCCAAAGCGGTGGCGGAAAATCCAGATTCCGCTTTCATCGCCGGTCTCTTGCACGATGTGGGAAAGATCGCGCTCGCGTCCGCCCAGGGAGTTCGATACCAAGCGCTGGCGCGAGAAATAAAAATTCAAGGCGGGTCTCTCAGTCAGGCGGAGAAGAAAAATTTTGGTTTTGACCATAGCGAAGTGGGCAGCCGGTTGCTGGAACGCTGGGACCTGCCGCCGGAAGTTGTCCTGGCGGTTCGCTATCACCATAATCTCACGGGAGCCGCTGACTCTGGACGACTGACCGCAACCGTGGTGCTGGCCAATATGCTGGCAAAAGAGGAGGAAAAGAAATCAGCCGGAGACCCCGGCACCGTGGATGACATCGCCCAAGCGATCTCCATTCTAAGTCTGGCCCCAGGACCTTTATCCGCAGTCATGGAAGAAGTCCATGAAGCTCTGAAGCGGGATGCAGGTTTATTGAAGGCCGCGCCGGGCAAATCGCGTCCGACTCAATAGGCTTCGATTATTCCGCTTCGGATCATCCATGCAATTCGGTGCTCGCCAAACGCTGATTTTTGTGATTAAGATTTGCCACGGTAGCGCTCCGTCGAGGAGGAAACGCGCCCGGTATATGAGAAAACCGCTCGGTCTAATTCTTGTAATCGCCCTCAGTGTTTTTTCTTTCTCGCCGACGTTCGGACAAAGCATCCGCATCCCATGGAGCGGTTACGCCCACGCGCCGCAGCATGGTGCCGCCGCCACTACGGCATCCCAGCCGCTAAATCGCATCCGCTGGTCCACGCCGGTGGATTTGAGTCCGGATTATACCCCTTCCGGCGAACTGACGATCCATTACGGCTCACCCTTGATCACGCGATCCAACACCGTGATCGTGCCGGTCAAAACGGGCCTTACCTCCGGCTTTGAAGTCGAGTCGCTCGTTGGCGCAACGGGCGCGACGAATTGGACGCAGGCCACCGACTATATCATGCCGCCCCACAATTGGACTCCCAGTTTTTCTCCGGCACTGACGCCCAAAAACCGGCTCTATTTCGCGGGCGCCGGCGGCACGGTTTATTATTGCGATTGCCCGGACACCACAAATGCAACGCCCACCTTCGGCCAGATCGCTTTCTACGGCCTCACCAATTACCTGGCCGATACCAACGACTTCATCGCTAGCGTGTTCATTGACACGCCGATCACTTCAGACCGTTACGGGGACATTTTCTTTGGTTTCGAAGTCTTGGGACCAAATCCCCTCAATCTTCAGAGCGGCCTCGCCCGCATTGCCTCTGACGGCTCGGGCACTTGGATCACCGCGGCCAGCATCGGGCCGGTGGACAAAGTCGCGATGAATTGCTCCGCTGCCCTCAGCAACGACCATAAAACCCTTTACTTCGCCGTCAATTCCTCTCAGTACGGTTATGGCTATCTGGTCGCCGTGGATAGCCGCACACTTGCGCCACTGGCCAACGTACGGCTCAAGGATGTGGTCTATACGAACAATGACGCAGTCTTGAACGACAATGGCAGCAGCTCCCCGACCATCGGCCCGGATGGCGATGTCTATTTCGGTGTGCTGGAAAATCCGCCGCAATCCAACCATTATCGCGGCTGGCTGCTGCATTTTGATCGCACCCTGAGCCAGCTTAAAATTCCCGGCGCGTTTGGCTGGGATGACACACCTTCCATTGTCCCTGCTTCGCTCGTGGCTGCCTACGGCGGCAATTCGCCCTACTTGCTGATGACCAAGTATAACAATTACGCCGGCGCCGGAGGTGATGGCATTAACCGCATCGCGGTATTGGACCCGCAAAGTACCGAGACCAATCTCACCGGCGGCGCCCTCGTCATGGCGGAAGTCATCACCATCGTCGGCCCAACCCCAGACCCCGAATATGTGGATTCGGGATATCCCAACGCCGTGCGCGAATGGTGCATCAATTCCGCCGCCGTTGATCCCTTCACCAAATCCATTCTCGCGAATAACGAGGATGGCAACCTCTACCGCTGGGACCTTACCTCCAATACCCTTTCCGAGACCAACGTGCTTACGTCCGGAGTTGGCGAGGCTTATACGCCAACGATCGTCGGCGACGATGGCGTCGTGTACGCCATTAATAATGCCACTTTGTTCTCCATTGGCCGATGAAACAATCCATGCGAACAAGAATATTCTTCATTCTCATCGGTTTCTCGATCTTGCTGCGCGCCGTATCAGCGCGCGCCGATCTCGCCTTCACCCTGACCCCGTCCGCGCGGTCCGGCGCGGGCGCCAACGAAGTCATCTTCACTGCCACGCTCAACAATACCAGCCCCTCGAATTGTCTTTTCCTGAACGATCTTCGGATTTGCTTCTTCGACGACGCCACCAACTTTCTTGGGGCGGATACCAATGAGTTCTTCGCCAATGTGCCGGGAATTCTTTTGCCCGGCGAAACTTACGGCGGCGAGGTGTTTGGAATTATTCTGGACCCGGCGATCATGCCCGGCGATTACTTCGGCAGCATCGCCCTCCTTGGCGGCACGAATATTTTCGCAATTACCAATCTGCCGGCGCAAACCTTCCGCATTACGTGGCCGGACAGCGTTGGCGATGGCATCCCCGACTGGTGGCGCGCGGAATATTTTGGCGGAGACGGCACCACAACCAACAGCCAGTCCTGCGCCACTTGCGACGCTGACGGCACCGGCCAGAACAACCTCTTCAAATATGTCGCCGGGCTTGACCCCACAAATGCCGCTTCCGTCTTCACGCTCGGCATTTCCCTGAACTCGCAACCGATGCTAACCTTCGGCCCGGCCGCACCCGGCCGCAACTATGCCGTTCAATCCAGCACTGACCTGACCACCAATCTTTGGACCCCACTCGCTGCCACCACCACCACGATCTCCACGAACCAACTCACCATCACCGACACAAACGCTCTCACCAACCAGTGCTTTTACCGCGTCCAAATCAATCTGCCTTGACTTACCTGTTTGCCTCCGCTCCAACGTCCAGACGCCTGATTTTTATTTCCCGCAGCGCCGCTCGCGTCTGGTAAGTCGCCAGGCCCAGCGGCCTTGAAAGTTCAATTTCGCCGAATCGCAATCCGATCTTACGCCCCTTTGTTTTCACATCCACAATCTGCTCCGCGTCCACCCACGCCTCAATCTTAGCATCCGTCACCCGCACGCGCACGCGATACCATCGGCCCCGCTCATATTTCATGTTTCGCGACGTTTCATTTTCCGACGCGTCCTCACCGTCAACGCTCGAAAGACCTGTCACCGCCCCGCCCCAACCGCCCAGGATCAAACTGCAATTCGTCTCGCCCACCGGAAAAGTCAGCCCGCAAAAGAAATCGGCCCCCTCCACCCGCATTGCATCCAGCGCCACCTCGTAATTCGTCTTCGGAACCCCATTCGTCCAGTTGACGCCGCTCAACGAGTCGCCCGACTCGATCACCAACAATCCCGACTCGCATTTCGCCGCGCCGTGCCCGCTAAAATCAGTGATCTGCCAGCCCTTTAAACTCTTCCCGTCAAAAAGTGATTTCCACCCAGTCCCTTCGAATGGAGCCGACGGTTTGGCTCCCGCCTTTTGCAAAAATAGATCGCCGGCCGGGCGCTTGGCTGTTGCCGCCGGTTTGGTCACCGCCGGATTCTGCGCCGTTCCCGACATGCACGCAGCGAGCATCATTACCCCGGCCAGCATGAACGAAACCGCCATTCCATTGCTTTTAATCATCGGTTTAGTAACCGTGCTTCTTCAACCAGTATAGGATACCAAGAATGCCAATCCCCGCAAGGGACATCCACCATGCCGAACTCACAAAATAAGAAAGCGCCACCATCGCCAGCCCGCACCCGAGGGGAATCTCCGATTTCTGTTTCTTGCCATATATAAACAGCCCGCTCCCGATGGCTCCCCAAATTAACGACGCAAAAAGTGAACTTGCGCTCAAATCAAACATGCCCGCCTCCTCGACTCGTTGCCCATCGGAATAACCTGCGAGTTCGCGACGAAGGGACTGATGTGCAACCCCACGCATCTTCTCCCTCGCGCCTTCGAGGCGCGATCGAATTCCAAAGTACAAAATTCTCCTCGCATCATTCCCCTTCCTCGCCAATCTTCTTATCGCGTCTTGACCAAATGAACAACGCCCCGGCAATTCCATCATTCCTTCGCGTCCAGCCCGGCGGCCTATTGCTTTCCGTGAAATTGCAGCCGCGCGCTTCCGCCAATGAAATCGGCGGACCGCTCGCCGACGAACTGCGCGTGAAAGTAACCGCCCCGCCAGTGGACGCCGCCGCCAACGAAGCCCTGTTGCGTCTCCTTGCTGAGACGCTCGATTGTCCGCGCGGCCGCGTCGAATTGGTTCGCGGCCACACGTCCCGCCACAAGGTCATCAAGCTGCATGGGCTCGACATCGCCGCTGCGCTTGCCAAACTTCTCCCGTCCGCCAAATAAACCTCGACGGCCACACTGGCGATTTCCCGTGCCGCGATTGCCAACGCCCCGTCATCTTGCTTAACTGCGAGGGTTGAACTCATTCGTGACATGGATTGAAAGCACGGGCAAATGGAGCCCGTGGTTGATGGTCGGGGTATTCCTGGCCGCGTCGCTGCTTACCATTTGGCGGCTCGAAAGCATGTCCGCTGGCGGCCTCGAAGGCACCGTCATCGGCACCCTCGTCACCCCGTATCTCACCGGCTTGGGCAATCTCTTTTTTGCCTACGACATGCTCGAAAAAAAGAATGGGGCAAGCGAAGTGATGACCAATTGCCTCGTCAACAATGTCACCAACATGACCCTCGTGCTCGGCCTTCCCGCGCTGATTTGGGGTTTGAATCTCTTTCCCAGCAAATCCAGCGGCAAAAAGAAACCTGCCCGCGCCAAAAAATCCTCCCCCTCCGGCGAACTCAACCGTCTGTCCCTCCTCCTGACCCTGACGGCCATTTTGTTCTTCACCGGCACAACCTGGGCGTTGGGCGCGGATGGACAAATCACTTTCTACGACGGCCTGGTGCTCGTGGGCCTGTTTGTATTCTGGCAATGCTTTCACATTTTTGAAGTGCTCAAAACCAACGCGCGTCAAAACCGGGGCTTTGGCTGGATGCTCGCCATTGATTTGGTGCTCTTCGGCCTCGGGGCTTATGCCGTCTATGTCAGCACCAAATGGCTGGTGGATTGGATTTCCGATATCCACACCGGCTTCATCAGTGTGGAACACATGGGCTGGCTCAGCGGCTGGTTGATGGTCATGCCCAATGCCATTCTCGCGTTTTATTATGGCTGGACCAGACGCCCGGAAATCGTCTATACCTCGCAAGTCGGCGACAACCACATCTGCATTCCGTTGTGCATCGGCATCTTCGCGCTTTTCAAGACCATCTCCGTCCCGGCGTTTTTCCAACCGGGCATCTATGTGTTGCTGGGCGCCACGCTGATTCATTTTTTGTTTATTGCGCTGTTGGGCCGACTGCCGCGACTGGCGGGTTTGGTGCTCATCGCCGCCTATGGCTATTTTCTTTACGCAGGGTTGCTGTCGTGAATGTCAGAGCGCGTTGACCAGCGGATTCGACCGCACCTTGTCGCTCAATTCCACGAATGGCACCTGCGCTTCCAGCCACTTCGGGTCTTTGGTCAGGCCGTCCATCGAATTCTGGGTGTTATTGCAAATCAAATAGACCCCTTCGCCCAGCACCAGGAACGCCTCGAACATCGTCCCCACGCCGTGGCGCGAGAACGCGAAATCCCCCACCCCATGCCGCGCATCCAGCAACTCCGCGCGCAAGACGCCCAGGTCACTGGCAAAATTCTTCAGAAAATCATCATTCCGCGGCCCGACATAATTCAGGATGCGGCTCTGTTTCCGCACCAGCGAAATGACCGCCCATTCATCGAACACCACCTTCCGGTAACGGTTGGTCATCTGTTCCGCGCATTGCCGGATTGCTTTCGTCGTTTCTTCCAGGGTCATATTGTAAGTTGTGTTAGCGCCGGTTTAGCCGGCCTGGTTTCGTCTCAAAACAAGGCAGTCCTCGCCGTCATGGGACACGTGGCCCCGTGACGAACCACCCCGCTATTGCCAATCATATTTGCCGCTTTCAGCAACCGGGATTCAAGCTACTGTTATACCAAATTTTAACATGCTCGATCATAACCATGACGCCCTCATCTTCGTCCTCGTCCTGCTCGCCGCTCTGGCCGCAACCTTGTTCACCCTGACCAGAACACTGCCCGCGCAAAATGTAATTTCCGCCGCCGCCCTCATCGCGTTTTTGTCCGGCCTCATCCAAATCATCGGCGCAAAAACCGGCGTCCCATTCGGCCCTTTCTTCTACACCGAAAATCTGGGCCCGATGTTGTTCCACCTCCTACCGTGGCCAGTTCCCTTGATCTGGGTCATCGTCATCCTCAACTCGCGTGGCGTGGCCCGATTGATCCTGCGCCCGTGGCGCAATCATTCGAGCTATGGCCGATGGTCGCTCGCCCTGACTTGCGCCCTCACCGTCATGTTCGACCTCTCTTTGGAACCTTTCGCGGCTTATGCCAATCATTTTTGGATTTGGAAAACTCCAAAACATATTGCGTCCTGGTATGGCGCGCCGTGGATCAACTTCATTAGCTTTGCCGTCACGACCCTGCTTATCCTTGCTATCGCAACCCCCTGGCTGATCAACAAAAAACCCATCGCCAAATCACCCCCGGATTATTTTCCTCTGATCATCTGGTCCTTCCTGATGTTGCTCCTCACGGTCGGCAACGCCACCCAACAACTCTGGGGAGCCACCGTTTTCACGCTCAGCACCACCATTCCCGTCACCGCCTCCGCCTGGCGAAATTCGCGCCGGTAAAATTCCAATTGGTTATTGGTTCTTGATCATTCTCTGGAGCTTGGATGTTGGTCCTTGGAGCTTTTTCAAATCTCCCCTCCCTCCACCGGCAGTCGCGTCAACCGCAACTTCGCCACCAGCATACCATCCATTTCCTCCACGCGCAACTCATACGCGCCCAACATCAGCACATCGCCGGCTTTCGGGAATCCGCCCAGCCGATGCGTCACCCAACCGCTCACTGTCGTGACCCCTTCCTCTTCCAACTGCTCATGCACCAATTCCGACAACTCATGCAGCGGCAACGCGCCGGCCAGTTCCCACACGTCCGCGCTCTTTTTCACCTGCAGCGGTTTCTCCTGGTCAAACTCATCCTGAATCTGCCCCACCAATTCCTCGAGGATGTTTTCCAGCGTCACCATGCCGACCGTCCCGCCGTATTCATCCACGACCATCGCAAAGTGCAATTTGCGTTCGAGAAATAATTGCAACAGTTTCTCCAGCCGCGCTGTCTCCGGCACATAAATTAATTTCCGCGCCACCGTCGCCAAGTCCGCGCCGCTCCGCGCCCGGTAACGCGACGCGAACAAATCCTTGTAATGCACCACGCCCGGCGTCTTGTCCAGGTTCCCGCCCTCGCACAGCGGAAAGCGCGAATAACGCGTTTTCTCCGCCACTTCCAGGCATTCCGTGATGCTCGCTTCCGTGTCCAGTCCCACGATTTCATGCCGCGGTCGCATGACTTCCCGCACCACGCGCCGCTTCAAATCCAGGGCGTTCAGCACAATGTCCCGGCCCAAGCGCGTCGCGCCGGATTGTTGTTGCGAGCCACTGACCAGCAATCGCAGCTCCTCCTCTGAGTGGGTTCGCTCCGCCTCGCTTGCCAGTTCCACGCCGAACTGGTTCAACAACCACATCGCCGAGCGGTTCAGCAGCCACACGAAAGGAAAAGTAATCCGCGCGAACAACGCCAGCGGCCACGCCGTGCGCAAACCCACCAGGACGGTTCGACGAATCGCCGTCGCTTTCGGCACCAGTTCCCCCACCACAATCAACAAATACGAATTGACGAAAAATCCCGTCAGAATCGCCGCTGTGTGCCGGAAAGTGAGTGAATCCACGCGCAACCAATCAAACAACGGCGCGAGCAAGGCCGCAAACACCGGTTCCACCAGCACACCCAGTCCCAGACTGGCCAGCGTGATTCCTAATTGCGTCGCGCTGATGGTTGCTTCGAGGTTTTTGATCAGTCGCCGCAGGATTTTCGCGCGACGATCCCCGCGCACCACCAGCGTCTCGATCTGCGTGTCGCGGATCTTCACCATTGCCAGTTCCGCCGCCACGAAAAATCCGTTCAGCAGCACGAGTGCCAGGACTCCAAGCAACTTCAGCAGATTGGATATCAAGCCGTCCATGCTACAAACGCACCTCGCCGAAAATGACCTTGAGGATGTCCTGCAAACTCACGACGCCCGTTTCCCTCTGGTCGCGTCCCAGCACGATCGCGAGCCGCTGACCGCTGCGTTGCATCCGTTTCAACGCCTCCTCCAGCCGCATCTCCGCCTCCAGATACAAAGCTGGTTTCACATATTCGCCAACGAGTTTGCCCGAATCCAATTCCGCCTGATACATCACCGCGCGCAAACTCACGATCCCCACAATCCGCCTTCGTGCGCCCTCAATCCGCCACACCGGCAGCCGCGAAACGCTGAGCGCCCGCGACACCTTCAACGCATCGCCCATCGTGGTCTGCGTCGTGACCGCAGCCACCAGGTCCATCGGCAGAGCCACGTCGCGCACCTCGATATTCTGCAAATCCAGCACCCGGTTGATCATCGCCCGCTCTTCGGACGACAACCCTTGCGCCGATTCCTGCATCACCAACCGCATCTCCTCCCGGCTCCCAAACAACAGTCCCTTGAACGTTTTCCCTTCCGTAAAACGCAGCAGGCCCTCGGAGAGTTTGGTCATCAAAACGACCATCGGCGACAACGCCAGGTGGACGAATCGAAACGGCCTCGCCATGGCGAGCGACAAACGGTTGGGATACATCCGGAACAACATTTTCGGCAGCAACTCGCAAAAAGCGTAAAACAAAAACATCACCACCAGGAAACTTGCCAGCAACCAAGCCGGCCATCGGCCCAGCCATCTTTGCAGCGAGATCACCAGCAGCGTCACCGCGATCAAATTCGCCAGCGTATTGCCGACCAGGATGGTCCACAGAAAATTCTCCGGCCTTTCCAAATAGCGGAACAGGACCGTCGCCCGCTGGTCACCCGAGCGCATCAATTGTCGGATGCGCAGCCGGCTCAATGCCAGCACCCCCGCTTCCATTCCCGAAAGCAGAAACGACAACACCACGCAAACCCCGATCAACAGCACCATTAATGAATTATCGTACATGAAAATCTATTTCCTCACCGTCTCCACTTGCAATTCCCGCACCCGCCGTTCGTCCCCTGCCAGGGCCGTCAGTTTCAATCCCGAAAAAACCACCGATTCCCCCACCGCCGGAACCGTTTCCTTCTGCGCCACCATCAACCCTCCCATCGTGTCCACCTCCGGCGCGCTGCCCAGCGACGGATATTCCCGCCGGAAATCCTCCAGCCGCATCGTGCCGTTTACCCGCCAACGGCCCTCGCCCAGCTTCTCCATCACGAAGCCGTCCGCCACATCCTCGCCGCGGATTTCCCCCACCACCTGCTCCAGAATATCCTGCATCGTCACAATGCCCGCCGTGCCGCCGTATTCGTCCAGCACAATTGCCAGCCCGCGTTGCTGGCGCTGCAAACTCTTCAACAACTGCAACAGATTCATGCTCTCCGGCACAAACGACGGAAACTCAATCGCGTCCGCCAGGTCAATATTCTGGTCCATCAACAACGCCCGCGTGTTCAACAAACCCACAATCGTGTCCGGCGTCTCGTCATACATCGGCAGCCGGCTGTGCTTGAACTTTCGCGCCGCCGCCACCATTTCCTCGACCGACAAATCGTCCGGGATCGCCGCCATCCGCGAGCGCGGCCGCATCACGTCCTTCGCCGTCTGCCGGTCCAGCCCCACGATTTGCAAAATGATCTCCTTTTCCGAACGCGCCAAAGTCCCCTGTTGAAATGCCAGTTCCAGCAGCTCCTGATACTCCTCGTCCGTCAATTCCGCCTGCGGCTTGAATGACCGCGGCACCAGCGCGCGCAAAATCATGTCGTCCAGCCTTTGCGCCACGCGCCGGAACGGCCCCGTGAACTGCTGCAAAAAATCCATTGGCCGCGCCACGCGCAAAGCCCATTTCTCCGGCGTCCGCACCGCCAGGGTTTTCGGCGCCACTTCGCAACCCACCAGAATCAAGACCAGCAACGCCGGCAAAATCACGAACCCCAGCCAGTAAGGCGACGGCGACGCCAACAGCGCAATCGCCAGAATCGAGGCATTCGCCACCGTGTTGCCCAGCACAATCGTCGCGAGCAAATGCTGCGGCTCCCCGAGCAGCCGCGCCACCACACTGCCCCGCGCCGGAGAGCGTTCCGCCAATTGCCGCACCTGCCATTTGCCCAGCGAGAACAGCGCCGACTCCGCCAGCGCAAAGAAAAAACTCATGCCGGCAAAAATCAGCAACCCCGTCACCGCCAGATACGGCATCAGCACCATGCCGGGAGTATTAGCCAGCCAGCCCCAAGTCAAAAGTCAAAACTCGCAGGACGAGGAAAAAGGGATCGCGGAATCAAACGCGACATTGGAAGAACTGATGCTCAAGCCGGTCAAACCGATGAACTACTTGGATTTACTTGGACTTGGTTTGACTTTTCCAAAGCCAGCGGGTTTTCGGCATTTTTTATATGCCCATAACCCACCCGCCCGGTTTTTCAAGCCGGTTGTGTCAAAACCAATGCGGGCCATTCAAAATACAAATGGCTCATCTTTCATCCCGCCCGGGATGCCAAGGAACCACCCTCCCAACAACAAAACCGTAGCACAAATATAGGGTTTTGCAAGAAATTCACGACCACTCGTAAGAAGTATGCGGTCAGTCGCCTTCTTGCTGCCAACCTCAACAAGTTTTGCGGATCAAAGCACAATGCTTGCACCGTCAGTGGCGCGCCAGACGGCTTTACTTCAACGCGAAACCAACTGCCATTCCCTCTCCAACCCTCGCAGCTTAATCCATGCTTGCAGAGCGGAGTGATCAAGTCCCTCGCCTGACAGCGCCAGCATGGACCGAATATCGCGCAGATGTTTTTCCGAGCCGCCCTCGCGATAATATTCCAATTTTCGGACGATGACATATTCCGGCGGCGCAAGGATCAAGGTTTCTCCTTCAAACTGAATTTTGCGGCGCATCCGGAACCCCCACGCATTTAATTCATCCCGGCCTGTCAGATAAATATCTGCTTTGAAGCCGCTCCCGGTGTGAATGATATTGAAGTGTCCACGCTGCTCGCGTTCCAATTCGGCAAGAATGGTTTCAGCAGGTGGAAGATAAAATTCCGTGGCGGGAAAAGCATTGGCCAGGCCTGTGACCTCCTGCCGGCTAAGAAAAACGATAAAATCAATGTCGTGGGTCAGGCGTGGCTCGCCATAAAAAATAGCCGCCACGCTCCCGCCGATGATGTAACGCAGTCCCGACTGGTTTAAAGGCTTTACAAAGAATAGAAAGAGTTCAGGTGCGAGCATGGGTAAAAATCCGCAGCACCTCCGCCTGCACCTGCTCCTCCGTCCAATCGGGATGTTGCGCGCGGACTCCGGCCGTTTTCATCTTACGGGCCGACCAGTAGAGCTGCTGCGCCAGCCGCAACCGCTCCTCCCCGCTCAAGGCCCGCAACGCGGCGATTTGTTCGGGACCGGGTTGTTCATCCGTCAGCATGTAAAAAATGTGAGGCGCAAAGGCCAATCGCGCAAGCCCGGAGTTTCCAAACTTCAATGGGTCGCCAGCCCCCTTTTCCGGCAGGAGCGCAGGGCATTACCCTGCGCGAAAATCCCTGGTGAATAACGTGGAGCGATGCTCCCCGCTCCTGCGCCGGACTCAATTCAACGCCACGCCGCGCCGGATGTAAGTCGGCACATCCAGATCCTCGCCTTGATGAATCGTCGGCTCGCTTTTCTCGAAACGACCCTTGGAAACAATTTCAAGCGACAGGGTGCCTTGCCGCATCGCGGCGCTTTTCTTCCTCGAACGCGAACCGCCCGCTTGGGAAGTCAGCAATCTCTCCGCCTGTTGCTGCGTCAATATCGGGGCCGGCGGCACATGCCGCGAAGCCGGCCGCGCGGCGGCCCTGGGATTGCAAATATCATGCTCGTGCGCCGTCGGTTCCGAATGCCGCTGCTGCGACGGCACGGGCTGGGCGCGCGCCAGTTCCTCGCCCGCGTTTTGCCGCGAAGCCACCAGCGTGACCGACAGCCGCCCGGCGTATTCCTCCTGAATCCCCGCGCCCATGATGATGTGCGCGTTCTCGCAATGCCGGTTGATCTGTTCCATCACGCGGTTCACCTCAGACATCGTCATGTCCGGCCCGCCTGCCAGGCTCACCAGCACCGCGTCCGCCTCCGCCAGGACCTGCCCGCATTCCAGGAACGGATGCGTCAACAATTTCTCGATCACCTCATGCGACCGGTTTTCGCCGGACGCCTCCACCGTGGCCAGCGAACTTTCCTCGTGCCGCCCGCGCAGCACCGCGCATAAATCATTGAAATCAACGTTGATCAATCCCGTGTGCGTCAGCAACCGCCAGATGCCGCGCACGCCCTGCGCCAGCAATTCGTTCGTGATTTTCAACGCCTCATTGACGCTCGTGTTCTCGTCAATCAACTTGAAAACTTTTTGGTTCGGCAGGCAGATGACGCCGTCCGCCTCACTCTTCAATTCACGCAAACCCGTCTGCGCCTGCCGCGACCGCCGCGCGCCCTCAAATTCAAAAGGCAGCGTCACAATCCCCAGCACCAGCGCGCCGCATTCCTTCGCCAGTCGCGCCACCACCGGTCCCGCGCCCGTCCCCGTCCCGCCGCCGAGGCCCGCGACCACGCAAACGATGTCCGCCCCCAGGCACAGTGCGCGGATTTTTTCCTCGTCCTCCACCGCCGCCGCGCGGCCCATTTGCGGATCGCCGCCCGTGCCGAGACCCCGCGTCAATTTAGCCCCGAGCGTCATCCGCTCCGTCACGGCCAAACGTCCGAGCGCCTGCGCGTCCGTGTTGATCGCCATGAAATTGACGCCGGCAAAATCCTGTTGCGCCATGTAATCCACCGCGTTCCCGCCGCCGCCGCCCACGCCGAAAACCTTCAGCGAAAATTTCTTCGCTTCCGTCCCGCCATCCGTCACCTGCGTTTTTTCAGCTTCCATAGGGTCTATTTCCGATTAAAAATCTCCGTCCACGTCTTTTTGATGCCATCACCGAAAAATCCCGCGCTGCGTTTCTTTTGTTGAAACGAGCCGAATTTCACCAAGCCAATGGCCGTCGCGAATTCCGGCTGGTCCAGCGCCGATTTGATCCCGTTGATCGAATTCGCCTTGCCCAGCGACGACGGCATCTGAAACACCCGTTCGGCCAGCTTGGTGATTTGCGGAATCCGGGCGCCGCCGCCGCAGATGAACACTCCGGCTCGCAAATAATCCAGCAATTCCGCGCGCGCAATGTCCTGCTCGATCAACTGCAAAATTTCCTCCAGCCGCATGGACATCACGCGGCGCAAATGCTCCAGGTTGATCGTCTTCAACGGCAAACCCAGCTCGTTGGCAATCGTGATCGTCTGCCCCTTTACGCCGTCATCCATCAGCGCGGAACCATGCTCGATCTTCAGTTGCTCCGCGCGGCCGAGCGGAACTTTCAGGCCATACGCCAGATCGTTTGAAACATGGTCGCCGCCCACGGCGAGCACGCCGGTGTGCTTGATGATGCCGTCCGCATACACCGCAAAATTCGTGGTCCCGCCGCCGATGTCAATGACCAGCGCGCCCATTTCCTTTTGCTCGTTCGTCAGCAGCGCCAGCGACGCCGCCAGGCCGTTGAACACAATGGCCTCCACTTCCAATTGCAGACCTTTCACCACGCGAATCGGGTTTTGCAGCCGGTTGAAGTTTCCGTGAACCACATGCACGTCCACTTCCACGCGCGCCCCGAGCATGCCGACCGGGTCCACGATGCCGTCCGCGCCGTCCACCAGAAAATGCTGGCGCACGGCGTGCAGCACATGGTTCTCCGTCGGCAGATTGATGGCCTTCGCGTTCTTGATCACATCCTGAACATCCTCCGCCGTGATCTCGCGGTCGGACGACACCACCGGATGCACGCCGCGATTATTGAATCCCCGGATGTGTCCGCCCGTGACGCCGAGATAAACGCTGCGAATCTCCACGTCCGCCATTTGTTCCGCCTCCACGATGGCGTTGCGGACATCCTCCTCCGTCGCGGAAACGTCGGCGATTTCCCCCTTGCGCACGCCGCGCGAGCGCGCCTGACCGAGGCCGATCAGGTTGAGCGCGCCCGTGGCATTCACCTCGCCCACCACGGCCACGATTTTGGACGTGCCGATTTCCAGGCCGACAATCAGGGAAGCTGGGTCAAACATTTTTTTTCCGGTTTCGTTGCAGGTTGCGGTTTCTGGGACTGCCCGCCGGCGCCGCGCTCGCCTCGATCCACGTGGCCGGGCTGTTGTTGGGCACCGATAAATCAAGGGTCGCAATCACTTTGCCGGCGCCCAGGGCCTTGACCTGAGTTTCGCGCCAGCAACGCAATTGCCAGTCAAAATTCTGCATGGAAAACGTAATCAGGCTTCCCTGGCTGGTCTTCACCTGCAAAATTTCCGGCGAAGCCACATCAATCATTTCCAGGTCCACCAAACCCGACATCGGCGAACGCTCGAACGCCGTGATCAATTGCAACGCCGCCCGTGCCTGCGGCGATTCAAGCCGCTTGCCGGGCACCAAATCGCCCGGGTTGAGGCCGGAAATCACCGGCAAAACATCATTTGTCCGCGTCTCTGGTGTCGCGCGTTGCTGCGGTTCCACCAGCGTCATCACGTAGCCTTCGCCATCAATATGCAACACGCCCACCTCCACGCGGCCGGCCGGACTTCTCTGCAAGACGTGGGCCTGCGCCAGCGGCTCCCGTTCCGCCACCCGCAAACGCAGCGTGTGCGGCAACACCCGTTCCACCGCCACGGATCGGATCATGGAGACCATTTCCAAATCGCGCTTCACCCGCGCCAAGTCGAGCGCGAGCAGATTTTCGCCCGGCCTCACCCCGGCCCAATGGCGCAATTGTTCGGGCGCAATCACGCCGTCGGTCTGCACTTCGATGTCCTCCACCGCAAATTGCTTGTTCTGATAGATCAACCGGTTCAAAGCGAACTCGCCCGTTCGCCAGACCAGATAAAAACCCAGCACCGTTCCAAAAAGCAGCGCCAGCGCAATCGCCACGAGCCGCACGCGCGACGCCCGCACCTGGTCCGAGCGCAGCTTCACATCGAGGACGTGTGAGTTCCCCAGCCGCCGATTTTTTGGTTTGCGATTGAACCAGCTCATTTCAATGCCACTCCGCGGCGCAACGCGAGGTCCACCATTCGCCGGCATAATTCCGGATAATCTATGCCCGCCGCCGCCGCCGCTTTGGGAAACAAACTCAACTCCGTCATCCCCGGCAGGCTGTTCACTTCCAACACCACCGGGTCGCCGTTCGGGCGCACCATTACATCCACGCGCGCGTAATCGCGACCCGCAATCGCCTTGAACGCGCCGAGCGCCGCGGTCTGGACCCGTTTGGTTGTCGCCACGTCAAATGCGGCCGGGCAAAAAACGTCCGTCGCGCCCGGCGTGTATTTATTCTGATAATCGAAGCCGCCGCTCTTGGGCTTCACTTCCACCAGGGGCAACGCGTGTTCGCCCAGAATGGCCACGGTTGTTTCGCGTCCAAAAATCTTTTCTTCCATCAGCACTTCCGAATCGTGCCGCAACGATTCCGCCAGCGCCTGGTTCCAGTTCTCCACCCGCTCGACAAATTGCAGGCCCACGCTCGAACCCTGCCGCAGGGGTTTCAACACCACCGGCGGTTCCCAGCCCGCGGGCCAGCTTGCGTCCGCCGAATTGAAAACCAGGAAACGCGCCGTCGGCACACCCGCCGCCAGGCATTTTTGCTTGGTCAATAATTTGTCAAAGCCAACCCGGCTTGATTCCGCGTCGCACCCCGTGTAGGGCACTTCCAATTCATCAAGTCGGCGTTGCACCGTGCCGTCCTCGCCGTAAGTCCCGTGCAGCGCCAGAAAAACCACCTGCGTCGCCGGTGACAGCGTCCAGTCTGGTCGCTTCGGATCCAACTCTTCGACCACATGGCCGAGCGAGCGCAGCGCCTTCGCCACGGACTTCCCGGAGCGCAGAGAAACCTCCCGCTCCGCCGAAGGCCCGCCCAGCATGACCGTGATATGCAGACTCTTTGACATTTTTCTATTTCGGATTGCGGAATGTGGATTGCGGAATGTCAATCATCACACCCTGGGAACCCAGTGCCGATTGAACCAAATCAATCTGATTCAAAGCAAACGCTTTTGTCCGTTTTTCAAAGTTTTTCGCAATCATAAATTACAAGTAGTCCAGCCAAGATTACCGAACAAGCATTCGGCAAAATCCGCAATCCGAAATCAGCATTCCGCAATGCAAAATCGTCATTCCCCAACAATCTCGACTTCTGTCTCCAGCTCAATCGCCCTCTCTGCCCGCGCTTTTTGGCGGATGATTTCGATCAAATCCAGAACATCTTTTGCGCTCGCGTTCCCCTGGTTGATGATGAAATTGCCATGCTCATGGGAAACCATTGCGCCACCGACTTGCGTGCCTTTCAATCCGAGTTCGTCAATCAGTTTGCCCGCCGGAATCGTTCCCGGATTCTTGAAAATACAACCCGCGCTCGGCGCCGCCGGCTGGGATTCCCACCGCTTTTCACTGAAGGTTTTCATCCGTTTTTCCACGACATCCCGCGAAGCCGGATGCCCTTTCAGCACTGCGCCCAGGGCGATATGGGTCTTCAGGAGCGGGCAACTGCGATATTCCACCGGCACTTTTGCCGCCTCCAGATCATGCGCCTCGCCGCCGTAATCCATGAAGCGAACCGTCTCCACCACGTCGAACATCCAGCCGCCCATCGCTCCCGCGTTCATCCGCAACGCGCCGCCGACAGTTCCCGGAATGCCTTCCAAAAATTCAAAGCCGGTCAACTGCCCGCGTTTCGCCTCCGCCGCCACGGCCTTCAACTTTGCCCCGGCACCGCAGTGCAGCCGAACCCCCATCAACTCCACCTTGCTGAAATCCGGGTGCGCCAGGCAAATCACCACGCCGCGAATCCCGCCGTCTTTGATCAACAAATTCGAGCCGCGCCCCAGGATGAAGAACGGCACCCCGCGACGTCCGCAAATCTGCAAAATTTTCGTCAACTCCTGTTCCGACGCCGGCTCGACATAAACATCCGCGCTCCCGCCCACGCGCAAAGTCGTGCGCTTGGCCAGCAGTTCATCCGCGCGCAACACCGTGGCCGCGGACAACCCGGCCTGCAATTCCGCCATGACTTCGCTTTTGGACACAGGCGCACTTTCCCGGTTTTCACCGGATTCGGAGAAATCTGACACCGGGCTGAACTGGTTCACGGAATGGCTGTTTGACGATTTTTTAAATTCGGCTGGGCCGGCATCAGCCCGCCTCCGGCCGCGCGACGCCGCGCAGTGATGACCTGCATGATGCTCTCCGCAATTTGTTCGGCGGCCTGGGGCGAATCCCATCCGGCGAGGGCCGCGCGCATCTTTTCGCGCGTGGCTTCGTTAGCTGACAATTCCACCACCTTCGCCGCGAGCAATTCCGCAGTCGTCCCGCGTTGCGGCATCAAACAGGCCGCCCCGCTTTTCTCAAAAGCCAGCGCGTTGAAATATTGATGGTTGTCCGTCGCCGCCGGAAACGGCACCAAAATCGCCGGGACACGCATGGCCGCCAATTCCGCCAGCGAGGACGCCCCCGCGCGGCTGATGGCTGCGCTCGCCGCGCCCAACGCGACGTGCATCTCGGTGAAAAATGGCCGGACGATGGCTCTTATCTTCTGCGCCGCGCAGGCCTGCTCCACTTTCCCAACATCACCCGGACCCGTCAGGTGAAACAATTGCAATTCCGGTATGAGCTTGGTCAAAAACGGCAGCGCTGCGATCACTAAATCATTCAAGCCGCTCGCGCCCTGGCTACCGCCCGTCACGAGCAGTACCGGTCGTTGAGGATCGAGACCCAGCGCCTGGCGGCAAGCAGCGGCATCCGCCGGTTGAAATTGGGGCCGCACCGGCGTTCCCGTGACTTTCACCTTGCGCGTGTGCAACCTCCCCGCAGCCTCTTGAAAACCGACGAATGCCTCGCTTACCGTCCACGACAACCACCGGTTCGCCCGGCCCGGAATCGTATTCGACTCGTGCAAAAATGTCGGCGCGCCGGCGAACCTGCCCGCGAGCACCGGCGGCGCGCTCGTGAAACCACCCATGGCCAGCACCGCTTCGGGCCGTTCCGCTTGGAAAAGTTTTCCCGCCGCCCGATACGACACCACAAATCCCCGCGCGAAGGCCAGCAGTTTTCCCCGGCTTAATCCGACCGCCGGAAGCGTCGCCACCTGCATGCCGACCGCGCCCTGAACCGCTTTTTGGTCCACCTCCTTGGGCGAGATGAGCAGCGTCACCGCGCAACCGCGCTGTTTCAAGGCTTCGGCGACTGCCACGCCGGGAAACAGATGTCCCCCCGTGCCGCCGCACGCGATGGCCACCCGGGGCGTTGACCGTTCACTTTGCATCACGACAATTGCGGAACACCTTCCGGTTCCAGTGAGGTGCTTGCGGCGGTATGGACGACACGCGCCCGACGCGCGATACTGAGCAAAATTCCAATGCCCGCCAGCATCATCAACAAATTGGACCCGCCATAACTGATGAACGGCAACGGGAATCCCTTGGTCGGCAGCGCGCTCGTCACCACACCGATATTGATGAATGCCTGTATTCCAATCAGAAAAGTAATTCCGGAGCCGAGCAAAAGTCCGAAGGTATCATTGGCATGTGACGCAATATAAATTCCGGAAAGGACCAGCAGAATAAACGCCACGACCACCAGCAAGGTCGCCACCAACCCGAGTTCCTCGCCGATGATGGCGAAAATGAAATCCGTATTATGTTCGGGCAGGAAGCCCAATTTCTCGCGGCTGTTGCCCAAACCCAGACCCGTCCATCCGCCCGCGCCCAACGCCAGCATGGCCTGGTACGCTTGATAGCCGGCATCCATTTTATGCTTGTCGGTATCCAGCCACGCAAAGATCCTTTTCGTCCGCATGGGGTCATAAATCAAAGAAAACGCGAGGCCCGCCACAACTGCGAGGAAAGGTGGCAGGGCGAATTTCCAGCGCGCCCCGGCCACAATCAACATGGCCGCGGCGACGCAGGATAACAGGATGGTGGTGCCGCGATCCGGCTCCAAAAAAATTAATCCCAAAACCAGGCCGATCAGAAGTCCGGGATAGAGCAGGCCCTTTTTAAACTCACCCAATTGCCGCTGAAAGTGTTCGCCATACCCGGCCACCGCAATAATCAAGGCCAGCTTGCCCAGCTCCGAGGGCTGAAAGCGCAGGGTCCGGCCGATGCCAAACCAACGGCGACCGCCCTTCACTTCGAGGCCGACGTGCGGCACGAGCACGAGCGCCAGCAGGAAAACCGCGATGACAAAAATCGGCCACGCGAATCGCTTGAGCAGAGTATAGTCCAGAGCCGTCGTCACCGCGCAAACCAACAAACCCAAAGAACACCAGATCACCTGGTTCTGGAGATAATGCGTGCCCTTGTCCGCCATGCTCGAGCTGTACAACATCACCATCCCCAGCGCCAGCAGGGAGGCGACGCACAGCACCAAAGTTGTCGTGGCGGTTTTCATTCAACAGATTAACAAATTTTCGGCCGATCGCCGGGGTGAGGCCACCCGGCGACCGGCCTGATAAACAATTAATGCATGCCACTTCCGGGAGCAGGCGCGGGCGGCGTCGGCGTGGGATTGCTCACGGGTGTGGACGCCGGAGCCGGCGTCACATCGGGGGTCGCGGCCTTTGCGGGCACCTTCAACTTCTGGCCCGCCTTGATTTTGTCCGTCTTCAAGTCGTTGTCTGCGCGAAGGGCCTTGAGGGAAACTCCGGTGGCCTTGGCGATCTTGGTCAGCGTGTCGCCATTCTTTACGACATAGATCGTCTCACTTGAATCCGAAGCGCCCGTCGTGCCGCCTGCCGGGGCGCCCGTCGCGGAAGTGGCGCCAGCCGATGCCGGTATCTGCACTTTCATGCCCACCTTGAGTTTGGTCGGAGGCACGGTCGGATTCGCCGCTTCGACATCCTTCATCTTCACCCCATACTTCTTCGCGATCACATAATAGGAATCGCCTTTGACCACGGTGTATTCCTTCGTGGCAGGAGTTTCAATCGTCGGCGCCGGGGGCGGCGGAGGCGGCGGTTGATACGCCGGTTGATTGGATGAAGCGGTGGCCACCGTGTTGCTCGGCGTGGGTGGCAATTGCGTCGCCACATTGGTGTCCGGCGCATTCGTGTCCGTGCCCGGCGTTCCCGCCTGGTTATCGGTGACCGGAGCCTTGTCCTTGCAACCCTGGATGAGCAGCGGGCTGACGACGAGCAGGTTGACGGCGAAAATTGAAAAGACGGCGACCTTCACGCGGGCGCGTTTTTTATTTTTTTGCTCCAACAGGGAGCCTTGGGGAATGAATGGATTCGAGTTGTTCATTTATCTTTGGCGCTGGTCAGCGTCCTTTCATGTGTGTATGAGGTGATGTTATTTTTGGGTTTTTCGCGCCGGGTTTTTCCTCAAAAAAAACCGGCGCGAAGGTAAATTTAAAATATTTGTGCTCAATTCGTTTTCCCCGCGGCCAGGGCGTTCACGGCCTCGCGGAATACTTCACCGCGATGCTGGTAGTTTCGAAACTGATCAAAGCTCGAGCAGGCTGGTGAGAGTAAAACCACATCGCCAGGCGACGCATTTTTCGCCGCTATTGTGACAGCTTCTAACAACGAAGCCGCCACTGTGCAAGGAGTAAAAAGACTCCACGCCGCGCGGATTTTTTCCCGCGCCTCGCCGATCAGGAACGCGCCTTTCACCCGCTGCGAAATCAGCGGCCCCACGTAATGATATTCGAGCCCCTTGTCCTTGCCGCCGGCAATCAGCCAGGTGTTCGGCTCGCCGCCCGGGCCGGGCGGAAGCGAGAGCAGCGCCTTGTGCAACGCGTCCACGTTGGTGGCCTTGGAATCGTTGATATACTTGACGCCGTTGATCTCCGCCAACGGTTCAAAACGATGCTCGCCATGCGGCTGCGTTTTCAAAACTTCCACCATTTCGTCCAGTTGCAGCCGGAGCACATGGCCGACCGCCAGCGCCGCCATCAGGTTTTCCGCGTTATGCGAGCCGCGCAACAGGCATTGCTCCGTGTTCAGCAGCGGCCATTCCCAATCCGGCAACCGGCTGATCAGCATCGAACCGCGATCCAGGAAAATGTCCGCGCGGCGGTTGTTCGCGCTGAAGGTGATCACCTTCGCCGGGATCGGCAAATTGAGCGCGCGCATTTCCGCCAGCGCCTCGCTTTGCACAATCGCCCAATCGAACGGCTGCTGGTTCTGGAACAACCGCGCCGTGGCCCGCACATAATCCGCGTGCGTCCGGTAACGGTCCATGTGGTCCGGCGTCAAATTCAACAACACCGCGATCGCCGGCCGGAAAAATTCTGTCGTCTCCAGTTGAAAGGAATTCACCTGGAAAATCAGGTAATCAAGGTCCTTCGTCTCCGGCGCGACCGCGCAAACCGGACGCGCTCCGTGACCGCACAGCGCGGTCTTCCGATGATTATGCGTGAGCACTCGCTCAATCAATTCGCCCGTGGTTCCCTTGCCGTTCGTGCCCGCAATGGCAATGTTCAGACAGTGGGATTGCTGGTAACCCAGTTCAAACTCGCCGATGACCGGCACCTGGCGCTTTAACATTTCGCGCAGGATGGGCGTGCTGTCGCGCACAGCGGGACTGACCACCGCGAGGCTGAACTGCCGATCCGGCGATTTCGTCGCGCCCAATTCCACTTCGATGCCCAGCGGCCGGAGACGGCCCGCTTCGGCGCGCAAATCCTCGTTGTCCGCCTGGTCCATCGCCATGACGTTCGCGCCGCTTTGCTGCAGCAACCGGCAGGCGGCGCGACCGCGTCCGCCCAGCCCGATCACCAGCACTTGCTTATTTTGTAATTCGTACATCACTATCGTATTTTCAAACTGCTCAGCGCCAGCACCGCGCACAACACGCATAAAATATAAAAACGCATGACGACCTGCGTCTCATGCCAGTTCTTCTTTTCAAAATGATGATGGATCGGCGCCATCAAAAAAAGCCGCTTCCCGGTTCCGTAACGGCGCCGCGTATAACGAAAATAACCCGTTTGCAAAATCACCGAAACCGCTTCCATCACAAACACGCCGCCGGCAATCACCAGCACGAGCGGTTGATGAATCAGCACCGCCATCACTCCCAAAGCCCCGCCCAGCGCCAGCGAGCCGGTATCGCCCATGAACACTTGCGCGGGATGGCAGTTGAACCACAAAAAGCCCAGCCCCGCTCCGAACAAAGCCGCGGAAAAAACCGTCAATTCCCCCGCGCCTGAAACGTGCGGAATCTGCAAGTACGCCGCCATCTTCACGTTGCCCGCGACATAAGTCAGTATTAAAAAAACAAAAGTTACAATGAGCGTGCAGCCAACCGCCAGGCCGTCCAATCCGTCCGTCAGGTTCACCGCGTTGGAACTGCCCACCACGGTCAGCACGGTCAGCACCAACCCGGCTGCGCCCGCGCCAGTCGCCACCGGATATTTGTAAAACGGCACCATGATCTCAGTGATCAATTTCTGCGTCGTCGGCGACCACCACAAATAAATGGCGATGAACAAACCCAGGCCCGTTTGCACCCAGAGTTTGATGTGCGATTTCGCCCCATCGCTGCTGGCCTTTGTAATCTTCTTGTAATCATCATAAAACCCGAGCGCGGCCAGCACCGCGACCGATACCACGCTCAATTGCACCAGCGTATTCCATTGCGCCCACAAAAGTGTCGTCAAATTCAATGTCAGCACGATCAGTAACCCGCCCATGGTGGGCGTGCCCATCTTTTTCGGCTCGCGTCCCGTCAGGTTGCCCGCCACTTCCGCGCGGTCGCGATAATTCTGGCCAAAACTCAATTCCTTCAGCCACGCGATGACTTTCGGGCCGAACCACAGACTCAAAAGCAAAGCCGTCACCGCCGCGCCCGCGCTGCGAAACGTGATATATCGAAACAGTCGCAAGGCTGACAACTCGGTCTCCCACGATGTCCCCACTGATTGTTCCATCAAATACTGGCTCAAATAATAAAGCATTCAGACTTTCTCAGCCGCATTCCGCGGCCTCGCCCCGACACTCAATTGCCTTTGTGAGGGCTGATCTCCCGGTCTTTGCCGGTATCAAAATTTTTCGGATCGGAAATCCGGGGCTTGGACGCATTGCGTCCGGGCGCTTCTTTCGAAAAACCAAAACGGTCCTGGTTCAGCATTTTGTCCTGTTCGACGTTCTCAATTCTCTTTTTCATTTTCCGTTCCTCTGTTCTAGTTTGCGTTTTACATATCGTTCTAATTTGATTCAGCTTGTTTTAGCGCTTCCGCGAGCTTTTCAAGTTGTGTGGCCCGCGAAGCCTTCAACAGCATCACATCGCCGGCTTTCAAATATCGTTTTACCGCATCCGAGGCCGCCATTGGGTCTGCAAATTCCCGCACGCTTTTCAGTCCCGCCGCCCGCGCGGCCGAGGCCATGACTGCGGCCATCTTTCCAACTGCAAATAGCTGATCCACACCGAGTTCTGCCGATCTTCGCCCGACTTCTTCATGCGCCGACTGGCTTTGTTCACCCAACTCGGCCATGTCACCCAAAACCGCCACGCGCCGACCCATGCAAGGCATTTGCCGCAAGGTTCGCAAAGCCGCCAGCATCGAATCCGCGTTCGCGTTATAGGCGTCATCTAGCACGCATACTTCGTTCCAAATCCACGTCTGGAGCCGCATTTTCGAGGGTTTGCACTCGGTCAGGCCCTGTTGAATATTCACCCGGGACAAGCCCAGTTCGGCTCCGAGAGCCAGGGCGAACAGGCCGTTGACCACCTGATGGTTGCCCAGCAAATTGATCCGGTATTCGCCCGTAAACCCGGGGTGCGGCGCGTCCACCCAAAACCGGCTGCCGCTGGCGTCCATTTCCAACCGGCTGCCGCGCCAATCATTGCTTTCTTCCAACCCCACCCGAACCACCTTTGCCCGGGCGCGTTCTGCCAGCCGACCCGACCATTCGTCGTCCCCGTTCAGGAAAAGCTTGCCGGTCGGAGGCAGTAATTCGGCCAGCCTGCCTTCTTCTTCCGCCACTCCGGCCAAATCGCCAAAAAACTCAAGGTGTTCGCGGCCAATGTTCGTAATCACTCCGAAGCGCGGTTGAACCATCCGCAACAGCGGCGCGAGTTCACCCGGATGGTTCGTCCCGACTTCGAGAACGGCGGCTTCGTGCTTCGACTCGAGTCGCAACAAAGTCACCGGCACGCCGATGTCATTATTGAAGCTCGCCTCGCTCCAGAGCGTGTTCAGCTTTTGGCGCAAAACCGCCGCAATGAGTTCCTTCGTCGTCGTCTTGCCATTCGAACCGGCCACGGCAATCACCGGCAAATTGAAATCAGCCCGGTATCGCTCAGCCAATCCACCCAATGCCTGACGCGGATTGTCCACACCGATGACACCACAGGACAGATTTTCAGGCACTCTTTTCCGGTCCGCAACCACCGCAACCACGCCCTTATTAGCCACTTCCGCCAGAAAATCGTGTCCATCGAATCGTTCGCCCGCCAGCGCGAAGAACAACTCCCCCGCCGCCGCGCGCCTCGAATCGGTACCGACCCGGCTAACCATCGCCTCGGGCGACCCCTTTAACAGGTCGCCCGAGCAAGCCTCGGCTACATATTTCAAAGAACGAAATTCCATTTAAATCACCGGACCTTCCCGCCGCCTGGCCCAACCGCAGGCTTGAATTCATGGCATGTGCATCATCGCGGCGGTTCGCAAGGAGGGTTCGGGCGCAACCATCGGCGTCGGTTCCGCTTCCGGCGCGCCCGTCGTTCCGCCGCGATCCGGGCGGATGTTCAAATAAGTCGCCGCCTGCGTGGCGATCTTCTTGAAAACCAGCGCTGATGTCCGGCCGCCTTCGTGCGCGCCCTTGGGGTCATCCAGCTCCATCCCGACATAAACGCAAATCTCCGGATTGTCCGCCGGCAGGAAACCAATAAACGACGCATAGAAAATCCGGTCGGTATAACCGTGTGGCCCCGCTTCCTGGGCGGTCCCGGTTTTCCCGGCGACGGTATAATTTGTCATCGCCGCGCCGACCGCCGTGCCCCCGGGGAGCACCACATTTTTCAGCGCTTCCACAATATCGTGATCAGCCTCCTCGCTGATGACCCGTCGCGCGGGTTGCGGGTAATACTTGACCGCCGCTGTTCCATCCGGCGCCACCAGGCGATCCACGAGCATAGGTTGCATCAAAATGCCCTTGTTCGCGATGGCGCTCATCGCCATGGCCATCTGCAGCGGAGTAACGCCAATTTCCTGGCCCATCGGGATGCGCGTGATGGAAATTTTCGACCAGTTGGTGCGGTCGTTGACAATGCCTTTGAATTCGTAAGGCAACGGAATACCCGTGGGCGCGCCGAACCCGAACGCATGGACATAATCATTCAGCCGCTGCTCCTTCATCAGAATTCCAATCTTCGCCGCGCCGATATTCGATGACTTGGCGATGATGTCCTTCACCTCCAAAATGCCCGAACCGCCGTTGTGATCGTGCAGCATCACGCCGGCATATCGGAATTCCCCATGCTCGCAATCAAACCGGTCGGTGAGTTTCACGAGATGATCGTTCAGCGCGCCGGATATCACCACAATCTTGAACGTCGAGCCGGGTTCCGGCGCGTCCTTGATTACTCGGTTGCGCAACATTTCCGGTGTCACGCCAGAACCGCCCGGATGGTTCGGGTCATAATTGGGAAACGAGGCCAGGGCCAGAATCTCGCCCGTGCGCGGCCGGACCGCAATGCCACAGATGTTGACCGCCGAGAAATCCCGCTCGCCCTGCGCCAGTTCGGTTTCCAGAATTTGTTGCAGGACGGAATCAATCGTCAGCACCACGCCCAGACCGTCCTGCGCCGGCACATCCTCCTCGCGCCACGTGACCATCTCGCGCTCTTTCGAGTCGCGCTCCGTGACGCGCATCCCGCGCACGCCTCGCAATTTTGCGTCGAATTGTTTCTCAATTCCATCCACGCCCACCGTCACTTGGACGGGAGTGCCGCTGTTCGTCACGTCGGCGACGCCGACAAAGCCGAGCACGTGCGACGCCAGCGCTCCATTGGGATAATTGCGCAATTGGTCGTCCACCGGCGCGGCGAAAATCGCCTTACTGCGCAAATTATTATAGAAAGCCTGCTGCTTGCGGTTGAGCTTCTTTTCGTCCACGCCGAACTCGAGCTTGTCCATGACTTCCTGGATCTTCTCCCATACATCCGAGGCGATCTTGTGCTTGAGCATGACGAATTGCACCGGGATGTTCTCGCCCTTTTTATTCCGCTCGACGCGCGGGGTAAGGCGTTTTTCAAGTTCGCCCGAATTCATTTGCAGCAGCGGAGCAATAGCGCGCGCGACTTCCGGCGCGTGCTCCCCGATCAAGGACGGGTCCGCGCAGACCGTTTTCACAAATGTGCTCGTCGCCAGCAAATTACCCTTGGCATCAAAAATATCGCCTCGCCGCGGCTCCAACCGGAACGTGTATTGAGTATTGTTCCGCGCCTCCCGCGCGAGTTCGTCATGGCGCAACACCTGCAAGTCCACAAGCCGGTAGCCCAGCCCGATGAATGCCGCGGCGAGCAGCACGGTCAGCGCCAGCAGCCGCTTGTATTGCAATTGTTTTACCATTCTGATTAATTTTACCTACCGCCCGTGCCGATCGGTTCCTCGTCCGACGGCGTCACGGGCGGCGGTAAAAAATTATTTACCTTCAAGGCATGCCCAGCATGACCTGCTTTTCGGCCATGAACTGCGGGTCGGCACCGGGCTTGGACGGCCCGGCCGCCGGCACCGGAAGCCGCCAGATTTGGTTCGGCTGCGGCGGACCCAGCCCCAATTTCATTTCCTTCGCCCGAGCCTCCAGCGCGGGCGGAGAAACCAAAATGGCCAGTTGAGTGGCCAGCTTTTCGTTGTCCATGTGCAGCGCGCGTCGGCGTTTATCCGCGTTGCTGATCTGCTGAGACAAATCGGCGATCTGCTTCTTCTGCCAGACATAACCCACACAACAAATCACAATGAACCCGCAGATCAGCCCCGCCTTCACGGCTGGCCCCACGAGCAGCCCCGCTGATTGATTTTTCCGATTCCGTGCCATATCAAATTTTTTCCATCACCCGCAACTGCGCGCTCCGGCTGCGCGGATTTTCCGCCAGTTCGGCCGCGCCGGGTTTCGCCGCTTTCCGCTGGACCCGGATTAATTCCGGCTGTCGTGGACGCCGCAACTCCGGCACATCCACCGGCCCGTCAAACTCATATTCCCGCGCCCGCTCGCGACCGAATTCCTTCACCACACGGTCTTCGAGCGAGTGAAACGTGATTACCGCCAGCCGCCCGCCCGGTTTTAAAATCGTCACTGCCGCCGCCAGGCCGCTCCGCAACGATCCAATCTCGTCATTCACCGCCAGCCGCAACGCCTGAAAAACTTTCGTCGCCGGATGCGTCCGTTTTCCGTGCCGGGGCGCGAGCCGCTCGATCAATCCGGCCAGTTGCCCCGTGGTCGTGAACGGCCGCTGCGGCCGGTCCTGCTCAATCGCCCGCGCAAATCTTCGCGATTGCGTTTCATCGCCCAGTTCCCAAAAAATCTTCGCCAGTTCATCCGCGCCCAACCCGTTCACCAATTCCGCCGCCGTCAGGCTTTGCCGCGAATCCATTCGCATGTCCAAAGGCCCGTCCTGCTGAAAACTGAATCCCCGCGCCGCGTCATCCAATTGCGGCGAACTCACACCGAGATCCAGCAGCACCCCGTCGCAACTTCCCGGCTCCAGCATCTCCGCCAATTCCGCAAAATTCCCGCGCCGGATTTCAAAACGCCCGGCAAATTCCGCCAGCCGCGCGCCCGCCGCCTCAACCGCGGCGCCATCGCGATCGCATCCAGACAACCATCCATTCGATCCGCTCGCCGCCAATATGGCTGCTGCGTGTCCACCCCCACCGACGGTCCCGTCGGCGTACCGTCCGCCCGGCTTCACTTTCAACGCGGCCAGAACTTCCCCCACCATCACCGGCTTGTGGCTGTAATAATTTGGCACCGCGCATGGGCTCCTTATCGGGCCTGGGGTTGTCCCGCGCCAAAAAACCTAGCGCTCAGGCGATTAATGGTTGTCGGCTCGGCTCGCTCACTGAAGGGCGATCTCCGTTCACCAGCGGCTTTTCCGGCCGCCGGCACCGAATGCACTTCAAGGTCGCTGTCGTTCAAATCGTTTCGCACCACTTTCACCTTCTCCAACAGAAGTTCGGCCTGAACCGGCGTGCGTCCAGCCTTCAGCTTCGCCGCCGGATTGGGTTTAGACGCGGCAAAATACGAGAGCGGATTAATCTTCTTCATCCACTCGGGAAAAACCGAAGGCTTGGCGACCGGAACCGAGAGAGCAGGCGGAGGCGTGTTGCCCACCTTTGCCAAGGCTGCGGTGGGCGGACGTATTGCGTGTTGGGTGGGGGCGATATTTGCTGATGGCAATTCCATTACTGGACTGGCCGCCTTAGCCATCACGTTTGCCGCCACGGGTTTGCTTTCCTTGACCGGCGCGACAGCCACCACCGGTTTCACCGCGGGATTGAGTTGGGCGTCAAACAACGGGCTGGTTTCCATCGCCTTTGACTGACCATTGGCCACAGAAACCGTCGGGGCAACCGTCGCAGCCGCTAACGCGTCAACCATGGCAGGTTCCGCTTTTGCCGGAATAGCAAAGGGGTTCTTGGCCGATTCAAACCTGGGCAGCAGGTTTTGCCGCCGCATCCGGTAAGGACAATCCTGGTCCTTCATCCCGATCAAACTTCTTCCCGTCGCGAGTAATGTTGTAAAGCTCATGATTTTTAAATCAGTTTAAAGGCTTCCGTTAACAGCCCTGCATCCGCCGCATTTACGGCGTCATACCGTTTGGGGCTCCAAATCTCGAACCGGTCCACCAGCCCCACCAGCACCGCCTCGGTCTCGATCTCCACCGCCTTGGCCAGCGCATCCGGGATGCAAATTCTCCCGGCCTTGTCCAAGGTCACCCTCGCCGATTTGCTGCCCAGCAACCGCCGCAAGGCCTGGGCTTTCGGATCGGCAAAAGGCATCGCTTCAATCTTGTCCGAGAGCGCCTTCATCTGCGCCGGGGGCAACACCAACAGGTTTGCTTCCGTCAACGAACCGTTCGGCCACAGGATCAACGTGAGTTCCGTGTCCGGCTGGGAAGGCCGCCATTTCGATGGGATTTGGACCCTTCGTTTTTCATCAACTCCATGACGAAAAAGCGAAAGGTAATAAATCGTCTCAATGCTCTCAGCATTTGCCATTTTCCACAGCGGGTACAACTTAACCCAATGTTTTCCACAACGCCCCCTTTTAAACCATTTTAACCCACTCCATGTCAATACTTATATGCATATAATCTTATTGACAAGTTATTCACAATTTGGCGGAAGCGGAAAATAAGTCAAAGCACAAAATCAGGTGCTCAAACCGCAACCAAGGATTCCGCTGGCCGGATTTCGAGCCGGTCGTGTATCGTGTGAAAACCTGATGCCATGCGCGCCGCGGAATTTGATTTTTTTCTGCCTCCCGAATTGATCGCGCAGGCTCCCGTTCCCGAGCGCGACCAGTCCCGTCTGCTCGTCCTGCAACGCGACACCCGGCAGATTGCGCATCGGGGATTTCGCGACTTCCTTGATTACCTGCGCCGGGGCGATGTGCTGGTGTTGAACGATTCGCGCGTCATTCCGGCGCGCTTGCGCGGCATCAATGCGCGGAGCGGCGGACAGTTTGAAATTCTTTTGCTCGAGGAAAATGCCGTCAACGATTGGTGGGTCATGCTGCGTCCCGGCAAACGCGCGCGCGTCGGCGCGGAAATTATTCTTTGCGACCCGGACGGAATTCCCACACCCGTGCGGGCGCGTGTGCTGGACATTAATGCCGAAGGCCATCGCCGCCTGGAATTTTCCGGCGTCCCCAACCTCCGCGAACTGCTCGACACCCTGGGGGAAATTCCGCTTCCTCCGTACATCACGCGCGCCCATCCCAACGAACTTACCGCCGACAAAATTCGCTACCAGACCGTCTATGCCGCGTCCGCCGGATCCGTCGCCGCGCCCACGGCGGGCCTGCATTTCACCGAGGCGCTGCTCGCGGAAATCCGCGCGCGCGGTGTGCGGGTTTGTTTTGTGACCTTGCATGTGGGACTCGGCACGTTCGCGCCCGTGAAGGCGGAAATTCTCGCCGACCACACGATGCACGGGGAGCGTTACGAACTTGGCCAAGAAACCGCGCGGCTGGTCAACGAAGCCAAGGCGAACAATCGTCGCATCGTTGCGGTCGGCACCACTTCCGTGCGCGTGCTGGAAAGTGTCGCCGCGCAAAATCAAGGGCGCATTGTGCCTGGCGCCGGGCGCACAAAGATATTTATTTATCCGCCGCGCGCGTTTCAAATCGTGGACGCTTTGCTCACCAACTTTCATTTGCCCCGCTCCACCTTGTTGATGCTCGTCAGCGCCTTCGCCGCGCCAAACGAAATTCAGGGACGCGAACTCATGCTGGCCGCCTATGCCGAGGCCGTGCGCGAACGCTATCGCTTCTTCAGCTATGGCGACGCCATGTTGATTTTGTAGCGGAAAGATTGTGACAGGATAAACGGGATTTACAGGATGGAAAACGGACGAAAACATATTATCGAATTATTTTATTAGGAACTCATGAAATCAGGAAAAACCGGGAATTCAGCCTCCTTTCCTGAGTTCCTGATTTCCCAATTGGCATCCTGCAAATCCTGTTCATCCTGTCAAAAAAATATTCAATTACTTGATTCCCGGATTTCCCTTCGTCTCCACCCACCGCGCAAATAACCAGAGCAAATCCGCGAGCCGGTTCAGGTACACAATGATCTCGGCGTTGTGAAGCTGCTTCGCCTCGTGCAATGCGCACACGCGCCGTTCCGCGCGACGACACACGGTGCGCGCCAGATCCAGCGCCGCCGAATGCGCGCTTGCCCCCGGCGTGGCCCAACCTAAAAACGTGATTTTTTGCGACTCGATTTCCTGCACCAACTTGTCCAGTTTCGCCACCAGGTCCTGCGTTACCAGCGCATGACCATCCTTCACGTAGCGCGGCAAGTCATCCACCGCCGTGGCCAGTTCGCCCATGAGCGTCACCAGATCCTTTTGGATCGCCAGCAAATTGGTCTTGATAAAATCGTGTTCGGCAGTGGCCCGCGCCAGCCCCAGCGCCGCGTTCAATTCATCCACGCACCCATACGCCTCAACGCGTGGATGGCATTTGGAGACACGGCGATTATACATCAACCCCGTCGTGCCCTGATCCCCGGTTTTAGTCGCAATGCTCATTTGAAAGCCATTTTCGTCATCCCCGCATTAATCGCAATCTTAATTCATGCCCATTCGCAATTCGCCATTCAGCAATTGAAATTCCGATAAGTATGTTGACGCTCGTCACGGCGTTCTCTAGTTTCGCGCGGTTATGAATGCCAAACTTTTGTTCAAGACAATTTTTCTGATCATCGTCCTGTTGCTGCTCGTGCTGATGGGCATGCACAACAAGGACTACATCAATTTCTCACTTCCGCCGCTGCTCAAAACCAGCATCAGCCAGCCCGCCGCGCTGATGTATTTCGCGTTCTTCGCCATCGGCTTTCTGACGGGCACCATCGTCACGGCTGGAGGCAAGCGCGGCGGCAAGTCGAAGGGCGACTGAAAATCGCGCGGCGTTCGGTATTGTTTTAATGAATGCGGCGCTCATAAGCTCCAAATTCCAAGCACCAAGCTCCAGAGAATGTTCAAGCTCCAAACAGTGGAACGCCTCTACGCACCGTTCCATAATTTATAATTGTACCGATTCTGCCAAAAAAAGCATTCGCGATTGGTGTTTGGAATTTGGCGCTTCACTGGAGCTTGGATGTTGGACGCTTGGAGCTTCGCTCTACTCCACCAACTTCTGATACGCCATCACGCCCGCCACAATCGCCTGCGCCATTTGCCGGCGGTACGCCGCATCGTAAATCCGCCGCGATTCGCCAGGGTTCGACATGAACCCGCCCTCGATCAACACGGCTGGCATGGTCGCATCCCGCAAAATCCAATAGCGCGCCCGGCGCACTCCGTGGTCCTCCACGCCCAGATTTCGCTTCAACGATTTCTGCAATTCGTAAGCCAGCAGCACGTTTCTGCCGTTGTTGCGATTGCCCGGCTCCCGCGCGGCCGAACCCTGGGCTCCGCCCGCATTGCTCGAACTGGCCCCCGCCGGCGTCAGGCAATAAACCTGCGAACCCTTGAACTCACTGTTCCCGGGAAGATCATTCCAATGAAGGCTGATGAACAAATCCGCGCCGCGCCGCCGCGCAATGTCCGGCCGCGTGGGCAATTCAATGAAAGAGTCCGCGGTGCGCGTGAGCGACGCGTTGAAGCCCGCGTGTTTCAATTGCTCGCCCACCTCCTGCGCCAGCAGCAGCGTGTATTTTTTTTCCTGGTGCGAACCGGCCTGATTGCCCGGGTCCTTGCCGCCGTGCCCCGGATCAATCACGATATTTCTCACCTTCGCCCCGCGCCAGTTTTTCTGCGGCGAAAGGACTGGGTCAATGGCGGTATCCAGATCCAGGTCCGAAATGAATCCCATGCCCTCGCGCATCTGGATCGGATAGGAGAGGCACACCTTCACGCCGTTCAAATCCGCGTCCCGTGAATCCCGAGTGAAAACCATCCGCGCGGAACGATTGCTCAATTGAAGCACATCTCCGGTTCTCAACCAGCGAATATCGAAGCCGTTTGCCCTGGCCCAATCCCCGAGGCGCACGTAACTTTTCCCCGCAAACTCCACGCGGCCCAAGCGCACGAACGAGACGGGATGAGCCGCTGAACGTTCCCCGCCGGCGCAGGCCAGCAGCAAACCAAGAACGAGCGCAGCTTTCATCTTCGCGCAATGTGCATAGCCCGCCGCGCTAATTCAAGTGAAATGAAAACCGGACGGCGAACCGGGCAAACACGGTTTGCCAGCGATGGCACGAATGGACAAAACTTCTTAGTCATCACGCAGACGGTGGAATTAAGCTTGGGCGGTAGTCCAAGCTGGGCGGTCGGCTCCGAACAAAATATTCTCCTCTCAAACGAATTTAAGCGAATTTAAGTGAATTTAAGCGGTACCAAGCGGTACGAGTTCGCTTCCCGCCCGTTCAAGTGGTCAAAAAGCAACAGTCAAACCGTCAAACTGGTTTGACTCGGTGCGACTTGGTTTGACCAGCGGGAGAAGCCGGCGAATTATTCCCCGGTTTATGCGGGTACAGAATCCGTCGCCCCGGTGTTTAACGACCAGCAACGAAAAACCGTGCTCGCGTGCCTTTGGAATTTCAAATGGCACACGTTGCTTATCCCGCCGCAGCACCCTGGGCGATGGCGCAGATGTCAAGGAACAAGCTCCTCTTACTGCGTGAGAAATTACCCTTGACCGGATGATGACGCAAGAAATTTTCTGTGGCAGAAACTTCAAAAACTGCAAAACAAAATTCTTAGGTTGGAAGCAATGCGGGTTTTCTGGTCGCGGAGCGACCACGGATATTAGCCAGGCACCAGGTGCCTGGAGGCAGTAGAAAAATGGTTCTGTCCTGAAGGGACATGTAGCACCATTCGCTTTGTGCTGAATCACAAAGGGTTATAGAGGTTGAAGTTGGCGACGGACACCGGAACGGATACTGAAATGACCATTCTTTCAGAAATCCTTCAAACCTCTGGCAGAACTCCGCCACTAGCTTCTAACGCGAACGCATCGCGCTTCATTACACTTCAAAATATATGAAACGCTATCGTTTAGTTTATCGCGGTTGTCGGAACACCTTTTACTATTTCGACACCCACACCAACAAGCGCGAGAGTCTTGGCGTCAGTGACAAGGCCGAGGCGCAACGGCTCATTGATGCGAAAAATGAAGCGGTGCTTCACGTCGGGATGAATCTGCAAATCGCGCAGGTGTATTTGCAGCACAGCGACCCGTCCATGGCCACGCGCACCTGGCAGCAGGTCTTGGACGCCATCATCGCCAAGAAGCACGGCTCGACGCAAACCCGGTGGCAATGCGCCAGCCGGGACAAGGCGTTTGACCTCATCCGCCACCGGAAAGTCGTTGAAACCACCGCCGAACAGTTGCTTGCGGTGTTGCAGACCGGGACGGTGGCGACCAATCTTTATTTGAGGCGGACTCATCACTTCGCCATCGGGATGCACTGGCTACCGTGGCCGATCCTGCCGAAGCTCCACTGGCCCCCGTTGGTTTACGGGGAGAAACGGGGCGTCACCCGCGCCGAGCACGAACAGATTGTGAAGCCGGAGAAGAACCCTGAATGGCGAGCCTACTATCAAATCCTCTGGCACGTCGGGGGAGCGCAAACCGACATGGCCCGGCTCAAAGCCGAGAACATTGACTGGCAGAACCACACCCTCACCTATCACCGGATAAAGAACAATGCGCTGGTGCATCTGAGCCTGGGCGGTGATGCCTTGAAGGTATTGGAAGCATTGCCCAAATCCGGCCCCTTGTTTCCCCGGCTCATTGAATTGTCCTCCGGTGAGCGGGCAAGCTGGTTTCGTCACAAACTCCAAAAGCTCAATCTCACCGGCATTTCGCTGCATTCCTACCGCTACGCTTGGGCGGAGCGGGCGCGGCAGGCGGGTTATCCCGAGCAATACGCGATGCAGGCGCTTGGGCATGGCTGCCAAGCCGTCCACCGGTTTTACGGCAAGAAAGCGAAGGTGAAACTGCCCAGCCTGGAGGAGTTCGAGAATAAAATCCTGGAATTGCCGATAGCGGTAAACCAATAAACCCTATCATCATCCCACGCGCAGAGCGCAAGCCGCGTCCTCCAAACGCGGCCCAAAAATTTCGCCGGGCCTAGCGCCAGCCCGGTCCCGCGCCAGAGACTTCGCCTCTGGACTCCATTTCCTTCGCTGCGCTGGCTTTTGCGCTACCCGCGCCCTTTCCGCAGGACGGAAAGGAAATGGTTTTGTTTTCGTTGGCTCGCCGCTGAGGTCGCCGCTGGTGCCAATACAATCATTGGCGACAAACCGCCGCCTGATGCACAGCCCTCCACGTCACAAGTCGCCAAAGACTGTCTTGTGAACATCAGGCAAACGGTTCGCCGCTTGCGCCGTCTCTCCGGCTGTCACGACCAGGGAGCAATGCTCCGCGTTGGCCGTGCCGCACGCCTCTACTATTCGCGCCGGGCGCTATGGCGGGACTCGTTTGAGCGGCTAGCACGCTCGCCCTGAGTCGGGGAAAATCATGCAGGCACCGTAACGCCGTCCCGGTCGGCTGTCCCAACCGTCGCGCCGCTTAACGCCGCCTGCCCATTATTGCGCGCACGGTTGGACTTGTGCGCATTTTTCCGTTGCCAATGTTGGTTGATGGCAACGGTGACTCTCGTCAGCCAATTCCGCTCTTTCATTTGTTCGACAAGCTCTGCTGTGGCGAAGAATTTGATTCCGTTCTGTGGCGGGTTGCCCAGCGGCTTGAGTAGTTTGGCGGCGATCAGCACCGGCACATCGTGAAGCTGGCAGCCGAGCAGCCAGGCGACTTGCTCGACGTTCAGGCGGGCCGGAGGTTGCCCAACCAGAGCTAAAAATTGATGTTGCAGTTCTTTCATTCCACTTGCCTTTCCCGAAACGAAGGCTGGCATCGCCAGCCCAGCGCCAATCACTTCATCCAACCCAGTACAGAATTCATCTTCAAGCCACCCACGGGGCAGGCGGACGCGCTCCGCGCATTCCGCCTGCCCCGTGGGACCCTTGAGTCCCTTTCACATGCGCGGCAGTAAGACCGCGTTTTAACTGGCGAGATGGTCGCATTTACGGCCTCGTAATCCAGGCACCGGCCTTGCGGCATAGCACCTGGGAGGCTGGTCTAAGCCTGCGCTGCCAGTTGCTTCCTCATCGGAAGCCCGTCTTTTTCACATGTGCGCGCTGCGATGTCTGTCCCCATTCGATCCAGGCTCCGAATCACGCGGAACACCGACCGGGACAGCGTCACCGTGTCAGCCAAGTTGAACTTTCCCAACTCGTAACGGTTCGCGCCCCAGGTCTTGCTCCCAAGGCACTTGGTTACGTACGCCACCCCAGCGCGGGAGCGGTCGTATGGCCGGCACTTGCTGATCGCCCCTTGCCCGAACATTTTGAACCAAAAGTGTTCGAGTTGATGCGTCAGCGTGATTTCGTTGCGCGTTTGGGTTCCCCCCAAAAGAAAATGGAAGTGGAACCGTCCCGTCATCTCCCCATGCTCCGCGCGCAACGCAATCAGGAGTTGGGAATAGGGCCGCTGGACCAGCTCCGCAGTCAGGCGCATCAGCGCCCAAGCCCGGCCATACGCCTTCTTCGGGGACGGGACTGACCGGAAGGTCAGGGTTCCAAAGACGTCCCAGCGAATGCGCGCCAGTGAATATGCGTAGCTGTCCAGCGGAAACTTTTGCATGGCTTATTTCTCGCTTACCGAGACGATGAGGCCCCGCAGCACCGGGCCGCGTTGAGTGGTCTGGATTTCATGCACCGCCACCTGGATGCTCTTGCGCTCAATCTTGCCCCAGTATTTGTCCTTTTCCTCCGGCGACAGCCGGTAGGGCAGCGTGCCGCGGTACGCGTGTTCCGCCGGCAGGCTCATGTCAATCAGGTCGAGGTCGAAGGACTCCCCACCAGCTTTTCCATTCTTGGCCGGCCACTTGCCGTAGGTCTGCTTATGCACTTGAAATGTAGCAATCATGCTAATTTCCTTTCTTTGGTTTATGGTTTTCCGCCGGATTGTTTAATTCCACGGGCGAGGACGGAAACACGCCGGGAAATTGCTTGGCCGAAGGGTTCGACTCGCCATCGATTTCAGTGAGTTCAAAAATATGTTCGACCGGCCTGCCCAAGCACCGGGCGATACGGAGTGCCGCAGTAATGCTCGGCTGAATGTCTCCGCGCACCAACCGCGACACATAGGCCCTGCTCATGCGAAGACGCCAGGCCAGCCACGATTGATTCATCTTTTTTGCAGCCAGGCATTCGGCCAACCGGTTTTTGAGCAGACTCATTGCGACCACACTACGACTGTTCACATGCTGTGAACAACAAGAAAACGACGCGGCGCGCATTTTGTGTTGACAACCGGTTAACATCCGGCCATTGTGGCCGCGAAATGACTGCAAACAAGGCCGCGAAAGCCCCGGAACGGTTCGTTCAATTGCTGAAAAAGGCAATGGAGGACCACCCCGACAAGCTGTCTTTGCGGGAGGTCGCCCGGCGGGCGGATATTTCCCCGGCCTACTTGTCCTACCTTTTGAGCGGAGATCGAGGTGTGCCCTCTAATGAGGCAATTGACCGCTTGGAAGAAGTCTTGGGCATCGCGCCGGGAACACTCTTTAGGGCTGCGGGCAAGCCCAATGACGAAGCCCTGGAGTTCTTCCGAAAGGACCAGGCAGCTTCCATTGTTCAAAGCCTCGCAAAATTGCCGGCCGCCGAGCTTCCGGCAATTCGCAAAATGATTGAACGCCATGTCCAAAAATCCCGCGTGACCCGCAAATGAGAAAAGAGAGCAAAAAAATACTGCGAGCGCTGGCAAAGCACTTCGGCTTAAAAGTGGTGTACGTCCATTACTTTCCACCCGATGTCCACGGCAAGCTTTTGCCAGGTGAGAAGCGGATATTGATCAACGCGCACAAGCCGCGTTACGAGCACAGTTTCACGCTGTTGCATGAAATCGGACATTACGTCCGGCACGTTTTGATTCCGCGCAGGAAGTATCATCCGCGAATTCTTGATATTAACTGGAAGATCAATTTTTTGGCGGAATTTGCTTCTTACGCGAGGCGGTCAATCCGCTTCATTTACAATAAGCAAAGCAGCAAGGAACGGGAGGCTGACTTATGGGCAATGTGTGCCTTTGTTCACTTGTCCAAGCATTTTGGGTGTCGAGCCGAATTGACTGCCTTTCTGGAGCGACATCCTGAAAAATTCGGTTTATATCTCCTTACTGCATCCGCCACCGCTTTTTGCGGCATTAGGGCGCGTATCATGACTGCGATTCGAGCCGTTACGTTGTAAGGCGGTGTCAACAAATAACATTTACAACTTTCCAGTTGGATAGATGACATAGTTCCATTCACCGTGAAAACGTTCCGGCTTCAAATGTATGCTCGCCATTTGCTCGCGCGTGATTTTCTTTCCCGGTTGGTAGCGGCGGCGGTCCAACCGGCAGTTCACCTTCAGTCCTTTGGCGGTGGTGGTGCAGGCAATCAAGCCAACGACCGTCTCGTAGTCGCGCAACGGTTCGCCACGCCAGTTGGAAGAGATAAACGAGAACAGGCGGTGTTCGACCTTGTTCCATTTGCTGGTTCCTGGTGGAAAGTGACAGACCGCGATTTCCAAGCCCGTCTGGTTAGCCAGGCGCTGCAGCTCCCATTTCCAAAGCCGCACGCGATAGCCGTTGCCGCCGCCGCCATCGGCCGTAATGAGCAAGCGGGGCGTTTGTGGGTACAATCGCCGGCCTTCGTGGCGCCACCAGCCCCGAATGGAGGCCACGGCAAAACTGGCCGTGTCGTGATCGGTTCCCACATTGACAAAGCCCGTGTTCCGGGCCAAATCATAGCTGCCGTAAGGATAAGCGCACGGCATCGACGGGTCGGGAAAATCGTGGTCCTGAACCCTCTCAGCGGCCCCTTGGCGACGCCACTGCCGGCCTTTGTTTTCAAGGTTCCCAATCAACTCCTTTTTCTTGGTGTCCACCGAAATGACGGGCTGGCCTTGCCGCAACGCCAGTTGCACCTGCCGGTTGATGTGTCGAAACTGGGCGTCCCGGTCAGGATGATCACCGCCCTCTTCGGTTTTCCGGTTGCTCGGCAGGCTGTAATTCATTTGCCGCAGCAGTTGCGCCACCTTTTCGTGGCTGATGCGGTGTCGTCGTCCAGCCAGTTCTCCCGCCAACGTGCGAGTGCTTTTGCAAGTCCAGCGCAATGGCGACTCCGGATCGCCCCGCGTCAGCGGCTCGACCAAGGATTCCAGCAACGCGGGCAATTGGGGATCGTGCCGAATCAACGCATGCCGTCCGCCGCCCGCACGACGAAGGCGCTCCGCGACCAAGGCCGGCGCATCCAATTCTTGAATGCCCTTCATGATGGTGACCCGGGACAATCCGCAGGCCCGGCTGACCAAGGACACCCCGCCGTAGCCCAGTTGCGTGGCTTCGGCTGCGGCCAGCATCCGCCGCGACCGTTCATTAAGGTGCGGCCAGAGACTCTGCAATTTCCGCCGCACTTCGCGAAGCAAAACCATGAACCAAGGGGTAGCATCGTTTCGCCTAGTTGTAAATGTTATTTATTGACACCGCCTAAGCGTCACACCGAGCGCCTATTGACAGGACAAAGAGGAGGAGATCGTAAGTGTCGTAGCATAATTATCTCACGCTTCTCCTGACCTCTCAGTTCCTCTGTCAAGAGGTGCTCCGGGTGTCGCTTACGCTGTTCCTGGGAGACCCGCACCCGCCCTTGGCTGTCCAGCGTGACCGGCACCCCCGGCAGGCACGACGCGGGGGAAGCAATCGATGAATCAGAGCCGTTCGTAGTTATCATAGCTCTCATAGATACGATAACTATGAGAACTCTTTCCAGAGGCGCTACGAGGGACGCTTACTACTTTACAAAGGTGTGGCTGGTGCTATTTGAAACTCTCTGTTTCGTAGTGGTTACGTCGTCAAATATG
>Ga0182013_10000895_pt1 | contig 41359 bp, 32 predicted proteins | sample 612S2MmetaG_FD_120487 | JGI IMG/M metagenome (GOLD analysis project Ga0182013, IMG submission 120487) | Permafrost microbial communities from Stordalen Mire, Sweden - 612S2M metaG | ecosystem: Environmental > Terrestrial > Soil > Wetlands > Permafrost | place: Sweden: Stordalen | collected... | reverse complement strand
GCAGGCAACAATATACGGGTCAATTCAATCGTGCCTGGAACCATGGACACGCCGATGAACCGCTACATTCTTAAAGACCCTGAGATACGCGAGGAGTACCGCCAGGCGGTGCCGCTCAAGAGACTGGGCGTGCCGGAAGATATCGCCGGGATTGCGGTGTTTCTGGCCTCAGACGAATCCGCCTACTGCACCGGCGGCACGTATATGTGCGACGGGGGGCTGACGGCTGTTTGAGCGGGCAAGTGCCGTCTCCTGAGTTGGTCGATCGCCGGAGGCAGGGCCGAGACGCTCCATGGCAGCCATGGTCGATTCGCAAAGCATTGATGCACAACTGGCGTCGGTTCACTACGCAAGGAGGCCACGATGAAAGCGGCAGTATGGCACGGCAGACTCGATGTTCGCATTCAGGATGTGCCCGATCCCCCTCCGCCGCCTCCAGGACAGATTCAGGTCGAAGTCGCGTGGTGCGGCATCTGCGGCACAGATCTTCACGAGTACATGGGCGGCCCAGTGTATATCCCCCAGGACGCGCCGCATCCGCTCACCAGGGTGCAGGCCCCGGTCATTATCGGGCACGAGATGTCGGGGCGGGTAACCGCGTTGGGCGATGGCGTTCAAGACTTTTTAGTTGGCGACAGGGTTGCGGCTTGCCCCATCATCGGCTGCCTCGAGTGCCGCTGGTGCAGATCCGGCTCCATGGCCCAATGCGACAAGGTCGCTTTTCTCGGCACAAGCTGGTGGGGCGGTGCTTTGTCGGAGCGGCTGAACCTCAATGCGTACCAGTGCTTTCATCTGCCTGATGCAATCTCCGACGAAGTCGGCGCCCTGGTCGAGCCCTTCTCTGCCGCGGTGCGCGCCGTCTCCCGCGCGGGAATCGAACCCGGCGACAGCGTGGCTGTCGTCGGCGCGGGCCCGATGGGATTGATGACCTTGCTCGCAGCGGTTCTGCGCGGGGCCGGCCAGGTGGTTGCGGTTGAAGTTGCCCAGCGCCGCAAAGAGACAGCCGTGCGCCTTGGCGCCGGCGCAGTCATCGATCCCGCCACGGAGGACCCCGAAGCCCGCGCGCTCGAGCTTACCGGTGGCCAGGGTTTTGACGTGGTGATTGAATGCGTGGGTCAGCCCACCACCGCGCAGCTTGCAGGAAAACTGACCAGAACGCGCGGACGTCTGGTTGTTATGGGAGTGTTCGAAAAGCCCGCTCCACTCGATTTGACTGATCTCGTCTTCCGCGAGAAGACGGTCAGCGGAAGCATGAGCGGATTCGGCCTGTACGACGAGACGATTCGCCTGATGACCGACCCCCGATTCAACGGCGAGCAGTTAATTACCGCCCGCATCCCATTGGACGACCTCATCAAAAAGGGCTATCGAGGCCTGCTCTACGAGAAAGAGAGCAATGTAAAGACGTTGGTCTCTCCGCGCTAAGACAAATTCATGAGACCCTACAGGGAAGGCATTCAGTCTCGACCTGCCCAGCCGAGGATTGCAACGCAGTTCCGTCTTCTTCTTGTAGCGCAATGCCTGCATCTTGGCAGACGACAAAGCAACCTTCCCCGATTTGGAGCAATGAACCGCACTGACTCGACGGCCAACAACCGCCGGAAAGTTATCAAGCAGGAGGAGAGAATCACCCGCCTATGAGCGAACCGGCCCCCGGTCCATCTGTTGGTTCCAACACTCCGCATCTTCTGCGGGTCCTGGCGCTCGGCGATCTGTTTCTGTATGGAGTCGTCGCCGTGACTCCCAGCGCTCCGGCCACTGTCTTCGGACTCGCCGACGCTCAATCCCGCGGCCACGTCGTGGTTACCATTCTTGCCGGAATGGCCGCCATGGTCCTCACGGCGATCAGTTACGGAAGAATGGCTTCGATTTACCCATCGGCTGGCTCGGCCTACACCTATGTTGGCCGCGGAATCCATCCATTCCTTGGCTTTGTGGCCGGCTGGGCCATGCTGCTTGATTACATTGTCATTCCACTCTTCTGCGTGATCTATGGAACGCTTGCCCTACAGCGGGCGCTTCCCTGGATGCCGTTTTTTGTCGGAAGCGCGCTCTTTGCCGCGGGAATCACATTCTTGAACCTGCGCGGCATTCGTTCCACGGCGCGCATCAACCAACTGCTCCTGGTAGTAATGTTTACCGTTCTTGGCGCCTTCATCGTATTCGCTGTCCGTTACATCTGGATCCGGCAAGGCGGCGGGGGGCTGTTCTCCACCACGCCGTTCTATAATCCCGCCACCTTCAGCGTCAAACGCATTGCGCACGCAACCTCATTTGCGGCCCTCACCTACCTTGGCTTCGATGCGGTCACCACGCTGGCCGAGGAGGTGAGGAATCCGCGCCGGAACGTGATGCTGGCCGCTGTCGGCGTCTGCCTCTTCACTGGACTGTTTGGCGGCCTGCTGGTCTACCTCGGCCAGCTCGTCTGGCCTGACTACCTGTCGTTCAAAAACCCCGATACAGCATTCATCGACGTTACCGGGCGAGTCGGCGGTCCAATCCTTCTCGAAGCGACTGCATTGCTGCTGGTAGTGGCCAATATCGGAGCCGGACTCACCTCGCAGGTGGGCGCCGCACGGCTTCTGTTCGGTATGGCCCGTGAAAATGTCCTTCCCCCGCGCATCTTTGCCCGCCTGCATCCGGTCCACAATACGCCTGACGTCAACGTGATCGTGCTTGGCACGCTGGCTTTCGTCGGCGCCCAGGTGCTGAGCTACGAATTAACCGCCGAGATCCTGAACTTCGGCGCCTTCCTGGGTTTCATGGGAGTGAACGCCGCGGTATTCTGGCGATTCTGGGTACATCGCGCCGAGGGTCGCAGGAGAAATTTCTTTATCGACTTGGTTGTGCCGCTGCTGGGCTTTTTGTTCTGCGCAGTCATTTGGTGGGGACTCGCCTCGCCTGCAAAAATCGCGGGCAGTATCTGGCTGTTGGTGGGACTCATCATTATGGCGGCGCGCACGCGGTGGTTCAGCAAGCCGATTCGACTGCCCGATCCAGCCATTTACGACTGATATGCCGGGAGAGAGCCGAACCAGGCGGCGAGGAAAAGGTTTACATTCAAGACGTGAGGCTCGATGGTTCGCTTTCCTTTACCCAAGAAGGACGCGGGCCAGGAGCCGCCGTCCTACCCGGCAAGGTAGCTTGTATTCGAAAGGATCATTCGTGAGACGATACCTGTTGGCAATGGGAATTTTGGCAAGTACCGCGACCTCTTCCCCGGGACAGGCGCCGGCTGCATCTGCCGATCAGTCCCAGCCGGACGCGATCCAGGCATACCTTGCGCCGCTCGTCGCAAATCAAACCCTGGCTGGGGCGGTCACGCTGGTAGCTAACCGGGACCGCATTCTCTATCTGAAGGCGACGGGCTTCCGCGATATTGAAGCGAAAGCACCCATGGCAACAAACGACATGTTCTGGATTGCATCGACGTCCAAGCCAATGACAGCGACGGCCATGATGATGCTCGTGGACGAAGGCAAGGTCAATCTCGACGATCCGGTGGAAAAGTATCTGCCCGAGTTCAAGGGCCAGATGGTGCGCGCCAGGCGGACCGATGCATCGGCTGCGCAGGGTCCACCTGAGCTTGTGCCCGCCAATCATCCCATTCGAGTGCGCGAGATTTTGAGCCACACCAGCGGACTAGCGTTCAAGTCAAAGGCTCAGCCGGGCGCGCTTGACCTTTTGCCGTTGAAGGACGCCGTCAAGAGCTTCGCCGGCGAGCCTCTGCTCTTTCAACCCGGAACCGACTATTCCTACTCGAACGAGGGACTCAACACGGCGGCGCGGATTATCGAAGTCGTCACCGGCATCCCGTACGAGCAGTTCATGCAGCAGCGGCTTTTTGACCCGCTGGGCATGAAAGACACCACCTTCTGGCCGAATGCGGAACAGATCGGCCGCATTGCTCAGTCCTACAAATTCGATGACAAGACCAAGCAACTTGTGGAAGTGCCCATCGACCAGTTGACCTACCCTCTCAACGACAAAGCGCGCCGCTATCCGATGCCTGCGGGCGGAATATTCTCCACCGCGGAAGACGTTTCGAAGTTTGCCCAGATGATTTTGAATGGCGGCATGAGCAATGGCAAGCGGTACATCACTGAGAATTCACTGCATGAAATGACCAGCAAGCAGACCGGCCTGGATGGCAAGGATTATGGCTTCGGCTGGTCGGTCTCAAAGGACGGCTTTGGCCATGGCGGCGCATACAATAACCAGATGAATATCGACACTGCCGATGGGCTCATCGTCATTTTCATGGTGCAGCAGGACGGCCCGTATGGCACCGAAGAAGGAAAATCGATTGGGTCTACGCTGGCTCGCCTTGCGAAAGAGTTGGAACCACCAAAGGTGCCTGATCCGACGGCCGCTCAAGCGCACGGGCAAAACTGAAAATGATACCTTTTGAAAAATGCGAATTTCCTTGAATCCTTCTGAATGAGGATTGAGAAAACCTCGCACGCTGCAATCCAGCAGGAGGCTGCCTCATGTACCAACCGCAATCGTACGCGATCGCCCTTTCGTTCATGCTCATCAGCATGCTCTGCTGGGGTTCGTGGGCCAACACGGTCAAGCTCTGTCCAGGCTATAAGTTTCAACTCTTCTATTGGGACTACGTTGGCGGCCTTTTGCTTGGCTCGATCGCGCTTGGCCTGACGATGGGAACGTTTGGCGCGCAAGGACCTTCATTCGTCACGGATGTTCTGAATACTGATGCGAGGCACATCGCTCTGGCCTTTGCGGGCGGCATTATCTTCAACATCGCCAACCTGCTGCTGGTTGCGGCGATCGACGTCGCCGGACTGGCGGTCGCGTTTCCCGTCGGTATCGGGCTCGCACTGGCAGTTGGCGCGGTTGGCAATTACATCGTTTCTCCGGCGGGGAACCCCTGGATGCTCTTCGTGGGCGTCGCGCTGGTGCTCGCGGCCATCGTCTTTGACGCCATGGCATATCGCATGCGCGAAAAGCAGCGGGCCACCACCCGGCGTGGAGTCATCATAAGTCTCAGCGCCGGAGTGCTGATGGGCGTCTTCTATCCTTTCGTCGCGCAATCGATGACCGGAATCCACGCTCCCGGCCCCTACGCCGTCTCGCTGTTTTTTGCCGCGGGAGTTATTGTCTGCTCGCTTCCCGTGAATTACCTGATGATGCGCAAGCCGCTCGATGGAGGCGCTCCGGTCTCGCTCTCGGGCTTCAAGGTTGTTCCCATTGCCTGGCACTTTTGGGGAATGCTGGGAGGGGCGATCTGGTGCGCCGGAGCGGTGTTGAACTTCGTGGCTTCGCGCGCTCATGTCGTCGGACCGGCTGTTTCCTATTCCATCGGACAAGGCGCGACCATGATCTCGGCGTGTTGGGGAGTGTTTGTCTGGCGCGAGTTTGCCGGGGCCCCGGCTATTTCGAAAAAGCTTTTGGTTTGGATGTTTCTCTTCTTTCTTGCTGGGTTAGGCTCTATCGCACTCGCCCCGGTTTTCTAACCATCTGATCAAGTCGCACGCTTTAAAAAACGAAAGGCACAGGAATGGCTCAGAAAGGCATCGTGGTGGTCGGTAGTTTGAATCTCGATCTGGTGGTGCATGTCAACAAAATTCCTGCCGTAGGGGAGACTGTGTCCGGATCGGATTTTCAAACCCATCCCGGTGGCAAGGGCGCGAACCAGGCCGCGGAGATTGGCCTGCTTGGGCATCCGGTGCACATGATCGGTCGAGTCGGTTCGGATGATTTCGGCAGGCGATTGCGCGAAAGTCTGAACCAAGCGGGAGTGGACACGACTGCTGTCCTGGAATCGGAGTCGGCCTCTGGAACCGCGATGATCGTAGTGCAGGCGGGCGGCGACAACAGCATAATCGTCGCTCCGGGCGCGAACGGAACCCTAAGTGCGTCGGATCTCGACGCACACATGGCCTTGATCAGGAACGCAGCCGTCGTGTTGACCCAACTCGAGACTCCCATCCCGACTCTTGAGCATCTGAGCGCACTCTGTGAGCGGGAGGGGGTTCCGCTCATTCTCGATCCCGCGCCCGCTCAGCCTTTGCCGCCGGAGGTGTTGCGCCGCGTTTCATGGATTACGCCGAACGAGACCGAAGCGCAGATCCTGACGGGCGGCAGGGTTTCGGCGCTATCGAGACCGGACCCGGAAGATCTTGCCAGAAGACTGTTGGCTCTCGGTGCTAAGAACGTGCTGCTGAAACTGGGAGAGCGGGGAGCATATGTCGCCACGGACGAGGGAATGCGGGCGGCTATTCCCGCCTACGTTGTCGAAGCGGTGGATACGACGGCCGCAGGAGACGCCTTCAATGGGGCTTTTGCTGTTGCGCTGGCGCGCGGAGCATCAGCCCTGGAAGCGGCGCAGTTTGCCACCGCCGCGGCCGCCATCTCCGTTACACGCTATGGCGCGCTGCCATCCATGCCGACGCAGGCCGAGGTCGAGGCATTCATGGCCCAGCGGGAGAAACGGGCGGTATAACTGTCGGGCGGCCCGGCTATCTGCACACCGGCCGCTGCAAGTGGCTCTGGAAAGAGCAAGAGGGCCTGTCGTACCGGCTCCGTCGGCCTTGACGGGACGGCATTCTGCTAAATTTTTCCTTTTCCCCTGCGTCCTCCGTGTCTCGGCGTCTTCGGTAAATCATGATTCTGTCAGAACCAGGTTCTTTGCTTGTATTCGATATAGGCCGGGCCGAATTTCTCGGCCAGCAGTCGCTCTTCCTTGCGGCTGCGGGCGAGTTGCAAGGGGATCAGAATAGCCAAAAAAAGAAGGAGCCAGAGTTTGCCGGTCCATACGATGGTGCCGGCGATCACCAGCGTGCTGAGAACATAAATCGGATTGCGAATGCGGGAGTAGAGTCCAGTTGTGACCAGCGTGGTTGCTTTGGCCTGGACGCTGAAGGCTCTGCCGAGTTGAATACGCGCCAGGACCAGCAATACGAGCGCAGGCAGGGCGATGGCCGTACCGGCAACGCGCTCCGGGGTCCAGGGCAGATGAAAGGCGCGCATGCCGAAATACATCGCAGCGGCGGCGAGCACCGCGAGCGTGATGAGATTCGTTTTCAAAGCCGGCCCCTTTAAGGTTGGATTGATGTTCGTATAATGCGATTCCCCGGCTTAGCGGTTATAGCATGATAGCCAGGAGAATCGGGCGATGAACAGGATTCGATGCATCCTCTATGCTGGGATGATGATGGCTTCAGGGGCCGGTGCGCAACAGCCGGCAGACCACCATTGGGCGATCGTTGTCCATGGCGGGGCCGGCGTGATCGAGCGCGCTAGGATGGACGCGAAGACCGAGGCCGCGTATCGCGCTTCGCTCAGGCAGGCGGCCGAGGCCGGTGCCGCGGTGCTCGATCGCGGCGGCGCTTCGCTCGATGCGGTTGAAGCCGTCATTCGGGTGCTTGAGGACGATCCGCTCTTCAATGCCGGGCGAGGCGCGGTTTTTTCGGCCGAGGGAAAAAACGAGCTGGATTCATCGATTATGGACGGGTCGAACATGATGGCCGGGGCGGTCGCGGGAGTGACGCGGACGCGGCATCCCATCAGCCTGGCGCGGGCAGTAATGGAGAAGTCCCCCTACGTGTTTTTGACTGGGCCGGGGGCGGATGCGTTTTCAGCCCGGGTTGGGCTGGAACAGGTGGATCCGAGTTTTTACTTTACCGAGTCGCGCTGGCAATCGCTGGTGAAGCAGCTTGAGAAGGAGGGACGCCCGGTTCCGCCGCGCCCAGCGGGTGCGCCGCCGCCGGGTGGCCCGATAATTCCCGTGGCACAGCTTGAGGAGATTTCAGGCTCCCATCAGTATGGAACGGTTGGCGCGGTCGCGCTGGACCGGAAGGGCAATATCTCAGCGGGTACATCGACGGGCGGGATGCAGGGCAAGATGCCGGGACGGGTGGGCGATTCGCCGGTCATCGGCGCGGGGACTTATGCTTCGAATCGCTCCTGCGCTGTCTCATCGACCGGAGCGGGAGAGTTTTTCATCCGGCTTACGGTAGCGCGCGAGGTCTGCTCGCTGGTGGAGTTGAAAGGGATGAAACTGCAGGCAGCCGCGGATGAGGTGATTCACAAGGAGCTTGAAGAGTTGAAGGGCGACGGTGGGGTGATTGCGATTACGCCCGACGGTCAGCTTGCCTGGAGCTTCAACACGCCGGGGATGTTTCGCGCACGGATGGTTGAAGGCGGAACTATGCAGGTGAGCATCTTTAGCAACGAGCCATGAAAACCGCGGCAGGCAATGCAACCGCACGGCCTTTCGCGTCGAAGATGGGCTCCCCACAGCCATCACGCATTCCGAGCGCGTCATTTCGCATCGAGCGCCGCCCCGCCGTAGCTCGACAAGACCGCGCCCTTGCGGTCCAACAGCAGCACTGCGCCTCGCTGGGGCTGCATATCAAAGTGAATGTGAGCGCCTGTCAGCGCATCGACGATATTCACCGTCTGGGAATCGAGCGACTCGTTGCTGAAGCTCAAGATTTCTGCGTCGTGCAAAACCGTGGGAAACGCCAGCACCTCCGGCGACAGCTGCTCCACTTCACGGAAAACCGGTTGCACTCCGGCTTGGTCCAGCGCCCACAGATAGAGCGCATCGACCGCCGCATATCCTTCGGCGAACTCCACCGGATCCGATGCCCACAAAATTCGCCCTTTGCCGTGGGGAACGATCTCCACTGACTTGGCATCGCTGAAGCGCATGGTCCAGGTCTCCGCCTGCTGCACGCCGGCGGGGAATCCAAGCGGAAACGAATTGCCGTTTGGCAACCTCAATACCGACCCACGCACGGCCAGCGGAACAACCATTGCCGCCACTCCCAGGTCCGCCGCCCGGTTCACCGGCTGCCAATGCTCGTCGCGATCCACCGGGCCGGTCACGAGCAGCGTTCCGCCGCGCGCGGCGTAATCGAGCAGTTCGTCCCAGGCCTTCCCCGTCAGCCCCTGCGCAGACGGCAGAAACACCAGCTTCGGCATTCCCAGTTCCGCCAGCCGATTCTCCGGCAGCATCCTGAGCGGCATGTGATCCCAATACGCCATGGCGCGCAGCGCGTGCTTCTGCGCATCCAGCGCCAGGCCGCCCAGAGTCGAATACAGCAGTGATTGCGAAGTCACCATGGTTACGGGCGGCGGCTCAATCTTCGTGAAGCTCCGCGGGCTCTTGTTTGCAAACGCGGCGTAGCCGGCCAGCACCTCCGCCTCCGGCTTCTCCGTTCCGTCGGGGCGCACGGCGCCGATGGTGATTTCATTGTCGTTGGCCATGTTCGCATTCACATTCCACACCCACTCCAAGGCTCCGGCGCCTTGCGCAAACGCGATGGCGATCTTGCGCTCCAGTTGCCACGCCTCCACCTGTGCGCTGAAACGCAATTGGTCATCGAGCGTGAGCCTGCGCTGCTCACCGGTTTCCTGGATCAGCATCGGCTTGCCGGAGAACTTTGGCGCCAGCGAGGCCCACAGGATCGCATCGTAGTCCCACCACGTGTGGTCCGCCGTAAAGTCGATCGCGGACGAATAGAATGCGGGCGAAACGCGTCCCGCTACGCCGCCTTCATCCTGGCCCACCGTGATTAATTGCTCCGAGCCGGTGCTGCGAATCAGGGAGCGAACTCGGCTCGCCCAGTTTGCGAATACCCACTGTGTGAAGAGCGCATAGTCGTAATTTTTAAGAGGATTGAAGCCGGTTCGCACTGCGTCCGGTGAAAACGCGCCAGCCGTGGGGAGCGTCAGTGGATCTTCCAGCGCCATCTCCGCACTTTTGGCCGACGGCTTCGCCTGCAAATCGCGTCCAACTCCCAGCGACGGCTCGGCCCAGTCATGCAGCAACTTGGCGCGGTCAGGGTAGCGATCTGCTATCCATGCGCGCCACGCCGCTTGCTCAAATGGATCGTAGTCGGGCATGGTGCGCCACACGTTCCTGTTTGCGCTTGGCTCGTTGATCAGATCCCAGGCCAGGAACGGCACCGCGTGAAAGCGCCCCACCAGCGACTGAACGTAGAGCGATTCCGCGTTCAAAGCCACCGGGTCGAGGTAGCCATTCTCTCCACCAAACTCGTCCGGATAGAACGCAAACAGATTGAACTGCACCGGCAGGTCGTTGTGCCGCGCGCACATCAGAAACGCCTCGATCGTTCGCATGGCCTGCTCGCTCATCTCTCCTCCGGGAGCGAGTTCGTGCTGCCAGCCCGTCCACAGACCCGTGCGGATCATGTTAAGTCCCGCACCATGAATCTGTGCCATGTCGCGGTCCCACACGTAAGCGTTCGCCAGCATGAGATAGAGCCGCGATACTTCCCCGGACATGTATGTCGTTCCAACTACCGGAAGCGGCTTGCCGTTCGATTCGAAATAATCGGGACCCACCGTCAGCTTTGGCCCCGAGAGAAGATACTGCCAGTCCCGCATCCAGAATGCTGACCGGTAAGTCCGCAGCGGTTTCCCGTCTCTAAGCAGCGTGGCTTCGACAGTGTGCAATCCGTTGCCGCCAGCCGCGCTTTCAGGAAGCGTGATCGCCTGTTTCGCCGGACCCGTCTCGTCGTAATGAACTCCGCCGTCTTCTGAAGTCACGCGAATATGCAGTTGCTCGCCGGCGGGCTGCGTGTCCAGTGGATCGGACCAGGTGGTTTCGAAGTCCAGCGCCTCCCCCGGCACGAAGAGCGGCGCCCGCGGACGGAAGGCGAAGCGGTCGTTCTTCCTTATCGCCAGTTCCGCAAGGGCGGCCAGCAAATTGCCGTTGCTGAAGAAATCGGCATCCGGCTCGCACGCCACCATGATCCATCGTCCGCCAACGAATCGATAGGCGTTGTGGTCGAGCTCCAGCACCGGAGCCGCCACCTTATGTCCGCCGCGTTCGCCCCAGGCGAGCGAGGTCAGATCCATATCCTCCCCGCCCGTCCCGCCGCCGGTCGCATCGTAATTGATCACTGAGAGCCGCGCTACCGGGCTGAATGCGCGATGCCATCCAAACCGGGCAAGCTGAGGAAACACGTCCCCGCTAGGAGTGAACTGGAGCCCATCGGATCCCGGCGTCTCCTGGTATCCGTCGATGAACAGTTCCAGCGTCTGCGCCGTGCTCCCGGCGCGAAGATGCCAACCGCTCGCGTCCTCGTACCCGGCGCGCGTGAACGGCTTGCCGCACAACGTGAGCAGGTTGCCGCCGCGGTCCAGATACCTGAGAATTGCGTCCCAATCCGCCTCCGGCCATGCCGATCCATAGGGCAAGACCAGCAGGTCAGTCTCCGCGGCGGCCAGAGCGCCGGGCAGACCGGCCACATTCGCAAAACTCGCGCCAGTCAAAACCGCGTGCATTTGGGCTTCATTTGGCGCGGGGCAATCCGCCGACGGGAATCCTGGCTGCCAGAATACGACCGTCGTCGCAAGCGAGCCCGCCGGCAGAATCGAGAGTATGAACGGGACGAAAAGAAGAGTTACGCAGCGCCGCGCCATTCGAGCCTCCACTTCAGCGGGTTAACGATAGCACGACACGCGGCGGAGAGGCCGCGGTTTACCGGCGCACTCCGTTGCGGGCGCATAACTTCGCCCACCGTAGGCTCACTTCGAGTTCTGCTGTTCGATGACGCCGCCGCTGCTAAAGCCCGACGTCTATGATCAGCCAATTGCGGCGCGGCTGAAGCTCTGCCCTTCATGACCCGACTTCCACCATGGGCTGCTTAGCGGACGGTTTCAAACCGATCGCGAGGACTGTTGCACACGCTGCAGTCGTCGTCTTCGTCGAGCTCGGCGGCCACCAATCCGCAACCGGGACATACGAAGAAGTCCCGAGGAATCGCCATCAGTGAACCCGCGACCTCGTCCTCAATATGGGCAATTGCCCATTCAAAAAGCAGAGCGTGGGTCTTTTCCGCTTCAAGCGCGCGGGTGAAGGTGCGGGTAGCGGCCAGAATGTTGCGGGCTGCGACCTCTTTGAGGCAATTGGGGTAGAGCGAATCGACTTCGAATTGTTCGCCGGCGAGGGCCTCTTTAAGGTTTTCCAGCGTGCTTTTGGGCTGGAAGGCGTGAATGGCGCAGTGAGCATCCTGGCCGAACTGGCTCATGACCCAGGCATGACTCGCGGCATGAATGTGCTCGGCGCGGGCGGCGGCGCGAAACAGGCTGGCCGCACCGTGCAGACCTTCGTCGTCGGCTTTCGCGGCAAATGCGATGTACCGGGCCTGGGCGTTGGCTTCGTCTTCAAAGGCGATTTGAAGTTCCTGGACGGCAGCTTCGTGTTCCGCGGAAATCTGCAACATGGGCGTGTTTCTCCAGCATTGGTGAAAGCGTAGGCCGATGGAATGCTCCCGGCTGTGATGCCGCTCACAGGGGCGAGTGAATTGATCGGGCTGCGAACGATTCAGGTGTGAGCGGAGACACGGGAATTGCATTACAATCTCCCGCATGGACACCATTCAATATTTGCTGCCGCAAGACCGCATTCCGCGTGTGTGGTACAACATCCTGCCAGATCTGCCGGAGCCCTTAGCGCCGCCGCTGCATCCCGGGACGCTGAAGCCGCTGGGCCCGGACGATCTGGCGCCGCTATTTCCGATGAGCCTGATCATGCAGGAAGTGAGTGCGGAGCCGGAGATCGAGATTCCGGAGGAGGTGCGGCAGATTTATGCGCAATGGCGTCCCTCGCCGCTGCTGCGCGCCCGGCGGCTGGAGAAGGCGCTCGATACGCCGGCGCATATTTACTACAAATATGAGGGGCAAAGCCCGGCCGGTTCGCACAAGTTGAACACGGCGGTGGCACAGGCCTACTACAACAAGAAAGACGGGACCAAGCGGCTCTCGACGGAGACCGGGGCCGGGCAGTGGGGTTCGGCGCTCTCCATGGCCTGCTCGTTTTTCAACTTGGAATGCAAGGTCTACATGGTGCGCGTGAGCTACGATCAGAAACCCTACCGGCGCGCGCTGATGGAGGTGTTTGGGGCGTCGGTAACGGCCAGCCCGAGCAACGAAACCCAATCGGGGAGGGCCATTCTGGCCCAGCATCCGGATTCGAACGGTTCGCTGGGGATTGCGATTTCGGAGGCGGTTGAGGTCGCGGCCAAGGATCCCGACACCAAGTACGCGCTGGGCAGCGTACTGAATCACGTGCTGCTGCACCAGACGGTGATCGGGCAGGAAGCGATTGAGCAGATGGCCCTGGCGGGCGACGATCCGGATGTGATTATTGGCTGTACCGGAGGCGGATCGAACTTTGCCGGGCTGGTGATGCCGTATCTCGGGCGCAAACTCAAGGGGCTGTCGAATGCGCGGGTGGTGGCGGTTGAGCCTTCTGCGTGCCCGAGTCTCACCAAGGGCCGTTTTACCTATGATTTTGGGGACACGGCGCATTTGACCCCGCTGGTGAAGATGCACACCCTGGGCAGCACCTTCATGCCTCCGGGGATTCATGCGGGCGGATTGCGCTATCACGGGATGGCGCCGCTGGTTTCACACGTCATCGCCCTCGGGCTGGCTGAAGCGACGACGGTGCAGCAGTTGGAGGCGTTCACCGCCGGCATCCAGTTTGCGCGCGCGGAGGGAATTGTGCCGGCGCCGGAATCGAACCACGCAGTCGCGGAGACGATTCGGCAAGCTTTAGCCGCCAAGAAGGAAGGGAAGCAGCGGACCATTCTCTTCAATCTGAGCGGACACGGGCATTTTGACATGCAGTCGTATATCGCTTACCAGGCGGGCAGGCTGGAGAATTACGAATATCCGGCCGAGGAGATTGCGCTGGCGCTGGCGGGGCTGCCGTCGCTGGGGTAATTTTTAAAGCGGTAAACGCGAAAAGGCCATCCCCGAAGGGATGGCCTTTTCGCCTGCGAAAGAAATCAAGTTACTGCGAAGCGCTGTTCCTTGCAACGGCTTTTTCTGCCTCCACTTTATGGGCGTTGTCTTCCAGCGCTTGGGCTTCAGGGATGTAGGTCAATGCCTTCTGAATCATCGGATCCCAGTCGGCCAGGGTACGCAGACCCTGCAACTGGCCGAACTGAATGGTGAAAATTTTCTCCTTGATGCGCGCCTTGAGCCAGTCGCTGACTCCGTTGATGTCCGCGTCGGTGAACTCGATGCCCTGGCCGGTGATGAACTTTTTGAATTCGGTCAGGACCTCGTCGTTTACCTGGAAGTTCTTGTCAACCGTATGGTTGGCTACATACTCCGGCGCGAAATGGAAGAAAACGTCCTTGTACAGCAACTCATCCTGAAAGTGATTGCTCTTGGGCGAGTCGATCTTCTCATCCGGAGTGATGCCGCCGCCGCCGTATACGGTGCGGCCCGAGTCGGTCAATTTGACTTCCCGATTGCTGGAGTCTGCCGGGAGCGCGCCGGCGTGGTTGTAGTAGTCGTAGAGCGAAAGCCCGGCGTAGTTGCGCTGGATGAGCCGCCCGGATGGGGTGTAGTAGTGATACGTGGTCAGGGCCAATCCGGAGTTTTCGCTCAGGTTGAAGACCGTCTGCACCAGGCCTTTGCCGAAGGTGGTTTCGCCGACGATGAGGGCGCGGTCGTGATCCTGCAGCGCGCCGGAGACGATTTCGGCTGCAGATGCGGTATCGCGATTCACGAGCACCACGATGGGAAATGTCTTGCCGTTGTTGCCGTGCGTGGCCGTGTAATTCTGATCGGGATATGCGCGTCCGCGCTGCGAAACGATCGTCTGGCCCTTGGCCAGCAGGTGGTCGCATACATCGACAGCCTGGCTTAGCAGACCGCCGGGATTTTCGCGCAGATCGATCACCAGGCCCTTCAGATCGCCGAACCCGGATATGGCGTCGGTCATCTCCTGCCCCGTGGTCTCCTGAAACTGGGTGAGATGGATGTATCCGATGCCGGGACGAATCTCATACTTCAGATCCACAGAAGGATGGGGAATCTCGTCGCGCACCAGGTCGAAGACCAGCGGTTTGGCCTGCCCTACGCGGGTGGTCGTGACCTGCACATGGGTGCCCTTGGGTCCTTTGAGTGCCTTCGCGACCTGGTCCGAACTCCAGCCGTCGGTCGGCTTACCGTCGACCGCGGAGATGATGTCGCCGGGGTGGATGCCGGCACGATAGGACGGCGTGTCTTCGTAGGGAGTGACCACGAACACCTTGTTGTTCTGCTGCTGAATCACCATGCCGACGCCATAGTAGTGACCGCGCTGATCTTCGCGGAGCTTGGCGTAGGCCTTGGGATCGTAGAAATGGGAGTGCGGATCGAGCACCTGCAACATGCCCGGAATGGCGCCGTCATAGATGGCCGCATCGGCCTTGTCGCCGGTGATGGGCTCGGCGTAGTTCTGCTCCACCAGCGCATAAACATTAGTGAAGGACTTGAGGTTGTTGCGGAGCTGGCTCTCGTCGACCGAAGACTGCGCGCCTACCTTGCGCTGTACAACGCTGCCCACAATCGCGCAGACAGAGAGAAAGACCACTACCGAGAAGAAGGCGCGACGCGCGTGGGGAGTCATATCCAGACCGAACCTCCAGAAGTTCAATGCTCCGGGCTTCCTGGTGCGGCTTCCTGACCGCCCCCGGACGGAATACGCGAATCGCGATTCTCGCCTCGATAAAAATAGACCTTGCCTGTTTCCGGCAAGGCCCGGGGGAAACTCCTGGAAACCGCTCTACGCTGCCCCGCAGAGCCGTCTTTTGCTAGAGTATAGCACCGCTCTGTTTGACGCGGCCGACGGCCATTCCGGTAGCCAGTATGCGGCCGGCCCATGAAAATTACTCGCATTTTGCGGCCGATCCCTCCCGTGCCGGGCCACGAATCTCACGGCGGAAATCGCGCTGCTGCTGCCCGGGGATTTACAATCACGTCTATGTACCAGGTGACGACGATCTCGCTGCCTCCCATGTGCTGATCCTATGACTTTGAGACTTCTTCGCAATTCCGCGGCATTCGTGTTGGTCACGGTGCTGCTCGCTGGCTTCATCTCTGCGCAGAACCTGCCCAGTGTTCCCGAAAGCCCCTATGGCGGCACTACGGTCGAAGACATTATCGCCCGGGTGAACGACCAGATCATTACCCGCTCAGACTACGACCGGGCCCTGGCCGAACTGGACCAGGAGGCGCGCCAGCGGGGCGACACCATGCAGCAGATGTCTGCGGCGCATAAGGACTTGTTGCGCAGCCTGATCGATCAGCAGTTGTGGCTCTCCAAGGGCAAGGAACTCGGCATCACGGGCGACACAGAGCTGGTAAAGCGGCTGGACGAAATCCGCAAGCAGTACAATCTGGAGACGCTGGAAGACCTGGAGAAGGCAGCCAGGGAGCAGGGCGTCTCGTTTGAGGACTTCAAGGCCAATATCCGCAACGGCATCATCACCCAGGAAGTGATGCGCCAGGAGGTCGGGCAGCGGATCCAGTTCACCCCCGGCGAGGCGGAGCGCTACTATGAGCAGCACAAATCGGAGTATACGCAGCCTGAGAGCGAGCATCTGAGCGAGATTCTGGTCTCCAGCGGGACAGCGGGCTCCGATGATCCGGCCAAGCTGGCTGCCGCCAAGGCCAAGGCTGACGACATCGAGAGCCGGCTCCGTGCGGGCGGCGATTTCAGCCAGTTGGCGCGCAACTTCAGCGACGGCCCAACCGCCAGCGAGGGCGGCGACCTGGGTCAGTACAAGCGCGGCCAGTTGCCCAAGGCGCTTGAAGACAAGACGTTTCCGCTGACCGTGGGAGAGTACACCGACCCGATTCTCACTCGCCAGGGCTACATTATCCTCAAGGTCGTTCAGCGCTCCGCGGGCGGCCCCGCTCCATATAAGGATGTCCAGGAGCAGGTGGAGGAGACGCTCTACATGAGCCGGATGGAGCCGGCGATTCGCGCCTATCTCACCAAGATGCGCGAGGATGCCTTCATCGACATCAAGCAGGGCTACACGGACAGCGGCGCCAGCCCCAATGAGACCAAGCCGGTTTACAGCGCCTATGTACCCCCGGCGGCCAAGAAAAAGGCCAAGGTGGAGCGCACCCGGTTCCGCGAGAGCACTCATAACTTCCGGCAAAAATCTGCCCAGGCCGCGCCGCCGCCGGAGCAGGACACCACTCCCGCTACTGCCAAGACCAAAAAGCACAAGAAAACTGAAGTGGCCAGCGAAAAACCGGGCAAGAAGGAAAAGATTCGCTACGGACAGGCTCCGCGCGAGACTTTGCCGACGGCCGCGAGCAGCAGCACAGCCACCGAGAATGCAGGCGCGTTGCCGCCGCAGACGGCCGATAACTCTCAGCAGCCCGTAAATCCGCTGGAACCGGCCGCGCCGACGCAGAAGACACGGTTCAGCTCGCGTGCCCGTACCGAAAAGAAGTCGGGCAAAACCAAGGGTTCGAAGACCGACTCCATGGCCCCTCCGCCTCCCGATGCGGCCGAGGTCGCCGATCGCCAGACCCAGTCGGCTCCGCTTGGGCTGAACGGAGACTCGGCCCAGAGCAAGAAAAACAAAAAGAAAAAGGCAGCAGCTACCACCACCGCCGAAAAAACGCGCCTGGCCAACGAGAAGAAGAAGCCGGAGGATTCAACTCCGAAGCCGACTCCGCAGCCTACGCCGGTGCCGCCGGTGCCCGGCGCGCCGGCGCCAGCCTCTGCTCCGGAACAGCCAGCGCCCGCTCCGGCCCCACAGCCGGCGCCTTCAGCGCAGCAATAGAGGTATCCGCTCAACTGTTGCCGGGCCCTGGGACTTTCATCCCGGGCCCGCGTAGTTTGTCCCCTGTTTGTTATCTACCCACAACCAGGACGGTGCTCATTCGTGCCTAGGACCAGCGCAGGCTTATTGATTTATCGTCTCCAGGAAGCTGGGGTGGAAGTCTTTCTGGTCCATCCGGGAGGGCCGCTCTGGGCTCGAAAGGATCTCGGGGCGTGGTCGATTCCCAAGGGGGAATACACAGACGGCGAACAGCCGCTGGAGGCTGCCATCCGCGAACTCCGCGAGGAAACCGGCTTTTCGGTTGAGGGGGAATTTGCCGACCTTGGGACAGTGAAGCAGGCCGGCGGCAAGATCGTATCCGCCTGGGCTGTCCGGGGAGACTTCGACCCTGCGAATCTGGTCAGTAATCTATGCGAGATCGAGTGGCCGCCTCGTTCCAAGCGCCTTATCTCGATCCCGGAGGTCGATCGCGGAGTGTGGTTTTCGATCCCTGAAGCCCAAACCAAAATCTCCGAGACGCAGAAGCCGTTTCTCCATCGGCTGCAAAGAATTCTCGGTGAAAATTAGAGAAGAGACGCGACCTGCCCTCCTGTTTTCCATCCAACTCCAGAGTGACACCCGCAAGAATCGCATCCATACAAGTGAGTCCGACGTTTTGCAACCATGTGCGCCCGATGCACTAACATTGCATCTGTTGAGGAAGGGGAAACTTATGGCGACATCCACGACCGTCGAAATGAAGCCGCTGACTGAGTTGAAGGCATGGAAAGCTCTTGAAGCCCACTCGCGCGAGATCGCCAAGGTTCATCTGCGCACGCTCTTCGCCGACGACTCCGAGCGTGGCGAGAAGATGAGCATCGAGGCTGCCGGGCTGTTTTTGGACTACTCGAAAAACCGAGTCACGGCCGAGACTCTGCGGCTGCTGATCGATCTGGCGCGGGAGTCGGGGCTCGATCAGCGCATCGAGGCCATGTTCCGCGGCGACAAGATCAACATTACCGAGAAGCGCGCGGTGCTGCATGTTGCCTTGCGGGCGCCCAAAGGTGAATCGATCTTGGTCGATGGAGAGGACGTGGTGCCGCAGGTGCACGAAGTTCTCGACCGGATGAGCGCGTTTTCAAACCGGGTTCGCTCGGGCGAGTGGAAGGGCCACAGCGGCAAGCGCATCCTTAACGTGGTGAACATCGGAATCGGCGGCTCCGACCTCGGGCCGGTCATGGCGTATGAAGCGCTGAAGCATTTCAGCGATCGCGCCATGACCTTCCGCTTCGTTTCCAATGTAGATGGCACCGACTTTGCGGAGGCCGTGGAGGATCTCGACCCGCTTGAAACACTGTTCATCATCTCCTCGAAGACCTTTACCACGCTCGAGACGATGACCAACGCGCAAACGGCGCGCGAGTGGACGCTCAAGGGAGTTGGTGGAGATGAATCGGCCATCGCCAGGCACTTCGTGGCGGTATCGACCAACGCCAAGGAAGTATCGAAATTCGGCATCGACACCGCAAATATGTTCGGGTTCTGGGACTGGGTGGGCGGACGCTACTCGATGGATTCGGCCATCGGTTTGAGCACCATGCTGGCCATCGGGCCCGACAATTTCCGCGCGCTGCTCGACGGCTTCCACCAGATGGACGTGCACTTCCGCACTACGCCGTTTGAGCGCAACATCCCCGTCCTGATGGCGCTGCTGGCAGTCTGGTACAACAATTTTTTCGACGCGCAGACAGTTGCGGTTCTGCCCTATGAGCAATATCTGAAGCGCTTTCCCGCGTATCTGCAGCAACTGACCATGGAGAGCAACGGCAAGCACGTGACGCTGGCCGGCAAGACCGTTGATTACTCAACCTGCCCCATTTACTGGGGCGAGCCCGGGACCAACGGGCAGCACTCGTTTTATCAGCTCATTCACCAGGGGACGCGGCTGATCCCGTGCGACTTCATCGCTTTCAGCAAGACGGATAACCCGCTCGGCCGGCATCACGACATCCTGATCGCCAACGTGTTCGCGCAGGCTGAGGCGCTGGCCTTCGGGAAGACCCCGGAACAGGTTAAGAGCGAAGGAACTCCCGATTGGCTGGTGCCGCATCGTGTGTTTGAAGGCAACCGGCCATCGAATACGATTCTGGCCGACCGGCTGACGCCCGAGGTCCTGGGCAAGCTGGTTGCGCTATACGAGCACAGCGTCTTTACCCAGGGAACGATCTGGCAGGTCAACTCCTTTGACCAGTGGGGCGTGGAACTGGGCAAGGCCCTCGCGCAGCGGATCATTCCTGAGCTTGAGAATCCTCAAGAGCCTGCGCTCGCGCACGACAGCTCGACCAATAACCTGATTCGGCGCTATCGCAAAACCAAGGAGTAGCCTATGGCACCGCGTGGATTCGACCATCCGTTGTACATTCTTCCCTTCGATCATCGCGGCTCGTTTGAAACTGGAATGTTTGGCTGGCACGGCGATCTGAGTCCAGAGCAAACGGAGCAGATTGCCGCAGCCAAGCAGGTGATTTACGACGGATTCAAAGCAGCGGTTGCGGACGGCGTTCCCAAGGAAAAAGCCGGGTTGCTGGTGGACGAGCAGTTTGGCGCTGCTATCTTGCGCGATGCGCACGAACAGGGCTATCAGACCGCCTGTCCCGTGGAAAAAAGCGGGCAGGAGGAATTTGATTTCGAATATGGAGACGACTTCGCCCCGCACCTCGAGAAATTTCATCCCACCTTCTGCAAGGTGCTGGTGCGCTATAACCCCGACGGCGACGAGGAACTGAACCGGCGCCAGGCGGCGCGGCTCAAAAAGCTGAGTGACTATCTGCGCGAAATGAATCGAAGCCTTTTTATGTTTGAGCTGCTGGTGCCGGCGGAGAAGGAACAGCTCGAAAAGCTGAACGGCGACAAAAAAGCTTACGACCTGAATATTCGCCCGGGATTGATGATCGAGACGATTCACGAATTGCAGGATGCCGGCGTGGAGCCGGACGTCTGGAAGATCGAGGGGCTCGACCTTGAGCTGGACTGCGAAAAGATGGTTGCCGCTGCCCGGCGCGACGGACGCGACCACGTGGGATGCATTGTGCTTGGCCGCGGGGAAAACGACCAGAAGGTTCGCGAATGGCTTTCGACGGCGGCGGCTGTTCCCGGGTTTATCGGGTTTGCTGTAGGCAGGACCGATTTCTGGGATCCACTTGTGGCGTGGCGCAGTGGGAAGGCCTCCCGCGAGCAGGCGGTTGAGCAGATTGCGAAACGTTACCGGGAATTTGTGGACTTGTTTGAACAGTCGCGCGGCTGAGTTTGCCGTCCATCGCCTGGGTGGTTTCCAATATCACGGCCGAACACGTCCAGAGCCCCTGAGGGGGACCTCGCACACCATGCTGTCCGCACGGTCAGCGAGTTGAGTGATTTGTATCACTTCATGGCAACAGAAAGATCCCTACACTCGGGTTTGTGATTATCGATATAGATTTACCGAATGCACCTTCCGCCAGGAAGGCGGAAGCGCGCCCTATTCCGCAAGCCAGCCTGAGACGGCTGCCGCAATATCATCATTACCTCGTCGAGCTTCAGGGCAGGGGGGTGAGGCAGGTCTCGTGCAGCGTGATCGGGCGGGATCTGAATTGCATCCCGGTGCAGGTACGCAAAGACCTTCAATTTACCGGCATTATCGGCAAGCCCAAAACCGGCTACTCGGTGGCCGAACTCGTCCAGGCGATCGAGGCATTTCTAGGCTGGAACCATGTGAACGAGGCCTTCCTTGTAGGCGCGGGAAACCTGGGCACTGCGCTCCTCGGTCACGAACGGTTTTCGAAGTTCGGGCTGCGCATTGTGGCGGCCTTCGACACCGACCCGGCCAAGATCGGCAGGTTGATTCATGGAAAGGCGGTATTGCCGCTGGGTCAGCTGATTGGTCTGGCGCAGAGGACGAGCATCCACCTCGGCATCATCACGGCCCCTGCGGAAGTGGCCCAGGCAGTGGCCGACGAGATGGTGAAGGCGGGCATTCTCGCCATCTGGAACTTCGCGCCGGTGAGGCTGAGGGTCCCCGCACACATCTTTGTGCACCAGGAAGACCTTTACTCCTCGCTTGCGTCGCTGTCATGGAAACTGGCGACGCGCTTTCAGGTTCCCATCGCGGTCGCCGGCAACGCGTCTTAACGCCTCCCGGGATTCACTTGCTTGCAGCCAGTTCGGGCGCCTTCGCTTCGGTTCTGGCAGCCTTGGCTTTGTGAGTTACGGCGGGCTGCGTCTCGGCGGCCGGATGGCCGATGTCAAACCGCTCGGTTAACTCGACGAAGGGACGGCCATAGTAGCTGTCCAGCAGGATCGCCCGAAACTCGGCGATCAGCGGATAGCGCGGGTTGGCCCCGGTGCACTGGTCGTCGAACGCGTCTACGGCGAGTGTATCGAGGGTGGCCAGGAATTCCTGCTCGCTGACGTTTGCTGCCTTGATGCTGGCGGGAATCTCGAGATCGCGTTTCAGGCTTTCGACCCACCGAATGAGGTTTTCGACCTGCTCGCCCGTGGTGGCGCCGCCGAGGCCAAGATACACAGCGATCTCGGCATACCGGCACCTGGCCTTGGGCCGGTCGTATTGCGAAAAGGCCGCCTGCTTGGCTGGATTGTCATTGGCGTTGTAACGGATCACATTGCCGATCAGCAGCGCGTTGGCGAGGCCGTGAGGCAGGTGATGCGCGGCCCCGATCTTGTGCGCCATGGAGTGGCAGGCTCCCAGGAAAGCGTTGGCGAAGGCGATGCCGGCCAGCGTAGCGGCGTTGTGCACCTTCTCGCGAGCGACCGGATCGTGGGCCCCGTTTTTGTAAGCCGAAGGCAGGTACTCCTTTAGCAGCTTGAGCGCGTGCAGGGCCTGGCCGTCGCTGAACTCGTTGGCCATGATGGAGACGTAGGCTTCGAGTGCATGGACCACAGCATCGATGCCGCCGAAGGCAGTCAACGATTTGGGCAGGTTCATCACCAGGTTGGGATCGACGATGGCCATATTGGGCGTGAGTTCATAGTCGGCGATGGGATACTTCTTTCCCGTCGCGTCGTCTGTGACCACGGCGAACGGCGTGACTTCGGAGCCCGTGCCCGAGGTGGTCGGGATGGCAATCAGCCTGGCCTTGATGCCCATCTTTGGAAATTTGTAGATGCGCTTGCGGATGTCCATGAACCGCATCGCCAGGTCCTCGAAGTCGACTTCAGGGTGCTCGTACATGACCCAGGCGATCTTGGCCGCGTCCATCGGCGAGCCTCCGCCCAGGGCTACAATCACGTCGGGCTGGAAGGCGTTGGCTGCTTCGACGCACTTTCGCACGGTGGACAGTTTTGGATCGGCCTCAACCTGGTAAAAGGTCTCCACTTCCAGTCCGAGCTTCTTGAGCACGTCGATCAGGTCGTCGGCATAGCCGTTGCGGAACAGAAAGTCGTCGGTCACCACCAGGGCGCGTTTCTTGCCGGCGATCTCCTTCAGCGCTTCGGGCACGCAGCCGCGCCGGAAATAAATCGACCCGGGGAGCTTGTGCCACAACATGTTTTCGGCGCGCTTGGCGACAATCTTCTTGTTGAGCAGATGCTTCGGACCCACATTCTCAGAGATCGAGTTGCCGCCCCAGCTTCCGCAACCCAGGGTCAGGCTCGGCGAAAGACTGAAGTTATACAGGTCGCCGATGCCGCCATGGGAAGAAGGCGTGTTGATGAGGATGCGCGCCGTCTTCATCTGTTCGCCAAAGTAATTCACGCGCTCTTTCTGCTGATCCTGATCCGTATAGAGCACCGAGGTGTGTCCGATGCCGCCCAGCCCAACCAGCTTGCCGGCGATGGCGGCCGCATCCTTGAAGTCCCTGGCTCGATAGAGAGCAAGGATGGTGGAGAGCTTTTCATGGGCGAAAGGTTCTGCCACGGTGGCATCGGTCACTTCGCCAATCAGTATCTTGGTGGTCGCCGGAACGCTGATGCCCGCCAATGCTGCGATTGTGGGAGCGGCCTGGCCCACGATCTTTCCATTCACGGCGCCGCTGACCAGGATGATTTTGCGAACCGCATCGATCTCGTTCTCATCGAGGATGTAACCGCCGTGGCGCGCAAAGCTTGCCCGAATGGAATCGTAGATGGCATCGACTGCGATGACCGCCTGCTCCGAAGCGCAGACGACGCCGTTGTCGAAGGTCTTCGACATCAGGATGGAGGCGATGGCGCGTTTCTGGTCGGCGGTTTCGTCGATCACCACCGGCGTGTTTCCCGCGCCGACGCCAATGGCGGGCGTTCCGGATGAGTATGCGGCGTGCACCATCCCCGGACCCCCGGTGGCGAGGATAAGCTTCACCGCGGGGTCGCGCATCAGCTGATTTGTGAGTTCAACCGTGGGCTCGTCGATCCATCCGATGATGTCAGTTGGCGCGCCGGCATCGACCGCAGCCTCCAGGATCAGTTGCGCCGCGATGCAGGTGCACCGTTTGGCACGCGGATGCGGGCTGAGAATGATCCCGTTGCGCGTCTTCAGGCAGATGAGCGCCTTGAAGATCGCGGTCGACGTCGGGTTGGTGGTGGGAATGATGGCGCAGATCAAGCCCATCGGCTCTGCGATGGTAATCGTCCCCGCCTCATCGTCCTGGCTCAAAATGCCGCAGGTCTTCTCATCCCGGTACTTGTTGTAGATGTACTCGGATGCGAAGTGGTTCTTGATGACCTTGTCTTCAACGATGCCCATCCCGGTTTCTTCGACTGCTAACTGGGCAAGGGGAATCCGGGCATTGGCAGCCGCCAGGGCCGCATTGCGGAAGATATGATCGACCTGCTTTTGTGAGAAGGTTGCAAATTTCTGCTGCGCGGCCTTGACCCGCGCCACCAGGCCGTCCAGTTCTTCCGCCGACGCGACCACGCGATCCATCTCCTGGTGTTCCGCCAAAAATCCCTTCACAGTCGTCATGATCTCCTCGTTTCTTCCCGCTCATCCCGGATGAGCCGGGTAGCTGGTTATGAATCAAGGAACCAGAGCCAGCTTGCCGGCTGGCCCGGTTCATCTCATCCGATCTCCAGATAGACAGCAACTCTTGCATTAGTCGATAAAATTTTATCGATAGCTATTTACTGAGTTTATGCCGGGATCGGGCTGGATAATGTGACAGCTGTCACGAAGGCAAGTGACTTTGTATGAATCCTTTACCGTGTTCCAATCTGGAATTTAGGTCCTCGAATGAGGAGCGCGAGGCGACGATTTGGAGTGGCGGGGTGTAAGGGGTGATAGTAGTGGTCTGAAAGTTTCAGGAGAATTGCTGCATCCGGAAGTGTAGGGCTTCCGCAACAGTCGGCAGATCAACTCGTTTTCTGAACCTTCTTTTCGTTTCAGTGGGTACCGAATATGAAAGACATTTACATCTCCGACCTGGCCCGGTTTGACGAGGGAAAGATCTTCGACGGATATTTCCTGGTTCTGGCCAAGCAGACGCGCACCACGAAAACTAATAAGCCCTACCTGAATCTCATCCTTGGCGACAGGACCGGGCAGCTTGAGGGCCGGGTCTGGGAGTTAGGCGATCCGCGCATCGCAAAGGAGTTTGATCGCGGCGACATTGTGAAGGTGCGAGGCTGCGCCTCGAAATTCGACGACCGGCTGCAGATGAAGGTAGACCAACTTCGGTTGGCGACCTTTGTTGAAGTAGACAAGATCGACCTGCTGCCGGCAACCACTTGCGACGTCGGCGTTCTCTGGAGCCAACTCCTGGCAAGCGTGGAGAGCATCGCCAATACCGATCTGAAGCGCCTGCTGACTACGCTGCTCGCGGACACTGAGATTGCAGCGGCGTATCGCGAGGCACCGGCGGCGCGGCAGCTTCATCATGCCTGGCTGGGCGGGCTGCTGGAGCATGTGGTGAGCTTGCTTTCAATGGCGGACCGCGTGGCTAAGCATTACCCGTTTCTGGATCGGGATCTGTTGATCGCCGGCGTGATCCTGCACGACATCGGCAAGATCCGCGAGCTGAGCTGGGGGGTGGGGTTCGATTACACCATTGAGGGCATCCTGCTGGGGCATATCCAGATGGGCGTCGACCTGGTGGAGAAGACCATCGCCGGCCTGCCGGAATTCCCTGACCGGCTGCGGACGCTGGTGCTGCACATGATCCTGTCGCATCACGGGAAGCTGGAGTTCGGGTCGCCGAAGCTGCCTATGATTCCCGAGGCGCTGGTGCTGAATTTCGTGGACGATCTGGATGCGAAGATGCAGGCCGTCGCCAGCGAATTCGACAAGTCCATCAGGGAAGGCAAAGGCCCTGACGAGATGACGGGGAAGGTCTGGTCGCTGGATAACCGGCAGCTGCTGAACACGAAGCGGTGGCTGGGGGAGGGCAAGTAGCGAGAAGGGAGGCTATCTTCCGTCCGCTACCCACAACTGGCTTCAGGACCGACGAAGATCGGAGGGGCGATCTCGGACTGTGGACGTCTCGAGAGAGGGTGATGAGTGTTTAGTTTTTGCAGCCCAGGGACTTCGATGAGGTGTCAATCTGAGTGCAACGAAAATTCCTGCCCAAGGGAGGTTCATCTTTGGAGAGCGAACAGGAACAATCCATTCACGTACACAAACATGTTCCAGCTCTCGATGGCGTACGGGGATTTGCCGCTGCGAGCGTCTTCATCTATCACTATGGCGGCGGAGCTCGATCCTCCTTCTGGCCGCTTCGCGTGATCGGGACCATCAACCATTTCGGGTGGGCCGGCGTTTCCCTCTTCTTTGCCCTTTCAGGGTTTCTCATCAGCGGTATTCTCTGGGATGGCTATGATCGCAGCAATTGGTGGAGGCGTTTCTACGCCCGCCGCTCATTACGGATATTTCCTCTTTACTATCTTGCCATTCTTATTGCGGCGACTGCGTGGCTCATCATGGGCGTCTCGGCTGGAGCCTTTTCTGCGCTGGGATACTATGCTCTTTATCTTGATAACTTTCCACCGCTCGCTCCCATCCTCAATCACATGCCGAACTCAGTCCCGCTTGGACATTTTTGGAGTCTGGCCGTGGAAGAACAGTTCTACGTTATTTGGCCATTCATTCTGGCGCCATTCGCAGGTAAGCGCAAGAACGCAATGCTGCTCATTATCGGTCTTTGGATCGGCTCGCTGGCCTTTCGAATAGGGGTGATGATTCTGCATGCTCAGTTTGCTTGGACAACCGAATTCCTTTTGAGCCGTGGCGGGGAGTTGTTGGCTGGCGCCTGCCTGGCAATGATGGTGCGTGGCAACGATGAGGAATGTCGTAGGCTCTTTCGCTCGCTGCCGACTGTGGCCGTTGGTTCCCTGGCGATCCTCATCGGAGTTGGATTTCTCTCTGGCGGAGCGACGATTGAAACTCCCTTGATGGCAACTGCCGGTTTGGCCGCATGCAGCATCTTCTTCGCGAGCATTGTCGGGTTGTCGATACGGCAGGGAGCCGTCCGGACTTTCTTCATGCTGCCCATTCTTCGCTGGCTCGGCAAAATCAGTTACGGCATATATGTCTATCACATTCTATTGAGGACCAGCTTCACTTGGATCGTCGATCACGCGGCGCCCGGAGTAAGCTACAACACCCATTTGCTCCTTGTCCTTGTGGTAGCTGCGATTGGAACGCTGGGGGTCGCCTCCCTCTCGTTCTACAAATTTGAGTACCCGTTCCTGGGATTGAAAGACCGGCTCGCAAATTGATGCCTGTTGAACTTGGCCGTCGCTCCGCGCTGATGTGCCGCGCATTCACGCCAATTCCATTACAGTGCCGTTTTGCCCATGTTTCCGCGCTCCTTTGAGGGGTGGGCCGCCCTTCAGCTGCTCGCTATAATAAGCTCGGCCGCTCGGGTTAGACTTGCTTCTAACTGGAGCAGCTGATGCAGCGTAGACAATTCCTTGGCGGAGTAGCCTCCGCCACCCTGCTTTCGAGCTTGAAACCTGCCAATGCCGCACCCGGCAGCACGACGGGGACATTCAAGCACCCGCGTGCCATCACCATGTGGGAATTCTCGTGGATCGAACGCCGCTGGCCTGGCGCCGGGTTCGAGGATTGGGACCGGGCGCTGGATGAGCTGAGCGAACGCGGTTATGATGCGGTGCGAATCGATCCGTTCCCGCACCTGCTGGCCACCGATCCGCACAAGACGTGGACTCTGCTGCCGGTGTGGAACACCCAGGACTGGGGCTCGCCCGACGTCAATCGTATCGTCCTTCTTCCCGCGCTCACCGAGTTTATTTCCAAGTGTCGCGCGCGCGGCATCAAGGTGGGCCTGTCGACGTGGTATCGCAAGGACGAGGACGATACGAGGATGAAGATCACCGGGCCGGAGATCATGGCGGCGCAGTGGATTCGCACGCTGGACCTGATCAGCGAAGCGGGCCTGCTGGACGCCATCCTCTACACCGACCTGTGCAACGAGTGGCCCAGCGAGGACTGGGCGCCCTTTCTAAAGCCGCAGGTGAGCTACGGCGAGTGGAATAAGCCGGCGTCGCTGGCCTGGATGCACAGGGCCATCGCATTGGTTCGGGAGCGTTATCCTCACATGCCGCTGTTGTTTTCGTTCGCCGGCGAGCCGGGTGAAGGCGACGGCCAGGAGTTGGCCGACCTCGATCTCCATGACGCGCACGAGTGGATGGTGCAGCAAAATAACAGCGAGTTCTACAAACTCGTTGGCTATGATTACCAGCCCTTCGACCCGCGCGGCTACACCAATCTCAGTCTCAAGGGCGAGTCCACCTACCGCTCCCGCCCGCAGTATTGGCAATCGCTGCTCACCGACAAAATCGACAGCCTTGCCGCCGTCTCGCGCCAGATCCGTCTGCCGCTGATCACCACCGAATGCTGGGCCATCGTCGACTACAAGGATTGGCCCCTGCTCAAGTGGGACTGGGTGAAAGAGCTTTGCGCGCTCGGCGCCACTCGCGCCGCCTCCACGGGCCAGTGGCTGGCTATTGCGACAAGTAATTTTTGTGAGCCGCAGTTCGCAGGCATGTGGCGAGACCTGACCTGGCACCGGCGCCTGACCGGGATCATCAAGTCCGCCTCAATCGCCGGGCCTTTACGTGGCGGACGCCTCTACCGGCAGCTCTAGAGCGGTCCACCGATTGCTATACCTACATGGGGTGCCCCAGGTCCCTCGCATTTGGGGAACTGGGATAGCACGAGCACTATGTACTGCTTTTCAAGAACCGCCGGCAGTTGCTGAGTACCAATAACTCAATTCGCGTCCCGGAGCGGTCTCGCGTGTCATGATGGAAGGCGCCATGAATCGACGCAAATTCCTCGCCGTCAGTTCTGCTGCAGTCGCTGGAGCCGTCGCTGAATCCAGCGCAGAGGCCGCCTTGGCTCCTGCCCAAACCAACTCAGCCTCCAGCATTGGGCTGGACCTCATGCGCCATCGCTTCGGTGTCAACTACACGCCTTCGCGCAACTGGTGGTTCTGCTGGAACGACTGGGACACCGGCCCGATTCGCCGCGACCTGGACGCCATCGCCGCGCTCGGCGCCGACCATCTGCGCCTCATGCTCATCTGGCCGTTTTTTCAGCCCAACCCAAAGTGGGTAAGTCAGGCCCATCTTGATCGGCTGGCTCAGTTGCTTGCGATGATGGGCGAACGCCATCTCGATGCACTGGTGACGGTTTTCACGGGCCAGTTAAGTGGCTGGTACTTCCTGCCCTCGTTCAATCGCCTCAGCGACGGGTTCTATATAGATACGGCAATGCGCTCAGCGCAGGAGCTTTTTGTCCGCGAACTGGCCCGCGTGATGAAGCCACATGACAATATCATCGGATTCGACTTCGGCAACGAGCTCGACACCTGCTGGAGCGCCCCCTTACCACAGGGCGATGCATGGATGGCGGAGATGTTCAAGCTGATGAACCAGCTCCTGCCCGACGGTCTCCACGTCAACGGGGTCGATCACCACCCCTGGTTTGAGTCGGACACATTTTCGGCCCAGGCGCTGGCGGCGGCGCGATTTCCCGTGATGCACTGCTACCCCCACTGGACCGGCGCCGATAAGTACGGCGGCGCCATGGATCCTCCCAGTGTCAAGTTGCTCGCGGCCATGGCGACTCTGATCCGCTCGTTCGCAGGCACGCAGGGTATACCGGTATGGGCGGGCGAGTTCAATACCTGCTTAAAGGATCTGCCTGAAAAGGGCCAGGCCGAGTGGCTCGAAAAGGCGGTCCATGCCGCCATCGAGCAAGGCGTAAGCTGGTTCAGCTACTGGGACAGCCATGACGTGGACCACAAATTCCAATTCGATCCGGTGGAGTATTCGCTCGGCTTGTTGACCAATGACGGGCGCGTCAAGGAACAGGGCCGGGTGTTCCAGCAGCTCGCAGCGGCATATCGCGGCAAGCGCGTGAACTTTCCTACAGCCTCTCTGCCGTCGCCCCCCTCCGACCGAACCGTGAATGGGACGTGGCAGTGGATACTGAACTGGCTCGAGTGGAAAGCGTGACGCGCGTGACGGAGAGTTCAACCAACTCTCCGAACCAGGCAGCTCCAGCAACGTCAGTTTACAAACCAGTTCCACTGCTCCTCGGTGAGGGGGACGACGGAGAGCCGCCCTATGACGACCAACGGCGAGCCGGCGAAGAGCTTTTCCGCTTTGATGGCGGCCAGAGTTTTAGGCTGCTTGAGGCGCTTGCCGGCCTTGACGCGGACGATGGGGACTTTGGGGTCGGTGGCATCCACGCTCACCACGGTTCCGGTTCCGACCGCGGCCCGCTCCTCGCCGGTATGGTAGAAGATCCACTTCGTTCCGGCTTTCATCTCCCGCAGGTGCTTGACGGCGGTGGGGTTGGTCACACCATCCCAGATGGTCTCCTTGTCGCGCAGGAAGTCGTCGAAGGAGTAGACGTCGGGCTCGGTCTTGAAGAGGAAGTAGGGCATGGGAGTGGACAGTTGACAGTGGACAGCGGACAGTTGAAAGTCAACAGCGGCCGCGGCCACGCAAGCAGGATACACGAAAATCCCCAAGCGGGACTGAGAGACCGACTCGTACCGCCCCAGTCCACATCGGCCGACCAGGCTGTCCACTGTCCACTGTCCACTGTCAACTGTTAACTGTTAACTGTCCACTGTCTTTCCGTTACAATCAAGTCAATATGATCCGCTTCTCCACCGCCGGCGAATCTCACGGCGAGGCCTTGATCGCCCTCATCTCCGGACTTCCGGCGGGCGTGCCGGTCGATCTCGATTTCGTGAACCGCGAACTATGGCGGCGTCAGCAGGGCTACGGCCGCGGCGGCCGGATGAGGATCGAGACGGACAAAGCACACGTGCTATCCGGAGTTCGTCACGGTAAGACGATCGGCTCGCCCATTGCCATCGAGATCGTGAATCGAGATTGGAAGAACTGGGAAGAGAGGCTTCCGGTGGCGGCGGGGGACCCGGCCAGGCACCAGGCTGTCGAATCGCCGCGGCCTGGCCACGCCGACCTGGCGGGTGCGCTGAAATACAACTTTCCCGACGCACGGTATGTGCTGGAGCGCGCTTCGGCTCGCGAGTCCACCTGTCGCGTGGCGGCCGGGGCTTTTGCCAAGCTGTTTCTGCGAACGATAGGAATTGAAGTGGCCAGCCATGTGATTCGCGTGGGCCGTGCCGAGCTCGACCGCACCGCCGCCTGGGAAGAGATTGAAGCGCTTACCCTGAAAGACGAGGTAATGCTGGCGTGCGTGGACCCCTCAGCCGAATCTCGCATGAAAGAGGAGGTCGAAGAGGCGGCGCGGACGGGCGACACGGTCAACGGAGTTTTTGAAGTGGTGGCGCATAATGTGCCGGCCGGGCTAGGCACCTATGCCAACTGGGATGAGCGGCTCGACGGCCTGCTCGCCTGGTCGGTGATGAGCCTGCAGGCCGTGAAGGCAGTCGAGATTGGCCGCGGAGTTACGGCTGCGGAATCCTTCGGCTCCAAGGTCCACGATCCGATCCAATACGCGGCCGAGGAAAACGGCAGGCCGACTCGCTTCACCCGGCCTACCAACAATGCAGGCGGAATCGAAGGCGGCGTCTCTAACGGCGAGGATATCGTGGTCCGCGGCTACCTGAAGCCGATCTCGACGCTTCGCCGGCCGCTGGAGTCGGTGCGGTTCGATACCCGCGAATCGACCAGCGCCAGTTACGAGCGGTCTGATATTTGTGTTGTACCGGCCGCAGGCGTTGCGGCTGAGGCCATGGTCGCGCTCACCATCGCCGGGCTTACGCACGAGAAGTTCGGCGGCGACTCGGTGCTCGAATTGAAGCGAAATTTTGATAGTTACATCGAACAGATAGGGAGCTTTTAGTACGCCCAGATGATTTTAAAGATCGTGAAATACCCTGAACCCGTCCTTTCCCAGCCCGGCGAGCCAGTCACCGAATTCAACGCCGAACTGCGCAAGCTGGTGGCCGATATGTTCGAAACCACGTACGCATCGCAGGGCATCGGCCTGGCTGCTCCGCAGGTCGGCGTGTCAAAGCGAGTGACGGTGATCGACGTCAGCATGGGCAAAGATCCTGAAGATAAACTGGTGCTCGTCAACCCTGAGATCATCTTCAGCGAGGGCAGGCTATACGAAGAAGAGGGCTGCCTGAGCTTCCCGGAGATTCGCGAGAAGGTCGTGCGCGCCGCCAAGGTGCGCATCCGCGCCCAGGATGAGCACGGCAAATGGTTCGAGATGGATGGCGAAGAGCTGCTGGCGCGCGCCTTTCAGCATGAGATCGATCATCTCGATGGCGTGCTGTTCATCTTTAGGATGAGCCCCCTCAAGCGCAATCTCAACCTGCGCAAGATTCGCAAGTTGCAAAGCGAAGGCGCGTGGTAGGGCTGGCATGACGAGCACGGGTCAGCGCCTGAAGCTGGTCTTCTGCGGAACTCCCCAGTTCGCCGTGCCCACCCTGGAAGCGCTCAGGGCCGCCGGCCACGAAATCGCTCTGATCGTCTCGCAGCCCGACCGCCCCGTGGGTCGCGATCGCCACGTAGCCGCAACGCCGGTGAAGCAGGCGGCGCAGGCGGCAGGCCTTCCAGTCACTCAGCCGGAGAAGATCCGCAACAATCCTGAATTCCGGGCGCAGCTTGAGACCATTGCGCCCGACGCGATCGTTGTGGTGGCGTACGGGCGCATCATTCCGTTGTGGATGCTCGCGTTGCCGCGGCTCGGTTGCATCAATCTTCATGCGTCGTTGCTGCCTAAATACCGGGGAGCTGCGCCCATTCAGTGGGCCGTGGCCATGGGCGACGCCTACACGGGCAACACCACGATGCTGCTTGAAGAGGGGCTGGACACAGGCCCCATCCTGATGCAGCAGACACTCGAAATTGGTCCCGGTCAGACATCCATTGAGCTATTTGAAGCGCTGGCCCGCGCGGGCGCACCGCTGATGGTCGAGACGCTGGCAGGTCTTGCCGATGGGACGGTTCAACCCCGGACCCAGAATCACAAGCTCGCAACTTTTGCGCCACTGCTGGACCGGGAAGATGGGCGCATGGACTTCGCAACCCGCTCTGCCGCGGAGCTCTATAACCGTTGGCGCGGATTTCAACCCTGGCCCGGGGCGTTCACGATGCTGGGCGGCAAGAAGCTCATCGTGCATCGCATGGCCACGGCTGCAGAGCCGGCTTCGACCGGATCGACTCTGGCTCAGCCCGGCCGGATTACGGTCGAGAATCAGCGGATCTTTGCGGCCTGCGCACAGAATACCTGGCTTGAACTGCTCGAGGTTCAAGTCGAAGGCAAGAAGCGCTTGAGCGCGACGGAGTTCCTGCGCGGCAATCCATTGCGCGCAGGCGCGCGGCTGGGTTGAAGAGCGTGGCGGCCATCTCTCCAGCGCGGCGTGAGGCTTTCCGGATTCTAATGGCTGTTGAGCAGGGCCACGCGCATTCCGATGATCTGCTGCGCGGGAAAGCGGTCGATGCTCTCTCGCCCGCCGATCGTCATCTGGTGACCACGCTTGTACTCGGCGTGCTTCGCTGGCAGATTTTTTTGGACCAGCGGATCAGGAGCCTGCTCAAGAAACCAAACGCAAAGCTGGATGCTGAAGAGTCGATCGCATTGCGGCTGGGCGCCTTCCAGCTTTTGTTTCTCGATCGCATTCCGGCCTACGCGGCCATTGCAGAAAGCGTCGAACTGGTCCTCAAGGCCGGCCACCGATACGCTTCCGGCATGGTCAACGCGGTTCTGAGGCGCTTTGCGCGCTTTGACTCTTCGGACCAGGGTTTAGGGGAGTCAGCGGTCCAGGCACATCCGGCATGGATCGTCGAGCGCTGGGCAAGCAACTATGGGGCTGAATCGGCAAACGCTATTTGTCGCCACGGACAAGCGCAGCCCAAGCTGACGGTGCGGCTGGAGAGCGCTGAAGCCGAACAGGAACTGATGGAGGCCGGCATCGAGCTCGCGCCGGGTGAGTTGCTCGCGGGCGCGCGAACGATCGTCTCAGGCGACGTGACCCCTACGGCCGCGTTCGTCGAGGGCCGCGTTCGCATTCAGGACGAGGGCTCTCAACTGATCGGCGAGTTGGCGGCCGCGAGCTTCGACCGTGCCGAAAAAATTTTGGATGCGTGCGCCGCGCCCGGCGGCAAGACTCTCATCCTGGCCGAGCGAAATCGGCTGGCGCATATTGTCGCCTGCGACGAGAATCCGCAGCGTCTGGAGCAACTCAGCAACCGTCTCGCTGCACTCGGGCCCCGAGTCGAATGCCGCCTGGCCGACGTAACTGTGCTGGAGGAAGAGGCGCTCTTCGATGCTGCACTGGCCGATGTTCCATGCAGCGGCACCGGTACGCTGGGACGCAACCCGGAGATTCGCCACCGGTTGAAACCTGAAGATCTTTCCCGGCAGGCCGAGCGTCAGCGCGCCATTTTGAAGGCCACCCTGGGCGCAGTGCGGCCCGGCGGGCGAGTTGTCTACTCCACCTGCTCTCTTGAGCCGGAGGAAAACGAGCGGGTCGTCGCTCAAGTCCTCGCGGAAACTCCGGGCGCGCGGCAAATCTCACTCGAAGGTGCCATCGATTCGCTTCTGGCTACGGGTGCACTTACCGCTGCCGGAGCCGATGGGCTGCGAAGCTGCCTTTTGCCGGATGGCGCGCTTCGTCTCTTGCCCGGCGCGACTCACACAGACGGCTTTTTCATCGCGCCGATTGAGAAACTGACTTGAAAAGAGCGCCAGTCGTCTGCCGCCTTACTCCTGCTCCGGTCCGAGCTTCAGCGCCGCATAATCCTTACCCAGCATTGCGCACAGCGCTTCAACGACCAGCTCGTGATCGTCGCGCTGCGGCAGCCCCGAGACGGTGACAGCGCCTACGATGCCCGCTCCCTCGACGTGGAGCGGAAATGAGCCTCCAGCCGCGGCATATTCCGCAACCGGCAGACCGTATCGTTCCAGCAAGGTTGTTTCTTTCATCTTCAAATGCAGGCCGAATCCATATGAACTGCGGTGGAACCGGGCAACTACGTTGATCTTCCTCCTGACCCACTCCGGATTGTCCGGCGTGGTGCCCTCCAGCGCGGCATAAAACAGCGGCTGCCCAAAGCGGCGAACATCAATCACCACGCTCAGCCCGCGGTCATCGGCCATTGATTTAAGGAGCGTTCCAAGCTCCCATGCCAGGCGAGCGTTCAGTTGCGGCAGGTGCAGCTCCCGCTCCTGCATTGCGACTCGTTCAATGTCTTCGCTCAATCCCATTCTGTCCCCTCCTGCGCTTCTATGTTTTGCAATCCGGTTCATTCAACTCAGCCGGCATCAACTCGCTACTTTGCTACCGTGAGCTTTACCAGTGTGCTCTGGTCGACGCGCGCTCCGGCAGCGGGCGCCTGGGTAAGCACCGATCCTGGCTGGGGCGACGGTCTCGACGGAGCGGTGCCGTTTCCGATGGGGGCGATGGGCACGTCGACATAAATGGGGATCGAGGTCTTGATTCCGACCTTTGCCAGATCCATCTGGGCGGTGACAATGGGAAGTCCGATGATGTCGGGCATCACCCATCCGTCGGCTGACTGGTCGTCCGGCGCGGCCACCAGCAGGTTGACGCTGGGCTGTGCAATGTCTTGCGCGTGGGCGGGTGGATCTTGCGCCAGCACCGTGCCCTCCGCTGCTTTTCCGTAGGGAAGCCGGGCGGTAGCGCCGACTTCAAGGCCGGCGCGCCGCAATTCGAGGGCCGCCGTCTGCTCCTGGGAGCCAACCGTATTCGGCACGTCAACCTTTTGCGGACCCAGGCTTTCCGACACGCGAACGCGCCACTCGCGGCGCACCACCGCACCCGCTTCAGGCGACTGGGTGAGAATGTGACCGGCCGCAACCTCGCCGGAATAGTAGCGGTTATCCACATTGAGATTGAGGCCAAGCCCGGCGGTTTCGCTGCGCGCATCGGCTACCGTCATTCCTTTAAGGGCCGGCACCTGCACTTCCGCGCCATGGATGGCAAAGTGCATGGTGGTAATGGCCGCCAGCAGCGCCACCGCCACCAGCAGCATGACCAGCGATGCGATCTGAAAGAAGCTTTTGATGGACCCGATGGGCATGGCTGGTGATGATCCTTAACAATCAACGCATTGCGCGCTATCGAGTATTATCGGTCACCGGCTCGGGGTGAATTGTGACCCGGTACACTTCAGGGCACTCCAGCTTGAAGCGGTCTTCGAGAGCGGTGATGGCCTCATGCACGCGGTGCATGGGCAACTCGTCAGGCAATGTGCAGTGGCAGGTGAGGAAGACGTGCTCGCCGGTGTGCACCACGGCGACCGCGTGGACATCGACAATGTCAGGAATGTCTTTGGCCGCAGCGCGCAGAGCAACCTCAATCCTGCGATCTTCCAAAACGACTTCCTGCGGCTCCTCGATGGTGGCCGGCTCGCTCTCAATATGAGTCAGAACCGCATCGATCTCAGGAATGTCGCGCAGAATCTCCGCTTCAAGGCCGCTCACAAATCCATGCGCCTCGCGAAGCCTCACGTTCTCTTCAATCTCGACATGCAGTTCAACTCGAAGACGGCCATTGTGAGATTGAATGCTGAGCTCATGAACCAAAACATTATTGCGCGCGGCAACGGCCCGCACCCGGTCAAAGATACTCTCGGCGCGGGTTTCACGGGGTACCGTGCGAATGACGACATCGGCCGTCGGCAGCACGCTGTGGACGGCGGCGGTAGCGGCCTCAACCACCTCGCCGGTATGCTCGAAGGTCGAGCGGCGCGGGAGTGCCAGGGTGAGGTCGGCGAAATAGCCGGCCCCGGCGCGGCGCACGCGCGCCTGTTCGACGGCCATCACGCCTTCAACCCTTTGCACCTCGCGGACCAGCCTGCGCCGCGTCTCGCGCGGAATCTCATCCATCAGCGCGCCGACCGACTCGTGGCCCAGGCGAACCGTCATGCGCAAAATCATCGCCGAGACCAGAATCGCCGCGGACGGGTCAGCATATTGCAACCAGCCAATCGTCAACCGCTCGCCCGCCCAGGTTGCGCCCAGGCCGGCCAGCACCGCCAGCGAAACCCAGATGTCCGAGGCGAAATGAAAGGCATCGGTGGCCAGGGCCGGCGACCCTGTTCGCCGGGCTACCGCGCGTAGTTGACGCGACCGCCAGAAGTCCACTGCAATCGAAGTGAGCACCACCAGCGCTGGCCAGACCGAATGGCGCAATGCAACGGAGTGATAAAGAATTCGCCGGACCGCCTCCCAGATAATCCACGCGCAGGACAGAGCCATCAGCCCCGCTTCGCCAAATGCGGAGAGGTTTTCTATTTTGCCGTGTCCGTACGTATGGTCTTCGTCGGCGGGCTTGTCGCTCACATTCACTGAAAAGAAGGTTAGCGCCGATCCGACCAGGTCGAGACCGGAGTGGGCCGCATCCGAGAGCACACCGAGCGAGCCGGAGAGCAATCCGGCGGCCAGCTTGAGCAAGGTCATGGCAGCGGCGGCGACCATGGAGTGAAGCGCAACTCGACGCTTCGCCGCCGACGAGCCGGCAAGATCCAGCGGCGGCGCAGCGCCAGCGGCCTGGCTCGATGGCTGACTCGATTTCGAGGCGCTGGTGACGGCTTGGCTCATCCGGTCTTTAGCTTACAGCGTCGGCCGCGTGGCCGCGTACAGGCCCGCAATGCCGAAGGTGTAGGGCTGCCAGGCGCAATCCGTGTAGCCGGCTTGGCGCATGAGGTCGAGCATCTCCGCGGGGGCGGGAAAGCTGCCCACCGAGGAAGGAAGATAGTTGTAGGGGCCGTCTTTGCCGCAGAGAACGCGGCCAATGGCGGGTAAGATGTGGCGGAAATATAATGCGTAGGCCTTGCCGATGATGCCGCCCGGCTCGCTGAAGTCGAGGATACCGAGTTGTCCGCCGGGTTTGAGCACGCGGCGGAATTCGCTCAGGCCGGCAGCGTAGTTGGTCAGGTTGCGGAAGCCAAAAGCAGTCACGATCAGGTCGAGCGATTGCGAGCGGATAGGGAGATGGAGCGCGTCGGCTTCCAGCGGGACTGCGTGGGGATTCTGTCGGGTTGATGCTTTCGGGCTGAATTTCTCGGCGCCCCGCATCAACATGCCGCGCGCAAAATCGGCCGCCACGATGGGGCGCGCGCCCTCGGGGCGATGCCTGAGCAAGGCCATGGTCATGTCCCCGGTACCGCAGCAGATGTCGAGAATGGCAGCTTCGGGACGGCTGAGGATGGGCCGAAATCGCCGCGCGGCGCGACGCCACCACAAGCGATCAATATTGACGGAGAGGACGTGGTTCAGCAGGTCGTAGCGCGGTGCGATGGAGTCGAACATCTGCTGCACGGCGCGGGCTGCGCCGGCTTCGTCGGTGGTGCCTGTCGGTCTGGCGCCGGTTGCTGGCATGATTCGACGTTCCTCGTGAGGCGGGAAAGACTGTAGGGGTCGACAGAGATCCCTTTCATATCCTAAAGTGTCAAATCAGTGCCGTGCCGAAGATGCAAACTCTTCTCCCTTGGACGCATCGTAGGCATTGGAGAAAAACAAAAACCGCACCCAATACCTTGAAACCGACGCGACCCGGGGCGTAGCGCCTTGCTACCTGCTTACATGCGCCATGGAAGCCCGGGAACGACGCACACACACATTCCAACCGATAGGAGAAAATCACATGCCGGAAAACAGAGGCGTAGTTTACGAGGGACCGGGAAAAGTAGATGTGAAGTCCATCCCCTTCCCCAAGTTCGAAGATCCCCACGGCAAGAAAATCGAGCACGGAGTCATCCTTCGCATCATCTCGACGAACATCTGCGGGTCTGACCAGCACATGGTCAGAGGCCGGACTACCGCTCCGAAAGGTATTGTGCTGGGGCACGAGATTACCGGCGAGGTCATCGAAAAAGGCTCAGATGTTCTGTTCATCAACAAAGGAGACATCGTTTCAGTCCCCTTCAATATTGCGTGTGGCCGGTGTCGCGCCTGCCGTGAGCGGAACACGGGGGTCTGCCTCAATGTGAACGACAAGCAGCCCGGCGGCGCCTACGGGTATGTCGATATGGGCGGCTGGGTGGGCGGCCAGGCTCAATACGTCCTGGTGCCTTACGCCGATTTCAATCTGCTCAAATTCCCGGATAAAGACCAGGCGATGGAAAAGATCACCGATCTGACCATGCTCTCCGACATTCTGCCAACGGGTTTTCACGGCGCCAAGACTGCTGGAGTCGGCGTTGGCTCCATCGTTTACATCGCCGGCGCCGGTCCCGTCGGCATGGCGGCGGCGGCTTCAAGCTACATCCTCGGCGCAGCCGTCATCATCGTCGGCGACAAGATCCCCGAGCGGCTCGCTCACGCCCGCAAAATGGGATATGAAACCATCAACATCGGTGAGCACGACAACCTCGCTGAGCAGATTGAGCAAATTGTGGGCGTACCGGAAGTGGACGCGGCGGTGGACGCCGTGGGCTTCGAGGCCTCGGGGCACGGACACCCGGACGAAGCAGCTCCGGCAGCGGTGCTCAATGCATTGATGGACATCACATTCGTGGCCGGAGGGGTGGGAATCCCAGGGCTCTACGTAGTTCAGGATCCTGGTGCTCCCAACGAAGACTCGAAAAATGGCGTGCTCAAGATTCGAATCGGCAAAGGCTGGTCGAAGTCTCTGCACTTCCACACCGGCCAGGCTCCGGTGCTGCAGTACAACCGCCAGCTTATGCAGGCCATCCTGCATGACCGCCTGCCCATTGCCAAAATCGTCAACGCTACGGTGATCACTCTGGATGAAGCGCCGGCAGGATATAAGCAATTCGATGATGGCGCGGCAAAGAAGTTCGTGTTGGATCCCAACGGCCTGGTTGCCAAGAGTGCAGCATAGCGATTTAGCAATTGAGGCCGATGGTTCTTGTGAGAAGCGGCGTCCGCTAAGAGCGCCGCTGAGGCTGATGACAAACCACCTGTTTTGAAAGGGCACGGATTTATCCGTGCCGCAACTCGAGCAAAATGACCGAAGGCTTTAGCCCCTGAGGGATGTTTTTGAACTCACTTCGGCCTTTGTCAGCAATCTGAAGCGGCGCTCGTTAAGGGCGCCGCTTTCCCGACTCCAGGAAATTCTTGCGCATGCTGTTTTCGCAGACAAAGGGCGTGCGAGTTGGAGGCAGGTGGAGTTGCTATGCCGTGACAGGGAACACTTTCGTCTCCCGCGGTGTCTAAGATAATAGGGCGCACGGGAGGCCAGGCAGTTTTGCCGGGGCTCCGTTTCCCGCGCACCTTAAGACAGCTTGGGTTTTTCAGGGTTTTTGGCCGTTTGGGTGGCCGCATGGAGACATTGAGGCGCCAAAAAAGGTGCAAACAATGTCCGGATTGCTGTAAGGTGGGAGCACGAATTGCAGGCGGACCTCACCATGGGCAATGTAGCCAGCGCGCTAACGATCCAATCTGAAGAGGCGGCTTTGATTGACGAGCTTCGAGCCGGCTCCGAGGAGGCATTTGCGTGGCTGATCGCGCGCTACCATCAGCCGATTTATTCCCTTTTGGCGCGCACCGTTCAAGATCGCGCCGACGCCGCCGACATGACCCAGGAAGTCTTCGTCAAGATTTTTCGCGGGGTGGGCAGTTTCCATGGAGAGTCGTCGCTGCGGACTTGGATCTACCGGATCGCACTGCGCGAGGCTTCCAATTGTCGGCGCTGGTGGACGCGCCACAAGCAGCAGGAGATCCCCTTCGAGCAGGAAGTCGCCGACGGAGGTTCTTCCGCGCCGCTGCGGTTGAAGCAGATGCTGATCGATCCCGGCGAGTCGCCTTTCGACGCGCTGGTTCATGCCGAGAACAAGACCCTGGTGGAATGGGCGCTGGGCCAGGTGCCGGAACCGTTCCGGACTACGCTGATCCTGAGAGACATTGAAGGATTTGTGTATGAAGAAGTAGCAGAGATGCAGGGCGTGAATCTGGGCACGGTGAAATCAAGACTGGTCCGCGGCCGCGCCTGCCTGAAAGCTGTGCTCACGGGTGACAGGGAACGCAAGCGGGGAACGGCTATGACCGGATTCGAACTTCCCGCAAGAGAGGAGGCGCAATGAACAACTGTAGCGAAATGCAGGCCGGGTTTACCGAATATCTTGACGGCCGGCTCAACGGACACCAGATGCAGTTGATCGGCGCCCATTTGAAGGATTGTCAGCAGTGCGCGCAGGAGTGGGAGTTGCTGCGCCAGACGCAGAGATCGCTCACAGGATTGGGCCCGGTCGAGGAGCCGAGGGACCTGCTGCTGCGCATTCGCGTGGCGGTGAGCCAGGAGCGGGCGCGGAGCCGCCGCAATCGCCTTCAGGGGCTGGTGCTGGCGTGGAAGAATACCGTGGGGCCGTTTCTGCTGCAGGCATCGGCCGGTTTTGCCAGCGCGGTCCTGTTGCTGGGCACT
>Ga0182013_10000888_pt1 | contig 41454 bp, 36 predicted proteins | sample 612S2MmetaG_FD_120487 | JGI IMG/M metagenome (GOLD analysis project Ga0182013, IMG submission 120487) | Permafrost microbial communities from Stordalen Mire, Sweden - 612S2M metaG | ecosystem: Environmental > Terrestrial > Soil > Wetlands > Permafrost | place: Sweden: Stordalen | collected... | reverse complement strand
TACGCGGCGGCGGCTATCACCGTCTTCCCGGCCGTGCTCTATGGGATCCTGCGCTGGAGAAAAACCTGCGTCCATCTGGGCGGTATGGCCTTCTTCTTCCATTTTGTCTCGGTAGTCGAGATGCTGGTGCAGGCCCATCACTGGATGCCGGTCTCGCTCCGCGAAATCGAGTCGCTGCTGGGCTTGGTGGTGGCAGGCCTGTTTTTCCTGGTCTGGTGGCTTTATGACGCCATCTCCCTAGGATTGTTTGCCTTACCGGCGACATTCTTCCTAGTTTTCATCCCCGCGCTGGGCGCGGACCGCTACACTTTCCCGTCGCAGGGTGTGCGCATCAGCTGGCTTGTGGCCCATATCATCGCCCTCCTGCTGGCCTATGCCGCACTGTGTTTCAGCCTTCTGGCCTCGATGCTTTACCTGGTGCAGGAGCGCCGGATCAAAACTAAACCAAAACCTGGAAAAAAATCCGGCTGGATGGCGCAGGAGTGGCTTCCGCCCCTCGACACTCTGGACCGCATCTCGCTCGCGACCCTCGAGTTTGGCTTTCCGTGCATGACGATCGGCCTGGTCATCGGCTCGGTTCTGGCCCAGGAAACGGCCTTGGGCGCAGCCTATTTTGCCGACCCAAAGGTAATTGCTTCGTTTGTGATGTGGGCCGTCTACGTGGCGCTGCTCTTCGTTCGCCGCAGCGCCGGCTTGCGCGGCCGCCGCGCCGCTTATGTCTCCGGCGCCGCCCTCGGCGTCATGATGGCCGTCTGGGCCGCAAACCTGTTCAGCCACGTTCACCGGTTCGGTCCCCAATGACTCTGGCTCTTGTTGGCGTCAATCACAAGACCGCGCCCATCGCCCTGCGCGAGCGCGTTGCCATCTCGCGCGACGAGTTGCCGGACACAACCCGCGCGCTGGCCTCGGTTCCGGGCGTAACGGAGTGCATGATCGTTTCCACGTGCAACCGCGTCGAGATTCTGGCCGCCGTCGACAGCGCGGACGTGAGTCTGACCGGTTTTTTATCCAATCACTTCGGCATCGAGCCGGCGGTGCTCGTTCCGCATCTCTACGAATACCGCGACCAGGAAGCCGTCAGCCACCTGTTTCGCATGGCCGCCAGCCTGGACTCGATGGTGGTCGGCGAGCCTCAGATTCTCGGGCAGGTCAAGGAGGCCTTCGCCGCCGCCCGCGCCGCCGGAACCGTTGCCGGCCAGCTCGAACACCTGCTGCAGTCTGCTTTTGCCGCAGCCAAGAAAGCGCGTTCGGAGACCGGCATTGGCTCAAACTCTGTCTCCATCGCTTCCGTTGCCGTAGAAATGGCCCGCAAGATCTTCGGATCGCTCCAGGGCCGTACCGTTTTTCTGGTGGGCGCGGGAAAAATGAGCGTGCTCGCCGCCCGCCACCTGGTTCAGCAGGGCGCCGGAGCCATCCTGGTCTCGAATCGCACCATGGAGCGCGCCCGCCGCATGGCCGAGGAGTTCGAAGGCGCCCTCATTCCGCAGGTCATCGATTTTGCCCAGCTCTACGAGGCCGCCAGCGACGCCGACATCGTCATCACATCGACCGGTGCGCCGCACCCCATCTTCCGCCGCGAACATGGACAGGCCTTTCTGCATCGCCGCCGCAATCGCCCCATGTTCTTCATCGACATCGCCGTGCCCCGCGACGTCGATCCGGAGATGAACAAACTGGACGGCATTTTTGTCTATGATATCGATGATCTGCAACAGGTGGCCGCCTCGCACCTCGAAGAGCGCAGCCGGCAGGCCATCGATGCGGAAAGCCTGATCGCCGCCGAGGTCCAACGCTTCCACCAGCGGCAGCGCACCGTCAATGTGGCCCCGGCCATCATCGCTTTGCAGCGGCGGGCCGAGGAGATTCGCCAGGCCGAGCTGCAGCGCATCCACTCCCGGCTCGATTCGCTGACCCCCGAGCAGTTGGCCGCCGTCGAATCCCTCACCCGCGGCCTGGTCAACAAATTTCTCCACCCGCCCATGCAGGCCCTCAAGCAAGCCGCCCGCGAAGGCGACGCGGTGCGGCTCGACCTGGTCTGCGAAGAGTGGTCGGTCACCGCGGCGCTGCCCGCGCCCGAGGCCGCACCCGCGCAACCGGCCGGCGCCGATCCGCACAACCAAACCCAGGAAGCCCATCAAGCCCGGGAAGCAGAGAATCTGAAAGCCGTGGCCGCAGGGCCGCGCGTCGGGACACACCAATGAATCTCCGCATCGGCAGCCGCGGTTCGCAACTGGCCCTTTGGCAGGCCAAACACATCGCCGCGCTTCTGCGCGAACAGGGCCACGCCGTCGATATCGAGATCATCAAGACCACCGGCGACCGCCTACAGGAGGTGACCTTTGCCGAAGTTGGCTCCAAGGGCATGTTCACCAAGGAAATCGAGGAGGCATTGGCCGAAGGCCGCGTCCATCTCGCCGTCCACTCGCTCAAGGATCTGCCCACCGAACTGCCCCAGCCCTTTGCGCTTGCAGCCACTCCGCCCCGCGTAGACGCGCGGGACGTGCTGGTTTCGGTGAACTTCAAAAGCATCACCGAGTTGCCGCCGGGATCACGCATCGGGACCAGCAGCCAGCGTCGCCGCGCCCAATTGAAGGCGATTCGTCCCGACCTCGTAGCCGTCGAATTTCGAGGCAATGTAGACACCCGCCTGCGCAAGCTCGCCGAAGGCCAGGTGGCCGCCATTCTTCTCGCCGCCGCCGGCCTCGACCGCCTGGGAAAGACGGACTGGGTCCGTGAGCGCCTCGCTCCCTCGATCTTTTGCCCGGCCGCCGGCCAAGGCTCTCTGGGCATCGAAACCCGCAAAGACGACCAGGAAACCATCGCCGCCATCGCCTTTCTCGACCATGCCGACACCCGGTTTGCCGTGACCGCCGAGCGTGCGGCCCTGGCGGCGCTGGGCGGAGGTTGCCAGGTTCCCATCGGCATCCACTGCCGGCCGGGCATCAGCCTGGGTTGTTCGAGCGCCAGTCCCTGCTACGAGATCTTCGGCGTAGTCGCGTCACCCGAGACCGGCGCCATGGTGCGTATCTACCACACCGCGCTCCGCGACCTGACACCCGATCCGGAAGCCTTCGGCCGCGAAGCCGCGAAGATGCTCCTGGACGAAGGTGCCGGCGCGTTGCTCGCTCTCGCCCCCCGGGAATCGCGGTGAATCGACCGCTCACCGGAAAACGTGTCCTTGTGACTCGCGCCGCCCATCAGGCCGGCAAGCTGAGCGACGCATTGCGCGGCGCCGGCGCCCAGCCTGTCGAAGTTCCGTTGCTCGAAATCCGCCCACCCTCGAGCTTTGAGGCCCTCGACCGCGCCCTCACCCAAATCGGCACCTACGAATGGATCATTCTCACCAGCGCGAACGCCGTCCGCGCCCTCGCAGACCGGGCCGCTCAACTCAAGATCGACCTCCAGCAGGTCGTCACCCTCAAGGTGGCCGCCATCGGCCCTTCGACCGCATCCGAAGCCCGCAAGGCGAATCTTGAAGTCGCACTGATTCCCGAGTCCTATGTCGCTGAGAGCCTGCTTGCGGGTCTCGAAACCCAGATTGCCAGCAAGCGCGTCCTGCTCGCCCGCGCCGCCATCGCCCGCGACGTGATTCCTGATGCGCTCCGCGCCGCAGGAGCCTCGGTCGATGTAGTGGACGCCTACCGGAACGTCACGCCCGAAGCCGCGCCGGGACAACTTCGGCAGGTGCTCGACGACGGAATCGACGCCGTCACCTTCACCAGTTCTTCCAGCGTCACGCATCTTGCCGAAGCAGCCCGTCAGGCCGGCCTCGCCTTCCCATTCCCCGGCGTCCGGGCCATCTCCATCGGCCCCATCACCAGCCAGACCCTCCGCGAATACGGCTGGGAGCCGGCCGCCGAAGCCAACCCCTCCGACATTCCCGGCCTGGTCGCCGCCCTTGAGACCTCGGTGCTCGGATAAAATCATCTGCGATGACTACTCCTCTCGTTTCCCCTTGGTGGCTGTCTGAAAACCTGGCCGAGGTCCGCATTCTCGACGCCCGCTTCAAGCTCTCCGACCCCGAACTGGGGCTTCGAGCCTACCGCGCAGGACACATCCCCGGCGCGCTCTTCGTCGATCTCGAACGCGACCTGTCCGCCCCGGTGCGCGCGGACCGTGTCGGCGGACGCCACCCGCTGCCATCGACCGAGGTGCTCGCCCGGGTTTTCTCGCGGCTCGGAGTTTCGAATAGCGACCACGTCATCGCCTACGACGACCCAAGCGAAGGCCAGGGCTTTTACGCACCGCATCTGTGGTGGCTTCTGCGCTATCTCGGACACGACCGCGTCAGCGTTCTTGACGGCGGCCTGCCCGCATGGATTGCCTCAGGCGGCGCGCTCTCCACCGACACGCCCGCTCCGTCGCCCACGGAATTCGCAGTTCATCCCCGACCCGGGATGCTGGCTTCCGTCGAAGAGGTGGCTTCGCGCGCCGCAGGCACCATCCTCATCGATTCCCGCGCCCCCGATCGCTTTCGCGGCGAGACGGAGCCGGTCGACTGGAAGGGCGGCCACATTCCCGGAGCCATCAACCTTCCGTGGTCCGGCGGGATCGAATCCGGCCAATGGAAGCCGGCCACCGACCAGCGCCAGCGCCTCGCCGAGGTCAGCGCCGCGCCTGATGCCATTGTGTATTGTGGTAGCGGCGTAAGCGCCTGCGGCAACCTGCTGGCGATGGAAATCGCAGGCGTGAAACACGTCCGTCTCTACGTCGGCTCCTGGTCCGACTGGATCAGCGACCCAGACCGCCCCATCGCCACAGGCGGATAGCCGCCAGGTTCCGGCTCATCTTCCTCGCATTGTGAGCGGCGGCTTGAGCTCCAGTGAAATCGAGCGCCCATTCATCTTCTCAAGCAATCAATCGAAGGCGGCGCCGGCTGAAGCAACAGGGCCGGGCGCCATCCGCAACTTGTAACCCGAGGGGACACTTGACTTGGAATTGTATTTAGAGTATTGTCTAATTACAAGGATGTCTAATAGCGTATGCCAGAGAACGATCCATTCAAAGCATTGGCAGACCCGACTCGGCGTGAGGTTCTCGCGCTGCTGCGTCATGGAGAAATGACGGCCGGCGCCCTGGCCGAGAAGTTCGATATGACCAAGCCTTCCATGTCGCATCACTTTGCTGTGCTCAAAGAGGCGGACCTCGTCACCAGCCGCCGGGAGGGACAGCAAATATGGTATGCGCTGAATACCACAGTCGTGCAGGACCTGATGGCATGGGCGATGGGCCTGCTGGCTGACAGCAAGAGGAAAGGAGCAAGACAGTGATGAACCGCAAAGTGCTTTTGTTCGAATTATCGTTGATCGCAGTGGCTTGCGTGGTAACCGTGCTCGCGTTTGCCCACCTCCCCGATCGGATACCGACCCATTGGAATTTTCATCTGCAACCCAACCGATACGGGCCGAAGTGGGAACTGTTCCTGCTCGGTCCAGGGCTGATGGCCGCCGTGACGCTATTTACCTCCATCGGACCCTGGCTTTCTCCCAGGCGTTTCGAGGTTGACAACTTTCGATCCGCCTGGCAGCAGATGATGTTATTGCTGTTCTGCTTGATGGGCTACATCTACGCCGCCATGCTTTGGGCCGACCTTCATCAAAGAGTCGACGCGGGCCGAATGATCCTGGGAGGAGTCGACCTCATCGTCGTGCTGATGGGCAACCTCATGGGAAAACTACGCAAGAACTTCTTTATTGGCGTCAGAACTCCGTGGACCCTGGCCAGCGACCGGGTGTGGAATGCCACCAATCGCTTTGCTGCCAGGACATTGATGGTGGGTGGATTGTTGGGCTTCCTGTTTACCATCGTCAATCTTCCCGCCGTGTCGATCTCCGTCCTTGTCGCCAGCGCGCTCGCGCCCTGTGTGTACTCCCTTGTTGTCTACAAACAAATGGAGCGGCGCGTAGAGTTGTAAGCGGTTTTCGGCACACCTTACCCGGCCGGTTTCTCATTCACCGCCTGGAGGCAGAATGGATGATGTTCAGAAACGCGAATCCCGGTCAATGGTAGCTATCCGTTTTCGATCACAATCCCGATGACGCGCGCTCACTTGCGCGCGTCTAGCTCTCCCAGGTCTTATCCCCGGAGCGGCAAAGCGTCTCCAGGTTGCATCGCTCGCACTTGGGGTTGCGCGCTACGCACACCTGCCGGCCGTGATGAATCACCTGGTGCGAATACGAGATCCAGCGGTTCTGGGGAATCACACGCATCAGTTCCTGCTCAACCTCCTGTGCCGTGTCACCCTTGGCCAGTTCCAGCCGTCGCGAGATGCGGAAGACGTGCGTATCCACGACTACGCCCTCGGCCTTGCCGAAGCTCACGCCCAGCACCACGTTGGCCGTCTTGCGCGCTGCGCCGGGAATGGTGATCAGCTCGGCCAGCGTCTCGGGAACCTTGCCGCCGAACCGTTCCACGACCGCCTTCGCCGCACCCTGGATCGACTTCGCCTTGTTATGAAAGAAGCCGGTGGTGCGAATGAGCTCTTCGAGCTCCGGCAGCTTGGCCTTCGACATCGCCGCCGGGGTAGGGAAGCGGCGAAACAGCTCCGGCGTCACCATGTTCACGCGAACGTCGGTGCACTGCGCCGAGAGAATGGTAGCCACCAGCAACTCCCATGGTGATCGATGTGTGAGCGCGCAAACGGCTTCGGGATAAGCTTCGTCGAGCCCCTTCAGAATCGCCGCCACGCGTTCGGGCGCAAGCGGGCCGCGGGGGGACTTGGACGAGGCACCGCGGCTAGTTGACTTTCTTGGCATAGGTTCAGGATAGAAGCCGGGCACGTTTACCTTGCGCATTGAGTATCTTAACGGCTTTCTTGTCGAAGCTGACAAACTCCTCGGCGCCGCGCCAAGCGCCTTCATAGGCGATTGCGCCGTCGGCGAAGTCTCCGCTTTTATCAAGCACTTCCAAGCCTGCTTCAATGGCAGGACGGTCCAGCTCGACGTTGTCGCCGCTCATCAGAAGGCGAATAGAGACGGCAATCTCCGCGGCAGATCTTTTATAGATTCGCTGCATCACCCATACGAATTCGCAAAGCGCCGGAGTGGGCACAACAACCAGTTCGGCGTTCTGTAATGTTTTTGACGCTATTGGCGATTGGTGCGGGTCATCTTGTAACGCGTCGCGGAGCAGCACGTTCGTGTCGGCCGCGATTCTCACCGCACTCCCGCCCAGCCATCGGCGATGGCTTCATTGATCTGCTCGATTGTCAGCCTGGGCGTTCCCTTCTTGGCAAGCGATCCACTGAAAGCAGCAATCGAGCCCTTTGGGGTGGCACGCCGCAGCATGAGCCGGCCATCTGGCAACTTTTCCACGGCGATCTTCTGGCCGGGCGCGACTTTGAGATGCCGCAGTAGTTCCTGCTTCAGCGTAATCTGGCCTTTTGCGGTAATTGTAAGAGTGGCCATAATGACCTCTGGTCTCATTGTAAGGCAATAATACCTTACCGTCATCCCAACCGGCCGGACAGCCAGTTCCCCAGCTTCTCGATCGGCAGCCTGACACCAATATAGAATTGCCCGAACAGGGCATAGAGCGCGCTCACCTGATCGAAGCGCATCTCATAGATCAGCTTCTTGAACACCACCGGGTCGTCGGCGAAGAGGTCTACACCCCACTCCCAATCATCCAAACCAATCGAGCCGGAGATAATCTGTTTCACCTGGTAGCCATAGCGCCGGCCGATCATGCCATGATCGTGCATCAGCTGTTGTCGCTCCTCGAAAGGCACCGTGTACCAGTTCACCTGCTCGCCGCGCTTACGATCCATGGGGTAAAAGCAGAGGTATTTGGTGTCCGGCACAGAAGGAAATAAGCGCGGCGCCATGGCCGCGGCCTGTCGCGCCAGGGTCGCCTCCACGTCGGCCGTCCACTCGGGCGAGTTTGGCTCCTGTCCCTTGGCTGAGGCGGCCTCATAGGTCTTCCTGGTCGACTCGTAAAGGCCCAGCTCCACCACCGATACATAGGAGTGAACGGGAGTCAGGAAGTCGCTGAACGGGTTCTGCGCCAGATCGAGCTCCACCTGGTTCAAGGCTTCGAGCGACTCTCTGAAATGAATCAGGATCAGGTCGCCCTTGTGTCCCAGCTGCGAGTAAAGCGCGGAACGCACCTGGGTATCGCCGGGCGCGCGCTCCAGTTGATTCAACAACTCCAGGGCTCCAGTCTCAATGCGTTCTCTCTCGGCTCCCGAGGCAGCATGCCACGCTTTCCAGTCAAACCGGAAGAACTGGTGCAACACGCTTGACCCTTCAAGCGTCAACGGAACAGGCGGAAAGTCAGCCACGAAACCTCCTGGGGATTTTCATGTTATATCCCTTCATCCTAACAAACGTGAGATGCAGACGCGTGCGGGCATCATTTCAATCCCTATCCGGCGCCCGCGCGAAAACACGGCGATACGGCCCTATATACTAAGAACGCTCATGAATGAGAAGATTCTTGGACTCCTGGTTCAATTCGTAACCCATGTGATTCAGTCCGGCGGCTACGCCGGCGTTGCGGTGCTGATGGGAATTGAATCGGCGTGCATTCCACTGCCGTCTGAGATCATCATGCCTTTTGCGGGCTACGTTGTGTATCAGGGACACATGAGTCTTATCTGGGCCGCGACGGCCGGGGCCATCGGCTGCAACCTGGGTTCCGCGATCGCTTACTGGATCGGAGCCAAGGGCGGCAGGCCGCTCGTCGAGCGCTATGGCAAATGGGTGCTGATGAGCCATCACGATCTGGATCGCATGACCCGGTTCTTCGATAAGTACGGCTCGATCACCGTGCTCGTGGGGCGCTTGTTGCCGGTGGTTCGCACCTTTATTGCCTTTCCGGCGGGCATCGCGCGCATGCCGCAACTTCGCTTTCACCTTTACACGTTTATCGGTTCTTGGCCATGGTGCTTCGCCCTGGCTTACGCGGGCATGAAACTGGGCGAAAGCTGGCACAGCGACCCGCGCTTCGAGCAGGCTTTTCATCGCTTTCACGTGGCCGTCGAGCTCGGGCTCCTGGCGGCATTGATCTGGTTCGTGTGGACACATTTGAATCGAAGGAGACAGGCAAATGAGGCTTGACGCGTCTTCATGGTTGGAGACTGGCATTCAGGTCGCGCCTCTCCCTATCGCTTCGCGAAACGCAAATCCGGCTTATTGAAGCCCAACAACAAAGGAAGGTTAGGATAACCGATGTCAACTGAGCAGCAAGGCGGCCACAAGACCGCTCAAAAGCAACAAGTCGAGCCTGCCAAGGGCAAACTCGGAGTAATGGTGGTCGGCTGTGGCGCCGTTGCCACCACGATGATCGCCGGGGTGGAAGCCATTCGCCGCGGCCTGGCCAAGCCCATCGGTTCGCTAACGCAGATGGGCACCATCCGCCTGGGCAAACGTACCGACAACAATTCGCCGCTGATCAAGGATTTTGTTCCCCTGGCCGACCTGAACGATGTGGTCTTCACCGGCTGGGATATTTTTGAAGACAACGTCTACGAAGCCGCCGCTCATGCTGCGGTGCTGGATAAGGAAACTCTCGCCCAGCTCAAGCCTTATCTTGAAACCATCAAACCGTTGCCCGCGGTGTTCGATCAGTATTATGTAAAGCGCCTGCATGGAACGCACGTCAAGAAGGGCAAGAACAAGCGCGACCTGGCCAATCAGCTGATCGAAGACATCCGCGCCTTCAGGAAGACGGTTGACCGGGTGGTGGTGATCTGGGCGGCGTCGACCGAGATCTTCATCGAGCCCACGGCGGTTCATCAGTCGATTGAGGCCTTCGAGAAGGGCCTGGACAATGACGACATCGGCATCGCACCCTCGCAGCTTTATGCCTACGCCGCGCTGAGCGAAGGCGTGCCCTTCGCCAACGGCGCGCCCGGTCTGACCGTCGACATTCCAGCCATGATCGAGCTTTCAAAAAAGAATTCGGCCCCCATTTGCGGCAAGGACTTCAAGACCGGCCAGACGTTCATGAAGACCATCCTCGCGCCGGCCTTCAAGGCCCGCCTGCTGGGTGTCAAAGGATGGTTCTCAACCAACATCCTGGGCAACCGCGACGGCGAGGTGCTGGACGATCCGCAATCGTTCAAGACCAAGGAAGAATCGAAGCTCGGGTCGCTCGAATACATCTTCCAGCCCGAGCTTTACCCGGATCTTTACAAGGACCTCTACCACAAGATCCGGATCAACTATTACCCGCCACGGGGCGACGACAAGGAGGCCTGGGACAACATCGATATCTTCGGCTGGCTCGGCTATCCGATGCAGATCAAGGTGAATTTTCTCTGCCGCGACTCGATCCTGGCGGCGCCCATTGCCCTCGACCTGGTGCTGTTTCTCGACCTGGCCAAGCGCACACCGGAGCTGAAGTCTCTGGGAATCCAGGAATGGCTCAGCTTCTACCTGAAGTCCCCCCAAACTGCCCCGGGCCTCTACCCCGAACACGACCTGTTCATCCAGTCCATGAAGCTGAAGAATACTCTTCGCCATATCATGGGCGCCGACCTGATCACTCACCTCGGCCTGGAATACTACGACTGAGCGTCCCTGTTGGAACTCACAAGAAAGCCCCGGCTGCGACCGAGGCTTTTTTGTGTGCTTGAAAAACTCCAAATCAAGCCAGGGCGCTTGCCGGCTCGAGTATCCCGACCGCCGTCCCGGTTTGAGGCGAAGCAGAAGGGGCAGTCTGGAGCGAGGGAGCAGCGCTCGCAGGCTGGGCTTGCAAATGTGCCGACCGAGTCAGCCGGTGAACAAAGTGGTAGGGAGGCCAGGGGCCCGAAATCTGCATCTGGCACTCGCGCAACATGGCGCTGGTGGTAGCGAACTTGTTCTGGTAGCGCTCTACGTACTTGCGGTCGATCAGGTGGGCGATGTCCAGCACCATCTTGCCGCTCTCGGTCAACCGGCAGCTGACGTCTTCGTCCAGCGGTATGAAGAGCCGATGCATCTGGAAGCTGACGGCGCGCGCGCGCGTTTGCCGTTCCCGGGTGCGGGACGCGGTCTCGCGCAGATTGCTCAGGTACTCCCGGCCAACGCTCTCGGCGGGAAGGCGTCGCTCGGTTTCGGGCCCGCAACAGTCGTCCACCAGGATCTTGAGGTGCATCTCGGTTTTGCCGCGCAGCTTGTCAATATTCTCAAGAAACTGGCGCTGGTTGGAACGAATGGAGCGGCGAAGCATCTCGTCGTCGTTGAAAATGGTACCGAAACGGAAGGGCAGAACGGTGGAGTGTTGAAAGCAGTCAGCAATCACCCGGGCGTGATCCACGCCGGATTTCTGGTTGAGAGACTCCTGTGGGTTGTGCTCGCTCACGACGATAGCGAGTTCACTGGCGGGATACAAAAAGACTTGATTTCCGCTTACTCCAAGGACCGATTCGAGAGGAACGGGTTTACGATGCCGGGCTAACTCTGGAAAGGCTTGCTTTTCCCCAATGCAGTAGGCATACCATGCCATGACGAGACACTCCATTCGCGTACGCCTGTGTCTGCAGACGCAGCTCGTTTGTGAAGCTCTGTGAACTTGGGAACAACTGCATCCATAGGATGGGACGAGGGCCGCTTGATGGTATTTTCTGGCATTCGGCTATGGGGAATACTAGCCCTCGAAAAACACGACTGGCAACATCCGCCGTCACGAATGCTGACCAAAGTTAGCGAACGGCCTCAAAATAGATTTCATATAAACAATTTGATTTTGATTGGATAAAAATAACCCGGCAAATCATTCCTCTTGGCATAAAGACCGCTCGGGCACACTTCAAAAATGAAAGGGAACGGCCGCCCAGCGGACTTAACTTTGCCCCGATCGGGACCCGGAAATTTGTGTCGCCGGGCTTTGAGGACAGGTCGGCTCCGCTCAGGGAAGGCGACGTACGAACAGCGTGAGCAGAAGGACGTTCAGAACGATTGAAACTGCCAACAGCCCGAGTCCCGCCAGGGCGAAGATCCGCACTTTACCGCTCAGCAGCTTCAGATCCTCGACCACCTCCTGCTGCTCCATCGTGTTGCGGTCGGTCGCCTCGCGAACCTTGTCCAAACGGTCTTCGACCCGCTTCAGCGAGAGATTCTGTTCCGCCAGCCGGTCACGCAAATCACGTTGACGCGTTTTCAACTCGAGCAATCCATCCTGGAGCGCAAGGCTGTCCGGCGATGGCTGCGGGGGGTGGGCAGACGGATGAGGCGCGAGCATGTTGGAGACCGAAGTCGCAACCTGACCGTCGATGAGCGGCAGTAATCTCTGCACAATGGGCACGGCCATGCGCAGCACGTTCATCGCTTTTTGAAAGCCCGTCGCCGGCACAGCTGGAGCGGAGGGCGCGGGAGGGTCAGGGAACTCTCGCCCGCCAGGCGCAGCGGCGGTCACGCGCTCTGCATCTGTCGGCTGATCGGGGGCCGCTGCCGGGCTCCCCGGCCCCAGAGGGATTGCCCGCGGCTGGCTTCCCGGACCCAGGGATATCGGGGTGCCCAGTATGCGCGGACGCATTTCGTCGGGATCGTCTTGCGGACGGCCCAGGTCGTCCAGATCAAGACCTTTTAGTATGTCCATTTGCTTCCTTCTATCCTTACTATAAAAGCAATCCCTGCCTGAAGCACACTTTCCGGGCAGTCAATAGCCCGCTTTGCCTGTTCGTCTGTTCTCGCCGACCGCCAGCCGCGAGGCGGTTCACGTATTCTCGTATGTCAGGAGAGACTTGTGAATCCGGTTCTTGCCCGCACTCTGCGCGGCCTGCAGCGCAACATTCTGGCTGGCGTTATCACCATCGGCCCGCTTTTTGTCACCTACCTGATCTTCAGCTTTCTATTTGAAGAGCTGGCCAAGGCAGGAATGCCTGCGGTCCAGTTGCTTACCGCGGTCTTTCCTCAAGGCTGGATGAACAATCCGCTTCTCAAATCGATTACGGCCATCGCTCTGACGCTGGCGGTGCTCTACGTGGTTGGCCGGATAACGTCCCTGGTCATCGGGCGCCAGGCATTCGAGCTTTTTGAAGCGGCGCTGGAGCGTCTGCCATTTATAGCCAAGGTGTACACCTCGGTGCGCCAGCTCGTCGACACAATGATGGCCAAGAAGGCCTCAAGTCAGCGCGTGGTGTTGATCGACTTTCCCATCGAGGGACAAAAGAGCATCGGATTTCTGACCCGAACGCTCTCCGACTCAAGCACCGGCGAGCAGCTGGCCGCGGTTCTGCTGCCCAATGCCATCAATCCGACTTCGGCCTTCCTGCAGGTACTTCCCATGAGGCGGGTCATGGAAACCAACCTGACCATGGAACAGGCAATGAGCATGCTGATGACCGGGGGCGCGGCGGGGCCGGATACGATCCAGTTCACCAAGGCGGGAGAAAAGGTCACGCTGCCTCGGCCCTCGGCTTGACCTTGGCGAGAGATTTATCCTTTGCCGCGAGCCAGATATCGTGTTTGTTCTGAAGATTGAGCCAAAACTGCGTTGAGTTGCCAAAATACCTGCTGAGCCGTATGGCGGTGTCAGCCGTAAGGGACCGCTTTCCACGCACCAAGTCGTTTACCCGAGGCGCAGAGACGTAAAGTTCCTTGGCCGGCCGGTAGCTGGAAAGTCCGAGAGGATCCATGAACTCGGTCTTGAGTATTTCACCGGGATGGATCGAGTAGCCGAATGGGATCCTGTCCATCGCGCCTCCTAGTGGTAATCGACGATTTCAACCTCATATGCATTGACGACATTCTGTCAAGCCTTCGGGACTTCGTTTTCTGAGAGTCCCTCGCTGGCGTGTTCGCTCTCCGAAGCGACCTTGCGCAGGCTGATGTGGTCGATCTGTGCCCAGATCAGGCCGACTGGGACGATGCTGATGAAGGTGACCAGCAGAAGGGTGGCGGCACACGCGGTGGCCGCCTCAGCCGAAGCTCCGAGAACGCGGATCAGCACCAGCATGACAATGCCGATCTGTGAAAACCACCCGATCACCGGAAGCTGAATGATGCTGGCGCTTCCGCTGGCGATCATCAGCAGCACGCACTTGGGCAGGGAGACGGCGGCGAGTTCGGGGCTGGCGACGAAGGCCCTGAAGGTCTCCAGGTAGGCAAGTGTGATCAGCAGCCACATGACAAGGGAAAGCGAGGCCGCGGCGGCAAAATCGGCAAAGGAGCGCATGGTGTCGAGGCCGGAGTGAAAGGTGCGGATCTTGTTCCCGACGGAGGACCCCAGCCGCCTGGAAACGGCTCCGAGCGTTCGCTCGAAAAAGGAGGCAACCGCTTCGCCGGCCAGTCGGATGGCGAACAGAAAAAGCGCTCCGAAGAGGGTTAGGGCCAGACCTCCATAGCGCACCACGAACAAGCCCAGGAACGGATGATTCGCCGACAGGTGCGACATGGAGCCGGAGTGTGCCGTGGCCTGGATGATGTCGCTGGTCGGCACCCAGAACATGGCGATCGAGAAGACCAGAGCCATTGAGCCGGCGTCGAGGAGCCGCTCCACGATGTAAACGGCGATCTGCGAGCTCACCGGCAGGCCGGTCTTCTTTGCCACCAGGTAGGGTCGGACCAGGTCGGCCACGCGGCCAATCAGCGCCACCGCGGTAAAACCGATGACCTGTGTCCCCAGAAGCGAAAACAGGGGAACCTTCTTGTTGTGCCGCAGCAGCAACGCCCAGCGCACGGAACGAAAAGCGTAGCCGAGATAGATGCAACCGACTGCGACTGCGATCCTGCGCCAGTCCGCCTGCCCCACCTGGGAGCGAAACACTGCAAAATCAAAATGAACCCTGCCGCGCGCCCACACCACCAGCGCCGCGATCGCCGCCAGCAGCACCACGCTTAGAATCAACTGACTCTTTTTCAAACATTCTCCGTTCGACGCCTATCGATACTGAGTCTAATGGATGCGGGTAGCGACCTTTACGGTGGGATGCTCTATCGGCTGCTGATTTGACGGGAGTTGGATGAGGATGCGGCCGAGTGTCGAGCCTGGGACGCGCGCGCCAGTACGCGGCGATTGAACTCGTGGATGACACGCGCCACGTATGCCCGGGTCTCATGGTAGGGCGGAATCCCGTGGTACTTATCCACCGCCGCCGGACCGGCGTTGTACGCGGCCAGCGCCAGGGCCAGATTGTCGTGGTAGCGGCTGAGCAGGGCGTCGAGATACGCTGAGCCGCCGCGGACGTTCTGTTCCGGCTCAAAACTGTCTTTGACACCGAGGTCATTCGCGGTTCCCGGCATCAGCTGCATCAGTCCCCGGGCCCCGGCATGGCTCACCGCTTTTGTATTGCCGTCGCTCTCGGCCTTGACCACAGCGGCCAGCAGGTCGACGTCGACGTTATGCTCTTTGCCGGCTGCGGTGAGAATCTCGTCCACATCGGCGGAGGTGAGTCTCGTCTGGAGACTGGGATTGGCACGGGCTGCCTGGTCGGGTGGGGGATCGGGAACCAGTTCGACGGCTTCGATGTTTTCCGGTTCCAACTCGACATAATTGTCTTCGCTGGAACTCAGGTAAAGGCGCACACGGTCGTCCACCCGGGCATGATGATCGCAGCGCATGGTGAAGCCGTTATTCAGGGTAACCAGCTCGCCGGCGCAGGCAATAGGCGCCGGGGCGGCCAACGCCGCCGCAACCATCGTGCTAAATACCGCTTTCCCCGTAACTCTCAATTGCACCACTCAGTTCTATTTCAATCTGTTTATCGCAATTTTGCCGCCGGGACAAGAAGGATCTTTTTGAGAGTCGCCTCCAGCACGACTGCTACGCCATCCTGGTCGTTGTGGGGCGCCTGCTTCCAACCGTGCAACTTGGCCAACGAACGTAATTCAGAGGTTGCGTTCCCCATGATCACTCCCTGACCTGCCCACTGCAGCATGTTGATATCGTTCCAGTTGTCGCCGATGGCCATGGTTTCCCTGCGGTCCACACCCAGTTTGGCAGCCAGCCTTTCCAGAGCCCAGCCTTTGGTCACGCCCTTGGGCAGCAGGTCGAGAATCGAAAGGTCGCGTGCCGGATATTCGGTACGAACCGACTCGCAAAGGCCCGCCCACTGGCTCGACTTCAATGCTCGCTCCGCCTCCTGCATCTTCACTACCCCACCCGCAACCATTCCCTGGATGGGGTCGTTTCCATCGCCCAGCGCAAGTTCGAGAGGTTTGACCACCTCAATGGCATTGCGGTTTGCCTCGACCCAGAGAGCGATGCGTCCGGTGGCCTGTCCCAGGTCTTCCAGGAGCAGTTCGCCGTGGTCAGGCCGGTCAAAGGTGAAGACCACGCTGCCGAACGGTCGCATGAGTCCGCAAAGCCCGCGCGCCACCCGAGCCTCAAGATGGCAGCGGTCAATGGACTCGCCGCCCAAGGTCCTGATTACTGCACCATTAGACGTAATGAGAGGCGTATCCGCTCGGAGGCCGAGGTCCTCAAGCAGCGGTATGGTGTAAGCCGCGCGCCGGCCGGTGGCGATGGCCACTGTGAGTCCGGCCGCCTGGGCGTTCCTCAGCGCCTGGGCGTTTCGCAGGCTCACGGTCTGCTTGAGGGTGGGCAGAAGCGTGCCGTCCATATCGATGGCTACCAGGCGAACCCGTGGATGCATAGATTCAGTGTACCGGTAGAGAAAACCTGAAGCCGGGCGGATGGAGCGGGTTGGCCTGGAACTGCGTTCTCGGGCTAATCTAAGTGCGTGGAGCAAATCTGCAGCCAATGCCGCGCTGTGCTTGGACCTCGGACCGTTGCCGACTGGTGTCCGGCATGTGGCGGGGCGCTCATCGAGCGCGAAGTTGCGGCGGAACTTGAGGCGCCCGGCGAGCCGTCTGCGGAGATCGACCATCGCGGCATCGTATTGCCGAGGCGCCACGCGCTGGGTGGGATTATTACCCCCCAGTAATTCGCCGTCGCGAGTCACGGCTTTGTATCGAGGCCGACCGCATCGGCCAACCTCGCCTGGCGCTCATCAAAGGTCCAGAATTTCGCTAGGCATGGCCTAAATGTGACACAAGATGTGACACATCGTCAAAATTTGGCCAATTGGGCAAGACTCATTCGTACCGCAGTGCTTCCGCGGGCAGGATTCGCGATGCCGAGTGGGACGGATAAAGCGTAGCCAGCAGCGAAATCCCAATCGAAACTGCCGAAACAATCACACCGTCAACCCAGCGCGGCGCAAAGGGAAGCGTGTCGATGGAGTAGACGTCTGCTGGGAGATGAATAAAGCGATAGTGGCCGCCTGCCCAGGCGGCCAGGTAGCCAAGCAGCAGCCCAAGGGCGGTGCCGACCACGCTGATGAGAAACCCCTGCAGCAGAAAGATACGGCGGACCTGCCCGGGCTGGACGCCAAAGCTCATCATCACCGCGATGTCCCGCGTCTTCTCCATCACCATCATGGTGAGGGCGATGAGAATGTTGAGCGCAGCCACGATCACAATCAGCGCAATCACGATGAAGGTGACCACCTGTTCCAGCTTCAGAGCGCGAAACAGTTCGCGGTTCTGTTCGGTCCAGTCGGAGGTCAAGTAACCGCCGCCGGCGGCTTTCTCGATCTCGCGAGCGATCTCGGGAGCGCGGTTCAGGTCATCAACTCTGAAGCTGATGACCGAGAGCAGGTCCGGCTCATCGAACAGGCGCTGCGCATCTGTCAGGCGGAGGAAGCCCATCTGCGAGTCGTACTGGTAAAAGCCGGTGTGGTATGTTCCGGCGAGCCTGAAACGAACGTAGTTGGGAATTTCGCCCAGGGGGGTCAGTTCGCCCTGGGGGCTGATGACCATGACGGAATCGCCAATGGCTGCCCCGACGGTCTCGGCGAGATCCTGCCCCAGGACGATGGGCGGAAGCGCTCCGCCTGCGGCTCCGCTTTGGGGCTCAAGAGCCTGGACCGCTCCGGGGGTGGACTTGTCGAGCAGATGGCTGACTTTGAGTTCCTGATCGGGAAGGATGCCTTCGACGAGCGCTCCGCCATCGCGCGCTCCGCGCGCCACCAGCACCTGCTCGTAGAGGCCGGGCGAAACGGCAACCACGTGGGGCACCCTGCGGACGCGCTCGACCAGCGGACGCCAGTCCTTGATGCCCAAACCGTCAGAGGCCATCAGTTGGACATGGGCGCTCGAGTCCACCAGCCGGTCCTGCAGGTCGCGCCGCATGCCGTTGGTGATGGCCAGCGCGATGATGAGCGCGGCCACCCCGGCAGCTACCCCGGCAATGGAGATCGCGGTGACGACGCCAACCACCGCCTGTCGCCGCTTGGCTCTCAAGTACCTGGCCGCAACATAAAGCTCGAATCGCATGGTCCCTACTGGGGTTGGGCGGCAATGACGGTCTTGGCCACGCCCACATTGTCGTACCGGTCGTAAGCCCGGACGGTAATCAGATGCTCGGTTTTCCACTCCGCAGCCGGAATATCGACTTCATAGTGTTCGCGCTTGGAATCTGAAATCCGGCCAACCGGCTCGACGTACTTCCAAGGCCCTGTGTCCAGAGAGTATTCGGCGCGCGCGATGGGCGAGGTCGAGTCCTGGGCGTCGAAGGTGACCACGAAGCCGCTGAGGCAAGGAGAGCCTCCGCACTCGATTCGCTTTATGGCCTTGAGTTCGGTGATGACCGGCGGCGTGGTATCGATGACGAACCGCTCACTGATCTTTTCTCCACTGAGCGCGTCTCCCGGAGAGTGCGAGGGCGAGTCAGACGCCACGACCTTGATCTGGTAGCCTCCGTCTGGAATCTGCGTGGAATCAAAGCTGTAGGCCTTCTCAGTGAGCTTATCCTTCAGCAGCCGCCAGACAGTTTCTCCGTCACCGCGCAGATAGAGGGAGTAGACGAGATCATCGCCGTTGTCGTCGTGGGCAGCCCAGCGGACAGTCGTCGAGGTGCGGTCCTTGAGGGCCTGCAAGGGCGTGCCGGGGTTGGAGCCGGCATCGAAGTTCACGCTTTGCGCCGAAGAGGGAAAGGCAATATTCACCGTCGGCGGCTGGTTGAACGCCTGGTTTTGCGGATTGAGCCTGGTCCCGGTCGCGACCACGATGTCATCCACCACCGGGGCCGCGTTGACCGGCAGATAGTTCACCGCGACGCTGCCGACGGTTCCACCCACGTGCAACACGGCCTTCCACTCCAGAAACCGTCCGGGCGGGGAAGCTACGGCGCCATCTTTCAGCGGCTCCCAGTCGCTCCAGCCTCTCGCCGGCTGCTCCACGTTGCCTGAGCGGGTCAGAAGCTCGTAGCCCTGGGATCCGGGCTGGACCTCGACACGCCCAAACCGCGCCAGGGCTCCGGCGTCCAGAACGTCGCTGGCGTATTCATGCTTCTCGGCCGCGCCGAGCTCGAATAGCTTGCCGGTGTTGCCCGAACCGATCAGTATGCCGCCGGCGAGGCTGGCAAAGCTCAGCCCCTGCTGCGCTTCCAGGCGCCCCACATCGGCGTAGCTGCCGTCACTCTGAATGCGGTAGATGTGCCCGCGGTTTCCGCACAGGGCCAGCAGGCCGTTCGGCTGCGCAGACAGAGCGTAGACGATGTCGTCCTTGCTGCTCCAAAGCTTGCGCGACGCCTGCCCTTCAGCCAGCGCATAAATCTCGGTCCCATCCGGCACCGAAGTGCTTGAATTGACTGCCTGCAGCGAGGCTGGCTGCACAATCGTGATGGTGACCGTGCCCACCCCCTGGACCGGCAGCGGAGGCAGGGCATTGTGAGTCTTGTCCCCTACGCTGGCGGCGTAGATGGTCCCATCCGGGCCCACGGTGACCGAGGTGATTTCGCGCCGGGGCGCCTCGAAGAGCACGTAGCCCTTGCCTTGAGAGTCGATGCGATAGACCAGCCCGGAGCCGTCGGAGCCGGCGATCAGATTGCCTTTCTGATCCCATGCAAGAGAACGAATGTGAGCCTCGTCGCTCTTAAAAAACTCCTCCGGAACCGCGCCGGGCTGGCCGGGATCCACACGGTAGACCGCCCCCGGATCTCCGGTAGCGATATAGAGCCGGCCGCGGACATCGAAGGTCATGTCCCAGATATAGTGGGGCTTGTCGCCTGTCTTGCCGTCGACGCCGGCCTTCGAAGCGTCAAACACCACGTTCGTGCCGGTCTCGTCCTGTTTCGCTTCCGATGCGGCGTTTAGCTTGAAGACTTTGCCGCTTGGCAGCGTGGCGGCGTAGAGCGCGCCATCGGGACCGATCCGCAGCACCTGCACGCTGAGGTCTTTGGTTTCGAAAAGGGTAAAGGGCTTGCCGTCGCTGCCGACGCGCAGGACCGTGGCCGGCGAACCGGTGCCGGCGTAGAACACCCCCTTTTTGTCCGTAGCCACTGACCAGACAAAGGTCGAGGGCGTGGTCAGCAGCTCCTTGAGTCCCGGACCCTCGCGCAGACGGCCGTCGCTCTCGATGGCGACTCCCTGCGAAGTGCCTTTCTCAAACTCCTCCAATTGGGATTGTGTCCACAGGTGCGTGCCCTGGGCGGCGGAGGAGTGGGGCAGGGAAGCGACGATCGCGACAAGAGCGAACGCGAAGACTCCGGTCAGGGAGCAGAAAAAACAGTTCATGCGGTGGGAAACAACCATGCTGCCGATAAGTCTACTAAACTTCAGCTGCTACAGGCGGGTGGAGCTTGCCGCGATTACGGCAATTGACGACGTAGAATTGTTGGAAAACCGAAATGCACGTCGCGGGAAGGCTAAAGCTCGAGGACATTGTCTTCGATTGCCAGCCGGACGTTACCGTCGGAGTTGGCGAGCCGGCGAACTGCTTCGGGCTTGTCGACCCGGGCCTTGAGCATCACCAGAGCCACGGGGACGCTTCGGCCAGCGCTCTTGATGGTCTGCACGGCTGTTTCGCGGTCGATGCCGCAGGCGCCCATCAGAATGCGAATTCCGCGCTCGACCAGCTTGGAATTCTGCATGTGTACGTTAACCATCAGGTTTTCATACACATAGCCGAGACGTGTCATAGCGCCGGTGGTGATCATGTTGAGCACCATCTTCTGTGACGAGCCGGCCTTCATGCGGGTTGAGCCTGAGATCACCTCAGGGCCAACTTCGGTGACGATGGTGATATCGGCGGCGTCGGCCAGCGGAGTTGCCTGATTGCAGGTCACGGCGGCCGTGTGTGCGCCTCGAGCGCGGGCATAGGCAACGGCGGCCACCACATACGGAGTGCGGCCGGACGCCGAGACTCCGATCACGATGTCTTTGCGGGTGGGACGGCGCCTGGCAATGTCTCTCTGGCCGAGCTCTTCAGAGTCTTCATTCACCTCGACTGCCGATGCGAGGGCCTTGGGTCCGCCCGCCATGATGTACTGCACCTGGCCGGGGGCGGTCGAGTAGGTTGGTGGGCATTCAGAAGAGTCGAGGGCCGCGATGCGACCGCTGGAACCCGCACCAACGTAAATCAGACGGCCTCCGTCGCGAAGGCACCGGGCGACCTGATCGATCACCTGTGCAATCTCGGGAAGGGCTTTTTTGACCGCCGCTGCAACCTTGGCGTCCTCATGGTTAATGATTCGGGCGATCTCGAGTGCCGACTTGGTATCGAACCCTTGGGAGGCTTCGTTTTGGCTCTCGGTAAGTAGGTGTTCGAGAAGTGAGGTTTGGTCTTTTCCGGTGCCATTCTTATGACTACCGGCCGCCTCGGGCATCATCGTGCTTGATAGCATCGCGTTCGGTCCCCAGAATTACATTGTAACTGAAAATGTGCAACCGAGAGAGAATTCAAACGGTGGGAACCCGACAGGGAAACAGGCGAACCGAGAACTATCGAAGCGCCTCTCGAATGGCGTTGTGAAAGGCTGGCCGCACTTCGCGAATTCGCTGGTCGGAACGGTCGGGCCAGGTGCGGTTGGTGAGCAGGACCACAGCCAGTCCAGCATCCAGATCGATCCAGAGCGAACAGCCGCTGTAACCAAGATGTCCAATCGAGTGCTGCGAGAAATGGCTTCCCGACGAGGATTTTACCGACGGGGTATCCCAACCCAACGCTCGCGAGCTGCCCTCTGGACCCTGTCTTTGGGCAAAGAGCTCGACTGTCCCCGGATGGAAAAGGATCGGCATCTCCAATCCTCGGGGCCGAGGTTTTCCGGAGCCCAGGATCCGGTCTGCGAAGCGGAGCAGGTCGGGCACGTTGGAGAAGAGCCCGGCGTGGCCGGCAACCCCATTCAGAACCCAGGCGTTCTCATCCTGAACCTCGCCCTGGATGCGCCGGTGGCGGAAACCCAGATCTTCCTCGGTGGGTGGAATCGTGGCGCGAACCGACTGGGGCGGACAATATCCGGTCGCCGTCATGCCCGCCGGCCGAAAGAGCTCGCGACTTGTCCAGGCGTCAAGTTGCTCGCCCATCGAGAGTTCGAGCGCCTTTCCGAGCAGAATGAAGCCGGGATCCGAGTATTCCGCTCTTGAGCCCGGCTCCGCCTCAAGCGGGAGTTCGAGGCAGGCGCGATAGAGGGCCGCCCGATTGCTAACGGTCCGAAAGAACTCCACGTAACCCGGAAGGCCTGAGTTGTGTGCCAGAAGATGGCGAAGTCTCACATGGCGGGCTTTGTCGCCAGGGGGCCTGCCGACAACGAAACCGGGAAGCAGATCGCCCAGCGGCTGGTCGAGGTCGAGCTGCCCTCTCTGTTGAAGCAGCATGGCTGCAGCCGTGGTGGAGACGACCTTGGTCAGGCTGGCGACGTCAAAAGCTGTTTCCGGCGTGACGGCAGGTGAATCGGGCTCGTAGGTAAAACGGCCCAGCGCATCGACAAGCTGATCTTCTCCGGCCAGAACCCCGAAGGCGCACCCCGGGAAGACGCGCGCGTCAATCGCGTTTTCGAGAACGCGGCAGGCCGCCTGGAACCGTCGGCTGCCGAGCAAGGATGGGTCTTCGGGTCGCATCGCTTTCTGGAATGGTAGCGCGAATCGAAGCTGCAACCGCTGCGGCTGTCTCATTTCTGATTTGGGGTTGCGGAGATCGCGCTATCCTTATCTGCGGACGGCGAGTCTATCATCCAAGGCATCAGCAGGAGGAGCACATGGAACTGCGACCCAGGTCTACCGCGGGACTCAGGCTGGCTGGAGCTATGATCCTGGGCAGCCTGGCGACAGTTGGCAACGGGGCTGCGCAAGCGGCCGTTCAGACGGATGCATCGGCGCAGAACCCGTCAACCCCGGCGGCTCCCGCGGCGGCTGGCGAAAAGAACTTTACCGTTCCTGCAGGGACCAGGATTCTGCTGCAGTTGCGCAGCGCCATCAACACCAAGAGCGCCAAGGCCGGAGATGGCGTGTACCTGGCTTCGACATTTCCGGTCGTGGTCGGCAACCGGGTGATGATTCCGGTTGGAGTTTATGTCCAGGGCGTGATTGACCGCGTGGAGCGCGCCGGCCACGTGAAGGGCAGGGCACAGCTGGATATGCACTTTACTTCGATCATCTTTCCCAACGGCTCGGTTGCCGAAATACCCGGGGTGGTGGATGCGCTGCCGGGTGCCCGGAAGCAAACTGTGAAAGGTGACGAAGAGGGAACCATCCAGCAGGACGGCGACAAGACGCGCAATGCCGGCGAGGTGGCGAAGATCGCTGTCCCGACGGGGGCGACCGTGGGCGCCATCGGGGGACTCGGCGCCGGCCACCCGCTTGCGGGCGGACTGGCGGGTGTGGGCGCAGGGCTGGCTGCCGCCGGAATTGTGTCGCTGTTTACCCGTGGCGCAGACGTCAACATAGACACTGGCACGCAGGTGGAGATGGTGCTGCAACGTCCGCTGGTCCTCGAGGAGCAGAATGTGGCTGTTGCCGGTTCGCCTGGCGCCCCGCTCGCGCTGACTCCGGCCGCCGACCAACCTAGACCCGTTCAAAAACCGGTGCCCGCTCAGGTGATGTGCCCGCCCGGGGGACTTGGCTGCCAGTGAGTCTCTGCTCCTGATTGCTGAACCTCGTCCGGCTTCCGGCAGGCCCTCATGGCGTCCTTCCAAACGTCACGAGGCACCTTATTCAATAAAGTGACTCGCTTGCTCTACAGCTCCAACTTAGCGTCTCTTACCACCACGCCCTTGCGGGCGAGGGTGCAATTTCCACTCTGGTCGCACCGATAGTGAACATTCGCGCGATAGTCTTCCCATGAGATTGCGTTACCGGGTCGCGTGGCCATTCCGATGGCGAAAGTTCTTCCTTCGTAGGTCTGAATCGTCCCGGCTGCAGCGTCGAAATCGACAACCGTGGCGTCGCCTTCAGCGTAGAAGGTTCCCGTCCCGGTGACCACATCCGGCACACTCTGTTTGAAAACTGCTGGCGTCAGGATAGCGACCGCCACCTTCGGGGCCGCGACATTCGAGGTCTGAACTGGATGCAACTGGGCGTAGGAAGCCCCGTGCCTCCTGATCCATCTGTTCCTGCGGACGGACCAGAACCACCGGTGGTGCGCTCGTTTAACTTGAACTACGAGCGGTTGAGCCGCCACCTGGCTGACCTGAACGACAGCCGACGCCGGCGGCGGATTGATGCTCGCAAGTGGTTGTGTACCGATCCCAGGGGCTTGAGCTGAAACCGCCATCACTCCCCGGGAAGCAGATGCTTGAACCCCCGGCATGGTCCAAATTCCCACCACGACCCCAGTCATTGTCCCCAACGCCAGCCCAAGCGAAGCGGTCGCCACATACAGAAGTCCCCGCGGTTCGCGGGTAAGTCTGGCTGGGCGTCGGCGGTAGTGGTAGCTAGGGACGACAGAGCTGTTGCTGTTAAAGGTCGCATCAATGGTAACCATTGCATCTCCGCTGCTGTATTTTTGGGGACTCGTTTTAATGCTTTGTATCTAGAGAGAATTGAACCATTTTGGGGGTACGACGGCCATACATCGAAGGTGTAAGGGAAAAAGCACTAAATGGTTACTCCTTTGCAGAAAGACTCAATCCGCAAGTGACCTCTGTAGCCTGCCCGACCTAATTCTGGTCAACTCGAGACTCGTAACGACACAATCCCGAATGCCTTCATCTATACTTTGAGGAAGGATACTCGGACCGCTCGCGATGACAGAAGATCAGCACTCGATACAAACGGCGGGCTGGCCACGGCGACGAGGCTTAAGACTCAGTGGTGGATTCGACCCTCTTTGAAATCAACTAGATATCGGCTTTAAAGGTTAAACCGGCGATGCCAACCATACCGGACAACCCCACGGACGCGCAGCCACCGGCTTCTCCCGGAGCTGGCGTCGTCCTGGAATCGGCACACCGGCGCGACGCAGCGGAGCAAAACAGCACAGTCATGCTCTGGCTGCGCGACCTGGGAATCGCGGCCATTGCTTCGGTTCTTATCATTACTTTTCTCTATCAGCCTGTCCGGGTCGAGGGAACCAGTATGTTGCCTCGGCTGGAAGATCGTGACCGGCTGTTCATCAACAAATTCGTCTATCACATTTCGGCCATCGAGCGGGACGACATCGTGGTTTTCCGATATCCGCGGGACCTGGAAAAGAGTTATATCAAACGGGTTATCGCGCTGCCGGGCGATCGGATCCGGATCATTCGCGGCCAGGTGTGGGTGAATGACAAACCCCTGCGAGAAGACTACGTCCCAGAGGAGTATCGCGATACGCGCTCGATGGCGGAGATGACGATCCCAAAAGGCCACTACTTCATGATGGGGGACCATCGGTCGATCTCATCCGACAGCCGTGAGTTCGGCCCCGTTGCGAGAGATCTGATCTACGGCAAAGCAGTCTTCGTTTATTGGCCGGCGAGGGACGCCGGAGTCCTGCGATAGCTTCGTGCCCTATCCACACCTTGCAAGATCGAATTAATTTTGGACCGGAAATCCACCGCTCGATTCTGCTAAAATCTATTGAATCCACTCCTCGGAGAGGCAATGCAGGCAATCTTAGCGCTCGAAGACGGGCGCATCTTCCGTGGCTGCGGCTATGGGCACCCGGGCGAATGCCAGGGCGAGGTCGTTTTTAATACTTCCCTTACCGGTTATCAGGAAATCGCAACCGATCCCTCCTATGCCGGACAAATCGTCGTTCTCACAAATCCCCAAATCGGGAACTACGGCACCAACCGGGCTGATAACGAGTCGGCCAGGCCCTATATCGAGGGCCTGATTGTTCGCGAGTTCTCCGCCATCAGTTCGAACTGGCGCTCCGAGCAAGTGACCGACGAATACATGGAGCGGTATTCGGTTCCGGTTCTCGGCGAGATTGACACCCGGGCCCTCGTGCGCCATCTTCGGACAAATGGCGTCATGCGCGGCGTCATTTCCACAGACGTCTCCGATCCGGATTCCCTGATCGCAAAAGCGCGCAGCATCCGGAAGATGGACGGGACGGACTTGGCGAAGGTGGTTTCAACCAAAGCCAGCTACGAGTTTGACTCGTCCGATCCGCGGAACCAATCCGGAGACGCCCTGCTGTCTGATGACCTTCTCCAAACGGGACAAGCGCGTAAACACCTTAATGTGGTGGCTTATGATTTCGGCATCAAACATAACATTCTTCGCATGTTAACTCGCGAAGGTTGCCGGGTGACGGTGGTTCCCGCAGAGACCAGCGCAGAGGACGTTCTGGCCCTCAAGCCAGACGGAGTTTTCCTCTCCAATGGCCCTGGCGACCCAGAGCCGGTGGACTACGCTGTTCGCGCAATAAGGGAATTCCTCGGCCGCGTTCCTGTCTTCGGAATCTGTCTGGGGCACCAGTTGACCGGCCTGGCGCTAGGCGGCCGGACCTACAAGTTGAAGTTCGGGCACCACGGCGGCAATCACCCGGTACGCAACAACGCGACCGGCAAGGTAGAGATTACGGCCCACAACCACAACTTCGCCGTCGATCCGGACTCGATCAACGCCAACGAGGTCGAACTGACCCACGTTGACCTTAACGATCAGACTCTGGAAGGTTTACGCCACAAGACGCTGCCGCTGTTCAGCGTTCAGTACCATCCAGAAGCAGCACCCGGGCCCCACGACTCGCATTACCTCTTCCGCGACTTCCGCAAGATGATGGAGGAGTGGAAGGGATGACTTGGGCGACCCAAGAGACGATCGGTTTTTCAAAACGGCGGGGCCTTTGGCTCCGCTATTTTTTGGACAGGCGTCTAGCTCGCGCGGGAGAGCGGAATCTCATGGGGTGGGTCTTTTTTGTGACTCTCTTCGCCGCCACGCTATGCTTTCCTCCGGGCAACTTGTTTAGCCAACTTGTCTGCTCTGGCGACGCATGTGCATGCGATAAAGAGAAAGCGCTCGAAACCAACTTCGATGTGGAAAAGCCTGTGCATGTGACAGGCGTTCTTATCGAGGCCGCTTCGCAACTCCCGTTTGTCTTCGATGACACGATTATCGAGGTTAGGAGACCAGAGACTCGAACTGTCATCGTTCATGTGAAAGTCAACAAGGAAGGCCAGTTCAACCTGGGCCTCCTGCCGGCGGGAAAGTATCGTCTGATCGCAGCAAGAGAGAAACAAAATGGAAAGCTAGAGCGAATGCCTCTGGCCGATCAGCCCGCTCCAATGTCCTGTACAGGTGATTCCTCATGCAAAGTTCTTGCGATCCAGCACCTGCACGGGACGGACCTACCATTTGAGTTTTGTCCACCGCAATAGAGGGCAACAACAAAACATGCCACGCAGAAATGACATCCAAAAGATTCTAGTCATCGGCTCCGGCCCGATCGTCATCGGCCAGTCGGCGGAGTTCGACTACTCTGGCACCCAGGCGTGTAAAGCCCTGAAACAAGAGGGCTACGAAGTGGTGCTTGTCAACTCGAATCCGGCCACCATCATGACTGACCCGGACCTCGCAGATCGCACCTATATCGAACCCCTCACCCGCGAGTACGTCGAAGAAATCATCCGGATCGAGTCCCAGATGCTGACCGACAATCCGGGCTCAGGAGTGTTCGCCCTCCTGCCCACCGTCGGCGGCCAAACCGCCCTTAACCTGGCCGTTGACCTGGCCGACGCTGGCATTCTCGACCGCTATAACGTCGAGCTCATCGGCGCCAAACTCGAGGCCATCAAGAAGGCTGAAGACCGGCTGCTCTTTAAAGATGCGATGATCCGCATCGGCCTCGAGGTCTCTAAATCCGCCCTCGTCAATAACTTGCGCGATGGGCTCGACTTTGCCGGCAAAATCGGTTTTCCGGTCCTGATCCGTCCCAGCTTTACCCTCGGCGGATCAGGAGGCGGCATCGGCTATAACCGCGAAGAGCTGATGGAGATCCTCGCCCGCGGGCTCGATCTGTCGCCGGTCCACGAGTGCCTCATCGAAGAAAGCGTCCTGGGCTGGAAGGAATACGAGCTCGAGGTCATGCGCGATCTGGCAGATAACGTCATTATTATCTGCTCGATCGAGAACTTTGACCCCATGGGCGTGCATACCGGCGACTCGATCACCGTAGCGCCCGCCCAGACGTTGACCGACCGCGAATACCAGAAGATGCGGGACGCGGCCATTGCCGTGATGCGTGAGATCGGCGTCGAGACGGGCGGCTCTAATGTCCAGTTCGCGGTCAACCCCGTCGACGGCCGGATGACGGTGATCGAGATGAATCCGCGCGTCTCCCGCTCTTCCGCCCTGGCCTCAAAGGCTACCGGGTTCCCGATTGCCAAGATCGCCGCCAAGCTGGCTGTTGGCTACACTCTGGACGAGATTCCCAACGACATTACCCGCAAGACGCCAGCCTGCTTTGAACCGACCATCGATTATGTCGTGGTGAAGATTCCCAAGTGGCAGTTTGAAAAGTTTCCCGGCGCCGACGACGTCCTGGGTCCGCAGATGAAGTCGGTGGGCGAGGTTATGGCCATGGGCCGCACCTTCAAGGAAGCGCTGATGAAGGCCTGGCGGGCCCTTGAAACGGGCAAGAAAACTGGCGCGGAAGTGCTTGAACCAAGGCGGCTTACGCAGATGCTCGTGACTCCGCGGCCAGAGCGGCTGAGCTATCTGCGCTATGCCTTTGAGCGGGCCATGAGCGTGCGCGAGGTGGCGCGGCTGACGGGTATGGATCCCTGGTTTCTCTACCAGATTCGCGAGATCACCATCGCCCAGGGGGAGATTGCAAACACCAGTCCTGCCGAGATGGGCGCCGAGCAACTGAGGCAGCTCAAGCGGCTCGGCCTGAGCGATGAGCGCATCGCCACGGAGTGGAAGCTCGAAGGTCACGAGGGCATAAAACAAGTGAGGGAATTGCGCGAGGGGCTTGGCATCCGGCCAGTCTTCAAACTCGTGGATACCTGCGCAGCCGAGTTCGAGTCCATGACCCCGTATCTCTACTCGACCTACGACGAGGAAGACGAGGCGCCGCCGACCGACCGGCCAAAGATCATCATCCTCGGCTCGGGTCCGAACCGCATCGGCCAGGGCATCGAGTTCGATTATTGCTGCTGCCATGCCGCCTTCGCGCTGAAGGACGATGGGTACGAGACCATCATGGTCAACTGCAATCCTGAGACCGTCTCGACCGACTATGACACCAGCGATCGCCTTTATTTCGAGCCACTTACGCTGGAAGACGTGCTGGCTGTCTACAACCACGAAGCGCAATCGGGCGCAAAGATCGGCATGATTGTCCAGTTTGGCGGTCAGACGCCGCTCAATCTGGCCCAGCGGCTTCGCGCCGCCGGTGTTCCGATCATCGGCACGTCTCCGGAGTCAATCGACCTGGCCGAAGACCGCAAGCGCTTCGGTAAGCTGCTCGAACAACTCGAGATACCGCAGCCTCCCGGGGGCACGGCTACCAGTGTCGAGGAGGCTCTGGCCGTAGGTGAGCGAATCGGCTATCCGGTGCTGGTTCGCCCCAGCTACGTGTTGGGCGGGCGCGCCATGGTAATTGCCTACGACGCCGACGCCGTCGAGAAGTACATGAAGGCAGCGGTCGAATACTCGCAGGAGCGGCCGGTCCTGATCGATCACTTCCTTGAAAATGCCATCGAAGTGGATGTTGACGCGCTCTGCGACTCCAAAGACGTCCTCATCGCCGGCATCATGCAGCACATCGAAGAGGCCGGCATCCACTCGGGGGACTCTTCCTGCGTTCTGCCCGCCGTCGGCATCAGCGACTCTACTCTGGAGACATTGCGAATCTACACGCGCAAGCTCGCTCTCGCCCTCAAGGTTGTCGGCCTGGTCAATCTGCAGTTCGCCATCCAGCGCGATGCGGCGGGCGCTGACCACGTGTATGTGATTGAAGTCAATCCGCGGGCCTCGCGTACGGTGCCTTATGTATCCAAGGCCACCGGGATTCCGCTGGCCAAGGTTGCCGCCCGGCTCATGACGGGCCGAAAGCTATGCGAGTTGCTTCCCGACCAGCTTGCCTCCGGTAAGGATCTCGAAACCGGCACACATTTCTATGTGAAATCGCCGGTATTCCCCTGGGGAAAATTTGCCGGCGTCGATACAGTTCTGGGACCGGAGATGAAATCCACCGGAGAGGTGATGGGGGTGGCGGCCACCTTTGGAGAGGCTTTCGCCAAGGCGCAGCTCTCGGCCGGCCAGGTGCTTCCTGCCGGCGGCACAGTTTTCTTCACTGTCAACGATCACGACAAGCCCGCGGCCATTGAGCTCGCCCGCCGTTATGTGAAACTGGGGTTCAAGATCGTAGCCACCGAAGGCACTGCCAACGTGTTTGAAGGTGCAGGATTGATCGTGGAGCGGGTCTTCAAGGTTAAGGAGGGCCGGCCCAACGTCGTCGACTTGATCAAGGGCGACCGCATCCAGCTCATCGTGAACACCCCGCGCGGACAAGACACGTTCTTCGACGAGAAAGCCATCCGCCGCGCCGCGGTATTGGCCCGAATCCCCACGATCACCACCATCGCGGCCGCGCAGGCTGCCGCAGAGGGAATCGCGGCCATGCAGCGGCACCAGATTACCGTCTACGCTCTGCAGCAGCTTCACGAGGCGAAAGGCCGCGTGAAACTGATTTCCTGATGGCAGGTTTTTGTGGAAAAAACTCTGGAAAAAGGGGAAGAAACTCCTATAATTTCGCGTTCCATGTGGAACAATTGCACACTGTATGTGTTGATTGTAGATGGGCATGCGGGAGAAGGGAAGAGCATTGTCCTGCGGTGGAATCTAACTTGCTAACTGCCTCAGAGCGGCCGTGAAAGAGCGGGCCCGGAATAGAATGAAAATATGCTGATCGAAGGGATTTTCGCCGCAACAACCACACCGTTTTACTCCGACGAGCGGGTCTATTTCCGCAAACTCGAAGCCAACATGGCCCGCTATTCGCGCAGCCTCCTGGCCGGAATGCTTGTGCTCGGCTCAACCGGCGAAGCGCCTATGCTCGACGACGTCGAATCCCGCGACGTTCTGCGCGTAGCGGCCGAAGCCACGGCGCCTGAAAAAGTGCTCATCGCCGGCGTGGGGCGCGAGAGCGTCAGCGCCACCTTGGCGCTGGCTGAGTCAGCCGCACAGTTTCAATATGATGCCGTCCTCGTCCGTTCGCCCAGCTACTACGCCGGCCAGCTTTCGCCGGCTGCAGTACTCAATTTCTTCCGCAGCGTTGCAGACCGCTCACCGCTTCCTGTGCTGCTTTACAACATCCCCAAGTGCGTCCCTTATCAGATTCCGATCGAGCTGATCGCCGAACTGGCCAGCCACCCGAACATCATTGGAATCAAAGACTCGAGCGGTAATGTGGAGCGGATTCGGGATACGGTGGCGGCCACAGCGCAGGCGCCGCGTCGCATCGTAACCGTGACTCCGATATTCGAGGCGGTCACTGGGCGTATGTTGAACCGGGTGCCCGAGGCGAACGGCACATTTGTCTCCGCAGGCGAACTGGCTGGAGGACTTGCCCTGGCGACCGCGCCGCCGACAAACGCGATGAAAACGCGGACCAGGGAGATTGGTTTTCAGGTGCTGTCTGGATCAGGGTCAACCGTATTCGAGTCGCTTCAGGCAGGTGCCTGCGGGGCAATTCTCGCCTTCGCCTCCTGCGCTCCCCAGGCCTGCCAGGAAATCTATCTCGCCTGGAAGGATCACGATCTCCCGCTCGCCCGCGAAAAGCAAATGCGGATTGCCGAGCCGGATAAACGCATTTCCGGCGCGCTGGGGGCCCCAGGGGTGAAGTACGCATGCGACTTCAACGGCTATTACGGAGGCCGGGCACGGTCCCCGCTGCCCTCAGTCTCGGGCGAGCAGAAGGCGGAGATAGAATCCCTTCTGGCCCAGATTAGGAATTGATCCGGCTTTGGAGGGTTTCCTATGCCCGGGAGGAGGTTGGAACGTCTACATCAGGGTTGTTCGGCTCCGGCGGGGGGCCGCGTTTTTCAGGCTCCTTACGAGTATTCCTCCAACACCCATGAGTATGCTCGCCGCATACAGGCACAGCTTTACGCGTGTCAGCCCGGAAGCGATGTACACGCCGATAGCGGAATGCACCGGGTAACGAACCAGCAGGATTGTGATCGCCGTGTTCTCCGCATAATCAAATGCAGCCGCCAGAATGGGGACAAGATATAGGGCGCGAAACACCCCACGACGTATCACCGCCGCAAGAAAGAGCCCGAACAAGGCCAGCAGCAGCAAATCAACGGTCCAGATCTCGGCCAGGTAATCGAGTCTGCCTGAGCGGCCGAGCGCGTCGAGCAATTGATACGCCGAACTGAGACTGTAGCCAAAACGCATATCCAGGATGGACGCTCCCGCCGCGAGACTCCTCATAAAGGGAACGCTGAGAGGAAAGGTAAGGAAGTTCTCGGCGATGAAACATCCGATCGCCATGATCGACAGCGCGGAGAAGACGCGCGGGCTGTCAAGAGTCGAGCGATTCGCATTCGGATGACGCTCTCCAGGTTCTACGGCGCTGGGTGGCTGTCGGCGACCATCAAGTCGACGTTCCACAGGAGGAAGTCCAGACAAGAATCGACACATGCTTGAAAATATAAATGGACGGCCTTCACCGGCCGCTCATGGGGAGGGTGCAAAGTAGTGAGCCGACACCAAACGGTTTCGGAGGTTAAGTCCACTGGCAAGATCGATTTGGCCTAGATGCCCGGTATGTCTGATTCTTGGTACTTATGGACTGTGTTGCGTCGTGTAAGTCGCACATTCACATTCGCTTATGTGATGCCGCCGCTCTCCTTCCGTTGCGCTGTTAGTTTCGCCGGTTTTGTTGCGCGCGAATTGAGCCCGTGCGCAACACCGAGGAGAAGCCTATGATACCGCGCGGTTTGTACCGGACCAACGCTTCGACGACATGCCGCGGATGGGTCCCGAACATCGGCTCCCAATACTCGGGAACCCCGGTCCTGGCTTCACGCACCGAGAGAAACCGCTCCAGCACGGCCAAATAGGATGGGCGACTCGTCCAGTCGGCGGGAATCGCTGTTGTCCTAGGTACGATGGCGGCGGAGAAGGCTCCGGTTTCCGTCCGCGCCATCGGTTCCACCATGCCATTTGGATTGCCCCACGCTACTGAAGATACCTGAATCTGGTTCGGCTCGATCGGGCTCGACGCGTTATCGACTTCTCTCATTCTCATGCCCACCCCTGGCCACGAGATGACCGCAATAGGAGGCGCGGTTACTCGAAGAATTCTCGCGCCCATTCAACCACTCAACGAACTCGGTATTGCGGATGGTGACGGGCTTCGCCGGCACATTGTTGGCCAGGAGGCCTTTCAATATCTCTGCGATGAATTCGTTTTCGTGCTCGAAGCTGCTGCCAGCGTCCTGGGGGCGATACTTGTCGAAGTCTTCCTGGGTTTCATAGGTCGGCAGACCCATGGTCGTAATGTTGTATCCCATTCCCTTGGCATGCCTGTATTGCTCCGTAAATTTAGCAGTTTGCCTTTGCGCTTTCTCTCCGCCCCGTTCGTCGAGCATGGCTTTTTCCTCCTCGGCATCAGTATCCACTCGGTTTTCGAAATATCTCGTGACAACAGGTTTACAGGTGTAAGGGCCACATTCATAAGTAGATACCGTCTCGATTTTCCCTTGACAGGAATTTGCGAAGGCGCTGCGAAATCAGTGGAGATACAACCTAATTATCCCATCTGCCGAGAATAAATCTGACGGATCAGTGATTTTCCGCCCGCCGTGAGTATTAGTTTTTAAGGAGGTACCTTACTATGGCAGTTTTCGAGGTACATTATTCGTTCTCCTGCTCCGGGTGCAAGGTGCCGAACAATGAGTGGATGGAAGTTGAGGCAGCGCACGAGGTCGAGGCCTTGGCCAGTGCGCACCGTCACATCCACTGTTCCCAATGCGAAGCGGCACTTGAACCCCGACAGAGGCTGACGACCACCATGAAGCGCATCGGCTAAATTGAAACCTTTGCTTGTTCCATGACCTGCGGGGAGATCCTTCTCCCCGTTACCCCTCCACCCCACCTTCCCCGGTTCAGGCGCGAAGAAGCATTACACCCTCAGCTCGACGCTGCGGCGTATCCTTCACCGACTAGAATCCTGTTATGAACCAGAGAACCAAGGATCTGTGGGTGATCCCGTCGATCATCGCCTTGGCAACCGGCATACCGCTCGGTGCCGGGTTCATGTTTCTTGGCCTGTGGCTGGCTGGAACGCCGATCAAGCCATCGTTTTCACTCGAATGGTTAAGGGCTGCTCTCTTCGCATCCCTTCCCGTTTGGGGTGCGAGGGGTCGGCAGTTCGAATCTGCCCGTCCCGACCATTATTTAGAATCAATCATTTACTTCTCTTTCTCACAAGTGCTATCGCAAGTGGCCGCAATTGGTAATCTTGCGACTATGGGGAAAATCTGGGGGACTCTTAGCATTCCTAAATTTCAGTGCTTACCGGATGGTGCAGACCGAACGTTTCGTGATGCGGAACTCTGCCCGGACTGCACAACTTGCGATCCATGCGTGTCGATTCGCCGGACACAGTGGATTGTCCGGTCGTAGTCGACCTCGATGGGCTGCCGAACGAGCTGGTAGTTTTGTCCCGCCAGGGCCGCATTCACGAACACGGTTCCACCTGCCGGCGTCACTGAAAACAGCACCTTCTATATGCAGGTCAACTTTACCCGCACCATCGAGCAGATTCTCGGCATCAAGCCGATGAACCAGAACGACCTTGTGGCCTCGCCATTGAGCGAAATCTTCATCGACAATCCCCCGCTCAATAACTTCCTGCCGTGGACGCACATTCCCAACGACGTTCCGTTGTGCCTGGGTGTGTCCGGGTACACGGATCCGTCGGGAAACACCTGCGCCGCATCCACGTTCTGCGCGTCCACCAAAGCCAACAGCCCGGCGTCCAAGGCAATGCAGGCTGCCTGGCTCAGTGAAAAGGCGGCCATTTTCGCCGGCAAGTATCAAAAGCCGGACTCGGAAGACATTGACACCGTCAGCCACTACGACTGGTACGAGGCCACCGGGTTCACAGTCCCCTTTCCTGGCGAAAAAACCGTTCGCCCGCCGAGCGACTTCAAGCACGCTGCTCCCGCCAAGGCCGATGAGGACGACGACTAATCTCTCTTCAGCCACAAAAGCCCTCTCGCCGGTAACCGGCGAGAGGGCTTATTCATTCTTCAAGATTCCCCGCTGCTTTGATCTGCATCCTTTGCGAACCTTCACCCAATCAGATTATGGCTCATTCGAGCCCGGCCTCGCATTCACGCAGTCCGCCTTCGGCAAATCTTCCTCGCGCGGAACGTCATTCGAATTTTTCTCTTGCCCTCGGCTACGGATGACCGAGGCCGAGCTTCTGCAGCAGGCTGGTCCAGAAAGACGCGGTCGCCTGGTTCCCCGTGCCATTGGCAACCAGGGTGGCGGTAAGCGTTGGGTCGTCCCACACGACATTGAACGTAGCCGTGATGGGGCCTCCCGCAGTTGGAGAGAACTTGAATGTCACGTCAACCTCTCCTCCTGCCGCAACCACCACGGGAAAGGTTGGCGCCGGAGAGAGCGTGAAGTCATTGCTGCCGGAAACAGAGTTGATGGCCGAAATGTTGAGCGGCGCGGTGCCGACATTGAATAGTTGAACCGCGATCGAGCGGTCGCTGCCGGTGGTAACCTTGCCGAAACCGATCGACTGAATCGGATTGGAGGCTAGGCGCGGAGCCAGTCCGGTATTGACGCCGGTTCCGCTGGCCGGAATGAGCCGCGTGGCCTGGGTTGCGTCGTTCGTGTTGAATTCAAGCAACACAAAAGCGTCTCCCGGTGCGGACGGCGTAAAGGTTACCTGAAAGGGCTGGGTGTCTCCCGGGTTGAGGGTGACCGGCAGGGCAGGAGTGGGCTCGAATGCGAACGGCGCGGTGCCAACAATGGCCGTTGACGAGACGATAAGCGCCGCGTCACCGCAGTTATACACGTAGCAGGTGAGAGTCGCCGGTTGCCCCACGGCAACAGCGCCAAAGGCCAGGTTTGAATCGATCGCAAAGTTGGGCCCTGCCGGCTTGGAGATTTCAAAGCAGCTCCGTCCGTACGTGCCCACGCGAAGAATGGTAGGGTTGGCGGAGTTATCGATCGCCAGCGAATTGCAGCAAACCATGGGCAGGCCAACGCCGTAGATTTTCCAGGTAGCCGAACCGGTGGCGGCATCGCCCGTTCCGGTGATTGTGGCGTTGATGGTGCGCAGCACACCCGAGTCTCCGGCCACAATCAGGGCCGACGGGGTGGCCCTGGTGTCAAACACCACCGAGCGCAGCGGAAGATCGGGCAAATTGCCTACCGGACCGGCGCCATCGGTACCGCTCACGTCGTTCCAGCTTGCGCCGCCATCCTGCGAAAGAAACACGTGCCGGGTTCTGAACTTGGAATGAATGCCGGAGACGCCGCCATAAACCGCGGCCACGCGCAGTGGATTTGCGCCGTCGACCGCGATGTGATTGACAGGCCCGATATTTATTCCCGCGCCCCCGGGCGTGCTTACGAAAGGCGCCGAGTCCCATGTACCTGCCGCATCGGTTGATTTGTGAACCGAGCCGTCGTTGGTGCCAACCCACACCGTTCCGGCCGCAGCCGCGGTGGTAACAATGCACATGATGTCGCTCGTCGGCGGCAGTGAGGTTTTCGCAAATGTCAGGCCCGCATTGCCGCTCTGGTAAAGAAGATTGCCCTCGCTCACGTACACGGTTCTGGTTGCGGTAACCGCGCCGCTCTGGTCGAGCGCGATGGCGCGCGCCGTTACGGGAGGGGCTGGATTGGTAAGGTTCTTTCCGATGGTGGCTGGATTATCGAATGTGGCTGACCAATGACCCCCAGCGTTGGTGGTCTTGATAAAAAAGCGCCCGTCAAAACCATAGACAATGGTTGGATCGTTAGGATCGACGGCTACCAGCCATCCGTCGCCGTTGATTCCGGCATGCCACTGGCCCGAAGCGTCCCCGGCTCGATGGCCGGAGGTACCGGTGTCCTGGCAGCCGCCGTAGGTGTAGGCGTTGTTGCTTTTGCCGATGGCGATACCCCGGAACAGACTAGTGGCGATCTGCCCGTTAATGCATTTGAACGTTTGGCCGCCATCGCTGCTGGTGGCAATGCCGCCATCGGTTCCCGTGTAGAGAGTGGTGGGCGCCGATGTTCCGCGATGCGTGGCGGGGCTGAATACCAGCGCGTGATTGTCCCAGTGGACCTGGGAATCTGTAACCGCTTTGGCGAGAAAATTGGCGCCGCCATCAACAGAAAGCCAGAGTTGCTGAAAACCGGCGTAGACGCGTTTGGAGTCGAGCGGGTCAACGCCTATGGTGAGGTCATAGTTGGTTTGTTGAAACCAGAATTGCGGCGTCCATCCCTGTATCGTATTCGGCTGATCGTTCAATCCCGCGACTCCGAACAAACTGGTCAGCGGTCCAACCCAGAAATTTCCCCCATCGATCGAACGATAAAGTCCAACATAAACCTGGCTGCCGTTGGGCAGCGTGTTCTGCACGCTGGCGTAAAAAACGTTGTTGTTGACCGTCGTCCCATCGAAGGCCGACTGCGCCACCACGAAGGAGTTATAGGAGCCCGCAGCCGGTGCGCCTGTATTGCTGAAGAGGTTTATCGGGAATGAAATGCCGGCGTTGGTCGACATCATCAGTCCGACCCCGGCTACACCTGCGTACACCGTGCTGGCCGGCGTATCGGTGTCAAGCAGCAGGGTGCAGATCTTGCCCGCCAAAATCGGCTTGCGGTCGTTGAAGGCACCTGGATTGGCTCCAAAGTTTCGCCCCCCATCGACGGAACGGAACAGTCCCACATTGGTGGCTACCAGCAGGGTGTCGGCCGCCGGACACACAATGCGGTTGATACCCATGTTGTTGAAGATGGTGCCGAAGTAACCTCCGTCGACAATGCTCCAGGTAAGACCCGCATCCGCGCTGCGATAGATACCCGCATTCTTGGTAAAAGCCGATCCCCCGTCGAACAGGTTGCCGCTGCCGCCGTATAGAACGTTGGGATTGGTGGGGTCCATGCCGATGGCGCCCATCGAAATGGTAAACATCTGGTCGGTGAGGGGCACCCAGTTTGTACCGCCGTCTTTGGTCTGCCAGATGCCGCCATCGTCGGTGGTGATATAGATGGTCTGGTCGGTGGCGCCCGAGGGATCCACCAGGATGTCGGTCACTTCGCCCGAGTCCGGCCCGGCCCCCATGTGAAAGGGGTCTCCATCGACAATCAATGGAGCGGGGCCAATCTGGGTCCACAACACGCTGGCGTCCAGGTCGAGCTGATAAAAGTCGGCGACCGCCTGCCGCCACACATCGGGGCGCGGCGTCCCCGAGGGGTCGGCATGGTCAAGCAGGAAGGCCGGGCCGCTCTCTCCCACATCGGAAGGGTCGATCTGTCTTTTTGGGTCGGCCATGGTTCAGCTCCGTTGGTTTGGGATCTCCGGCATCGTCCAGGGCCGATGCCTCGCCGGTTTCAAGCTTCGTTCGGCACTCATACCTCAAAGAAGAACGTGAAAATCAGGAAGTCGAAGTCCCCGCCGGAGGCGGTGGCTCCATGCGTAGCCAGCCTTCGGTGCCGCTGGCCGGGTCGGGACGCAGATGCGCGTCCTGGGTGGCGTTGACAATCGGGTCTTCAGACCAGGTGGTAATGTCGGCTCGATGATCCCAACTCCAAGTGCCATGAACCTCGTTGGGAACCGGCATGCGCAGGGTCTTGGGATCGACCAGAACCGGCCCGAAGCGAAATGTCGGCGACAACGCGGCCAGGGCGGCCGCCACCCATTCGCGGCGCATTCCAATCTCCTTGCGCGGCAGGCACCCGGTGGTTGCGTGAACCACCGAATGCGGTTCAACCAACAGGGTGAGCGCCACTTCCTGGTTGGGCTGAATCATCACGATGCCGGTGCTGTCTACGTAAGGGTGCGTCACCGGGCTGCTGCCCGTGGTCACGTTGTCGCCGAGGTCGTCGGAAAATGTCTGGTAGTAGTTGTTGGCAAGGTTGGCTTGTTGCAAAAATCCACGTCCGGGGCCCACTTCGCGGGCAAAACCGGCAATTGAAGCGTCGGCGCAGTAAAGACGCGTGTAGTCGTCATTGACGAAGTAGCCGAGCAGTCCATCCTGCCATTGGGGAATAGCACCCAGACGAAGCGCCACCGCCTGAGTATTGAGCGACTCGGGATCGATGGGCTCCTGGACCTCGAGGAATACGCGGGCGCGGAGAACAACAACCGGATGGCCGACCAACAGGGATAAGTGCTCATCGGTCGCGCTGGCAAACGGATCTACCGCCCACAGCGTTGAGTCGATAATGCGCAACAAAGCGCTGAGAGCGTCCTCGGGCAGGCCGGTGTTGGTGGCGTCTGCCAGGCCCCATTCAAGCAGTCCCTCGGCCACGCCCGCGGAGTATTTGTTGGGGACGGCGCGCGCCGGCGACTGGCCCACCGTGGATGGAACACCGGGCGCGTCCTCCCAAATTACTCCAGCCTGCGGGTCTGGTCGCACGAAACCCAGGTTGCTGCCATCAACGTCGAAGAACTCCAGATCGCCATCCAGGTGATTGGGCATCAGGAAGCCGCACACCGGCGATATGTCTGCATTCGCTTCATTCTCGGTGCCGTCGGCCGCCATGTAGCGAAACCAAAGTCGGGCCGGCGAGGTGAAGCGCGGGGGCAGCGCCAGCAACTCAGGCCGGGTAGGTGTAATCAGAGGCTGCGACTCAATCAGCTCGGCAGAGTTGAGAATGGCGCTGTCGCTTGAGCCGGCAAGATCCAGAAACTGTCCGTAACTATCCACCAGTCGCAGCCTGAGAATGCGCAAGAAGCCGGCTCGCAAGGGCACGAACGGCGTGGGAACAACCCCGCCGGCAGGCGCGGTTTTGCCGTCGGGAGCATTGCCGCCGCGCATCTGGCGAGTCAGGTTATCCATCGCTCCGGCAATCACGTCCATGCTGTCCAAAGTGTCGAGGATGTCTTGAAGCGAACTGCGATCGACGGGGGGAATGTCGCTCGTCGACGAACTGGCCGAAGGCGTAATGTTGACCTTGATCTTTTGCGCGATCGCCGCGTAAGCGTTGATCGCCAGCTCTGCCTGTGGAGAGTGGAAGGCCGGGTAAGTGTTGGGGGTAATGTTGCTCGCGCTACCGGCCGACTGGGCCTGGGTCATGGCATAACGAAGACTGGCTGCGGCGGTAGCTGCGGCTCCGCCAGTCAGATGCGCACGGCCCGCCAAAACAAAACTGCCCGGGGGGTTGGGTGGCCCTTGCTGTCCCTTCGTCCCGGCCGAGGTTGGATCGGGCGCCGGCGGGGCAATGCTGCGGTCAGTGCTATAGTCGATTTCTCCCAGCGACCAGTCTTTGACTCCATTGGTAGACGGAATGTATTCGATCTCCCAGTCAAGATGTATCGGGTTCCAGGGCCGGACCGGTGGCGAGACGGCGATCGGCGAAGGCAGCGTGCCCACGATGCCGCTGTGCGCAATCAGCGGACCATGGTCAAAGCGCGGATCGCGAGTTGCCCACCAGGCCGTCTGCTCAACCACCAGGTTGTTCGCCACCGCATTGATCTGGGCGGCTGTGGGCGGTGCCGCGGTAGACGGGGGTGCGGCCGTCGAGGCACCCGCGGCCGACAAGCGAAAGGGAACCACAGGCGTGAGTCCGGCCTGCGCCAGGTTCACCGCAGCCGAAGGGTCGAGCGTGACAACGGCACAGAGCAGGTCTTCGCACTCCGGAGGGACGCTGCCGTTTTCCACGCCCTGCTCCAGAACGTCCTCGCCTCTGACGTTGAGACGGCCCGAGGGCGCAGCCTGGGTGAGTGAGGCCGGTATCGCACAGCTGATCGCGGTTGTATAAAACCCGGTCAGGGAGCATACCAGAGTGTTGTCCTGAGTGAAGCGCGTGTCGGCGCCATACTTGAAGGTACGGCTGGCGCCCTCCAGCAAAACCACCGGCTCGCTGGGATAGAAAAGCCTGGGCAGGGCGCGGCGAACAACTTCAGTATGCGCTGGAGTCGGTGGCGGAACAGTAACCGGGTTGATCGCCTGCAGAGCCACCGAAAGACCTCCAGTGGCGATTGTGGTTTCGCGAAAAGTTTCAATGGATACTGAATGGGCTGCTGCTGCCACGCCCCCCAGCTTGACCGTGTTCTCGTTGAACAGTCCGCTGGCGAATGCGACTTGATGGAACGGGGCTTGCGTGCCCGATTGCGGAAAAACACCAGGGCCCGGCTGAACCGGATTCGGCAAAGGCGGCGGTGTGTCGGGCATGGCGGGAAT
>Ga0182013_10000887_pt1 | contig 41487 bp, 56 predicted proteins | sample 612S2MmetaG_FD_120487 | JGI IMG/M metagenome (GOLD analysis project Ga0182013, IMG submission 120487) | Permafrost microbial communities from Stordalen Mire, Sweden - 612S2M metaG | ecosystem: Environmental > Terrestrial > Soil > Wetlands > Permafrost | place: Sweden: Stordalen | collected... | reverse complement strand
GGGCAGATGGTGGACTTGGCAAATGTGTAGAAGTCCCGGAGGATAAACTCCTGAGTCCGGGACCTTGCCCAGTCCTGGACGTAGCTCATTGCCCAGTCTGTCGACGCAGGATTTTCAAGACCAGCTCATCAACACCAGCGGCGTAGGATCGCTTCTCGACGCCTAGCTGGGCTAGGACATAGCACTCGACGAACGCATCGGCTACGGCCTCTACGTCGTTGTCGATGAGGGCATCGGCTAAGGCCTCGGCGACTGAGGCGCTAAGGACGTGGGTCGTCGGCATGGGGCGCTACTTCCTGGACGATGCTGGCAACAGCATCAGCTCCAAGAGTGTCAACCAGCATGGCGATATGGAGTTTAGCCTCGGCTGGGCTGGGGACTCGTTTGACATCGTATTCGGTTGCCCTGGAGCGTTCGATTGCATTTTGGACTGCTTTCTTTGCTCGGCGTTCCGACTCCTGCCCGCGCTCCCTGGACTGATTACCCAGGTACTTGATGGAGGTTTCTAGGGCCGCCCGTTCCGTAGCGAGTCGCTCTTGACCCTCAAGGCTGTTAGCCCTGGAATACAGCTCCTCGATCTTTGTAGTCGTGAGAGATGCGATTCTCTCCTCTGAAATACGACGTGAGCGATTGCGTACCCGATCAGAAAGGAAAGCGGCAGCGTCGCTATTTGAAAGGTAGTGAGCATTGGTCCGTGCATGAGAGTCCTTGAGGTCGATAGGCTCATTACGAGCTAGGAAGTAGGCGGTCACCACGAGATCAGCGCTCGGGGTCTGGCCCATGACGTTGACCAGGTAGTCTACCGCACAGACGTACCTAGCCTCGTCGATGGTTCCGTGGTAGAGGTTGACGAACTGCTCAGCGTCCTCCGGCAGAACGGTGGCAGCCCACCAGCGGCTAAAGGCCTCATCCGAGAGTCGGAAGGCGAATCCCGTGTCCGGATGAACGGCCGTTAGCTCAGGTGGCTGGATCACGGCCCGTAATCCCCGTTCAGTGATCCTAGGGCATCGGTTATCATGTCGTCATGGATACCGAGGTCTTGCTCCAGGGCATAGTCATCGTCCTCTTCTGACATATCAAAGTGTCCAGGCCCGTGGGATTCCACTCTCTTTATGTACTCGTTTCCGTGTTTTATGTAGTCATTAAAGATTGCCCCAGCGCGTTCTGTCGATTTGGCCCAGCCTCTTTTCATAAGATGCTGTATGACTCCGGGATAGTTTTCAATGGCCTCGTGCATAGCATCGGCAGTGATCTTGGAGTCAATGTGCTTAAGAGCATCAGCATGGGGGACGAGGTTATGCGTAATAGACTGAGCGCCTTCTCCAACTTTTTTGGCTAGGCCCGATCCTGCAACCGTAGCGGCTGCACCAGCAGCGCCCAAGCCTTTAAGAAAATCCCCACGGCCCATGCCTGCCTGCGCGCCTTTGACGGCTTTAGCAGCAGCAGAGCCGATTACCGGTGCAGCCTCAATAGCCGAGGCTGCTCCCTCGAACTCGGGGTTCATAAACGCCATAGCCCCGGCCATCTTCTTCTTCATATCGCCGGGGTCGCGCATACGCCCCTCAGCTTCCTGAGGGGTTATGCCTAAGGCTTTACGGGCGGATTGTTGTTGAGCAGAACGCTTAGGAGCCTTCTCGGATTTGTTGCCAGTGCCAAAAAAGCCCGCCGCGCCATCCTGATCCTCTGCATCGGTGTTAGGTAGATCACTCATCGTCGTTTGATGATCCGCCGTACCATTGATCGGAGAATGACAGTGCAGTCCTCACAGTCACCATCAGTGTTACTGGCCCGGTCGTCAGTTGCAGCGATGAATATATAATCATCGTTGTATCGCAGAACGTACCCACTGGTGCGGCGAACACAAGGCTTCCAGGCGGCAAGGAACTCCTCCGAGTTGTGAGCGCCACCGTCTGTCATGGCATCCTCCCAAAGGACGCTGACATGCGTCCATTTGGGAAGGGCCTCGGGCAGCTTGTATTGTTTACTCGTCACTTTAGATGCGTCCCCTGAAGCCGTTCGGATTTGCCTTTAGACCAATGACCGCAGGCTTTACACTGATACCGTTGCACTCGATAGGTGACCAGGTATCCGTAGCCCCGCTTCTGCACATCTTTACTCGCACATACGGGGCAAGCGATATCTGACTGTTTGATTGCAATGTTGGGATGCGATACGTGCCAGGGCTTCAGACGTTCATACACGGCTTCTAGGAGCACAACGTCGTGCTTGTTATACTCCTTCATCTTATCCCATGCGGCTTCGTCACCTGCCATACAGGCAAGCCAGAGGGCAATACCACCGACTTCTAGCTTACGGCCCAGGCCCAACATCGCTGCAATGTCATCCAGCTTATTTGAGTTAAGGAAGAAATTACGTCGAGCCAATTTGAGAGTATCGACGGTCTTGTAGGGCTCAGGAGGTGGAAAGCCGTGAGCCAGGAACCGAGCATTAGTGACACGAAGATCGAAGCGATCACCGTTGTGAGCGACGATAAGATCGGCGTCATTCAGTACGTGCCACAGCTCAGCCACGAGATCGCGGTCATCAGTCTTATCCTTATCGAATCTGGCCCAGTCCGGCAGGGCGTGTACCTCAACATTTTCTGAGCCCGCCCAGCGAACGGCGAAGGAAAGCATGTACCGCTCTTGCTTGTAAGCCAGAACGGTCTGCTCGTATTTCCCCCAGGTGTATCCTAGATTCGGAGCCGTCTCAATATCTACGAATGCTATCTTGTAATCGGGCATTGCTCAGTTGCCCATGATTTCATTAAAGACGCGGTTAAGAGCGTCCCTTGTTTCGTTTGCGACGGTTCCCGTCTTTTTTGGACTTGCTGGATTGGCCCGGGCCGCCTCCTGCTGAGGACTTGTTACCTTTGGGTTCTTGTCCTTTTTCGGGGGGTTCTCCAAGATGGGGCTCCTTAACGACTTGTTCACGTAGACAAGCTACCTCGCCGACCGCGACTTTCCCTTTATTCTTCACTTCTTTTTGCTTTTCTTATTGGATTGCCCGGTATTCTGGAGCATGATAGCAATGTCTTGCTTCTGCCGCTGCTTACCGGATGTGGCCTTGCGCGAGGGTGAATTGACCGGACCATGCTTGAGTTCGTCCATGACCTCGCCTGCGCGAGCCTTCTTCTTGTCCTTGGAGGCCGAGGGCTTGAGGGGTTTAGGGAGTGGCACTACCGGCGTCCTTTGCTGCGTCAGCTGCCGCTTGGGCCTTCTGCGCTTTCATTGCTGCGATCTTCTGTTTGACGTAACCCTTACCCGCAGTGCTGGGGGCGTCTGCTGCCACGGGCGGAGCAGAGTCAGGGGACTTCAAGATCGTGCGGCCCTTGGCATCCTTAGGCGCGGTTTTCTTGTAGGCCTCTAGCTCGGAGTCCGACATGTCGTTCGGGTCCTTAGCAGCCGGAGCGCCGCCCTTCGGGGGTTTGGGGGTCTTTGCCTTCGGAGCCGACCCACCACCGTCGAATCCTGGGCTCTCAGGATCGGCTTTGTATTCCAAGGAATTCTTAGGATAAATGGACTGCTTGCCCTTAGGTTTGGTCCCGTTAGTCGTGCTGGGGCCGCGAGCTGATTGGTAGGCCTTCTGCTCGTCCTTCGACATAGCCTTCCATGCCGCACTACGGGCTTCCTTACCCTTAGCAGCCTTGTAAGCATCAGTGGCTGAACCCCCCGATGCGGGGGCCTTATCTGCCTTGGGAGCAGCCGACGCCTTAGGAGCAGGCGCAGCAGATGCTTTGGGTGCGGGCTGCTCTCGATACTTGTTGTTCTTAACACCGCGATCAGCAAGCTCAGGAGTTTCTTTACTCGCCGTAACTTTCTTGTTGCCGTCGGTGCGGGGCATTGGGGTGGGCGGGGGCCCCTCAAGTTTGCCAGATTTTTTCTTAGGACCGCCATTGACGATCTTGTTGCCAGCCTTCTCGTCAGCAGCCTTCTGTGCTTGCTGTGCCGGGGTACGGGTCTTGCTCGCAGCCTTTGATACGTCGGCAGCGGCCTTCTCAGCCTTGCCGGAATTCTTCATACCCGAGCGAGCGGCGCCTTCGCCCCATCGCTCAAGGGCTTTGATTCCCTTACCGGCATACTTACCGGCGGGGAGGAATGAGGCAGCCGTACCAGCGAGGTCAGCTGCAGCACTCGGATTAGGGTCGAGAGGCCCCTGACGAACGCCAGCGCGGTAGCGCGCAGAGATGCCGAGGTCTTTCTTGGCCGTGTCTTGCGCGCCCTTGTCTTTTGACTTAGCCAGCTTCGAGCCAATGCTTTGAAGGGTATCGGCGTCCTTGCCAGCGCCGAGACCGCCTGCCTTGACCTTAGCCTCAGCGTCCAGCCGCTGTTTGTGATAGAAGGCCTTTTGACGGGCCTTCTTCTTGGCGTCGTCTGCCATTAATCCATTGACCCCGAGATGCGCCGGGCAAAGTACTCAGCCGCATAATTGTAGAGTCCGTGGTAGGTCGGCTGGTCATTGCCAACCGGGTAGGCGTAGTCTTTGATGATGAGGCCATCGGTATCACTGGGGGTCATAGTGATAAGGATAGCATATCCGCCCTCAGGAAGCGACCTCACCTGCTCCAGAAGTGTCATTCTGGCAGCGATGTTGTCAGCTGCCTTCTGAACTGCCTTCAGTTTCGGGGTCGGCTGTAACGGTTGCGGGGACGGGCTGAACAACTTGAACTGCACTTTGACCTTCCTGTACGGCGGCGATTTGAGCGGCGGTGGGGCCGGGGCAGGAGGGTACCCCTTGGTACCCCCCAACCTGACCGCAATACGGGCAGACCCCGTAAGTGGCGCAAGCCATTTAGACTAGGCCTTCTTGATCGAGACGGTCGTACCCGACTCCGTGATGGCGACTTTGCCGATGCCTTCGGCCGTGAGGTCGAGGGTATAGGAAGCCGGGGCCACGGGGATGGTGATGGCGGAGCCTGCTTCAAAAGCAGTGGCCTGGCCGAGGACCTTAACGATTTCCGGGATGAATTCAGTAATGGATGCCATGTGGGTTAGTCCTTTTGGGGGGTGGGAGGATTGGCGGTTACTTTTTGGTTGGTGTCTACGCCGGTGACGTGGTTCTTAACGCCGTAAACGGCAGCCACAGCAGCGGCTACCGAGGATACGGCGGTGAGGAAGAGCTGGATGTCGGTCTGGATTTCTGGAGCCACCGGCTCAGTATACCAGGATTAGAGGTCGAGGGATAGCTGGGCGGGGTTTTCCTGGGTCTCAGCAGCGCCGAACACTTCGAGGAACTTCTCGTCGATATAGGCCTTGACCTGATCGACGATGTCCTTGATAATGATCTCATGCTGGAACGTCGCCAGGACAGAGACGGGCAGAGAGTACTTGCCCTCGGGGGTGTCGAGGTTCACATGCGGATCGACGATCCGACCAAGCAGGTCGGGCTCCAAGCCACCCGCTCCGCCAGAGCCAGCGACGTAGAGACGGCGAGTGGTATCAGCCATGGTTGGCCTCCTGGGCTGCGATCTCAGCAGCGGCAGTCAGGATGATGTCCTGTTCAGGTGAGAGCTCGGGCGGGGTGCCGGTCTTGACCGAGAGATTTGCCGCATCAGAGGCGATTTGCTTGACCAGGCGGCTGACGAACTCCTGGATGACGCCTTGAATGAATTCATTCGGGTAGCGCATCAAGAAGTACGCGGCCCGCAATCGTTCAAAGAAGTTACCTGCGGGGTTGAGTTCTTTCATTGTTCTCCTAGGTTTGGATGAGGTCGGACCCGTCTCCGTTTGCGTCACACCAGCCGCCGTTGATTAGCATGGCTACGTTTCGTTTGGCGCGGTTTCCGGTCTGAGTGTAGTATGCGCTAGCCGCTAAGTGATTTCCTGCTGCAACGAAGTAGCCATGCGCGTTGGGGTTGTTCGCGTTCTTGGCCTGCTGAGCCTCATTGATGAGGGCGCGGGTGCCGGTAAAAGACCCCCAGCCGCCGAGGCCCATGTTGTAGGTGAGGTCGGTTACCGTGAATCGTCGAGCATCTGACAGCGCATCAAAAATCCCTGGTGCGAGGGAAGCTCTTGCATTAGACACACTAACGGTAAGATCGTTTGTGAGGAGGGCAAGGGCTTGCTCGGTTGTGATACCTGCCGTGCCGTCAATGATGGCTTGTGGGTCGGCAATGCCGACTGCTCGAAGAGGAACCCCACCCCGAGTAAGGTTATAACCAATCCCAATAGTAGGAATCCCGAGACTGTCATAATAACGGGTAAGTTTGATCCCCTCACTGATTGAGACCCGGCGGGCGGCTTCCTGATACCACTGGTTTCCATCCATCTGCTAACAGTACAGCAAGACAGGCCCGCTCGTCCATGGCCCAGATGCGCCGCTTGTTAGCGGTGGTGTAGTCCAAGACGTGGTGAGCCTTGAACATCACGAGGTCCCCCTCTTCAACTAGGGAGCACTTGTACGCCTTCAGCACAGTGGTGAAAATCTTCGGCAGCATGTCATGATAGGGAGTGATGATAGCGATGCGTCCGTCTTGGGAGTCGGCGCCCGTATCCAGGAACGGCTCATCCACGAGGATACTGTGGGGCCAGATGAGTCGGATGTCTGCTACGTCATTCGGTGTCATGGTCATCTCCAAAGGGGTCGACTTGTCTACTGGGCTCTTGCGGATGAGTCCCGAGGTTGACTGTTGCCCCATTGGGCAACGCGCCCGGCGGCAGCTTCGGAGAGGCGTAGCGCATCGGCATCTCTTGCCATGTCGGCTGCTGGATGTGGACGGGCTCCACTGTGGGAGGCCAGCCGAGGCCGGAGGGGTCAACGTCGTGCTGAGCGGGAGGGTTCAGCTGTCCGTAGATGTAGGGGTTCTGTGCTCCAGAAAATTTCTTAATGACATCAAGTCCGGATCGCAGGCAAGCGCGCACCACGTCGGGCAGGGGCTGATCCCAAGACTCAGCTTCAATAAGCAGTCGTTCGTAGAGGTCGAGGGGCATATCAAATGTGTAGCGGTGTCGGGCTCGGACTTTGAGGGCAAGTGCTTTCTCCCTGTTGGTTAGGCTAGCCAGGCGGTCAAGGGGTTGAGCCATGATCTTGGGCGGCCGACCACGGCGTTTGGGTTCATCCATTGAGAACTCTTTCCGTAGCGTCCTTAACCGATTCTCGGTTACGACCTACGCTGTAGGGGTCGGGGAAAGTGCAGGGGCAGGGTAGCCAACTAAACCCACCCTGCTCTAGCACGTTGCATCTGGGCATACTGTAGTAATCCATCTCGTGGTGGCGGGGGTGGTCACATGCCGGGCATGGACCCTGAGTGACATACTGGTTCACTTGATGTCCTCGGCTTTCACGGTACACTTGCACTTCACGATCTCATCGTGGCCGATTGACTTCGGGGTCATGCTCATGACAGTGCATTCCAGACTCGTAGAATGGCGGCCAGGGTAACCACTGTGGTTAGCGCGGAAGTGACCGCAGCTACGACACAGCACATGAGGAGCAGACTCATTCATCGTCCACGCTTCCAGTTGAGCATGATAGTCGGGCCTTCCTGCGGAGCCCACTTATCCTCGGGCTTGGGTGCAGGCGGCTTGGCATCCACGGCCTTCACGGCAGCAGCAAGCCAGGCGTTAGGGTCGATCTCTTTCTTAGCCTTCTTCATTGGGGTCCTTAATGTCAATACTGATCTTGTGGATGGCATGTGGCGGTGCCCCGTAGGGCTGGTAGATACTGCCCATCACCTCTTGGGCTATTCGGCCCGCCATGTCCCGAGTGCCCGAGTAGCGATACTTAATAGTCACGTCGTAGTAGGCGTGCTCTGGCAACTTGTCCCAGTCACTCATCGAACAGTCTCCGGATCAATGCGGTAGTAGTCGAGGTAGCGCTTCACCTCTTCACTCAGCGGCGGCTCCTCGGGCGCTTGAGCGGGCCGGTCCATTGCTTCTTGGGCAGCTGAGCCGTGGCCGGGGTTGGGGGCGATGCGGTTGTGCTCATCGGGACTGAACAGGCCAGCGCCTTGCGGAAGGCTCGGGCCAGGGTGGGCATAGCTCGCCGGTCCCTGCGTGAGGGGGTGGCGGTAGGGCTGCAGCATGTCGAGCAGACTGCGCTGGGGTAGCGGCACCTGGGGCGCGTTGTTGATGAAGGGAACGCCACTCGTCTCCGCCGTGGGAAGCGGGGGCGGCTGGATGGGGGCCTGGCTCTGGGGCTCATCTTGAAAGCCAAGGGAGCTGATGTAGCCAGCGAACCGCTCGGGCGTCCGCGCCGCTCGGGCGTTCTTGGGGAGCATGTCCTGGTAGACACCTTGGCTGTAGTCCGTGGTGTTCGCTAGCCACAGATTCAGAATGTCTTGCACAAGCCAGGTCATGGGGACGCCCCGGCGCTTGGCATGAATCCAAAGGCAGGCATGGCTGATGGCATCAAGGCCAAGGGAGATGCGCTTCTCACCTTTATACTGCTCGCTCTTGGGGCGCTTCTTTGGCGTCGGCGGAAAGGCCGCGCTAATTGCCTCCTTGAGGGGATCGGGTCTGTTCTTCGTACCAAATGGTCTAGCCATTTTAGGTCTTTCTCTCTGGGCGAGTGCGAATAGGATTGGCCTTCGCTACGAGTTCGAGCTCAGCCAGGGGATACCTCAGCTTATAATCCGTTGGTTCAAACACAATGGCCTCATATCCTTGGTCCGTGATCTCAAACCAGGTGACCATGAACTCATAATGCGGCTGATTCTCGGTCGGATTCTTGACTCGATACCAGTCTCCCGGCATTAATCTCGGCGCTTTAGGCATAACTCTCCTTTATATACATGGACATTCTTTAGGATATGTTAGCTAAAGCGGATTTAATCCCTGCTAAGTCCCAAGAAACTGCGAAGCAGGGGGACTAAATTAGGAAATTTGCCGCGCAGAAGAAGCGGTGTCATAGATAAAAAGCGCTGAGCCCCCTGCAATGATCCCTCCCCCCCTGCGGGTCGGGGGGCCTGGATGGCAAAGCAAGCTCGCTGCTTGCATGTGTCATGCTGCGTAGCATGCACACACCATCGCATCGCGTGATCGCGCACATATGCGAGCCAACCACGCGCGCATTATGCGCACACAGTTGGCAGCTTGACATCGGTGGTACGATGTTTTTGCCACGGCGATTGGCCCGGTGGCGAAAGCACGATGAGTGCAGGAGAGCATACACATCATGGCACAAGCTAAACCCAAGTTCACCCTCGCAGACATCCTCGCAGCTTGCGGGACCACTGCAGCCAGCAACACGATCCCGTTCGTACAGCCCCGTGACTACACCGGCAAGCCGTTCAAGATCACAGACGTGTCCAAGGCCAAGGGCTATCGGGGCAAGGACGTGGTTAGGCTCACGATCAAGTGCAAGGACGGGTCTGAGGGCCTCATGGACCAGTCGGTCACACCGGCACGACTCAAGCTCCTGGAGGCCAAGGACGCCCTGATCGCAGCTGACGGCTGGCTGGTCATGGTCAAGCGGCACCTGAACGAGTCAGGGTCGCAGTACGCCTGGGACTTGGCTGAGGCCTAGTCCCCCTCACACCCACAAGCACCTGCCCCAGCACAGAGATGTGTCTGGGGCTTTTTTGCGTCTTGACGCAGATTGGACCTGGACGTGTTTGACGAGCGGACGACCCTGAGGAGCATGAGTGTCCCCATGAGTGATGTGAGGACACACTGCCTTGCTCTTGGGAGTCGAGTGAGAGCGAAGGGAGTGAGCGGCCTTGGGACCATCACTCGCCTTGGGATGGGGAACATCGTGGAAGTGCGTTGGGACGGCATGACCAGCGTGAGGCACCTTATGGCACATGAGCTGGTGGGCGTTGAGCTCATGTCCCACCGTGGAGGAGTCTAGCTGTGGAGACTGTGAAGAGTTATACCGGGTCGTACTACGACCATAAGACGGGGCAAGTCGTGATGCTGGATCAGAACCGCATCAACCGGCTAATGGAGGCGTCCAACCACTTAAGGAGTGGAGGAGGCCGAGGCATAAATGGGCATTTCGATGCTTGCCTGATGAACGCAGCGAATTGGCTGATTGGAGGAGACAGCTCAAGCGATAAGCCGGACTGTGTTGACCCTACGATCCGAGGATTTGGCATCCGGCTTAATGACGCTGTGCAATTCAGTGCTTGGAGAGATGAGCTGAAGCCCTTTGCCATTAAAGTGCTGGGGACAGCTCAAGGTCCGAGCCTCACACAGAAGCGTAAGTTCATGTGCATCGACTGGGCGATCAGAGTCATCGCTCCAATGGCGTTCGATGTCTGGGCAGAGAAAGACAGCAAGAACCGAACGAAGGCCCAGCAACATGCTGCGGCCTTGAGAGCCGTTTCCCCCATCACGGACGAGGCAACAGCAGCCCTTGGGCGTAACGCAACCATGGCCGCAAGAGTTGCTGCTTATGCTGATGCTGGGGCTTATGCTGCTGCTGCTGCTGCTGCTACTGCTGCTGCTGCTGCTGCTGATGCTGCTGATGATGCTGCTGCTGCTGGGGCTTCTGCTGCTGCTTATGCTGCTGCTGCTGGGGCTTATGCTGCTGCTTATGCTGCTACTGCTGCTGCTGATGCTGCTAGGCGGAAAATCTGGGAAGAATCCCTTAAGTTCCTTCAACGCCTCATAGATGCGAGTCTGTGATGATGTTTTGGGATAATCAAGCGGCCGTTGCAGCAGCTGGGCTCGATGGCAGCCCGATGGATGAGGGTGAGGAGAGCGCCGATAGCCTCATGTCCTACCTGGAGGACAAGATTCCCTGCGAAGGTGAGTACCAGGTTCCCAATGAGTACCTCGATGGGTACCATGCCTATGTGAGGAATATCCGTGGATAGCTACTTCCCGGTGGTACTTGCTCTAGGTAGCATCTTCGCAGCAGTGATATTCCTCATGCTGCTATTCAGTATTCAGGAGGCAGATCGTAATGCTTAACGCTCAGACCCCACCGGCTATTATGATGCCGGACCTTCGTGCAGCTACGAGGGGAGTGGTTGAAGAGTGCTCAAATGAGTTGGACATGGCGAAGAACTCAACAGCCCTTACGTTCCTTGTGGACTTGGGCAATAACTTCGTTGCCATCGTTCGCTGCACACGCTCCAAGGGCGTCGTTCACGCTTCAATCAGCATTTCACAGGCAAAGGGCGGCTAGACATGCTTGAGGTTATGACTATTCCACTCGAATTAGGTGGGGCGCTTGCACTCATGCAATGGCTCAAAAACAAGCATGAGTGGAAGAAGCTGATCCTCGAAGCAGAGAGAGAAGCCGAGTCCAACAAGCGGCATATCGCTAATAATGAGAAGTATACGCAACAGGCTAAGGCAGACCAGCTTGAGAGGCAGAACGAGCAGCAACGGTTAGCTGTTCAGCTAGCAAATGCCAAACATCATGAAGCACTTGCACTTGAAAGAGTAGTTCAGGCACAGCTTGCATTGCCTGCACCCCACTATGTTGTTGAAGAACGCATAGTAGAAGTGGAGAAGAACAAGGGACCGAGAACACACACACTCAACGATGAGATAGATCAGATTTTCAACAAGACCTACCATCCAGCGGAGTATCATTACAACGGCCACTACAAGTCGGCTTATTGGGTAGAGAATTCCAGAGTTGCACAATCCAATGGGGGGTAACATGTGACTGCACCTGGCTGTTAGCACCGTGGCCTTAGAACGGAGCAACGATTAAGTACGAGGAAAACAGTCCGAACATCAGTATACTAGCTCTGCCATGAAAATGGTGGGGCTAGTGTGCTTTATAGGAGGGTAATATGAACACGAACGAAGAGATCATTAAGAAGGCACTGGACTGTGTGCAGGCTGATGCTCAAGAACTATGAGGGATGGACGATGTGCAAGCCCCGTCCGGGCTATGCTGTGATGCCGCGCTGTACTGCATCGGACAACGATGCGAAGAAGTGCATGGAGGGCAAAGAGTGTGCCTGTGTTAAGCCCAAGAACCCGGCACCTGCGGCAATAGCAGCATGACTATTGGGGATCGCGTTCGTCTCAAAGCTGATTGGAGTTACAGAGGCACGATCATAGCTGTTCATCCACATCTGCCGATGGACACACCTTTCGATGTGCGATGGGACAATGGCACGGTTGAACTATGTTTTGGCGATGACCTCGAAGTCATCGGCTGAGCCCGCCGGACTCGTCTACAAGAAGTTCTAGCAAGAGTTGCTTAGAGGCTAGCACGGAATGTGCATCCGCTCAAGCCCCGAGTCCAATCCGGGATTTGAGTGCGCCCGCTAAGGGGTACATCGCTCGAAAACCCCGATACGAGGCCTCTAAGTGCTGGGTTAGTCCTGTGTAAGAGCACGCTAACCGCTCGCACAGCAAGCTAGGAGTAACCAATCGCATAGCGGTTGCTCCACCTCCGCCGGAAGGTGCCCAATCCGGATTTTTCATGGCGAGGATAGATTAAAAGGAAATCGCCTATGTCGGATCAACCTTCCATAGATATACATATGGGCTTGAAACGTGGATATGCCATGTGGGGTACAGCATTGAGCTGGCTTACGCGGCAGTATCAGCATGGGAGAAGCCGGGGTAGTACCGGCACCTTACCTCTCTTTACTCTGGAGGATTTATGTGGGAAGTGTTCGGTAATGGTTTCCATAAGTTCGTCGAAGGCTGTACCTGCCAGAACTGTAGGTATCAGGGGTATATGCTTGAGCAAAGCCAAGAGCATAACGAAGGCATCATGCGTAATGCTCTTGGCATGTGGAAAGCCGATGGCGATGTCGTGCTTGCTGCCGATCCCAAAGTCACTGTAGCTAGGGGATTGCCTCCAGTAAGAATGGTCTATGAAGGCACAAAGCACTTGGAGGTACCCAACGAATGATGGACAAAGATGAGTGCAAGTGCTGGTGGTGTCAGAACGACATGCTAGAGATTGGGCACCCACAGATCGCTCCCACACCTTTCGATAAGGCATGGGATCGCTGGTCTAGCTTCGGATTCATCTATGTGAATCCGAAATACGGTAAGCTGGGTTCGTTCATTGGAACAGGACTCGGTCGCTCAGCGGAGGTTCCGAACAACTAATGAGTGGACGTTCAGGCGAGCAATGGTGCGATGAGCCGTGCTGCAGTGTGTGTCCCCGCGTTGCCAAACGCATGGAGTGCCTTGAATGTGGCTATCCGTTCAGCGAGGCAATGTTTGCTTGGGACGGGACTACTCCGCACCAGCCAAGTGTTATCGGCCCAGACGGCCGCCTCCTAGTTGTGAGTAGCGATGAGTGACGTAGCTATTGCCTGGCTGATCGCCTACACCAACATCGACGCTAGAGCTAAAGAGCGGTTCGTGTCGGTAACACCTGACAGCATACTTGAGGAGGTTTTCGGTGTCTAATCATCTTACCGGCGAAATCACTGACGAAATCGTCGAACGTGCAGCAGCCAAGAATGCCGGCTTCTATGACTACTTATCATGGGATAAAGCGTCTGAGGAAGGTAAGAAATACTGGCGTAATCGCACCAGGCAGGTTCTTGAAGAGGCTGTGCGTGAGCCGGTTGTGCTGTGCAAGAACTGCAAGAAGGCGATCTACAAAACGGACTACGTGATGGGCAATCCTTGGGGGCATAGCGGCGACGGTTATCGTATGCGTGACCTCAAAGCGGAGCCTGAGGATGGCTGAGACTAAGTGTCCTTGGTGCAAGGAGATGGTTCGCACCGAGGACGCTGGGCTCGTCATAACGAAAGCAGGGCTTTTTCTACTTGTCTGTGAGAAGTGCTTTAAGAAAGCTAAGTGATGCCGAGGTTATTGCGATGGCAGCAAAGATTTTTGGGATTCAAAATCCCGCAGCGTTTAGTATGGGGGAAGAAAGTGTCATTCGGTAGGGCGATGTTCCGTGAGAGGGACTACGAAAAGAACGACGAGGGTGAGTTCCTGATCCCCCTCAAGCGCGGTGATATTACTCAGTCAGTTTGGGACTACCTCCGCAATAACAGCAGGGCACGGATCAAACTCGTCATAAGAGCTAAGCCCGAATCCGGGTACCCACTCTGCGATTATTGTAGACATTGCTTTGCGTGGTTCAACTATAAAATCGGGTATTGGGAATGTGAGATGTGCGGTAGCCGAAACGTCCGATTCACTCATATAGGCACAGTTCAGGCAGTCATAGCGAGGTACGTTCTTCAATAATGGCAGCAAAGAAAGAACCCGTTCATAAGTACAAGCCGCCGCTTGACTGCGAGGTGGATCACGATGAGCAAGGGCTTCAAATCATCCTGTGTGGCAATCTCGACATGAACGGTAGACCTGCACGAGCAAAGGCTACCTATGCCGATGATACGGCTATGCGGTCCTACTGTCCACAATGTGGATACGGGTTCGTATACTACAACTTGGAAAGCCACTGCTGGACCTGTGAGATGTGTGGTCGGCTTCTTCAGTACCCCAACCCCCGACAAGTTCTAGCACGATTCGTCTACGATGCAACTATTCCAGAAGTGAAGGCAGTAGCAGGCGCCGCTCCAGCACCCAGACCTGCTGGAAGAATGGCACAATGGAGGATTGAAGATAGGGTCCTACCGGATCGGGTTGAGCCTGATCGGATTCAGGAAATGCCCGTTGATAATCCGTTTGGCCTCCAGCAGCTTATACAAAACAACATCGACCGAGGTCCTATGGAGAGAGTTGTAGACGTGTTTGCGATATTTGACGACGAAGGACCGGCCCCTCGACAGCGTGACATTTAACCCTCAACCACTCGCATAAGGAGAGATATGGAGTACCTCAAAAACGTACTGATTGGCTCGGACGTGGAGTTCTTTGCCGCAGCATCAAATGGTAAGATCGCAAGTGCTGAGGGTTTCATCCCCGGCACGAAGAAAGAGCCCTTCCGATTCAACCCCAAGATTCCGGGGTTCGCAACTCAGCTGGATAACATCCTAGCTGAAGGCAACATCCCACCGTGCAAAACGGCGTATGAGTTCTCCTGCAACATGGAGGCCTTACGACAGCACATCGACCAGGTGCTTGGGAAGCACAAACTCAAGTCGATTGCTCAGGCTGATGCCGATGTGCCTGAGAAGTACCTGCAAACCGAGAACGCTAAGGAGTTTGGTTGTGATACCTCCTACAACTGCTGGACACTCGAACCGGAGCCGGTTACTCCAACGCAGCCGACTCTACGTACGGCGGGCTTCCACATCCACATCGGATACGATAACCCGTCCAAGGAACTCAATATCGCATTGGCCCGTGCCCTTGATATCTCACTTGGGCTTTCTACGGTTGGGTACGAGCCTGCTAGCAAGCGGCGTGAACTCGGATACGGCAGAGCTGGCAACTTCCGTCATCAACCACATGGCGTCGAGTATCGTGTCCTCTCATCGTGGTGGGCTCGTGACAGTAGTCACACCACCTGGGTTGCCACACATGCCCTCGAAACGGCGAAGCGGTTCAATATGGGAACCGTGATTCCGATGATTCGCGGCATCTCACTACTCGGCAACGACGTGCAAGGGGCGATCAACACGAATGACGCTAAATTGGCGCGAGACGTTGCTAAGACGGCAAAACAGACGGGGGCGTACACGCCATCATATAACCCCAAAAGCGGTTACATGTACGGTGGGAGTGTATACTGATGCCTAGTTTCAGAACACTGGCTAGGGATAAAGATGCGGCCTGGACTGATGTTGCCCACAAGGGCTGCTTCGGCTCCATTTGGAACGTGCTCGACATAATCTCCATCAAAGCGATTTGGGATGCTAACACGAAGGCTGCTACCCACACAACGGCGGATGGCTACCACTCACGGACTCCACAAGAAGAGGTGAAGCGGTTTGCTGAGCTACTCAAACGCACGGGGCTTAAGTTCACCTACGGACTTGAGGATGCGTGGTTCCCCTGGACGATCAAACACTCTCGTCCCTCCGGCTACGGGTATATCGGCGAACCTAGTCGAGAGCCGTACGACAAACTCGATGAGGTCGATGTGAAGATGGTACCGGCTCACACCTTCACAATCCTTCAGGGTGAAAACTCGATCCTGCTGACGAAGGTTATCCTCACAACGGCGCGATGGTTGCACAACTCCCCGAACTGCCTGCGGGCATACATCGCCATGTGCAGCGATCAGGCTCCAACGACTGAGCTGGAGTACTTCAACCTGCTGTGCATCTCAACACTGGCAGAGAGTCGGTACTCAGCCCACACCATCACCGTACCAAAGGGCTACTTGCGACCGTTCACTCAAAAGGAGTACGACGCCCTCAAATCTGGGAAAAACGATGCGCTCTCGATGGAGCAGAGCATGAAGATCGTACCTGACATCAAGGGCGTACAGGGGCTGAACGCGATTTATGGCGCTAACTACGGATACGGCGCCGATCTCACCTGGCTCTCACAGCCCGGAGGGTATGGTCGATACATGAAAGAACTCGCCGAGGCTCAGGCACTTGCTGCCGATAACTCGGAGGAAAAGCACAAGAAGCTACTAGGGGATGCGTTAGGTATCGCAGCATGACAATCGAACATCAAGGCAACCACGAGGCGGATGTCCGCCAAATCCTCGGCGTCAAAGCTAACGGGGAGTCAAAGCTAGCGGGGATTGAAATTGAGACGGGCTGGTCGTCGGAAGCGAAACGCTCCGCGTTCCTCAAAGGACTTGAGAAACGTGGATGGGGCGATAAGTGCATATCTAAGCACGATGGAAGCATCGGAGGTGGACTCCTGGGCCGAACGGGTACTCTCCCGGCGGAGATTGTCAGCATACCGATGCCGTTTGATGAGCTCCGAAAGTTCGCCATCGCAGTCGGAGAGGAACTTGAGGACCGGGCTGATAAGGGACTTATCACGTCAGGTTGCGGAGTGCATATCCATGTATCCGAGGGGTTATTCGATCCTGACTCTCTCTGGCGATTCGCAGCGTCCATCGGAGTAAGTCAAGATCACATCATCTCCTGGCTGCAACGCCCTGAGAAACCCTTCACTCCCAGTGAGCAGCAGTACACAGAGTTCCACTCGGCTGCCACCGAGATCAATCGGTTCTGGGATGACATCTGCCTTCGAGGACAGACCAATTACAGTCAGCGGCTGCCGTACGATACGGTGACTCAGATTCCAAAGACTCGGGATCACAAACGGGCTTTCATCCACGGGAAGAACAGTCCGACGTTTGAGACTCGCATCTTTCGCACTCCGAAGAGTCGTCGAGTTCTTGCCTCCTACGTCGATGCCGTGCGAAGCCTCCATCAGTTCTCTCTAGCCTCAGGGCTTGAGCGACTGCTTGAGGACCCGAAGAAAACCTCAGCCGATGAGATCGCTCGAATTCGCAAGGAGACGTACCCGGCTCTACAGCGTGGCACTGATCGTCAAGACAACACGGTCTACTACAACGCTGAGACTGGTGAGCAGTTCGACAGCAAAGAAGTTGACTACGTCGTCAGTCGAAGTCGCGGCTATGAGAACTTCTACCCACTGCCTTCAATCCTGCTCAAGATGGGCAAGCGGACGATCACGCCTGCAGAGATGGACTTGTTGTACGAAAGAGAAGCGGGCACCGGAGCACGAGGCTGGGTTGAGGGGGCTGTGCCCCTTCGTGAGTACCTGACCTATGTGATGAACAGCGGTCTGTACCCCGATCTTGCAAAGCGTCTCGGATTTGGTAAGTTCAGTCCGTACATCAACGTCCGTGAGGCTCCCGATCCGAGAGCGAACGAAGCCTCCCACATCGAGTTCAAGGCCGGATGCCATGTTCGAGTGGAAAACGGAAAGGGAGAAGTGTGGACACTGATCTTGGAAACCCAAAAGACGAAGGACGGGATTCCGAACTGGACACTCGACCACATGGGCAAAAGGATGAGCATGCCCAATAATATGTTCATCCACTGCTGTAAAGGTGCCGAAGAAGTCGGCGGAGAGGTCTAATGGACGGCCACTATCCGGTAGGTATGCTAAGTCCCCCGTGTCCCATCAACTGCTCCGGTGGTTGTCCCAACTGTGCTCCCGAGGAGCATACAGGCCAGGACGTAATGCTCTTTCTCCTGGATCACTTCACTTTCATCCCTAAGGAGGATGTGTCATCTGCGTCATAATCATCGACCCCCTAGGCAAGGACTTGGACTTTGCCATCATCGACAAGGGGATCAAGAACAACCCTGATGGCTGGGGATGCTCCTATATCGAGGATAACGGAGATATCCGTACTCGTCATGGATTCGGATTCAAGGGAGCAAAACGCGCTTGGATTGCTGGCAAAGGCAAACAGCGTGTATTCCATGCACGAGTCGGCACCTCAGGCACCAAGAACATCGAAAACACCCATCCGTTCGATGCCTCAACGCCCCAAGAGCCTCGTGTCCTCTTTCATAACGGCACCGTGGACATCCCACGCTTCCGAAGTGATATGTGCGACTCCTGGCATCTAGCACAGTACATCAAGCAGTTCCAGACCGACGACAACCTGATGGCAGCCATCCAGGGCTATGCCAAGAAGGAGCGTAGTCGATTCGTCCTGGTTAGTCCCAGCGGACTCAAATGGTTTGGCGATGGTTGGCTTGAGCGAGATGGGGTGTACTACTCCAATAGCTCATGTCTCGGTGTGACTCGTGGACATGCACACGGCAATGCTTGTGGACCCCGGCACTACAGCGGCGGCTTGATGGATACCGATGAGTTGGAGATCACCTCCCCTGATCGTATCCACGGATTCGGTTACGACACCGAACGCAATCTGTGGTCAAACAAAGTCAAAGAGACAACGTCAACTCACTGGCAGGGGCTCCACGAGCAGCGTGAGGACGGTAAGATCATCGCCAGTAACCGTTGGTTCCAAGGGTCGGTCTATGACCGTGAGAAGGCGATGTATGTGAGGGACAAAGCGGACCCTACGAAGGGGAGTACGAATGGCCCATCAACAACGGCTGGGAATGGTGCTAATAACGTACTCCCGCTCATCAAACGAGCTATGAAACTCGACGACAAGATTTTAGCCGCTCGTGCCAAGGACACGCCGGATCATCAGCGGCTAGCGATCAACACGATTGCTGCTATCAAGGCAGCGCCGTGGATGAACAATGACTGGGGAGAACCCGGCGTCTCTCGGTCATGGGATAAGGACACAGACTTTTGTGATGTGACGCATTGTTACACCACGAAGAATGGGCACTTCACAAACGTGACCTACCGTGTGTTCACTCCTAAGACGAAGAAGTGGCGAGAAGTCGTCTACGAGGACGGGGTGTACAAGAGCAACAAGTTCCCTGCCGAAGGCCCTTATCCTGATGGGCTGCTCATCACTCATGGCGAGGAGTTCGTCAAGATCGGCGGCACGGTCCTTCTGCTGCCTGTTTGGCGAGAAGTCGTTTTGGATAAGTACATCGGCGAAATCTTCGATAGGGCTGCCGAGGCCGATGCGGAGGCCAATGACGGTCTCCCTTTTGGGGAAGCCGACTCGGACGAAGTGAGTGACGCCGAGTTGCTTGCATCACTCGACGGTACGCTAGCAGGGGAGGCTCCTGAAGGAGAGGATGCCGGATTTCAAGAAGCACATCGGGTCGGCAGCATCAACGGACGAACCGATATTCTCCTTAAAGTTAATCCAGAAACTGGGGCAGAGTATATTCAACTGGTTGATCGCCTAGCATAAAGACAGAAACCTGGGTCCAGCTATTGAGGCATGGATACAAAACAGCAAGGATGAGATAAGCTAAACCTTGCGGCCCGGGGTTTCCCTCACACACCGACTTGCATTGAGGGGCTGAAGAAGTGTGCAAGTCATCTAGGAGACTAATACAAACAACATGGCATATAAGAGCGAAGCGGCCTACAAGGTCGAATTCAACGCCCTCGTCGTCGGTGCGACGGCCATGCTTGAGCGTGCTTCCCAGGTTCGTGTGAACCTCGGCAAGATCGCAAAGCGTGGGAACAAGTACGCGACCGGCCCGGTTGCCACGTCGGTGAAAACCGCCGTTGCGTCGGCCAAAGCGATCAAGACCTTCAAGGGTGAAGGCGAGCGCAACCCCTCGAAGCGCTAATCCCAGCAGCGATCTAGTGCCTTACGGGGGATAGGCTCCCCACCCAAGTATCTTATGCCGGAATGACCGGCGAACAGGAATAGAACAGATGAGTCAAACAGATCAGCTCATAGAGCACCAAAGCCTGGGGTCTATCCCCCCTTCAAATGATCCTCCTTTGGCTCATGCTATGCCTGAAGATACAAGATTTCCCAGAGGCGCTCGGCTAATCAATTTGCGCGAAGGTTCAAAGGCTCCGGCCTCCAACCACGGGCATAAAGACGCCGTGCCACAGGACGAGTTCGTGCAGACAGGTACGAATGTGGGGATCGTCTTAGACGGGATGTTTCTCCTCGTCGACATAGACCATGAGGAGAACAGTGAAGCACGGCTTCTCTCCAGTCGTGTTTTGGAAGAGGGGCCACGGGTACATAAAACGCCCCGTGGTCACCACTTCTTGTTCAGGGTCCCACCTGAGTGGAGCGGTACAAACGCTACGCTCCGAGACAACATGGGTAACCAGTATGGTGATATTAAGGCGTTAGGATACGCCGTGGGTCCTGGTTCCATAGTCGGAGGCGTGAGCTATGACGTAGTGAATGCCGAAGCGGAACCGCCCGAAGCCCCACAATGGCTGCTAGATTTAGCAGTCAAGCCGTCTCGTGCTGAGGTTAGCGTAGAGGAGCGAGATGGCATCCCATACGGGGAACATGACCACTTCCTGGTGCGCCTAGCAGGCTATCTGCGAGGTCGAGAAGGGTTAAGCAAAGACGCCATACGAGGGGTCCTGGAAGCAGGTCCCCTAGGTGTATTGGCCTCCTACGATGAGACTCACCCCTACACAACCCGTGACCTTGCTCGTATTGCTACCTCCGCCTCCAGGTACGAAACACATCAGGGAGAGTATTTTGATCTCACTAATCCGTTGGTTCTGCCCGCATCCGGGGTGCAACTTGTGTCTGATCCGATTGAGTGGCACGTTCGAGGATTTATCCCATGCGGAGAACTTGTACTCATGTACGGTCCCGGAGGAATTGGAAAGTCGTCTATGGGCTCCTGGCTCTGCGCGGAAACGACCAAGAAGCATAAGAGTTTTCTTTACGTCGGAACCGAAGAGGCACCGGCCCGGTTCCTGGGTCGAGCTAGGTTGGCGGGAGCTGACCTCTCCAGGGCGAGCATCGTTCAGAACCCTGGAATCCTTAAATTCCCCCGAGATGCCGCCAAGTTAAGAGAGATGATCGTCGATGGGAACCTGGAAATGGTCTACATCGACTCGATCTACTCCCACTTCGAGCACAAGGAAGGTCAAAATGCCGCTGAAAAGGCTCGTGACGCTCTCGCCCCGCTTCTGGCAATTAGCCATGAAACCGGCTGTACCATCTTTGGCGTGTTCCATACTAACAAGGCTGGCGCATTCCTTGGTTCTACTGAGATGGAGAATGTCGCTCGTTGCTTACTGGAAGCAAAAAGGCCCTCAAAGCAGACTTATCTCGGAATTAGAGTTCACAAGACGAACCTTTATCATCCGCAGAAGCTGATGAGGCTTGAGGGACGAGAGGAAATCTTCTGTGACTCTACTGGCAACGTCCAGATGGAGTACGACGAACATGACCAACTTGTCCCCTGGAAGATCATCGTCCCTACACGGATAGCCGATGTCGACGACGTGCCTAGTGATGATGACTCCGAGGCACCTATGGAGTACTCTCAGGAGGACATTGACACATCCAGGTCCCGCATCGAGGATTTCTTGATCCTCCATCCAGAAGCCACGAACGGACAGATTTCATTCCATTTGGATATTCCAAAGGGGACGGTTGATAAGTACGCTGCTAAGGCTAGGAACAACGTAATTTAATGAAAGCATCATATAGTACTTACCGCTTACCTATACCTATGGGTATAGGGATGGTAAGCGGTAAGTATGAGAACATGCTTTATGGAAACTGACCTCTATGCGTGGCAAGAAAAGGTCATCGCCGAGTGTGTGGAGAGGCCAAAACGAGCACTTTTCGCCGCTCCCAGACTCGGCAAGACCCGCGCCACCTCGATCATGTCAGACATCCAGGGGTTCGACCGCAACCTAGTTGTGGCCCCGCTCTCCGTTTGTGGGGACTGGTGCCGCGAGTTAGCCCTCCAAGGGCACATTGTACTCCCCTTCTACCAGAGAGGCCTTGTAGGGGCTGGAAAGGGCATCTATGAGCATTCTAGAGGCACGGTCGTCCTGAACTACGACAAGCTACCGGGGCTAGAACAGCCCCTACGGGGGTGGAAGCCCCAGGGACAGGTCTACGATGAGAGTCACCTTCTCAAGAACCCGCAGTCAGCTCGGTCCAAGAGCGCCAGGAAGCTGGCAGGAAAGGCTGAGTTTGTCCGTATACTTACCGGGACACCGAGTCCTAACCATTACGGTGATCTTTGGGCTCAGATGACCCTGGTCAATCCACAGCGTTGGGAGAGCTGGACGAAGTTTAGCCAGAGGTACCTCATACGCCACGCCATCTACCCCTCCAAGATCATCGGCTATAACAGCCTGGAGGAGCTCCAGGCCATGCTAATGGACGATGCCGACATCGTGCGCCGGGAGGACGTATTCGGACCGGACACCTACCAGTACGTTGAGCGTTGGGTTGACCTGCCGAGGAAGGCTAGAGAGGTCTATGACACCCTGGTCAAAGAGTGGCTTTACTACCACGAAGAGGGGGAGGTCCTAGCGGACCACGCGCTGAAGAGACTCGTCCGTCTCCAGCAGCTTACCTCCGGGTATCTACGAACAGAGGACGAGAAAGACATCCCCGTCCACACAGCGAAGATAGATGCTGTGCTGGCAGACTTGGAGGAAATAGTTGCGTCGGAAGAAAAAGCGGTCCTGTTCCACCGTTTCACCTGGGAAGGCGAGTCCTATTCCAAGGCGATATCTGAGCGGTACCCAAGTACCCCAGTGGTACACATATCTGGACAGTCTAAACCTGCGGACCGGGATGCTGCAATACAATGTATCCGTGAATACAACGGCGCAGCAATCTGTATTGCCCAGACGCGAACCGCAGCGTTAGGAGTATCATTTGCTGAGGCAACCCACGCCCTCTTCGTGTCCGAGTCATTTAGCTTCACTGATGAGGAACAAGCGAGAGATCGAGTATACAAGCCGGGCTTTAACCGTTGCATTACGCATTACCGAGCTAATGGAACAGTTGATGAGTTCATTGCAGGTGTTATCGGAGGAAAAGCGGATATTCATAACGCAATTACTCATGCAGATGTTAGAAGCATCGCTTTCGGAACGAGGAGATAATGGGTGAACCTAAGCGACTGCACACGCTGCAGCCTACACAAGAATTCGATGTGCGTTGGTCTAACCGGCTATGGTTCAACAACTACCGGGATGACACTCGTAGTCGTCCCTGGACCATCAACGGAGGACGACGTGTCCAATACGCTGATGAGCGGGCGTATGGGTATAAGCCTGCAATCGTTAATGGACGATGCCGGGTTTGCCAAAACCGAGTGGAGAGTTACGGGTGCGATCAGGTGTGTGGGTGCCCCGAGCACCTCAGAGATTGATGCCTGTCGCTTTCACCTCAAAGAGGAAATACTCCGGCTCAAACCCTCGGTCATCGTGGCTATGGGGGATGTGGCCCTGCGTAGCCTTTGCCGTCGTGCGGGGCTTGGAGTTACCCGGGGGACAAGCCTGCCGTTACACAGTGAGTTTGGATATGCGTGTGATGTGTATCCGACTTACTCTCCAGCATTCATCCAGGTCATACCCAAGTCGAGACCGACTGTGGTCACTGACTTGCGACGTGTCGCTGACCGTCTGAAGGAGGACGATCATGTCCAGTACACAAGACAAGAAGTTGACGAGTGGTCAGAGGATGGCCCTACGTCGTTTGATATCGAGACTGACTTCTTCGTTACAGGCGGAGAAGCTGTTGTCCAAGTCGGGTATCATTCCACTGCGACCGGGACAGCAAGGGTGTCTGGCCGTGTACCTAAACTGGTTAGAGGACACCCTCTCATCGGGCACAACTCCTGGGGATTTGATGTACCAATACTGCGCCGCGCTGGAGTGCATGTACCGGACCTCGGGGATGACACAATGGTCCTTGCGTACCTGGACGATGAGAGTCAGCCCCGAGGATTGGAAGCACTCTGCGTTAAGTATCTCGGAGTAAAGGGATGGAAGGAAGGATTACATGCTGAAATTGGTAGCGAAGAGTTTGCACTTTACAACGCCAGAGACACGATCCATACTTATAACCTGTGGAGAGTGCTATGTGAGCGGTTGGGGCCCCGTAAAAGGGTTCACGATTACATTATGCGCCCTGCATTCGAGGCCTTTCGAGCGTGTAGTGAGCGAGGACTATACATCAACCAGGCAGCTGCACACAAATGGGAGAAGCATTACTCTGATGAACGTGCCAGGCTCTATGGGGAGTTAGCGAATGAAACTACCATACGCAATCCTAATTCATCCCAGCAGGTTAGCCAGTACTTCTTTGGAGATAAAAAGAAATCCAGCGACGTGGCGCATCTTCTGGCCCTTGGAACCCCCATCGCAAAGAAAGTCATAGATGCACGACATCCAGGCAAAATGCTCTCGACCTTTGTCAGACCATACGCTAAACTGGGACGTATTCACTTCCCCTATAACATTCTCGGAACGGACAGCGGACGTGTCTCTGCACGTCACCATAACATGCCCCGAGAACTCAAGAGTATGTTTGGCGCACCTAGCGGAGGCTGCTTCCTCTCAGTTGACTACGCTGCGATTGAGTTCCGATATGCCGCCTGGGTCGCAGGAGTAAAGAATGTACTTAACCGATATACTGCCGATCCTAATTTTGACCCTCACGTTTGGTTTGCCTCTCAGTTTTTTCGCGTACCAATTAGTGAGGTTACTAGAGAGCAGAGACAGATTGCTAAGTCAGGCAACTTCGGACTGTTATACAAGTCCTCCGCCGAAGGACTCGCAGCCTACGCCTTTAAAACATCCGGAGTTAGAATGTCCCTGGGTACTGCCCGAGCGGTACGAGCGGCGTGGTTGGAACTGCTGCCAGAAATCCCAGTGTTCTGGGCCCGTACCGAGCAATTCTTAAGGGAGCATGGATATGTTGAATCCGTTACTGGGCGTCGCCGACATTTCGGTGACCCTCGACTTCTACCAAAGACGGGAGGCGCATGGAATGAGATGGTGCGTCAGGCAATCAACCACATGGTACAAAGCCCGTGTACCGACATTGCCCAGACTGGGTTGGTACTTTGCCACCGAGGAGGACTTCCCATTAACGGGTTCTTCCACGACTCCGTTACCTTTGAGTTCTCGTGCGCTGAGGAGGCTTACCGATCCCGGCGTGATATACAACGCCTAATGACGACCGACACAAAAGTATATCTCAAAAAGCACTTTGATGTAGACATCACTGTGCCACTAGAAGTGGAGTTCACGTATACCTATGGCTAAAAAGATGCCGTGCTCATACGATCAGTGTAAGTACCATCGTATTCACTTTGAGCTGCCTGATGTGCCTCGCGGAGTGCAGTACGTTGAAGTACCCGACGACTGGGAAGGACCAGCATACTGCTCTGCAACATGCGCTATCATGGACGGCGCTTATAGTCTTAAGGGAGGATACGATGGACAAGGTAGTATTCAGCAGTAGCGCTATCGCTGCGTTCAAGCGATGTCCGAAGTCCTTCCAACTTGGCTACGAGATGGGCCTTGTCCCTCCACCGTTCACCAAGAAGGGTGAGGCGGGCACGATCAAGGAGTACGTCTTTGAGGGCACAGAAGTACATGAGGAGCTATCAGGTTACGCCAACAATGACATTCTGCCGGGCAAGGGACGTGAGTTGATGGTAGACGTTGCTCAGCAGTACCTCAAACGCCATCCATTACCCACAGACATCATCTCTGCTGAAGAGCCCGCGTATACAGAGCTAATGCCTGGCGTGGTGATTCGCACCACGTTTGATCTCGTTTACCGAAGGCCTAATGGAACCGTTGTCGGTCGTGATTATAAGACGTTTGAGAAGGCCCCGAGCCTCGATTTGGACCTAGATTTTCAAGGACGAATCTACATCGGTGCGCTCATGCGTCGTTTTCCTGAATGCGACGTGGAATTCGAGTACGAATACATTCGACGAGTGGTGCCTGGTACGAAGAACTCAAAGGGCTACTGGACAGAAAAGGACTGCTATCTTACATTCCCCCTGGTCATATCCCGTGCGGAGGCTGATACGCTCTGGGAGGAGACTCAGTGGGTTGCAGAAAAGATGCTCGAAGCAAGGGAAAGGAACCGCTACTGGCGAACAGACTTAAAAGGCAAAAGCCCATTCACTTGCGGATCATGTTTCTATCGAAACCTCTGCTCCGCCGAACTAGAACATGGGGAACTAACGGAACAGGATTTATCCATCCTAGCCCCTACTAGAAAGAAGCAAGACGATTATCTACCTATTGGACGCTGACCAGGGCGGCACTGAGAGTGTCGCCGACCTGGTTGAGTCTGGACAAGTTACCCACATCCCTATCCCATCTTTCGAGGTTTTCGCTGATGAAGTTGTTGGACCGCTTTTACCTAAACTCAATTCTGATGATACTGTCATTGTTGACACCCTTAGTGCGCTGGCTAATACAACGCGGGGAGATTTTAGACTCGGCACTGCAGTAGACGACAACCTCTGGGCCAAGCGGGCCCTGTACTTCGGTGGGGATAAGAACTTCCTCACCCAGTACGAAGCCGCTGAGAAGATGATTATGCGCCGCCTTAAGAACGTGCGAAGCACAGGCGCTCATATCATTACCATTACGCATGAGGACGAACAAGTCGATGCCATCTCGCAAACCAAGAAGCGAGCCCCCGGCCTCAACCAGGCCTTCTACGGGTCACTTATGGCGCACTCGACTGATGTCTTTCGCCTGTCCATGCTGTTCGATGACGTTAAGAATCCTGATGGCACGACGAAGTACCCGGCGGGAACGCGGGTTCTTTATCTTAAGCCAAAAGAAGGAATGGACGGTCACGTCACCAAGTACCATGTTCCACGTATCGTGGCAGAGAAGCTTCCGTCTGGTCTTGTGGACCCCGACTGGCAAAAACTGTACGACGTTCTTGACAAAGACCCCGGATGGCTGGTACTTTACGGGCCGCCTGGAATCGGAAAAACAACCCTCGCTTGCAGCAAAGCACTCCTGAACACCAAGAAAGACAAGAAAGCTAAATGAGCCAAGACGAAGCCCCTATGACATTTGCCCAAGACGAGATTGGCGAGGCCGCCAAGCCGTTTGACTTGGGTAACTACTCAGCTAAGCTGCTCGATGTGCAGGTCGTAGACAACACGATGGGAACGAGCCTCTTGGCTATCTTCTCTATCACCAGCGGTCCGAAAGAAGGCGAGGACCTTCGCATCTATCGCTCGCTGAAGCCCTACAAGACCAAGACGGGCGGTTGGTGGGTGCCGGGCCTGCGTGAGATCAAGGCTGACCTCGCTGCAGTCGATGGCCTTCCGCCGAAAGAAGAGCCCCTGACTCGCGATCCCGCCGCTGCTCGTGTGCAGTATGCGAAGGGCCTCGCTCGCAAGGAAGTGAACATCCTTGTGTACGATGAGAGCTACACCAAGGATGGTGAGAACAAGACGGTCCGTAAGAAACGAGTCAGCGGCGTTGCCGGTGTGAAGGCGACTATGGCAGGTTCGTCGGACCTGAATCTTGCCTAAAGGCCCCGAGGATAAGGACAAGGCAAAAACCCTCAAGCGTCTACGGGCGCTTGGGGGCTGGTGGTACTCCACGCCTCGTTCTCGATTCGGTGCGTCAGGTACTCCCGACATCATTGGCTGTTTCTGTGGCCGGTTCATTGGGCTGGAGCTGAAACGATTTGACGGCCTTGGCAGTTATGGAGTGACCAAAATTCAGATGCACCGTCTGTGTGACATAAACGATGCTGGTGGTATAGGATGGCTAATCAATCGTGAAGAAACACTCGAAAGGTTCATCCAAGTCCTTACCGTCGTTAGGAAGGCTTGGGATACTGACAACCCCACGGGGCGGCCCGCACAGGCAGAAGAAGCGCATGTTCAATGAGTACGAGTTCGATGTCATTACCGACTACGGGTCAGACGAGGCGGAGTCATACCCTCCCCACTACGACGAGGGGACGAACGACTACGACGATGACGACTCAGATGACTAACTGCAACTGCGGAAGGCCCGTGGATCACGGCTACTGCAGCGGCTGTATCGGCCTTCCGGTGTTCTGTATCTGCGTTCCTATCGGCCCACAGGAGTAGGATTAGCCCAGGAGGGCGTGTTCGTGGGGGTCGCCCAGGCCGGGGCGGCTCCCTTTTTCGTTTTCTGGAGCTCTACAGAAGCCTTGATGCGCTTGACCATATCAGAATATGCCTTCGCGGTCTTAGCCTTGTACTCGACCGCCTCATCCTCAGTCATAGGATTGGGCCCGGCCTGCCGCTTGGCAAACTCCGTGGCGCGTTTCTGAACAAACGCTGACGGGCGGTTCATTGCCTTCTTGTACGAGTCGGCCTGACGATTGGAGAGGTAGCCCATGCCGAGGGCTTCCTGGATGTAGTTCCCCATCTGTTGGGGATCATAGCCGTTCTGGATGATGTCACGAGTAACGAACGGAGCAGGCAGCGGCAGTGTCGTAGCAGCGAGCTGCTTCGCAAGATCGCCGGGGATACTGTCAGGCAGGTTCTTATCGTACATGACGTTATAGCCTTCGTAGCTACCCGCCGGGTTAGCTCGCTGGTCGTAGTGAGTCAGAGCCGTGTTGACTGCTGCGCCAATGCCGGGCTTCGCACGAGCAGCGAACTCAGAGAGCCCCTCCTGTGCGCCCTGATCGAACTTTCCGCCGCCCCCATATTGGCCCATCTTAGGTACCATGTCGTAAGCCGCCTGGACGAAATGCTCCATCGAGTTGAACGGAAGTGGTATGCCACGCTCGCCCTGCTCAGGATCGTAGGTCTCGATGCCCAGCTTGGGATAGTTCGACTGGTAGGCGCTGGGATCGCCAGCGGTTTCACGCTGCATACGAGAGCCTTCCGTACCGGCGTCGATCATCTGAGGGGCCTTGGTGAGGGCGCGGAACCAGAACGGTACGTTGCTCGCAAGCCAGGGGAAGAACATGATGACCTTGCTCATCAGGTTCTCAGGGCTAATGTTGCGGTAGTTGCCTAAGGCCTCTCGGACAGCCCAGGCAGCACCGTATGGATCGTGCTCGAACTTCCCGCCTTTACGGTAGAGCTGATGAAAAAGGGTCGTTGAGAAAGCCTTCTCACCCCGAGCACCGAACGTGCCCTCCTTGTTCCAGTTGTCGATTTTGGTGAGCATCTTATCGAGCATCTCTCGACTGGTTGCTCCCGAGAACTTACCTGTATTATCCCGAGTCATCACACGGCCAGCGTTGCCGCCAAGCACCGGACGCTGTGCGCCGAACTCTGCATGGGCACCGAAATGTCCAGCCACGTTGGAGGCCTTCTCGACTTCAGCAGCACGGATGGAGTTGTGCAGGGCTTCGTGCCAGTCACCAACGCCCTTGAGGAACGGGTACTCTAGACCTTCACGCACGGCATCCAGGGTCTTAGCCACGGGCTTAAATGCTCCGCCCACGACGGGTGCGAGGCCCAGAGTGTGAGCGACCGTGGCACCTGCTCCGAGCATGGCACGAGTCTGATTGAGGATGCCATCAGCAAGGCCGTGGGGCCCGGCTAAGAGTCCCTTACCTTCAGCGCCTGCTGCAGTGGCGTTAGGAGCCACGTTCCAGAACGGATGGAAGGCAGGGTTCGCTACGATCATCGCACGATAGGCCTGGTTGAATCCGTTGCCCCAACGCTCCAGCATATTACCGCCGCCGCGTTCGGCAATGCTCGTGCCGAGGATCGAGGAGAGGCTGTTCTTGTCCGTGAGGAACTTCTGGAAGCTGGGGCTGATCCAGGCCTGTTTCATAAAGTTCGAGCCCTTATCCCCGGACATGTCGATCTTCGAGTTCGCTACGTCCTTGATGGGAATGTACTTGCCTGAGTTCAGAAGCTGTTGGGCCTGGGCCTTCGACGTGGGCACGGTGATAACGTCAGGGTGAATCTGCGAGAGCTCACGCATACCCTTCTCGAACTCGACTCGCTTGCCGCCGGTCGAGAGGAAGTCCTTGAAGATTTGAGCGTGGTCTACGTCTCCAGCAAGCAGGGCTCGTCCAACGTCGTCGGTCTTACCGGCTTGTCGGGCTTCATCGATGGTGTTATACGTTTTACGCTTAAGTGAGGCAGACGTTCGTTGTCCGCGTCCATCCACATTTGCACCGCTGATCTCAGTGAGGAGGTTGTTATACGCAGAGGAGGGATGGCTGTACTGTCCGGCCAGACCAACGTAAGTCCCTGGATCGTAGTCGAATGTGCCAACGTGTTTCCCCTCGTGGTAGAGCTTCATGCCCTTACCCGCTTCATGTGCGGTGCCATCGGCGTAGGCAAACGAGTTGACACCCGTGGCCTTGTCCGGTTTGACGCCAGCGACCTGACTCTTCTTCACAGCCCCGGTAGCAAGTTTGGCTGCAGTCATATCACGAGTCAGGTCGCGAGCTAGGTCAGCGCGCTTGGTGAGTTCATCGTTACGATCACCGAAGTCTTTGGGTACTAGCCGCTGCTGACGGCGACGGATTTCTTCCTGCTCCTCGGGCGTCGTTTTAGCAAAGACCTGCATCATCTTCTCATGTGCATCGTAGTCCGCATGACTCATCCGCTGCCCGACAGCAGCAATGACATTGCGGGGTCCCTCACCGTGTTCAGCGACGATGCCACGGTAAGAGGAAAGGATGTGCATGGCGTTCGTGATCGCCTTCTCAGCACCCGGGATCATCTTGATGGCATTCAGGCCAAGGCCCGCGCCTTTGCCCAGCGCTCCGCCCTCAGCCCAGGACATGGGGTTAAACCACTCCTCACCGAAGGTGAGTGCGCCAGCAGCCCACGAATTGCCCTTAACCAGCTTCGCATAGCCTTGGAGCAGAGGGTTGCCGGAGTTCTCGTAGGCTTTGATTACTCCAGGGGAGTTGAGTCCATAAATGGCGTCAACAGCGGCCGGGTTTCCTTTGCCCCCGAGTTGGGAAGGTTTCCAGTAGTCCATGACCTGTTGGGCATGTAGACCGCCAGCCTTAAAGTTGTCCATGACGAAGGCGTTAAAGAGCATGAAGGGGAGGTCTTGGTGCCCTGAGAACTGTTCGATGACATTGTAGTTACCCTTGAGGGGGTCGGTGTTGACGGGCTTGTTGACCCCACCCTTGGCCCACGGAGGTAGCGGCGTATGATTGTGCGGAGTGATGTCAGCAGCGTACTGAGCCAGGTACTTACCCCAGCCTCCGTCAGCGCCCTTATCCATTGAGTCAGCCCAGTCCTCAAAGCCGAGCTCGCCGTTCTTCTTGCGGTTGTTGTAGAGTTCAATAGCCTTCTTGACATTGACATTGGGATCAGTCCACTTACCTTCGCCATGAGCAGCAGGCAGAATCTGGAACAGGCCAGCGGCTTGAGATTTTGGATTGATAGCATTGGGATTGCCTGCAGACTCGCTGAAGGCGATGTGCCCCATCATGTCAGCGACCTTAGGATCGCCGCCATTCTCTGTCCACATGCGTGAGATCGTCTGCGGATCGTAGGCAGACTGCTGCGCTTGCGGAACAGCGACCTGCTGCGCCCACTGCGGAGCACCACCTTGAGCAACCTGCTGTGGTTGGGTATCAGCGGCCCAGCTAGGGGCTGCCATCAGTTTTGATTAGCCGAAAGATTGCCGGTTGCCTTGTCAAAGACCCCCTGACCGGGGATGTAGTATCGCTTCCCGTCAGGCGCCGGAGTAGCACCGGGAGGAATCGAGCCGGGGGTAAACGTGGAATGCTTCGTGTTGACAGGGTTCGTGTTATTACCAGTCACGTTCTGAGCTCGCAGGGCGCTGATCCTCTTCTGCACATCAGGATTGTTAATGGTGTCCATCTGCCCTTGCAGGGCATCGACTCGTGCCTGGGCCGTGCTCATGGCACTAGACACATAGTCCGGCGGGGCCATACCAGAGTTGATGGCAGAAGTATTCGCAGACGTAGCAATGCGGAGGTCATCCGTGGCCTGCTTGAGGGCATTTTGCACATCAGCTCGTGGTGAGCCAATGCCCCCAGATACGAGGGAGTCAACACGAGCCCGTAGGAAGTTGACGTTCTGTGTGTCCTGATCTGCTGAGGCATTCATCTGACGAATGCGAGCAGCATCAATGCCGGGGAGCTGTGCGTTCTCCGTACCGATGTATTTCATCTGCACCTTACGAAGATCGGCCAGGGAGGTGGCTGCGTTCGCGGTGGCGATGTCATCCCTGATCTTCTGCTTCGTGAGCGGGTCAACGCCCTTCAGCTTGTCCGTCTGTGCCTGCAGCTTTGCTAAGGCGGCAGTAGCCGAGGCCTTCATGTCATCGAACGTATGAGAGTCATTGAGGATAGAGTCAGCTTTGCCGTCGCCCATCGTCTGGTTAAGTTGCTCCCGGTTGGTTTCTACCCATTGCATGAGTTCATTGGCGGTCATGCCGTTCTTGCCGCCTTGTAGCATTATGCGAGTATAGTCGCCGGAGAACTTCGCCTTGGCAGAGTCTGACATCATGGCGGGTGCGTTAAGGAACGCATCGCCAGCGTCAATAAGATTCATCGCCTTGGCAGCGGCAGCGCGGCGTTTGGGGTCCATCTCCTGAAGCTGCTTGAGCATGGGCTCAGAGAGCTCGTTGATGGACTTAGGCGGCTGGAGCATGTCCCAATCGAACGTGTCACCGGGCTTTGTCGGGAAGTCCACCCCCATGACCTGCTTCCAGTACTGTCCGATCTGCTTGTGAATCTTGGGGTCGTTCTGTAGATTAGGGTTGACCTTACCGGCCTGCCAAATCTGGGTCAGGCGATCACGGGAGGCCTTGGAGAGCTGAGTGGCCTCAGTGACGTTGTCGAGTTGGGCCTTCTTGTAGGCGTTATAGACATCGCCAACGGCGAAGCCCATGTTAGCCCGCTGCTCAAGGCCCCCGCCGCCGGGAGTAGGCGAAGAGATAGCAGCAGGGACCTGAGCGGGTGCATTGGCATCAGCCGTGGCCTCGCCCGGTTGGAGGGCACCGATTTGGGAGTAGTTGCTTAGTCCGGCCATTTACCTATTGTAGCAGACCAGGGGGTACTTCGTGGCCTGCCTCCTTCACTTTTTCTGCGTCCTCTTTAATGCACTTGGCCCCGTCTGTACGAAACTGCATACCAGAGGGCTCCCCCCGCTTGTGCATTTCTTTGGCGAAGTCAAAGGCCTCGTCGTGGAGCTCGGAGAGCTTCCTCCCCGTAGCTAGGGACAGGCCGACGATGCCTTCTGATCCGGCCATGACGAGGCCGTTTTCTGGGTCCATGCGCTGCTGGAAGGCGATGAAATGCTTGTCCCAGAGCCCGTCGTTGCCCCGCACAAATCGGCCATCCACTGTGCCCTTCTGATCGTTGCGAGGGTGCTCCCAGGGGTAAGGGGCAATCGAGAGACGTATGGAGTAGGCGAGGTCACCCTTCGGGAGGGGCATGTCACGGCCTTCAGCCATGGCGAACAGGTGATCCCCCAAAGAGGGCATCAACCTGAAGCTGGTCATCTCCGAGTCATAGCCCAGACGCGGCGTCCATTCAAGGAAATAGACGGCTCCGTCCTCGGCGACGACTCCGTTGATGTCGTAGAGTCCTGCAGGTGCTTCGTTTTGCCGGAAGCTGAGGGTGAGGTTGTCCCATCCGAGGTCCTCGGCAATCTTCGGATCGTTCTTATGGAAAAAGACGGCATTAAAAGAGCAACCCGTAGAGCCCCCCAAGTCACCATCCATGAATGCCTTATGCTCATAAGTCGCCTCATAAGGACCGACGAACTCTCTGCCGTTATACCAGCGGGCCGTTGAAAGAGCAACGCCTTCAATTTTCTCTTGGAGGATGTGCTTGATCTTATCTCCGAAGCGGTGTCGGATTCCCTTGAAGTATTCACTGAGGTGTTCTTTGTCCTTTAATCCTTTAGTTGCGTCTGCCTCTAGGTACCGATCTGTTTTGAAATAGAGTTCCATATCCGGAGCAGCTGCTTCTGATTCGGTGAGGCTTGAATACGTTTCGTGCGGGGGGATAAGGCACCCTGCCTCTTCGGCAATGTCGAAACCGAACTTACGATCCTTTTCAAGCCGGTCACAGAACGAACCGCCACCGACGACAGGGATACCGTATCGCCGGACACGATCAGCCTCATCCCCAAGACCCGACGAGTCAAAGAAAAACATGACGGGTTCTCGGGCATTGATACCTTCCTTACAAAACCAGTAAGCCTCATCGAACGTGCCAGCGAGGGGGATGATGCCCTCACCCACACGACGGAGCTGACGTTCCTTGTTCCACACCATGACCTTGTGGCCCTCGTCGACAAGTCGTGCTTGCCAGGCTAGACTACAGGAAAAGCCTGACGCAATAGCGATACGAGCCATTACGTCGCCGCGCCGCCCGGTGTAAAGGTATTTGCGCCGAGATACCCACCAGTGGATGGAGATGCTTGTGTAGCGGCAATCACCTGGGCACCTGAATAACCAGTGTTTGAGCCACTGCCAGATGAGCCACTGCCAGATGAGCCGCCTTTACCGCCCAAGTTGGAGAGGACCTGACCGGCGCTGTTCGCGGCGGGGCCATAGGGATTGCCATAACTCGAAGCGGTGCTCTGATTGCCGGTTGCCAGTTGAGTCAGCGGCTGAGCACCGGAGCTATTGGGGTTGAGCAGATTGAGGCTCGACGTAATCCCCTGGTCTGTCGCATTGAGCTGGTTGACGCCCGTGTTACCGGCAGCGCCGTAACCGCTCGTGGCGGTCTGTAGGCCGCCCAGTGCATTACTTGCTGCGGCACTCTGCGCCTGCTCCTCAGATGAGGCTGCGTTAGAGCCGACATTAACAGCGGCGGACTCCGCACCCAGTTGGTTTTTCTGCAGAGCATTGCCGATAGCGGCATTTTGGTTGGCGCCGAACGCCCCCTGACTTTCGGCCGTAGCAATGTCACTCATGCCGCTGTTAGCGGCGTTGGTCGTCAGTGCTTGGAGTTCTTCTGGCTTGAGTCCGTTGTAGTTCTCTAGCGTTGTATTCAGCGCAGACGTGCCGAAGTTGGCGGCGGCACCAGCGGTGCCTGTCAGGCTGCCCAGAGCTCCGGTGATGGCCTGGGAGATCGGATTAGAGCCCGAGAGCAGCCCCTGAACCATCTGGGACACAGCGGGGCTAACCGAACCGACGTAGTTGTTAATCAGCTGCATGACCTGCTGCTGCTGAGCCGCTGCCTGATTCGTGGCGTTGTTCTGGGCAGAGGCGGCTTTACCACCCCCGACCAGGTTGCCGACTAGCGATGCGCCGCTAGCTGCTGCTGCTACCGGCATCTACTTGGGGCCCTTTCTCCCAAGGACGGTAGCGATACATGAGATGTGTCGGCCCATCAACCCCAAATATGCGTTCTTGAGCCCGCTGCTGGGGCTTGTTCCAAACGGGTGTTGCAGTAAGGATTTCGATTTGGAGCTGGTCGGCAAGTTCTTTAATGATTTCAAGAGCAGCATACCCTGCTAGTATACCCCATTTGGATCGGTGAAGGTAGAAGTCCGGAATCTCCACTACCTTGTCCCCCAAAGGCTTGATCCCAAAAACACCCCAAACCTTCTCCTCCCGAACAATACCCAGCCACATTACTGAGGTCGGGACCACATCCGGTGGGTACCCAAAATGCTCCAAGTGGTCCTTGATGTAATACTTCACTGACTCCGAGTCGGCTGCCGCCGGAGCTATCTGAAACCCGTACTTCTCCTTTGTACTCATTAGCCACCCATGCCGCCCTGCGTCGTGCTGGGATTGGTCATAGCACTCTGACCAGAGCTGTTCATGCCCCCTTCGTTGGGGTTCTTGTTCGATGAGCTAGAGCCGTGGTGTGCCTGACCCATAGGGCTATAGACCGGATGCCCGGGCTTGCCCATGCTGGAACCGGGGGTTTGAGAGCCAGCGGAGACATTACCCGCCGGAGCCGGAGTTGGGCTATTGCCGCCCCCCTGGACGGCCTGACTAAAAAGCTGAGCTAGACCCGGTGCCTGTGCTTGGGTCTGAGTGCCCGCCTGCCCTGAGCCCTGCTGGCTTCCAGCTCCTGTCTTGCCCGCTGCGGGTGCTTGACCTTTGCCCTGTGGCGCAGCGCCTGCTTTACCCTGCGGGGCTGCCGCTTTTCCGCCTTGACCTGCTGGTGCATTTTGCATGTGTATCCTAGATTATAACATGCCAGGAGCCGGGACCCGTGGCGTTTGGTTTGAAGCAGTAGAGGATGCTAGCCCCGGCCATGGCCGTCGTATTGGTGTAGAGGGAGCCATAGGGAGGATTAAACGTCGAGGCTGGCGCACCTGCTCCGTACGACCAGTAAGGTAAGACTGCCCCCTTGATCGGGCCTGCAGCTGGATAGCCTGCCTGCCCCGCAATGCCGGTCTGGACTTGGAAGCCTGAGCCTTGAGGCGTGGCCTGGATTGTTGCTACCTGGTTGGTTGCCCCGTTAGTTGGCATTAGGACATCCCTACGGTCGGAGTGAGGTTGCGCTGAGCGGCCTTGCCGTAGACCGTTACGTTCTTGATTTGAATGGGCATATTCGTAACAGCGGTTGCGGTAGAGTAGGTTACAGTCAACGAGGCTACATAACCCCGTAGGACGTTCCCGTTGCCCTGGTAGCTCATGGTGGCGATCTGAATGGGACCAAGGGTGAGATCGAACTGCACCGTACAGAACTTGGTGGGGTCGTCATCCACTGTCAGCGTCACCGTAGCGAATAACGTGCCTTTAGCCACACCCGTCACGGGCTTGTTCACGAAGGCAAGGATCGTGTATTCCTTCTCAATGTGAACCGGCAAGCCAGCCTGTACGATAGAGGGAGCGGCAATGGTCCCCTGGTCACGAGATTGGTAGGTCACCGTCTGAGGATTGCCGAGGTCAAGATCAACCTGTGTGAACCACTCATCCACTGACGTGGAGGCATTGCCTCTAATGGCAACAACTGAATTCATAAAACCGGATGTGGCGCCTGTTCCGGTAAGGAGTTGGTCACTTGGAATAGATATGGCATCTACCGTGCTATACGGCAGCGGTCCGTGCCACTGATTCGTCGTTGTGCGATACGCCCACGTTTGATTGGACTGCGGGAACGAGATGTAGTAGGTGTGGTTAGAATAGAACCCGGCGCAGTTGTAGCGATCATAGATCGGCAAGGCGTCAATGACTGAGCGGATGTCCTCAGAGACGTAGCTGTAGGACTGCCCATTAGTAAACATAACGCCCTGCTCTGACATCCAAAATGCTCCGACAGAAGAGTCGGTGGCAGCATACGCAAGTGAGTTCTGAGAACTACACCCAACATTGCCTACGCACTGGAATACATAGGTAGCCGGACTATTACCATACAGCGTGAAGAATCGCTTGGTTGTCCAGAACAGACCAACGGACGCAAGGGATATCCCGGCTACTGGCATCTCGATGTAGAGATTGTTCGGATAGACATACGGATTGGATACGCTTGTGGGAGGAAAAGTACCCGGCAGTTGGGGTACGACAAAGTTCGTTGTCGGTCCTAGTGATCCGGGCAGGTCAACTAAGAATACGTTGTTGACCTTGTCAAACTCCCAGGCTCTTAGAAGATTCGAGTACCATAACTGGAACTGGGCGCTAGAATTTGTATCCCCATTACGCACGAAGGCAAAGAACCACAGTCGCCCCTGATGGCTCCACATCGGTGCTCCGGGGTAATACGTCTGAGGGTCGTTAATAACATTATGAGTGGCAGGGACATGCGTGAAGTCTCCGTACTGTTTAACGGGAGGAACATCACGGTTTAGGGTCAACTGAGCATTAGCCGCAATCGTAGCGTCGGAGGAGTTGTCTGTGTAGGTACCGTTAGGAAGAGTGCCAGTTGACGGTATGTTGGCGACAAAGAAAAATGTCGGTTGGCTAGTAGAACTGCGATAGATGTTGACGGAGTATTGTGCTTGTGCATCAAGTGGGAATGTACCGGCCCATAAATTACCTCCCGCAGGCGTAAGTGTAATAGAGCCCGGAGCGCCGAGGGTTATCGGTGTAAGCCCGTAATAGGGCGTCGTTTCTTGGTAGGTAATTCTCGGAGATGATGTAAAGGTAGCCTGCTGATCTCCCGTGTAATACGTGAAGGCATAGGTATAGGTACCGGCGCCCAGGTTCGTCCCACCGCCACCGCCGTACGTTACTCCCGTACCGAATAGATTTACAGGAGCATCATGCTGTAGGTAACTACCTTCGGCTAGGCCCCCGTTTTGAATAACCGGATTGACCTGGACGCCGTAATTTGTTGCGAAAACTGGTATTTCACCCTGCGTAACCGATCCGACAACTCTACCCACATCGACAGGGGTTTCTACCACAACAGCGTCGGTCCAGGGGTAAGTCGCTGGGGCATCAAGAGCAGTGACGTTTTCTGCCTGCACGTCACCCGGCCCCAGATATGCAAGAACTGAACCACTAGTTGCCAGATAATCACTTACCCGAGTGCTGACAAGGATTACGTTCTGGGACGTACCGTTGAAGCCGAAGTCGCCTTCGGCAATCGCACCGTACTCGCCGTTGAAAGCGACGTTGAACAGGTTCGTACGCCCGTACTTTGCAACGAGTGACTGAGGGATAACCTCGCAGTCACCGGCCGTTATCGACAACGCCTTCGTGGGCGATGTGTAGATGTCGGTGAGGGTTGTGTTTACTCCGAGAAACGGCCCTGCGCTAACAAGGGCTTGTACTGCCTCGCCCGCGATTTTAGGACTCCCTCATATAGCGGACTAACGCTTCAGCATTGGCAAGCGTCTTGATAAACCCTTCGGCCTTGTTACATGCCTGACAGAGAATGCCTCTGGGTCGGCCCGTATTATGGCAATGATCCACAACTAACTCTTCTTTAAAACCACAAACGCGGCACTCTTGAAGTTGGGCTTTATACCATCCCTCAAACTCCTCCTGAGTCATAAAGTCTGATATAGCAGCCTTGTGAGTAAACTTCTTATCAGTCCTGACCTTGCCGCGTTTACTGTTCATATAAACGCGCCGAGCCGGATGCTTTTTGAAATACTGTTTTTGGTACTCGCTTTGCCCTAGTTTGTAGGCACCGCGTTTTGCTCTACCTGCCACAAACTATAGCTCCGCTGAGAACGTGATCTGGGCGGCCGTAGTAGTATTCGCTAAAACCGAATCCGCAAAGAGGTTGGTGCCGCCCGTGGTTGTAAAGTCGACCATACCACTACTGACAGTGGTGGCAGAGTCAAGGGCCAGGGCAGATACTGCCACGTCGAAGAATGTTGTGAACGTGGTTGCTGCCGTCGAAGTAAAAGTCGGAACCGCCCTCATAGTCACGGGGAACTTGAATGGGATCGCAAGTCGGGTGCCGCTGCTAAAGAAGAACCCGGTGCCGCCGAACATGCCGACATTATTGAGTAACGAGTTCTCTGCATAGCAATACCGCTGGCACAATGCCAACTCGGTGCCGAACGACCGGCGCTCGAACGGCGTTGCTACCGCACCGGATTCGAGTTGCACCCCGGTGATGAACAGGTTATTGGAACCGGAGACTACTGAGAATGCTCCGGTAGCTGTAACATAATTGGCCGATGCCCAGGCACTTGCAGGTCCAGAAAAAGATGTCCCTGCGCCGAGACCAAAATTCAATTCGATGGCGGCAGTGGTGCCGCTGGTTACCCACGTACCCGTCGTATCACCAGGGATTGTAATTGAGAAAAACTGATAGGTGGTAGGTAGAGTGATGGCATAGGTGAATGGGTATGATCGCGTACCCGCAGAGTTTTGAAGAGAGCCGCCATACGTTCCGGTATTATTTGCACGAGCCCAAAAAGAGAGCGTTACAGGTTGAGCGGATGTAGTGCCGAACGCAAGATCGGATACATTGTTTCCTTCAATAAGTTGAATCAAGGCAAAAAAGTCAGATGCCCCGGGGGTGAATGGGGCGATTGTAAGGATGCCTATGTCATTTGGAAACCCGTTAGGGCCCCCTACGCCAGTATCGTTTTGCCCGAACTGAAGTTTGCTTGACTGGGTTATGAGCACCTTCCAGCGATCAACCACGTAGGTAGAGGCAGTAGGAGTGATAGCAGCGCCGTTGTTGCGCTGGTCAATCCGCATATCACCGTTAATGATCTTGTTACGATCAGAGTAGTATTGAGTCGTCGGTACGACCTGTCCGGCGGGTAAGAACGTGATCGGCTGATTGGTGGCAACGCCACCAAGTGCCGCTGCTGTGAAGAACGACAGGCCACCAGTTGTATTATAGACCGTTGCCTCAGAGGGTTTTGAGGGGTCAACTTGCAGCCAGGCGAGAGTCTGTGGATTCCACGTCGCATTGATGACGAACCACAGGGCACCGCCGATGTTACGCACTTCATCGTACGAGGCAAGAGCCGGGGGGATGAGCGTGGAGTTGTCGATGAACGCTGTGCCGGGGTAGTTCGCACTCAGGAACTGAGTAGCACTACCGGCAAACGGAAAGTCTACACGAGAGAAGCCTAGGAAACTCACGGGTTCTGTCCTCCACCCCAGAAGCCGTTGGTGCGACGGCCAAACGAATACATATACCGATCAGTGCGAACCACCACAGCAGATTTCTCAAGGCTGTTCTGACGACACGTCGTACGCAGTTTCTTCATGTGAGACTCAAACTGTCCCTGAGCGAAGTTCCGTTGATCCTGCGTTGAGCTGGTGTCATCCGAGAACTTCATTAGCATGATCGTCTGCCACACCAGGGCGTCGTAGAAGTACTGGGGTACGGTCAGGGTCTGAGTGTCAGTGCTGACGGTCGGCGGCACGAATACACCGTCGATGGTCATCTCAGAGGCGTTACCTGGCGCAGGCACAAAGCCGATGGAGCCTGTACGTCGGTAGTACCGATACTGCTGCCCAATGCCTGCAGGAGACTGCAGCGAAGGCGCACCGAAGTTACTGAGATAGGGCGCCGACTGCGGAGTCATAATCGCCCACTGCGGAACGCCTACAGTACCCCCTTGCGGGCCGTCAGAGCCCACGACTTGAGCGCCTTGACCACTGGTGTCATAGAGGCCTACCTGACGGCCCTCCAGGGTATCAATGCCACCCTCCGTCTCAACGCAAATCTGCCCATTGAGGTACACGCGATAAACGCGGTGCTCATCGGGAATCTGGTAGAGCTGGACATTGGCAATCGAACTGGCCGTCAGACGCGACTCAGGGAATAGAAGTTCCTGAACGAGGTGCTGCTGGGCCATGTCGATATACGACAGGATGCCAGCATCAGACCAACGCCCTTGGTTTTGTACGGGCGTGGCTGAGAGAAGTCTTACCTGGTTGACAACCGTCTGTGCTTGGAGCGGCACGACTACTTACCTATGTGGAAGGCTAGGTTGAAATCCGCCGTCCCTGCGGCACCGGCAATGGTAACAAGCAGCGCAGTGAAGATGTGATCGAGCGTCTTGTTGATCTTATCCAAGCCCGCTTGCAGATTAACATTCTGAATCTGCAGGACTGCAATGT
>Ga0182013_10000885_pt1 | contig 41574 bp, 34 predicted proteins | sample 612S2MmetaG_FD_120487 | JGI IMG/M metagenome (GOLD analysis project Ga0182013, IMG submission 120487) | Permafrost microbial communities from Stordalen Mire, Sweden - 612S2M metaG | ecosystem: Environmental > Terrestrial > Soil > Wetlands > Permafrost | place: Sweden: Stordalen | collected... | reverse complement strand
TTCCAGCAGGCTTTCATTTCCCACGGCAACTTCATGACCGCCGATTTTGCCCACCACGCCGCGCCCGGTCAGCGAGCGAAACTCCTCCGCCGGCATCAGCGACAATCCATTAGCTTGGGCAGCCTCAATCACCGCCGCCGCCAACGGATGCTCGCTTCCCCGCTCCAAACTTGCCACCAGCCGCACCACGCGCTCCTCGGTTTCGCCGCCGACGGCAACCACCGACATCAGCTCCGGCTTGCCTTGGGTCAGCGTTCCGGTCTTGTCGAGTGCGATGGTGTCGACCTTCTCCAGCGTCTCCAGCGCTTCGGCGTTCTTGATGAGCACACCGGCGCGCGCCCCGCGACCGGTCCCAACCATGATCGCGACCGGCGTTGCCAGTCCCAGCGCACAGGGGCAGGCGATGATCAGCACCGCCACGGCATTGACGATCGCATTCGCCAGTTGCGGCTCCGGCCCCTTGATAAACCAAACCACAAACGTGATCACCGCCGCCGCTAACACGGTGGGAACGAACCACGCGGCGACCTTGTCCGCTAGCCGTTGAATAGGTGCGCGGCTGCGTTGCGCCTGGCTCACCATCTGGACGATCTGCGCCAGCATGGTTTCGCTGCCCACGCGTTCGGCCCGCATCAGCAGCCAGCCGGTCCCGTTCACCGTCGCGCCGATGACCTTGTCGCCGGAACGCTTCTCGATCGGAATCGACTCCCCGGTCACCATCGATTCGTCTACCGAACTGAGACCGTCGAGCACCGTCCCATCCACCGGAATCTTTTCGCCGGGACGCACTCGCAGCTTGTCGCCCACCTTCACCTGATCGAGGGCAACGTCGTACTCGCTGCCATCGTCGCGCATGATGCGCGCCAGCTTGGGCGAGAGATCGAGCAGCGCGCGGATGGCGCTGCTGGTGCGGCTGCGCGCCTTTAGCTCCAAAACCTGGCCCAGCAGGACGAGTACGATGATCGCCGCCGCTGCCTCGAAGTACACGTCCGGCTGTCCGCCCATGGCGCGCATCGACGGCGGAAATATGCCGGGCAGCAGCGTCGCAACCGCGCTGTAGACATAAGCCACGCCCACTCCCATCGCGATCAGGGTGAACATGTTCGGACTGCGAAACTTGATGGACGCCCAGCCGCGCGCGAAGAAGGGCCAGCCGCACCACAGCACCACCGGTGTCGCCAGCGCAAACTCGATCCAGGTTGCCAGTCGCGGCGTGAGCATGTGCATCAGCGGGCCCATGCGCAACATGGCCAGCGCCACCAGCGGAACGCCCAGCAGCACGCTCGTCCAGAAGCGCCGCGTCATCTGGCGCAGCTCAGGATTTTCTTCCTCGGCCGCCGTCGCGGTCATCGGCTCCAGCGCCATGCCGCAGATTGGGCACGCACCCGGACCGTCGCGCACAATCTCGGGATGCATCGGGCAGGTCCACTGCGTCTTGCCCGCCGCGATGGGGACGTCGCGCTCCAGCGCCATACCGCACTTCGGACAGGCTCCCGGATGGTCCTGGCGGATCTCGGGATCCATGGGACAGTCGTAGGAACCGCGCTTTTCGCTTTTCGCTGCGCGCCGTTCGCCGGCGACAAAAGATGGTTCGCCCGGCCTTTCAGCCTTCGGCGCCGGCGATTGGTACTTTTCCGGATCGGCTTTGAACTTCTCGCCACATCCGCGCGAGCAGAAATAATAGCTCTTGTTGCCGTGGGCGACCGCCGCTGCGGCCTTGGCCGGATCAACACTCATGCCGCAAACTGGATCTTTCTCCAGCTTGTGGGCAGATCCGGGCGTCGCAGATGTGCCGCCGATTTGCACCATGCCCGTCATGCCGGCAGGCCGGTGCGCGGGCGAAAGATATTTCTGCGGATCGCGCTGGAACTTCTCCGCGCAGCCGCGCGAGCAGAAGTGATACACCTTGCGCTCGTGTTCGGCTGACGAGACGGCTTGCGCCGGATCGACCCTCATACCGCAGACTGGGTCCTTGTCAAATTTCTTAGGCTCGGCCGCGGCTGGCGTGGGCGCGACCTCACCCTCGGTCGATATCGGCGCATACTTTGCCGGAGAGGCGTTGAATTTCTGCATGCATCCCGGTGAACAGAAGAAGTACGTGTCACCCTGGTATTTCGCCTTGCCGCGCGCCTGCGGCGGATCGACCACCATGCCGCAGACCGGGTCCTTGGCGGAAAAATCCAGCTCCATGTTCTCCACGATTTCTTCGGGCTCGCTCATTGCCTTACTCTCTCGGTTGGCCGTTGCGCGCTGTTCACAAATCCACCCATGCTCTATATTGAATGCGGAACCTTAGGTGTGGAACCGTCGCCGCGTCCCGCCTCAGATTCTAGATGCGGAAGGGTTTGACCAGTTCCGCGTTTCCTATCATTGCACGTTTGCGAAAGGTCAGTTCGATGACCGCTGTGGAAGTCTTATTCCGTTACGGCATGCCACCAGGCGAGACCGAGATGGGCGCGTTGGGACAAATGAGCGACGTCTACGGAATCCGCCGCGTCCGCTTCGATGAGCGTGAACGCACCATCCGCGTGGAATACGACGCCACCCGCCTGAACGAGTCCTCGGTAGAGAAGCTGCTGCGCAGCGCCGGCTTCGATGTGCGCGAGAGATTGGCGCTGGTTTAGTGGGGGTTGACGACGTTGATTTCGTCCCCGTAACGACAGTCAACCCGGGCCCTACTGAGACCCAACGATGCCTTGGAATGTTACGGCGCAGCAACGCTGAAGAGTAGAGAAGGCGAACGCAGACAAAAATATAGCGGAGTGCCCAGTCTTGCCACGCACTCCGCCCTTCGCAATTCACGGCTACCACCGCCTCGGAGAATCGAGAGCGACCGCCGCGAACGGTTAATAAAGTCCCACTAAGCTGCAGAAATAATAAGGGTCACTCGAGGAAGTGAACTCTGGCCGAAATTCACTTCCGAGTGACCCTATGCGCCACTTCGTCTGGTCTCGTACAGTGCACCCTCCGTGCCAATGTGGCACCTAACAAAACAAAGGGACTTTCCGTTCCTTCGCACAAACGCAGCCGGTAGAAGTTTCCAGTAACTTGTAAAGTTTACACCGCATACTAAGGTGCCGGGTTTAGCTATAGACTTGTGTGCTATTGCAGCTCCGAATTCTGGTACCGGCCAGGGTCGACTTTCAGGCCAAGGAGCGAGGGTGCTGGCCACTTGCGCGACCGCGGGCTGAGACCGCCGAGTCGAAATTGTGTTATTGCTGGCCGTGATCTGCGGAGAGGCAACCGGAAAACTTGCAAATAGACACAGTTCATAATGGATGGCTCGGCTCTTGCGATTTCCACGCCGGCCGGGCGCCTGATACACTGGCTGCGCCGTAAACGCTCCCATGAGTACTTCAGGTTCCCCGTCAAGCTCCCCGAAGATCCGCTTGCTGCTGCTTTGGCATATGCATCAACCGTTCTACAAAGACATGGTTACGGGCGAGTATCGTCTGCCATGGGTGCGGCTGCATGCCCTAAAAGACTACTACGGGATGGTTAAGCTGCTAGATGAGTTCCCCGAGGTCCACCAGAACTTCAACCTGGTTCCCTCGCTGGTGGCCCAAATTCAAGATTACGTCTCCGGCCAGGCGCACGACCCGTTTTTCGATCTGGTGGCCAAGCCGGTGGGCGAGCTGACGGCTGCCGATCGGCGGTTCGCGCTGCAGTACTTGTTCCAGGCAAATCCGGTCAACATGATTGGGCGTTATCCGCGGTATCGTGAACTGTGGGAAAGATACCGGACCACAGCGGACCGTCCCGAGGGGGCGGAGTCACATTTCGCCACTCGCGATTACGCCGATCTGCAGGTGCTGTCGCAGCTGGCTTGGTTCGACGAGTTCTTCCTGGCCGAGCCCGACATTGCCGCCCTGGTACAGCAGGGCGAAGACTTCAGTCGCGACGATCAGCAGCTGGTGATCGAAAGGCAGCACACCATCCTGGCGCAGGTTTTGCCGGCTTATGCCGAAGCGGCGCGGCGAGGCTCTATAGAACTTTCCGCCACGCCCTATTACCATCCCATCCTGCCGCTGCTGTGCGACACCAATGCGGGCGCGGAGTCTTCGCCGGGGTTGAGTCTTCCCACACGGCGTTTCCGCCATCCGGATGACGCCACCCTGCAGATCCAGCGTGCGCTCGATTCCCACGAAGCATTGTTTGCCGTTCGACCCAAGGGTCTGTGGCCATCGGAGGGAAGCGTTTCGGAGGAAGCGCTGAAGCTGGCCAGCCGGCAGGGCATCCAGTGGATGGCCACGGACGAGGGCGTGCTGGGGCGCTCGTTGGATTACAACTTTGCGCGCTACCACAGCGATCATCTGCAAGCCGACGGCGCCGAGCGGTTGTACAACATCTATCGTTACGAAAAGGACGACACGCGGATGCACCTGGTCTTCCGCGATCATCGCCTGTCGGACCTGATCGGCTTCGTCTATTCCGGAATGCCCGCGCAGGACGCGGCCAACCATCTAATCAAGAACATCAAAGACTCGGCCCAGCCGGTGATTGATCGCGGCAAGGATGCCGTGGTCTCGATCATTCTCGATGGCGAAAACGCGTGGGAATACTACCCCCAGTCGGGCCGCGAATTTCTGCGCCGCTTCTACGATGCCTTGCAGCGGGACGAACAGATCGAGCCGGTCACCATCAGCCAGGCGATCGAGAGGCATCGTGAGTCAGATTTCGGGCGATTGACCCGGTTGGTTCCAGGTTCGTGGATCGACGCCAACTTCAACGTCTGGATTGGCGCTCCCGAAGATAATCGCGCATGGGACTTGCTGGCGGAAGCGCGCGCCTACTATGACCGCCATTCTAATCGCGTCTCCGAAGCGCAGCGTCAGATCGCATGGGAGGAGCTGCTGATCGCCGAAGGCAGCGACTGGAACTGGTGGTACGGCCCTGAACATCACTCCGCCAACGATCGCGATTTCGACGAACTCTACCGCAAGCACCTGTCGAACGTGTATCACGCGCTCGAGGGCGTCCCGCCCGAGGAGTTGAACACGCCGATCATGAGCGGCGTAGCGCGGCCCAGTTACATTCCGCAGACCGCCTACTTGCGCGCCCGCGTCGACGGCCTGGTGAGCGGATACTTCGAGTGGATGGGCGCGGCCAGCTACACCTCCGACCAACGTACCAGCGCGATGCACGGCAAACAGTTTCTGCTGGACGCGGTTTACGCGGGGGTCGACGCTGACTCGGTTTCGGGTCGCCTGGATTTCCATCACGGCATTCCCGAGGGAGCGTACCGGCTGGTGGTGAACTTGGAAGTTTGGCGCCAGAAAGGCGAGCACAAGGCATCGCCCGATCCTTATCGGCTGACCGTGGATGCGCAAGGGCAGAAGCTGCAGAATTGGGTACTGACCAATGGTGAGGAGCGGCATCGGCTGGCAATGTTCTCCGCCGATGCCGGCAACTCGAATACCAACGGAGTCGAAGTCGCATTGGAACAGATTTTCGAAATGCGTGTGCCTTTCGAATTGATTGCAGCGCAGGAGGGCAGCCGCATCCGGCTGCGCTTCGCCATCTGGCGCGAGCATTTGCCCGTGGACGCGCTGCCGCTGGAAGGCTGGATCGATCTGCACGCGCTGCCGGAAGAGGAACTGGAGACGAACCTGTATAGCTTCTCGCCGCAGGACTAAAGGCAGTTGCTAGAGGCTAGAGGTCAGTTATCAGTTGCCACTGGGCGGTTGCCGGTTGCCCATCTATTGTCAGTCGCCATTGGCAACGGTCCGGTTGCCAGTCAGTTGTAGGTTGGCCGTGGCCCTTGTCAGTTGTCATTGCCAGGTACTTATTATTCGAAGCCTGATGCGGTTCCAAAGCTTTATCGAGTGACGCCCTTCTTGTCACAGAAATCCAGCCGCGCGGCGGCGGCCGCGCAGTTACCTTGGGGCGTAAGCCCCAGGAAAGTCGCAGATTTGACCCGAGCCGCGGAGCCGCGGAGCCGCGACACCGACGCCACCCTCACCATTACAATGCTTTGCATGCGACTGTCCTTCTGTCTCGCAATTCTTCTGTCCTGGGCCGCACCCGTCATTGGCACTGACCAATCCCCCTCTCTGGAGCAGATCCTGAACCAGGTCTCGGCTGCTTACGCCAAGCTCGAGCCCCAGTCGATTCGTCCCGCCGAAGGCTTCATCAAGTACGACTACCTGATTCCCGCTGGTTATTACAAGCAGATGTGGGATTGGGACGGGTTCTTCATCGGCTGCCACTTGGCGCAGCAAAGTCCGGAGCAGGCGAAGTATCTGAAGTGGTGGGTGCTCGACTTCGCGGGCGCCATCGATCAGGACGGCTACGTGGCTGGCTGTATCACCACCCAGGGTCCGCGTCCCTTGATGGGCAAGTTCGCCATGAAGCCTTTCCTGGCGCAGGGCGCGGTGATCGCGTCCGAGCGCGTGGGCGACTACACCTGGGTGAAGCCGGTGTGGGAACGTTTGCGCAAGGTTCTCGCCTATCGCGAGCAGACGCAGTACGACGCGACGTGGGGACTGTTCTTCTGGGAGAATGCAATCTCGTCGGGCGCCGACAACAACGTGGCGCTCACCAACGATCCCAACGAGAAGAGCGCCATCCTGGCCACCGATCTCTGCACTTTCCAGTTGCGCGAGTACAAAGCCATGGCTCAACTGGCCGACAAGCTGGGCCAGCCCGCCGAGGCCGCCGAGTATCGCAACCAGGCCGACAATCTAAAGGCGGCGATGCTGCAGCACATGTGGTTTGCCCAAGAGGCGATGTTCTACAACATCCGCCGCGACACTGGCAAGCCGGTCAAGCGGATCAGCTATTCCAACTTCGTCCCGCTCATCGACGACGTGCTGCCGGAAAAGAGCGCGCAAGAGATGATCCGCCGCTACTTATGGAACAAGCACTACATGCTGGCGCCGTACGGACTGCGCAGCCTCTCCAAGCAGGACCCGGACTACAACAACGTCAGCATGATCGTTCCTTATTCCAACTGGCAGGGGCCCATCTGGATCAACGCGAATTATCTGAACTACATCGCGCTGAAGCGTTACGGTTTCGATAAGGAAGCGGCGCAACTCGCTGGCATCCTCGGCCGCATGGTTGTGGCCGACATTCAGAAGTGGGGATCGATGCACGAGAACTACAACGCAGATACCGGAGAAGGACTGGCGCCCACTCCGGAGCAGTCGTCCAATCATATATTCGCAGGCTTTGTGGGATGGAACCTGCTGGCGCAGGACATGCTCCAATGCGAAGTGAAAGGCCAGTGCGAGTTTCTGCGGATGTATGGCGTCAAGCAGAAAAAGTAAGCGGCCGAACTTTGCCGGGTTCCGAGGTTGATATTGGATGCTGAGTTTTGTGCGAACTGCTGCCGGCATGGGCCATGCAGCTGAATCTCCGCCGCCGCAAATCCATCCAATCGGTGAGCCAGCTAGCATGAAAATCGGAATCACCTGTTATCCCACCTACGGCGGCAGCGGTGTAGTCGCAACCGAGCTGGGCCTGGAACTGGCGCAGCGCGGCCACCAGGTGCACTTCATCTCTTACTCGCAGCCCATCCGGCTGACCGAGCCGCAGCCCAATATTCACTATCACGAGGTGGAAGTCTCGCGCTATCCGCTGTTCGAATATCCCCCGTACGATTTGGCGCTAGCCACGCGCATGGCCGAGGTGGCCGAGATCTATGAGCTTGACCTGCTGCACGTGCACTACGCCATCCCGCACTCGGTGAGCGCGATGCTGGCGCGGCAGATGTTGTGTTACGACCACGCACGTAAGCGGCGACGGTTACCCTATGTCACCACGCTGCACGGCACCGACATTACGCTGGTCGGCGCCGATCCCTCCTACATGCCGATTACCCGCTTCTCCATTGACCAGAGCGACGGCGTTACCTCGATCTCGCATTACTTGAAAAAGCAAACTATCGAGATCTTCGACGTCAAGACACCCATCGAGGTCATTCCCAACTTCGTCAATTGCGACCTTTATCACCGCACGCCGGAGTTGCTGCAGCACCGCTCGGAGTACGCCAGTGCCGACGAGAAAATTCTGGTCCACCTCTCGAACTTTCGTCCCGTAAAACGAATCCCTGACGTGATCGAGATTTTCGATCGGGTGCAGAAGCAGATTCCGTCGCGGCTAGTGATGATCGGCGATGGCCCCGAACGCTCGCGCGCCGAGTGGCTGGCGGTGAACAAGGGCATTCATAACAAGATCGATTTTCTCGGCAAGCAGGACCGCATCCACGAAAAGCTGCCGCTCGCCGACGTTATGCTCCTGCCAAGCCAATTGGAATCGTTCGGACTGGCGGCGCTGGAAGCCATGGCCTGCGAAGTGGTTCCTATCGCGACCAACGTCGGTGGCGTGCCGGAAGTCATTGATCACGGAAAAACTGGCTTCCTGGCCGATGTCGGCGACGTGGACGCGATGGCGAACTATGCGCTGGAAATCCTGTCAGACGATGCCAAGCTCACGCAGATGGGTGAGCAGGCCCGCGCTAGCGCGCAGGCGCGATTTTGTGCCAGCAAGATCATTCCCATGTACGAAAGATATTATCGGGAAGTTCTGGATCGCTCTTCGTAGATCGCTCCCACCACCGAGCCTCCCATTTCCTCGGCTTGCAGCACCGGCAGCACCAGCCGTACCAGCGTGCCGCGATCCGGCTGGCTCTCGAAGGTAATCTCGGCTGCGTCGCCATATACCACTTGCAGGCGCTCAGTAACGTTGAGCATGCCGATGCCAGTGCCTGACGAGGCGCTGGTGCCCTCCAGCGGCATGCCCACACCGTCGTCCTCGACTTCGATGACCAGGCGATGATCGGCATTGCGGCTGCGTAGGTAGATGCTGCCACCCTCAACCTTGGCCGCCAAGCCATGTTTCACCGCATTCTCTACCAGCGGCTGCAGGATCATGCTCGGTACCAGATGTTCGAGCGACGCGGGATCCAGTTCCTTTACTACCTTCAGCTTGTCAGGACCGAAACGTGCCACCTCGATGTCGAGATAGTCGTCGAGAAACTCGAATTCCTCGCGCAGCGGAACGAACGAATCTCCCTTACGGAGCAAGCGCCGCAGAATGTTTCCCAGCTTCACGATCATCTCGCGCGCGGAATCGGGATCGCGCCGCACCAATGACGAAATGGAGTTTAGCGTGTTAAACAGGAAGTGCGGATTAATCTGACTCTGCAGAGCTTCCATGCGTGCCTGCAGCAGCAGACGCTCCTGCTGTTCCAACTTCATCTCGATGCGCACGTTGTTCAGAACCTTCAGCGCGATCGCTACCGCCATCACCGTACCCGCATAAATGGCTAGTTTCACCCACCAGTTTGGCGAATCCAGCGCGAAGATGCGGCGCGGAAACGCGCGGTGGAGTTGGATATGAATAAACTCGAGGACCACAATCAGGAACAAGAACGAGGTCTGCCAGTCGATGAACGACTTGCGAATGCTGCGCCGGATCCAATGATAGATGTTGAGGTCGAACAGCGGCGAGAATGACCACACGGCTTCGCGCTCGGGCGCGATGTGGCGAAGCAGGCCAGCCGAGAAACCCGCCAGGACATACATCGGTAGAGTGAGCCACTCCCCCAGCAGCAACGCGGGCAGCGAAACCAGGATGCCGCCGGCGGTGCCGACAAAGCGGCCGCCGATCACCCCCAGCAAGATCGCACCCTCGAATGCGATATCGGCGGCCTGGAAATTGTGTACCCAGCCGCGCACCAGCACCCCCAGCGCGATGGGCGTGCCGACGATGAAGACGATCTCGATCTTCTCGCCCAGGGTGCGCTCCTCGCGGAACAGCAGCACGCGAAAGCGGCGCGCCCGGACCAGCACACTGCTGATGGCCGCGGCCACGCCCAGGCGGATCAGCAAGGTTACGAGAATGAGCTTCTGGTCCAAAGTCAGTTGCCGGTTGTCAGTTGTTGGTTGAGATTGGAAGGGGCGCAGCTTTAGCTACGCCGTAACGACCCCTTTATTTTTCTCTCCAAGCGGGCTTCAGCCCGCGATGGAGTTGCTTTTCAACAGCGTGAGGCTATCCTATCGCGCTGGCTGCGTTACGCACAGCCCGTTCAGCCCTTTCGCCATCCGGCGCGCCGCCTTGCGCCATATCGCGATTGCCGCCTCCGCGCGTGCCCAGCGTCTGCACCGTCTGCTTCATCAGCGCGCCCATGTCACAAGCCGACCCGGCCGTCTGCGCGAACACCAGCGATGGCTGTCCGCCTCCGCAGGCCAACAGAGCGACCATACCGTCATTCTTCGTGAGCTTTTGTGCCAACATTTTGATGAAGCCCAGATCTCGGTCCGCTAAGTATTGCACTACCAGCTTCCGGGGGCCGCGCTGCTCCGCCGATAGCAACATCCGCTCCGCCTGCAGCTCTGCGACCTCTTCCAATAGCCGATGTTGTGCTTTCTGCGCTGCCTTGATCTCGTTCTGCCATTTGCGAATCTGCTGTGGAACTTCCCAGATGTGCGTCGAAAATAGCGCCGCTGCCTCGGTCAGAGTTTCAAAATCGCGCCGCGCAATGCTTACCGCGCGCAACCCGCAGACAAACTCCACGCGGACTCCCTGCTTCACCTTCTCGGTTTTTCGCAGCAGGATGGCGCCGATCTGTCCGGTGCTACGCACGTGTGTCCCGCCGCAAGCATTCAAATCGAAATCGGCGACGTCGATGAGGCGCAGTTTCTCGCGCTCGGCTGGCGGAATCTTGCGGACGCCCATCGCCCGAGCCTCATCAGGAGTGGCAAAGCGGACCTCGACCGAACGATCCTCGGCGACCGCTTCGTTGGCCAGCTTTTCCGCGACCTGCAATTGGCTTGCGCTAACTGAATCTGCTGCTAAATCGATGGTGCAGCTGTCGTCGCCCATATGAAACGAGACCGTCGCGAAACCGTACAGTTTCTCGAAGGCCGCCGACAGGACGTGCTGTCCCGAGTGCTGCTGCATGTGATTGCGCCGACGCTCAGCGTCGATCACGCCCCGTACCTGCGTGCCCGTCTGGAACACCGCAGTATCGCCGTCGACGATGTGCAGCACCTCGCCAGTCTTCTCGTCTTCGACAACCTCGTTCACGCGCAGGTGCGGTGTACCGCTCGCGGCAGGCATGATCTCTAACCATCCAGTGTCGAAGACCTGGCCGCCGCTGGCGGGATAAAATGCCGAGCGGTCAAGTGTAACCGCAACCCGGCCCGCTTCGCCCGCAACAGCCAGCACGCGCGCTTCAAATTCATGCAGAAACGAGTCGGCGTAATAAAGACGTTCGGTCAATGGATCATAACCTCAGACCAGGGCTGCCTTAGCATACCGCTCCAGACCGGTTACATCAGCGGCTTGTCTAGCGCGTGCGCCGCCTGCGCATAGTGCTCGAGCGTCCGAGTATCGAAGAGCACGAAGCGGACCTCGCGAATGTAGGCCGCCTTCTGCAGCGCGGCGGCCGCGCTACTCACAGCAATCTGTGACGCCTGGTCCACCGGGTAGCGATATGCGCCAGTCGAAATCGCCGGGAAGGCGATCGACGCCAGCTGCAGCTCGTCGGCAATGCGGATGGACTCGCGATGGCAGCTCGCCAAGGCCTCGGCCTCGCCGCGTTTACCACCGCTCCAAAACGGTCCCACGGTATGGACCACATAGCGAGCCGCCAGCCGTCCAGCAGACGTCGCGACTGCCTGCCCGGCCGGAAGCCGTCCGATGCGTTCCACAATCTGCTTGCAAGCTTCGAGGATAGCCGGGCCACCGGCGCGATGAATGGCGCCATCCACTCCGCCTCCGCCCAGCAGCGAAGCGTTCGCGGCGTTCACGATGGCATCGGTCTGCACGCGCGTAATATCGCCAGGGCCGGCGATTACCAAAGATCGGTCACCGAGCGCTATTCGAAGAATCTCCAGGCCGCCGTTCATTTCGTGGGTGCGTTGCAAAGCGCTTGCCCATTCTCCCATGGAACTCGCCGGCAAATGCCGTGCTTCCAAAGCGGGCCGACATAGCTGTCCGCGGCGCTGCTCCCCAAAAGCAATTCAATCATTCTTGTGGGGATGGCGGTCCCTGCTCTCATCCTCCCACTCGAGGAAAGCTCGGAAGGCCGCGCCGCGATGGCTGTAGCCAGCTTTCTCTTCCGCGGTCAATTCCGCGAAGGTCTTGCCAATTTCCGCGAAGTAGAACAGAGGATCGTAACCGAAGCCGTTCGTCCCGCTCGGCGCGCGCAAAATGATGCCTTCAGCATTGCCGTGAAACGTGGCGAGCGTATGGCCGTTGCGGGCGGCAGCAATCACGCATACGAAACGGGCGGTACGGAACTCGTCCGGCACGTCGTGCAACTCGCGCAGCAGTCGCGCGTTGTTGGCTTGGTCAGCGGAATTACCGGAGTCCTCGAGAAGTTTATTTTCGTCGGCAGCGTAACGCGCCGAATGCACACCCGGCGCACCGCCAAGCCCATCCACTTCCAACCCTGAATCATCGGCGATGACCAACTCGCCTTCGGCGTACTTGCTGTAGTGCTCGGCCTTCTTGCGCGCGTTGGCTTCGAACGTGGCCCCGTCCTCAACGACCGACGGTAGCGACGCGAAGCCGGGCAGCGGCTCGATCTGCACTTTGTGAGCGATGGCTGCTCCCACCAGATCACGTATTTTCCCCGGATTCGATGTGGCCACCAGCACCCGCTTCATCGCTTTCTCCTCTGGTATTCAACGTAGCAGAATCCGCAGAGAAAGATGAACGCCACAACGCTGATTCCATCGCCCAGCCAGCGATCAGGCGTCCGTACAAATCGGACCTCCACTTCGCTATGGCCGGCGGGAAGAGCAATCACCATGCGTCCCGTAGGATCATCCGATTGAGGCATGATCTGCCTGCGGTTCACCCTCACCCACCACGCGGGATAATTCATCAACCGCAGCACCAGTTGCACCGGTTGCGGTGACTCGACGGCTAGCTGCTTGCGATAGGTGCTCCATCGCAACAGCGTCCCTTGCGCACCCGACGGAAGCGCACCTCCACCTTCGCCACGCAAGCGGAACACGGGAAAATCCGGCTTGATCTCATAATTGTCGCCGCCGGCGGGGACATATTCATCCGTCCCCATGTAACCGTACCCGGTGTGGTATAGGTTCGCGATCATGAATGGCGTGTCTTCCGGATCGCACCTGGGCTGCAGCGCCAGATTGCAGACGGCGATGAGTCCAGCGAGTAGTACGGCATAGACCCACGATTTCCCACGAAATCCCGGCATGACGGCGACCACGAACACCGCGTAAGCCGCACCTATGACCATCAGCCAACGCCACGGAAACTGCACAAAGCGCAGGTCCGGCATCAGGCGATAAGCCAAGCTGGTAATGGGCAGCATCAGCAGCAGCGACATCACCGCCAGAACCACGAGCGACCACCATAACTTTGCATCACGCTTGCGCCAGGACCGACCGGCGAAGATCGCCAGGGACGTGACAATCAGCTCTCCAGTTGCGAGCCACGACAGCTGGCCGAGGAAGCGATCATGCTCGATTTCACCCGTACGCCGAAACAAAAAGTTCTCACTCGGCCGCACACCCGCCGCCAGCACCTGCCCCAGCGTGATCCAAGTCTTCTCATACAGCACTGGCACAATATAGAAGGATGCAAGCGCCATCCCTAGCAACATCGCACCCGCGCCATAAAGGAAGACGCGCGAATTGCGGCGGAAGATCGTTGTAACCGCCAGCAGCAGTACGACAGTGTAGGACAACATGATTGCCGCTGGAACATTTGTCAACCACGCGGCCGCGATGGTCAGCGCCAGCGGCACGAACATCTCGCGCGCCGGGCGGTCCCGCACGATCCACAGCAAGATCAGCGGCAGAAGCGATGCGGCCAGCATCTCCGCAAAGGCACTGCGAACGTAAACCGTGAGCAGCATGTAAGGATTCACAGCATAGGCGACGGCAATGAGCGTGGCATCGGGCCCTTCGAACCATTCCTTCGCGAACGCATGCATGGCCAGCCCGGAAAGGATCACAGCGCAGAAATCGAAGGCGATGGGAACAAACAGCCAGGGGATGAAGCTACCCAACGCGCCGCCCAGCCAACACGACAGCGGGGGATAGAAAAGGAAACGCGGCTCGCCGCTGCCGTAGTTGGCGTTCGCGGCCCAGCGCGGATAAATCACGCCTTCGCGCCACTGCTGCGCCACTTCCATCCAGCCATTCAGGTGAAAGCTGAGATCGTGGCCGCAAGCGATTCCGCGGACGCTGAACGGCGCCACCACGGCCAAGGCTGCGAGAACGAGTGCCCAGATGGTTGCTGCCTTCACCGAAGAAGCCGGCCCATACATGGTTTCATGTTAACCGTCCCGAGACCTGAGCGTACTGAAGGTTCCAGGCTGACATGGCTTATTCAAATACGGCCCCGCCTGTTCAATTCCACTATCTTTGACGTTTGTTCATTTTCTTTTAACGTTGGATTCAACTACGGTTCACCTGCACCCAGTATGAAGGTAGAGCCTCAGAATCCATGGCTGAGGATTGGAAAGGGTGAGGATAACTATGCGTCAGTTTCTGGCAACTACGTTAATGGCGGCCATTACCTTCGGACCGCTCGTAAACGCGAACGCCGCTCCGGTAGGGCCGCCTGCCAAACCGGTAGCCGGTACACCAGCAACTCCCATTCAACACTTGGTGGTCATCTTCCAGGAGAATATCTCCTTTGATCACTATTTCGGTACCTATCCCAACGCCACCAACCCTCAGGGCGAACCGCCCTTCACTGCATTACCCAATACGCCCTCGGTTAACGGCATTCAGGGCACGCTCAGCATTGCAAACCCGAATCTGAACCCAGGCAATGGAGCGGGTGCGACCAATCCCTTCCGCTTGGACCGCTCGCAGGCGGCCACCGCCGACCAAGACCACGATTACACACCTGAGCAGCTGGCATTCGACAGCGGTCTTATGGACCTGTTCCCCGCCAATACCGGTACTGCTGGACCGCCTCCGAGTGCCCCGCCGCAGCAGGTGCTGACCACCGGTCTGACCATGGGCTACTACGATGGCAATACCGTCACCGCCCTGTGGAACTACGCGCAGTATTTCGCCATGAGCGACAACTCCTACGACACCAACTTCGGCCCTTCGACTGATGGCGCGTTGAACCTGATCTCGGGACAGCTCAACGGCGTCACCCAGAATCAGAATGGGACCGGAGCCATCATCGCCGATGGAAATGGCGGCTACACGCTCATCAGCGATGCTGACCCGATCGGCGACCTCTGCTCGACGTCTTCCGGCGAAGTGTTGCAGATGGGCGGACAGAATATCGGTGATCTGCTTAACACTGCCGGCTTGAGCTGGGGCTTCTTCGAGGGCGGCTTCGATCTCACCATCACCAATCCGAATGGTACGACGGGCTGCAATCGGAGCCACACGTCCACTATCACCGGAACCAATAAGAAGGACTACATCCCGCACCACCAGCCCTTTCAGTACTATGTTGCCACGCAGAACCTTCAGCATACCCGCCCAACGTCCGTCCAGACCATCGGGCAGCAGGGCGATGCCGGCAACCATCAGTATGACTCCCACGACTTCTTCGATGCCGTCACGGCAGGCAACTTTCCCGCCGTCAGCTTCCTGAAGGCGCCGGGCTATCAGGACGAACATGCCGGCTATTCCGATCCCCTCGATGCGCAAACCTGGATCGTGGACACCATCAACTTCCTGAGTCAGACAACCTACTGGGCGAGCACGGCAGTGGTCATCGCCTACGACGATTCGGACGGCTGGTACGATCACCAGCTTGGCCAGATCATTAACACCTCGCAAACCAGCGCGGATGGCCTGACCGGGGCCGGGCTTTGCGGCACGGTAGCGCCGCAACTGGCTGGCATTAGCGCGCCTCATGCCCAGGGACGTTGCGGTTACGGGCCGCGCCTGCCCCTGTTGGTGGTCTCGCCCTATGCCCGGCAGAACTTCGTCGATCACAGCATGACCGATCAGTCTTCCATCATTCGGTTTGTCGAGGATAATTGGCTTGCCGGCCAAAGAATTGGGAATGGATCGTTCGACACCATCGCCAATTCCATTGCCTCCCTGTTTCAGTTTGTCCAGCCAAACACTTGTGCACGATATGTGCTTCTCAACGACAGCACGGGTGAGGTTACGGGAACCGGCTGCGCTTCCCGGTAGTACTTCGGGCCTCCGCAGTTGGTAACAACTACCGCATTACGGCAAGGGATGCAGCCATAGCTTCGTCTGCATCCCTTGCTGTTTTATGCTTTACTGGGTCGAACTCAAAGGTGGACCGTTGACCTCACGCCGAAGTTTCTTGCGGCAATCCTCAATGCTGACTGGTGGCTGGATTATGAGCCGATCAGGTGCGCTCTGCGCGATGACCCACGCTATGGGAGCGCAGGCGAGTACGCTGAACGCCAGCACGCTGCCAACATTCGTCGACCGTCTGCCTCTGCCACCTATCGCCAAGCCAAACGGGATGCGTTCCCTTCCTTCTTCTCCCAAAATCAAGCTGCCTTACTATCGCTTGGCGGCCCAGCCTACCGAGATGAAGATCCATCGCGACCTAAAGCCAACACGTTTCTGGTCGTTTGCTGGGGCTGTACCCGGCCCGACGCTGGAAACTCGCAGCGGAGAAGCTTTTCTGGTCGAGTGGGCAAACCAGTTGCCGCTGCAGCACTTTCTGCCAATTGACCACCGGCTTCATGGAGCGGAATCAGACAAGCCGCAGGTGCGGACCGTGGCCCACTTGCATGGGGCGTTCACCCGTCCGGAAAGCGACGGCTACCCGGAGAACTGGATCGTGCCGGGCAAGTCCGTGCTCTACCATTATCCCAACCAGCAGGAAGCAGCGATGCTCTGGTACCACGACCACGCTATGGGCATCAATCGACTGAACATTTACGCCGGCCTATTTGGCCTGACGTTCGTGCGGGACCGCGTTGAGGATGGACTTAACTTGCCCAGCGGCAAGTATGAAGTCCCACTCGCACTGTTCGACCGCCTGATCACTCCCGATGGCCAGCTGTACTATCCGATTTCGGAAAAGCCCGGAGCGCCTTGGGTTCCGGAAGTTTTCGGCGATGCCATTCTAGTGAATGGGAAGCTTTTCCCCTACCTCGAAGTGGAGCCGCGAAAGTATCGCCTACGCGTGCTCAACGCATCGAATGCCCGCTTCTACCATCTCTCATTGCAAAACGGCTTGGCCTTTCACCAGATCGGAACCGACCAAGGTCTGCTGCCTGCGCCGGTCGCAGTTAAGAGCTTGATGCTCGCTCCCGGCGAGCGAGTCGATGTGGTCGTCGATTTTAGCGGCAGCCACGGTGAGCAGATCGTGCTGCAGAACGACTCTTTCACGGTGATGCAATTCCGGGTTTCGGCAAACCAGGTGAGCGATCCCAGTTCCCTGCCCGCTGCGTTGCGGCCCGTGCCCAAGATTCCCGAATCCGACGCGGTAAAGACCCGCCTGCTCACACTCGACGAATATCAAAACCTGGTCGCCGAGCCGATTCTTATGCTCTTGAACGGGACTTACTGGCACGAGCCTATCACCGAAAAGCCGCTCCTCAACACCACCGAGATCTGGAGTTTCATCAATCCTACCGACGACACCCATCCCATCCATCTTCACGCGGTGCGCTTTCAGGTACTCGACCGCCAACACTACGAACCCTGGACCTACCAGACGAAAAAAGAGTTTCGATTTCTGGGGCCTCGTGTGCCTCCTGAGCCCGGCGAAGCCGGTTGGAAGGACACGGTGCGCGCCGACTCCAAAATGGTGACCCGCATCATTGTCCCCTTCGAGGGATACACCGGACGCTACGTCTGGCATTGCCATCTACTGGAGCACGAAGACAACGAGATGATGCGGCCCTACGAGATCGTCGCCGGAACGTGATCTTCTCTTGCCGCCCCCAGTAGTCCATAAGGTCACCAGTTCCGCACTGAAAGATATGGGCTAGACCGGTTTCAGAGTTGGCCTGGTCCTGCGAGCCCGGGTAGAGCGGCGCTTCAGCGCCGCGTCCACTGCGGAAGAACAAATTGCTTGAGCCATGACGGTCAGTTAAATGACCGTCATGGCTCAAGCTTCGTGGGGTGGCGCAATCCCGGACGCCAGCCTAAGGGCTGGCTCTACCCGGTCTATGCCAACTCTGAACTCGTTCTAACTCGCATAAGGTTATACTGGCGCGCTCACCATTCTCTTCTTCGAGGCGCCATGAAATACCTGTCGCGCATTCTTTTGTTCCTCTTTCTCTACACGATTTTCGCCACGGCACAAGGCATGAAACCGACAAACACTTCCGCAACCCAAGCCAACGCGAAATTCTCCCAAATGACCGACCAGTTCGTGAAGGACTCGCTGGCGCTGTCTCCGGTGAACGCGTCGCAGGCCGGCTATCACCAGCATGTCGATCCCAAGACCGGTAAGACCATCGACCTCGATGCCCAGCTCGATGACGTGGGCCCGCAAGGCATGGCGGCGCAGGACAAGTTCTATCGCCAGTGGCGGCATCTCTTTCAAACGGAAACGCCCATCGCATCGTTGAACGCCCAGGATGCCGCCGACTTCCGCCTCATCGATGACCAGATCGCGCTCAACTTGCTCGAGTTCGAGAAGATCCAGAATTACCAGCACAATCCCACGGTGTACGTGGAGTTGTTGGGCAATGGTCTGTTCCTCCCGCTGACCCAGGAGTATGCCTCGAAGGAAGTGCGCGTCGGTGACGTGATCTCGCGGATCGGTCAAATCCCGCGATTCCTCGATCAGGCCAAGTCCGAGCTGACCGACGCAGATCCCATCTTCATCTCCACCGCGATCGATGAGAACGAGGGCAATCTCAACCTTGTCGACAGTGTGGCCGCCGACATTCCCGCCGGCTCACCGCTGAAAGCGCAGTACGACAATGTGGCGCCTGCAGCCAAGAAGGCGCTCAACGGCTTCAATGCCTGGATGCAGAACGATCTCGCCAAACGTCCGACCAACGGTCGCACCTGGCGGCTGGGCGCGGAGTGGTACGCGCCGAAATTCCGCTACGTGATCGAGACATCCATCCAGCCTGCGCAATTGTTGACCGAAGCCGAAGGCGAGCTGACGAAGACGCGCGCTGAGATGCTGCAACTGGCGCTTCCGCTTTATAAGCAGATGTATCCCGGGCAGGACGATTACAGCAATCTGCCGGCGCTGGAGCGCGAGAACAAGATCATTGCTGCGGTGTTGAACAGGATCAGCGACGAGCATCCGCAGCGCGATCAGTTGATGGAAGTGGTGAAGGCCGATCTCGACGGAATCAAGCAGTTCATCCGCGAGAAGAAGATCGTCACCCTCAGCAGCCGCGACAATCTGAAAGTGATCCCCACGCCGGAATTCGAGCGCGGCATCTACTCGGTCGCAGGATTCCACGGCGCGCCGCCGCTGGAGCCGAATGCCGAGGCGCAGTACTGGGTCACCCCCATCGATCCCAAGATGCCCGAAGCGAAAGTGGAGAGCAAGCTGCGCGAGTACAACAACTACGCGCTGCAGTGGCTCACCATTCATGAGGCGCTGCCCGGCCACTACGTTCAGGCCGAACATGCCGACGACATTCAGCCACCCACGCGGCGCGTGCTGCGCAATTTGTTCGGCAACGGGGCCTATGTCGAAGGCTGGGCCGAGTATGGCGCCGACGTCATGACCCAGGAAGGCTACTTGGATTTCAGTCCGAAGTTCCACATTGTGAGGCTGAAGATCTGGCTACGCGCCGTCGCCAATACGATTCTCGACATTCGCCTGCAGACCATGAACATGACCGATCAAGAAGCGCTCGACCTGATGACGAAAGATTGTTTCCAGACTCAGGCCGAAGCGGAAGGTAAACTGGTGCGCGCCAAGCTCAGCTCGACCCAACTGCCAACCTACTTCGTCGGCACGCGCCAGTGGTGGACGTTGCGCAAGAAGTATCAGGCGGCCAAGGGTAGCAGTTTTACGCTGGAAGAGTTTCACGATCGCGCCCTCGATCAGGGTCCGCTGCCCATCGAGTATCTGGAGAAGATCATTCTGCCGGAAGGGAAGGCGGCAGGGAGCAACTAGCGACTAGCGACTAGCGACTAGCAATTAGCAATTAGCGACTAGAAGCTATCAAGCTGTCGGATAAATCGGTTTTGAAAGGGCACGGCTTCAGCCGTGCCGTACGAGTCGTTTGAATGCCGGGCTTTAGCTCCTGAGTTTGCCCGGAGTGGAAGCCCTTCAGGTCCGCGAACACGCGGCGGGAGGAGATAGGCTTTAGCCTTGGCTACTAGCCAGCAGCACGATCAGGTCATGCGGATTTGTGAAGATTTGTAAAAACCGACCTGATTTCGGCGATGCGATGAACTTTTTCCTCCAGGCAACGTCTATACCAGTAACCCAAATCCAAGGTGGGCGCCGCAACCCCAACAGAAGTAAATAGGCGCCCACCGCCCTTTTTTCAGCACTCAGCACTCAGCATTCAGCACTCAGTCGCTTACAACATGTGCCTTGGCGAATTGGTGTGCTTAGCGGTGCGCTGTTTCACTCACGGCACTTCGCAATCGGGCTGAATGCTAATTGCTGAGTGCTGACGGCTCCTCTTCAGCGTTACAATAGAAATAGGCAGTTACCATGCAGTTAACAGTCTTACAACCTGAGGTCCATGAGGCGCGCTGGTGGGAGACGATGGCCGACGGGCGTCTGCACTGCTACCTGTGCCCACGCCACTGCCACATCGGAGAAGGGCAGCACGGCTTTTGCTTCATCCGCAAGAATGAGGCTGGACGGCTCATCCAGCTAGGCTATGGCCGTCCGGCTGCGATTGCGATGGACCCGGTCGAAAAAAAGCCGCTCAACCATTTCTTCCCGGGAACGAAGATTCTTTCCATGGGAACCGCGGGCTGCAACATGGGGTGCTCGTTCTGCCAGAACTGGGACATCTCCAAGGCGAAATCCGATCAGGTAAATTCTCTGACGCTCAGCCCAGAGAACGTGGTCGAGCTTGCGCTGGAGCATCACGCGCCGCACATTGCCTTCACCTACAACGAGCCCACCATCTGGGGCGAGTATGTCATCGACATCGCGCGTGAGGCACACGACGCGGGCCTGAACACTGTGATGGTCTCGAACGGATACATCACGCGCGAGGCGTTCTTCGACATCTATCGCTACATCGACGCCGCCAACATCGACCTCAAGGCTTTCACCGAGGACTTCTACGGCAAGATCACGATGACTCACTTGCAACCGGTGCTGGATACGCTGAAGTGGCTGCGGCACGAGACCGGTGTCTGGTTTGAGATCACCAACTTGATTATTCCCACGCTGAACGACGGCGACTCGGAGTTCAAAGAGCTTTGCGACTGGGTGCTGGAGAATCTTGGGGACGACGTTCCTTTGCATTTCACCGCGTTCCATCCTGACTTCAAACTGCAGGACAAGCCGCCGACTCCGCCGGAGACGCTGCATCGCGCCCGCAGGCTCGCCCAGCAGATGGGATTGAAGTACGTCTATGAGGGCAACATTCACTCCGACGGCGGAAACACCATTTGTCCCGGCTGCAAGCAGGTAGTGATCACGCGCTCGTGGCATTCGGTAATGTCGAACCAGCTAAAGAATGGCTGCTGCGCGAATTGCGGTACGCGCATCGTTGGGGTGTTCGCAAAAGGCGAGGCGGCGAAGCGGAGAGCGTGGGCGGAAGAAAACCCTAGCCACAGGAGGCACGAAGGAAACCAGGACCCTCGACTGCGCTCGGTATGACAACCCAAGAACTGTCGCCTGTTCGGCAGATTTGAGATTCACGGACCGAACCCACTGGTTCCGCTCTTCCCTTCCAATCCACTTCGCAGCCCTCTCCCGCGGCAGTACCGCCGTCTTCTCCGGCAGCCGCTCGGGATCTTCGTCATCCAGGCGGCACTGGCTCTTACCGCTTCCCCGGCAACGATTTTATTGCCATATCATCCTAAGTTTTCACATCCACCGGACCCAATTTGCACTAGAATCAGCGTCAGGAGTTTGCACTTGCCCAAGTTTGAAGAGTGCCTGGAGCGACTAGAAAAGATCGTGGCGGAGCTGGAAAAGGGTGATGTCTCGCTCGACCACGCGCTCGAGCTCTTTGACGAGGGAATGAAACTTTCCGGTTCCTGCCGGAAGGGACTGGAAGAAGCCGAAGGCAAAGTCGAAATCCTGCTGAAACGCAATGGCAAGCTTCAGCCGGAAGCGTTTGCATCGATAACTCAGCCCGGCGACGCCGCAAAGTAGCGCCGCCCATGCAACATTGCGTTCTGCACCGGTATCGTGCGATCTGGTTAAACTTCAAATTGCTTAACTGATGGCCTTCAGCCCTCCTTCAACCATCTCAAAGAGGTTGCTCGCGCGGCCCATCAAGGTTGTTCTCGCTCACCAGATGCGGTGTTGGCCGAGCGGCTGGCTGCATCTCTCAGTCCACAATTTCGTAATCTCATGCTGGCGAAGTCATGCGGAGAAGTAAAGTCTGCGGTGTGCCGGTTCCGTTCGCCGTTCGCGGTGGTGGACCTGGAACTTGTCAGTCTCGCCGAGCTAAGAGACCTGTGCCGAGGATTTCCCGCAACGGCATTCGTCTGCATTCACCGGCTGGCCGACGACCGGATATGGTCCGACGCTCTGGCGGTGGGCGCGGTCGATTGCTGCTTCTCCGCCGATGTGCACGGTATCCTGCTGGCCTCCGAACGCTACGTGGTGCTGAGCCGAGGACGTTCAGCCGCGGCCTAGCGAGTGTGGTGAGTCACTGATTCACCGCACATTTTGTCATCCCGACCGGAGCGAAGACGGGTCCCCGCCGAGCGCCGTTGTTGCGTTTGGTGGAGTGTTGGAGCGGAGCGGAGGGATCTGCGGCTTCAGCCTTCGCGAAAGGCATTGAGTTGCGCAATGACCTTCTGCCTCACGACGTGACGCACCAGTTCCGGCGCCGTTGTTATACTTCCTTCTTCATGCTCAAAGAAACTCTGCGACAAGCTCGCATCGTCATTGACGAGACATTGGAGCGGCTGCTCCCGCCCGCCACGCAGTATCCGCCCTCCATTCATCAGGCCATGCGGCACAGCGTGTTTGCCGGCGGCAAGCGCCTGCGGCCCATCCTGTGCATGGAGGCCGGGCAAATGGTGGAAGGTTGCATTCCCCCCGGCATCGAGGAACTGGGCGCCGCTCTCGAGATGCTGCACACCTACTCGCTGATTCACGACGACCTGCCCGCGCTGGACAACGACGATCTGCGCCGCGGCTTTCCCACTTGCCACAAAGCCTTCGGCGAAGCCACGGCGATCCTGGCCGGCGATGCGCTGCAGACCTATGCTTACGAGGTGCTGGCGAAGTTGCAGTGCCCGGCCGAGGCGCGCGTGGCCATCATCGGCGAGATCGCGCACGACACCGGAACCATCGACGGCATGATCGGTGGCCAGGTGATGGACCTGGAAGCCGAACACACGCGGCCCGACGCGCAGACGCTGGAGTACATCCATCGCTCCAAGACCGGCGCGCTGCTGACCGCCAGTGTGGTCACCGGAGGCATGTACGCAGGTGCAGATTTGATCCAGATTCAGAGCCTGCGAGACTTTGGCCAAAACATTGGGCTGGCGTTTCAGATCGTCGACGACGTGCTCGACGTAACCCAGACCTCGGAGCAACTGGGCAAAACTGCCGGCAAAGATACCGCGACCGAGAAGGCAACTTATCCCTTGCTGTTTGGGATCGATGCATCGCTGAAGAAAGCGGACGACCTGGTAGCTAAAGCCTCCGCCGCGTTGGATGGTTTTGGCGATAGCGCCGCAACCCTGCGCGAGATCGCGCATTTTATGGTGGAGAGGAAGAAGTAGGGCGACAAGTGCCCTTGTAGCGGGCAAGAATCGTTCATTCCAAAACCACCACATAATCGCGGAACTCGCTTCCAGCTAACGCCTTAATCGCCCGATCCAACGTCGCCAATCGTCCCTTTTTCTTCGCCGACAGTCCTAGTAGGTACGCGTCACTTACCTGCTGATGACCGAAGAGTCTCTCGGCAAACGGCTGGACAGCTTCAAGAAAATCAACGTCCATTGTCCAAAACCGATGGCCGGACAGTTTGGTGACGGTGCTGAGCATCTCCAACGCTTCGCTGATATCGAGCGAGTGCTCAGCGAACTTCGGGTTGGAAACGATTCTGACAAAGCTGGCTTGCGTTAATGCGCAGGTGGCCCAATGCTTGCTGCCCGTATGCTGGAACCAGCGTTTCACCGACTTATGGGCTACGTGATCCTGACGTAGCAACGCGATCAAAACATTAACATCGAGAAGAAAAGCGCTCACTGCTCCTCCGCCTCGAGTGCTTTCACGTGCTGACTAGTGATGGGCTGTTTTGTTTTCGGCAGATCGAAAACCGGCAGGCCATCTACATACTTGATGCGCGCGGATTTTCGCGTGCCACGCACGATCAGTTCAGCAATCGCTTTGCTAAGACTAATGTCTCGGCTTTCGGCATATTGTGCAGCGATGGCAGCTGCGTCATCATCCAGCGTAATTGTAGTTCGCATAACATTATTATGACTTATAAGAGACATTGATGCAATCTGTGGAGTAGTGCATCACATGGCTGTTAGTGATGCATATGATTTCCCGCTTCTATTGCCTTTGTCGTCTCAAATCGACTGCACCGGCACCGCTAGCAGATCCTCGACTAAGCCAACTTCCTTCTGCGCGAAGGGCTCGGCGTACTGCACGCCTGCGAGCAGACCGTAATATCCGGCCATCGCCGCGAGGCGTTCGCGAATTTCCGCCTGCCGCGGGAACAGGCCGCTGCCCGCCGACTGGTCCTGATACTGCGAACGATAGGCCATCAGCGAGGCAAAGCGCATCTCAAACTGCGCCGAGATGTCGACCACGAATGTCGGGCGAACGTCGGCATACAGGCTGGCATAGATGATTTTGAACGGCCGATGCGGCGGCGCGCCCAGGTCGAGCTTGGCCAATCCCGCCAGAAACGTCGCTTCATAGCCCACAACCGACGCAGTGGCGTGATCGGGATGACGCGCCTGCCAGTAAGGCAGGATCAGCACCCGCGGCCGCAATTGGCGGATAACGCGCGCCACTTTCAGCCGGTTTTCGTAGGTGTTCTCGACCCGGCCGTCGGGGATGTCGAGCGCCTGCCGCCAGCCGGCTTTAAGAATGCGCGCCGCCTCGTCTGCCTCGCGCGCGCGGTCTTCGACCGTGCCGCGCGTGCCCATCTCGCCGCGCGTCAGGTCAAGGATCGCGGTGCGATAACCGCGCTCGGCCATCTTCAGCAGCGTGCCGCCGCAGGTCTGTTCGACGTCGTCTCGATGGGCGGCAATCGCCAGAATGTCAGCAAGAGCGATGTCGGACATGAGAGCTACAACCTCATCGCCACCGCGACGCCGTCGCGCAGCGGGATGATCGTGGTGTACCAGTCCGCCGACGAGTAGAGCAAGCGGTTCAACTCCACCACGCCTTCTGTCTCTTTATCACCGGCCCCAGGCTTGGACAGTTGGGGATTGCCAGCCGCGTACGCTACCTTACCACTCCACAACGTATTGTCGGTGAGGAAGAGTCCGCCTTTGCGCACACGTGCTGCGGCCATGTTGAAGACGCGCGGGTAGTCGTGCTTGTCGACATCGCTGAACAGAATGTCGAACTGCTCCTTGCGCTCCGACAGCACCTCCAGCGCATCGCCAACGTGGACTTCGATGCGGTCGGCCACGCCTGCCTGATCGAAGTAGCGGCGAGCTTCGTCGGCATTCTTGCGGCTGCCGTCGGTGTAGTGGACCTTGCCACCTTCGCCCACCGCCTTGGCCCACCAGATGGTCGAATAGCCGATGGCCGAGCCCATCTCGAAGACGGTCTTCGCGTTGATCAGCTTGGCGTACTGATAGAAGAGGCGACCGACCGCGGGGCCGACGATTGGAATGTCGCGCTCCTTGGCTTGGCGCTCGATTTCCTGCAGCACGAGCTCGCGCGGCGGAAGCATGGCATAGAGATAATTCTCAACTTGTTCATCGGTGATGTTGGGCATTAGTAGGTTCTCGGCTCCGGTAAAGCAGATCCCTCGCCGGCTGAAGCCGGCTCGTGATGACAAAAGCACGTCGTGCGGCGCACCTAAAGGTGCGCCCCTTCAACAGACTTTCCAAACCGACTGTTCCCGCAGTCCCACCAACGTCCGCTACTATCCGGGTCGCCGGTAGCGGGCTGCGACAGCCGGGGCCTACTCGATCGTCAGTCCCGGCTTCATCTCCAGTATTTCCGGGCCTCCTGGGCCAAGAAGTTTCTTTAGTTCGCCCGGACGTCCGGTGAGCAACGGAAACGTTCCAAAGTGCATGGGGATGACCGTCTTGGGCTTAAGCAACATGCAAGCGTGGGCGGCTTCGCGCGGCCCCATGGTGAAATGGTCGCCAATGGGTAACATTGCGATCTCCGGCGCGTAAAGCTCATGAATGATCTGCATATCGCCGAAGACAGCGGTATCGCCCGCGTGATAAAGCTTCACTCCGCCGGGCAGTTCCAGCACATAACCGCAAGCCTCGCCGCCATAGACGATGCTGCCATCGTCCTCCTGAATGCCGCATGAGTGTACCGCGTGCGTCATCGTGATCTTGATTCCGGCGACCGTTTGCGTGCCTCCCTTGTTCATGGGCGAGATCTGCCTGGCGCCTTTCTTTTGCAGCCACAGACAGAGTTCGAAGATGCCGACCACCATAGGGTTGTGCTGCTTGGCGATCTTCACCGCATCACCAATATGATCGCCGTGGCCGTGGGTGCAGATCATTACGTCGCACTTCTTCACCTGCTTTTCGTCCTCCGGACAAAGCGGGTTACTCAGCCAAGGATCGATGTAAATAACGGTTCCATCATTGGTTTCAATGCGGAAGGTCGCATGTCCGAGCCACGTCAACCGGTTTCCCTGCAAATTCATTTTTTCCTCATGCGAATCTGGAGTTGGGAACAGCCATTGCATTAGAGTTAAGCGAGGTTCACTGGGTTTCCGACTCGCGCCAGCCGCGACAACCGCCGGACAGCGAGATCACTTTGTTGAAACCCATCTTCTTAAGATTGAGGGCCGCGAGCGCCGAACGGCTGCCTCCGCCGCAATATAAAACCAGCTTGCGGTCTTTACCGGTGGTGATCTGATCAATGTTCACTTCCAGAATGCCGCGCGGCATGGCAACTGCGCCGGGAATAGTTCCCTTCTCCTGCTCGTCGCGTTCGCGCACGTCAATCAGGGTGAAGTCTTCCCCTGATTGCTGCATGTGTTTGAGCTCATCCGGACCAATCTCGGTGATCTGCGATTTCGCTTCGTTCACCAGTTGCTTGAACTCAGGCAACGGCATGACTCTCTCTCCTTGGCAGAGAAGAATTCTAGTGGGTGCGCACCCGCGCCGCAACTTGCGGATCTTACCAACGAAGAAGCGCGCCGCCGGTGATACCATGCTGCATTGTTCCCTGGCGCGGCGGCGCAAGCGCTGCCGAATTCTACACTCGCGCAAGAGCCGCGTCCCGCGCCTGGCTCACACGAAAACGGCTGCTATGATGAAAGACAAGAATTCCGTTTCGATGTCACCTTCCATCACACAGCCTGCGGTTCATTCGCCGCTCGATTCTTACCTGCTTGAGGTCGCCGACGCGGTCAACACCACGCTCGACCTGAACACTCTGCTGCAGCGCGTGGCCGAGATGCTGAAGCAAGTTATCGACTATGAAATCTTTGCCATCCTGCTGCTGAACGAGAAAACCCAGGAGCTGCGCGTACGATTTCAGGTCGGCCATCCGCCCGAGGTTGCCGAGCGCATCCGCATCAAGGTGGGCCAGGGGGTCACCGGGCAGGCAGTGCTGCGGCGCGAGGCCGTGCTGGTCAACGATGTTGCGGCGGAGGAGAACTTCATCAACTCCGCGCCGGGCGCGCGTTCTGAGCTGGCAGCGCCGCTGATCGCCAAGAACAAAGTTATCGGCGTCATCGATGTGGAAGCCGGTCAGCCTGGGGCGTTTAGCGAAGAACATAAGCGCCTGCTCACATTGTTCGCATCCCGCATCGCAATCGGTATCGAAAACGCACGCTTGTACACGCGCGTCGCGCGTCAGGCGCGGCAGCTGACGCTGCTGACCGAGATCAGCCGCGAGCTGACCTCGATTCTGAATGTCGATCAACTGCTGAAGCGGATTGCCGACCTGCTGACCCGCATCATCGACTACCAGATGTTCTCCATCCTGCTGCTCGATCCCACCGGCACCGTGTTGCAGCATCGTTTCTCGCTGCGCTTCAAGGAAAACGTGCAGCTCAAGCACGAAATTCCGCTGGGCGTTGGCCTGGTCGGCTACGCCGCGGAACATGGGCGGGCCGTGCTGGTTCCGGACGTGAGCAAGGACCCGCGCTATATCAAGGCGAATCCCGAGACCCGCTCCGAGCTATGCATTCCGCTGATCTACAAAGACAAGGTGATCGGCGTCCTCGACATCGAGCACACGCGGCGCAACTACTTCAATGAAGACCACGTCCGTATCATGACCACCATGGCGGCCCAGGTGGCCATCGCGATCGAGAATGCGACGCTGTACGAACGCATCGCGCGCCAGGAGAAGCGCCTGGAGCAAGACCTGGCGCTGGCCCGCGAGTTGCAGTTCCGCTTGCTGCCACAGAAGCTGCCGCTGTTCAAGAATGCCGAAGTCGCGTCGCGGTTTGCGCCGGCGCGTCAGATCGGCGGCGACCTCTACGACTTCTTGAAGTACAGTGGGCAGGGCGTTACCGGAATCGTCGTGGGCGATGTGAGCGGCAAGGGAGCGCCGGCGGCAATTTACGCGGCGCTGGTCAGCGGCATAGCGCGCTCGCACGCCAACGAAGAGCCCAGTGCGGCGGGCATGTTGGAGGCTATCAATCTTTCGCTCTCGGAACGGCCAATCGAGGGCCAATACGTTTCGATGATCTATGCCATCTGGGACGACAACCAGCAACTACTGCAACTGGCGAACTCGGGATTGCCGCGGCCGCTATATCTTCACGATGGCAAGCTGGAAGAAATCCAGGCGACCGGCCTTCCCATCGGACTGTTCAACAATGCGACCTACGACGAGGTGAGCCTGCGCGCGCATCGCGGTGACGTCTTCCTGTTCCTCAGCGACGGTATTCTTGACGCCACCAGTTCCAAGGGCGAGATGTTCGGACGTTATCGTCTGGAAAAGGTCGCCCGCGAAAACGCGCATCGCAGCGCGGAAGAGTTAGTCGACGCGATCTTCACCGCGGTGTCGGGCCACGCCGAAGGCATGGAAGCCTTTGACGATCAAACGATTGTTGCCCTCAAGGTGAAAGGGCCGTCGCCGCACGAAGTGAAAGCGAAAAAGTGAAAGCCAATCGTCCGCCAGAACGCCCGCCGGGGTTCATCTACCGCCGAGAAACGCGACTCGTTGGCAAGCCCGACCTCGAGTTACAGGCCGACCAGATTCCGCTGCCTCGTTTAGCGAAGCGATACGGGACTCCCCTATACGTTTATTCGGCTTCGACCATCCGCGAGCGGTACCGGCAATTCGATCAGGCGTTCCGTGGGTGCGAGCACACGATTTGTTATTCGATCAAGGCAAATTCGAATTTGTCGATCCTGAAGATGCTGGCCCGGCTGGGAGCGGGATTCGACATTGTCTCCGGTGGAGAACTGCAGCGGGTGATGGCTGCGGCGCCAAGAACCGCGGCCAAGGTCGTTTTTTCAGGTGTCGGCAAGCTGGCTGACGAAATCGATCAGGCGCTGCGGGCCGGCATCCTACTGTTCAACGTGGAGAGCAGCAGCGAACTTGGACTGCTGGCGGCGCGGGCCGCACATCATCACAAGACGGCACAGTTCGCGATACGGGTGAACCCCCAGGTCGCGGCAAAAACTCATCCTTACATCTCGACCGGCCTCCATGAACACAAATTCGGAGTTCCCTGGCGTGATGCGTCCGAGCTTTACCTTCGCGGCGCAACCGAACGTTATCTGAAGCCAGCCGGGATCAGCGTACACATTGGCTCCCAGATCACGGAGCTGGACCCGTTTCGCGAAACCATGCAGCGTGCCGCCTCGCTGGTGCGTTCTTTGCGCGCGGACGGCCTGGATATTCGCTACGTCGATGCCGGTGGAGGATTGGGGATCTCTTACAAGAACACGTCGGACCCGAGCTTTTCCAGCCGAACCAAACAATATGCTAGAGCGTTACGCGAACCGCTCGACGGCCTGGGCGTTCATCTTCTGTTGGAGCCCGGACGAGCCATCATTGGGCCGGCAGGCGTATTGCTAACCCGAGTTCTCTACCGCAAACAGAATAACGGCAAGCAGTTTGTCGTGGTAGACGCGGCCATGAACGACCTGCTGCGGCCGTCGCTTTACCATGCGTATCACGAGATTGTGCCCGTGCTTCTGCGCAAAGGGGCGGTTACAACGGAGAAAGTCGATGTGGTCGGGCCGGTATGCGAGACCGGCGATTTCTTTGCCCGCGACCGTGTGATTCGCAGTCCGCAAGCAGGAGACTTACTCGCCATTCTGGATACCGGAGCGTACGGCATGTCGTTGGCCTCGAATTACAATACGCGGCCGCGCCCGGCGGAGGTACTGGTCGACGGGGCGCGCTCCCGGCTGGTACGTAAGCGGGAGTCGATTGCCGGACTGTTGGCACCGGAGCGGCTGTAGCTTCCCCACTTCCGTCTCGCCGGACGTGACTCTCTAGATACCGCGATTTTGCCGATTGCGTTTGCCCGCAAGTTGTCTTATGCTCGCTCTCCACTGGAGAGCCCATGCACCCAAATCGATCTGACGCCGCCACTTCGGCTGCGGTCTGCCTCTGGTGTTATTCCCAGTACCTCAAAAGCACAAGCCGGGCGCGTGACGGCCATACGTTCTGCTCCAAGAAGTGCGAGCTGGAAGCGCGCGACTGGCTGCAGGAAAGCGTGAAGTCGCCTAGCGAATAACCAAAGGCGCGGTCTCAGGGCCGCGCCTTTTACTTGCTGAATTAAACTTTGCACACCTGAGTCGCCGAGCGTGGCGCGTCAGGGTTATCGTTGCCCCCACTTCAGCTTGTTGCGCAGCACGTCGAAGAAGGTTCGCCGGACTCGCATCAATTGCACCGTGTGCTCGGCCCGACGGCAAACGACGCGATCGCCTTCCTTGACCGGCATACCGATTTGTCCGTCGATGCTGAGAAAGGCTTCTTCGGCGCTGGTTTCGACGCGCAACTCAATCTGAGCTTTGTCGGTGACTACCAGCGGGCGATGGGTGAGCGAGTGCGGGCAAACCGGAGTCACCACGAAGGACTCGACGGACGGCATGAGCACCGGACCTCCCGCCGCCAGCGAATAGGCAGTGGAACCGGTCGGCGTGGCGATGATGACCCCATCAGCCTTGTAGCTGAAGACGAAATTGCCGTCGATGAGAAGATCGAAATCCATAAGCCGGGATATGGCGCTTTTGTTGACTACTACGTCATTGAGGGCAAAATGATGGGCCAGTTCCTGGCTGCCGCGCAGCAGGGTGCAGTCAAGGACCGCGCGATTCTCGACCGGACAGTGGCCGGCAACGACCGCCTCAAGCGTGGTGTACATCTCGCTGAGCGGCACTTCGGTGAGGAATCCCAGCGAGCCGAGATTGACCCCAAGGATTGGGACATCTTCGTGGGCCAGGGCGCGCGCCGCCGAAAGCAGCGTTCCGTCGCCTCCTAGCACCAGCGCAAAATCCGGATGCTTGGCGCCCATCGCCTTGCGCGGGACAACTTCCTCACCGTTGGCGTATTGGGCAGTTTCCTGGTCGAGATAGAGCGTGTACCCGCGCTTGCGAAACCACGCCAACAGCTCGGGCAGAATGCCGGCTAGTTCCGGCTTCAAGGGCTTGGAGATGATCGCGGCAGACTTCATGTCATTCGATGGAGAAGTGTCTAGTGTAACGCGAACGGGTGTCGGCTCGCCGCCGGCTAGGCGAAGCGGGCATGGAGCAGGAACTCGCGGTTACCTTCCGCGCCGAGAATGGGGGACTCGATGAAGTCAACCTGGGTACCTCCCAACTCGACAACCAAACCGGCGATCCTGTCCACCGCTGATTGCTGAACCTGCGGGTCGCGAACGATTCCGCCCTTGCCAACCTGCCGCCGGCCAACTTCAAACTGCGGCTTGACCAGAACCACCGCTTCGAGGTTCGCGGACGACGAGCGCACAGAGCGCAGAACCGCTGGGAGAACGAGTGTAGCAGAGATGAACGAGACGTCCATGGCCAGAAGAGTAATTGCTTCGCGCCGACCGTCTGGCCAGATTTGTTCAGTAGTAAGATAGCGCGCGTTGGTCTTCTCCAGCAGATGCACGCGAGGATCGTCCCGCAGCCTCATGTCCATCTGTCCGTACCCGGTATCGACGGCAATCACCCGAGCAGCGCCGTGCTGCAAAAGGCAGTCGGTGAATCCGCCGGTTGACGCGCCGATGTCAAGGCAGGTCTTGGCAGCAACGTCGATGCGCCAGTGCTGCAGCGCGCGTGCCAGCTTCAATCCTCCACGACCGACGTAGGGCAGATCGTCGCCGAGAATACGAATCGATACGTCGTCCGCAACCGCAGCGCCGGCTTTTTCCAGCTTTTGCTCGTTTACCAGTACTCGTCCGGCAAGAATCAGCGCTTGGGCGCGCTCGCGGGAGGGTGCCAGACCGCGCTGCAAGATCAGTTTGTCGAGTCGCGATTTCACCGCGTCAGACTAGCATGCGCCCTGCACGCACTTGCAACCACCACGCCGTGCAACTTGGAAAGACAAGATTTTCCATATGCATTCCGCACTTGGTTCGGTGCACTGTGCTGGAAATTTTGAATTCGTGCAACTTAGGGGGTAGGTAGCTGCCGTTTTCCACAGCGTTATGCACAATTGTGTTGAAAACTGTCACACCCTATTGATCAAGGATGCAAAGTCTTGCGACTTTGGTTGTGTTTCGGCTCTCCTGTTTGCCATCTGGCGCCACCCAGTCCCGCGCGACCTTTTCCAGTTGGCGATTCCAGCTGCGATACAATTACGGATTCTCCGGGGACGAGGTGAATGGCAACAACCAGCAGGAACCGCTCGGCTACATCGTCGCGCAAGAAAAGTCTCAGCAAGCAACCAGTAACTGTCGCTGCGCTCCAAACGGCGAACGGCAATAGCGCTTCTCCTGCTCCTTCCAACAGAGAGGTCCTGCGCCAGCTGTATCTTGCCCTGCTGAGGTGCAGGCTGGTAGAGGAGTATGCCCAGCGTCGATTCTCTGCCCAAGAATACGATCTCGCGATCGGACACGAAGCGGTTGTAGCGGGCACGATCTTCGGCCTCCGGATGGAGGATACGATCACCGCATCGGGCCGGAATTTTGCGGCGCTTGTTTCCCGAGGACTACCGTTGAAGTTCCTTCTGGAACAAAAGGATAAAGCCAGCTCTTGCAGCTATGGATTCGATGGCGTGGTTGCTCCCGCATCCCTTCCGGCTGATCCCTTCAACATGGGAACGGGGATAGCTCTGGCTCACAAGTTCGAGAAGAAGCAAAACGTGGTGATTGCGATCTGTGCGGAAGAATCGCCTTCCCTCGATCGTTGGCGCGATGCATTGAACTTTGCGGGTGCTCATAAGTTGCCAATCCTTTACGTGGTCAAGGGCGGAGCGGCAAACCCGCCGTCTAGCGACCCCCAGAATACTCATCTGGAAGACTTCAGCTTCACGGCGCGCGACTACGGCTTTCCCGGCATCATCGTAGACGGCGGCGACGTGGTCGCCGTCTGGCGCGTGGCGCAGGAATCCCTTCACCGGGCGCGAAATGGAGCGGGGCCAACCGTAATCGATTGCAGAATGGAATCGTCGCATGATCCGCTGGCCCACATGGAGCATTACATGAGAAAGCGGGGCGTGTGGGACGACGCGTGGAAAAAACAGATCACCAAACAGTTCAAAGCGGAGATCGAGGCAGCGGCGAAATCTCCGGCCAATTGATCCCAAGAACAGCAAGAGCGCGGAATGAACCGCGCTGTGCAGAGCCAGGTTATATTCTTAACGATTTACGCCGGTGCGCTCCGAACCTACAGCTTCTCGTAAAACTCGCACGCCGAGCAGGAAATGTACATGCCGCCCGGGATGTCACGCTCGCGATCTTTTAGGCGCTTGACCACGCGGGTGGGCTTGCCACACTTGGGGCAATCCGTGCTCTTGGTGGTGTCCATTACCTTCTTGCGGTCTGCGGTCTTTGCGATCTTGGCCATTCTTCTCTCCTGAAACGTTACCAATTCTTTCCGCAGGCTGCTGCGGTACCAAAGTCTACATGGCTGGGAGTAAAACGTAAGGCCGAAGCGGATGGGCGCGGCAGCGCGAGATGCACATGTCTCCAGCCCACGCTCTTGAAGAGCGGCTTCGACTGCAGTTGGGGCGCGTTTGGCGCCACTCTCTACTCGCCGGGTAGCAAAACTATTTTACATGAGCCGAAGAACTGGCGTCGCTCTCGGCTATTTGCACCTCGGCGGCGTCAGTCGACCCGCTTGATCGGCAAGTCTTTGCCGTCGGTGTGCAGCACCATCCTGGTTACGTTGCCTGGGCTGTCGAACTCGAAGCTGTACTCGTCGTCGGCTACCTTGGAGAAAAACTGTCGCTCGCTTTCGGCGCCCAATTCCTGCTGCGGTTCATCGTTCTGCTGGACGAAGAGCCGATTCCCATCGCGCGTAATAGTGAGAATGATTTCGGGCGTGAATTGGTAGCGGCCCACGAACTGATCCAGAAGCTTGGGATCGACCGCGACTTCCTTGTGCTGCTTCAACGGAGGATGAGGAGGTAGTTGGTTGTAAGGTGTAAACTGCTCCCATTCGATGGGCGTAAGAGTGTTCTTGAGCAAGGTCTTGAGTAGTTCGTTGTAGATTCCTTCGCCATTAGAGCTATTGGTCATGATCAGGATTCCGGTGCCCGGCTTGTCGAAGCACACCGCGTAGTGCCGCCAGCCTTCGTCATGTCCCTCCTTGAAGAACGCCCTGCCATAAGGAGTCCAGTAGAGGCCCCATCCTAGGCCATAGCTGAGGCGGATCGCTTTGTTCTCCGTGGTTGTCTCGGTGGCAAGCGAAGGAAATTGGTGCTTGGAGAAAATCTGGACTTGCGGGCTCAACATCTGCTCGCGAGTGGCCTTGTTTAAGTCGCGACCCTGCAGCAGCGCCTGCAGGAAGTTTGCATAGTCTCGTAGCGTAGTCTGCATGGAGCCGGCAGCATCCGCGGCCTCGCGTCGCTCGGGACCAAGCGAGCGCCCGTATGCATCGTAGCCATTGGCATAGTCGTTCTCGAACCGATTTTCCCAAACCATGCTGGTGCGCGTCATATTGTCAGGTCCGAAAAGACGCTCACGCATCACCCCGTTGATGGGCTTCTCGGTGACAGTCTCCACCCACCAACTGCGCCAACAGGATGCCTTCGCCGGAATAGGCGAACTTCGAACCCGGCGTGAAGTTGATGTTGAGTTTGTGGTCGTCATTAAACGACCGCCAATTGGGGAATCCGCTGGTGTGGTCCAGCAGCATGCGCAAGGGTGCTCTGCTTATAGCGTGGATCGCCGGCGAGATCACGGTAGAAGGGATATTCCGGCAGCGGCTTAGGCAGGTACTGATAGACCGGCTTGTCCAGGTTGAGAACGCCGTCCTCAACCAATTGCATCACCACGGTGGCAAAAGCCGACTTGCTCAGCGAGGCTGCCGTCATTACGGAGTCAGGAGTGAGCGGCAAGTTCTTTTCCTTGTCCCGAACGCCGTAAGCCTGGAGATAGACGATCTGGTTGTTATTGAAGATGGCAATGCCAACGCCTGTGACTTCGGCGGCACGCATTACCCGGGTAACCGTAGCATCGATTTCGGCCGAGGTTAGGGTGCTACCGTCCAGGCGTTTGATGGATGGCTGTTGGCCCGCAATAGGCAACGCATGAATCGAAAACACCGCTGCCAAAAGAAGTAGCGCTCGTCTCATAGCCTCTCCTCAGCATCCGAGTGATACGCGTGCCAGCAGCGAGAAGTTCACTCCCAAAGCTTGGCGTTAACCAGGTTCTGCGATCAGCCAATTTTTTCGGACCGCGCCAACGTGCGGCAGTGTATGCCTTCTCAGATGGTGTATCTTGCCAGTCTAGAGCGCCTCGGGCGCCAGACTTGGCGAAGGCCCGCCGCAGGAGCCCACATGTCGAAATCGCGCAGACAATTCTTGACCCACGCGCCTCTTGCTTTACTAGGGGCGGCCGTTGCGTCGTACGGTCAAACTCAGAATTCCTCGGAACTGCCGCCGGGCGCTCCTCCCGCGTTTGGGACCGCGCCTCCGGTTGGACCTGAGGTGTCGCCCGCAACTTTTGGCCAGGCAGAAAAGCTGGTGGAGGTTGAGTTGACCTCCGACGAACTCGCGCAAGCCGCCGGCAACTGGCGCAGCGCCATGGCTCCGCTGTATGAGCTAAGAGTGGGACCGCACAAAGTGGCGTTGGAGCCGACACTGGCGCCCGCTGCGGTTTGGGACCCGGTCTTGCCCGGCGAAAAGGATGGTCCGTCGAGCAACGAATTCATCAGGAGCAAGTTCGATCCCAGGCCGTTACCCGCCAACGACGAAGACATCGCTTTCGCGACCGTCTCGCAGCTCTCGCTTTGGATCCAGCTGCGCCAGCTCACTTCCGAGCGCCTGACTCAGATCTACTTGGCGCGGCTGGAGAAGTTCAATCCCACGCTGCGCTGCGTCATCACACTGACCCGCGATCTCGCGCTCCAGCAAGCCACGCAGGCCGATCAAGAAATCGCCGCCGGAAAATATCGTGGGCCGCTGCACGGCATTCCGTGGGGCGCCAAAGACCTTCTCGACACGGCGGCCATTCCCACGACCTATGGCGCCGAGCCTTTTCGCAATCGCATCCCCGACAAGAACGCGGTCGTCGTGCAGCGACTGAACGATGCAGGCGCGGTGCTGGTTGCCAAGTTGAGTCTGGGCGCGCTGGCGCTCAACGACATCTGGTTTGGCGGCCAGACCATGAACCCGTGGCTGCTGGAGGAAGGATCGTCGGGCTCGAGCGCGGGTCCGGGCGCGGCCACGGCGGCAGGCCTGGTAGGCTTTGCCATCGGCAGCGAAACCGGCGGCAGCATCGTCAGTCCTTCCATGCGCTGCGGCGTCACCGGCCTGCGGCCCACCTTCGGTCGCGTGGCGCGTACCGGCGCCATGACGCTGTGCTGGTCGCTCGACAAACTTGGTCCCATGGCTCGTTGTGTCGAAGACACCGTGTTGGTGCTGAATACCATCTCCGGCCCCGACCCGGGCGACGTCTCCAGTGTGCCCAGCAAGCTTGACTTCAACGCCAATGCCAGCGTGCAGGGACTGCGCGTCGGCTACTTCCCTGCCTGGATGAAGCAGGCTCCCGCCACCGACGTGGATCGCGCCGCGCTGGAGGCGGTGAAGCAAGTCGGTATGGTTCCGGTTGAGGTTTCCATTCCCGACTGGCCTTACGATTCGCTCGACCTGATCCTGTTCGCCGAAGGCTCGGCGGCATTCGAGGAGTTGACGCTGAGCGGCAAGCTGAACCAGCTCAAGATGCAGGTGCCCGACGCCTGGCCCAATACTTTCCGCCAATCAAGATTTCTTTCCGCGGTCGACTTCGTCCAGACCGGCCGCTTCCGCCGCAAAGTTGCCTTGGAGATGGAGCGCGTTTTCTCGCAGGTAGATCTACTACTGGTGCCCTCGTTGCGCGACGAAATGCTGACTATCACCAACTTCACCGGCCAGCCTTCGCTTACTTTGCGCGCGGGCTTCGTCGAGGTGTCCGAGGCGCGTAGTGATTGGGCGCCCGATCCGGCTCACCCGCTGCCAAAGTTTTCGCCGCCGCGCCGCGTCCCGCATGGCGTGACGTTGATCGGCCGGCTGTTTGAGGAAGGAACGCTGTGCGAAGCTGGACTGGCACTGGAGCGCACGTTCAACGTCGCGAGCCAGCGGCCACCGGGGTTTTGAGACTGCGCGAGTGGCTTCCTGGCATGGGCTAAGAAGCTCTTGGGAGCGCTTTGTTCGGGTAGAGCAACGCTTTAGCGTCGCGTCTAGGTCTCCATACTCTAGATATCGGGAGCCGGCTTTCAGCCGGCGGCACGCCAGCAATTTTCGAGTATTTCAGCATCCTACTGGCCCCCCCCGCAAATTTGTCCTGTTTATTTTCAATACTTTGCCCCTAAAGTATTGAATCAATTGGAATTATTCCGTAGTATAACTCCTTACAAATCAATACTTTGCCATATTCTACGCAAAGTATTCATAAGAAATGACCTGTATCCAAAGTATTCCAGAATAAGAGGTTAGCTAGCGCTGCAGAGCTTCACTGACGCATTTTCCAATATTTAAAAGATCGGGCCCCCGTCAGCATTTCGATGACAGGCGGCGCCAGAGACTAGCCCCGGCGTTCCTAGTTTATTTTGCAGTCCAGAGCGCGCCGAGAAGAAAGCGCACCTTCAAGAACGAAGGTAACCACCGTTCCCAAAATAGAAATCATCACCACGCGCTTAACTCAGCGTCGTAAGCGGGAGGCAAAAGGCACATCTCCGTCGCCGCCCTCCGGACGAGCACCACGACTGCGGAGCGTTTGTCATAGTTGCGGCAAAGACATCAAGTATGGGCGCGCTCATTCTGTGCAGTGTGCCGCACCGCTTCAAACTGAACGAATAATGAAAGCTGCCCAGGTCGCCCGAGTTGCCGCGCACTCTCTCCAAGCACGCGCCAAGCAATCCGACAGGGTACGGAAGCACCGGAAGGAGCAGGCTGTCTGGTCGCCCTTGGGCCAGCCGGAGTGACTCACAGAAGACTTCTATATAGACAAAATCCGACCCGCTCTGGCCTCTGTCTCGAATTCCTCCATTGCATCTCGCATTGGCGTATCTCGTTGTCACGCTAGTCAAATTCGTTTAGGTAAACGCCGCCTGCATCCCCGGCACTGGCAGGCACTGGCACAGCTCGTGGCCCTTCATGGCAGCGGAAAGTTCGGACTCGGCAGTGGCAATGTCAGTCTCGCCTTGCTCCCGTGCCGGGTTCTGCCCGTCCCACTCCATAGCCGGAGACAGCGACGAGTCATACTTGTAGGTCTTCGGCAGTAGCTTCTTCTTGAACTGCGCCTGCGTCCCCACCTCGGGACGCATTGGGCTATTGGCTTCTGGATGTTTGTAAGGCTTGGCGGGCTTGGCTTTCGACTTTACTGCTTTAGTGCCTGTGGCGCGTGGCATCCTAGGTGGTCCCTCACAACTCAGGAGTGGCCTTTCTTGGCTAGAGAAGCCGATTGTAGCAGCGCGAGTTACGGGCAAGAGCGCTTAATTTGGGCGACGCCGGGTTGCCCCACTCATTCGCGGTTTTCGACTGAGCGGGTTCGCGAGCGGAAATTGGTGTCGCGCTTCCAAGCTCTGGCCGAAGCTTTGTGCGGGGGATGGACCCGAGACTCACTCACAATTGCGCTTTTCAGGACAAAACAATTACTTTTGCATCGGTGTTCCATAGTTCCGAATCTTTGCCTGCATTTCAGGGCTCAATGGTTGGATGAGTTCTGCATTGTAAGTACCGGCAGGGTTATAAAGTGCTGTAGGGGAGTTGTATAGCTGGCTTGCCGCCACAGCATAAAAACGGGACATTGCAGCCGGAGAGCCGTCCCTGACTGCCGGATCAATGTCGGTGATAATGATGGAAATAGTATTGTCCGTGTTGCGGACAATCTCGAAAGTGCGGAAATGCTGGGGGAAATCCCTTAACGACGCCGTCTGAACCTCCCAGAAACCCAGTTCAGGGTGAGTGGGATCACGTGATGGCCATGGGGTAACCTGATTATTATGCTGATGTCCTGCAAGCCAGAGGATTAAATTCGGATATTTCTGAAGCGTAGGAATCAGCGTCCAATCGTCTACGTCGGAGTACGGTCCCCAGCTTCCGGTTTTACCGTCACCAAAAGGTAAGACGCCTATCGGCACATGTGCTGCGATGATCATAAGCTGACCTGCAGACTGGCCCTTATCCAGTTCACTGATCAGCCAGTCATAACGGGCCTTATTCAGAGCGCCATTTCCATAGTTGGGCAGGTCGGTATCTTCTTCACTTTGTGTATCGTCGAGCATGATAACTTTGATCGGTACATTCGCTTTCGGCTCGAAGCTATATGAGGCGAAGTTATTGTCGATATTGCTCTGGGTAAAACCGTGACCCACCGGATTTGAAGACGTATTAAAGAATTCGCTCATCCACTCTTTCATGTTCAGTGAACGACGGTTCGCATCGGCGGCAACCGCAATCGCTCTTGTGGTACTCACCGGTCCTGCACCGATAATATTGCCGTAAGGTGTGCTGCCGTCGATTGTGCCCATATAGTAAGCACGTTCATTAAGAAGATTGGGATCGGTAAAGTCATCTCCCAGTCTGAGGATGTGTTCACCGATATAGCTCTGCCGGAGGTAATCATTCACAAGATTTGAACCAAACCAAAAATTATCGTGGCTGCCTTTGGTCTGATACCAAGGTATTGTCTTATCAAGCCCTGCAGCCTGATAAGGTTTCTGATAATCGATGGCGTCCGCTCCGGCATGAGCACCGGAACTTGGTGTAATGAACTTACCGTCAATCACATCAAGATACCATCTCAGCTCGTTATATTGAGAGTTGTTCGATGCATCGCCAAGAAAGAGACCACAATCAAAGGGCTTTTGTTGGTGAAGGGCATTGACCGTCTGGATGGCTGCATCGAGAATATGAGTTGTATACAGCATGGTATACGTTATTCCGGGTAGACCGTCTTCAAAGCTCTTCGTCAACAGATAAAAGGGCTGACTGGGAGATTCCTTGTCGTAAACATGTGGGTCAGCTATGGTAAAGAAGTTCAAAAGTGATGCAGTATTGGTAACTGATGAAACGCTATAGCCGACGGGCATGATTCTTAGGTCTTTCCCGTGATCGATACCGGGGACATAATGCCAGAGGCCATAGCCGTTTTCTTTGAATTGTGAAGGATCCCAGGGTGAAATCGTATTCGGATCAGGAGCTACTGAGTTGGGCACTATGGCCCTCTGGCGAGTTGTATAAACCTCGGAAGAAATCGGATATCCCCCCTCACTGTGGATACTGCCGCCGCATCCGGACATCAACGAACTCAGTGAAACACATGCAACCGCTCCGACGGAAACTTCTATAAATCTTCGGCGACTAACATTGTTGCTGAAGGTTGAGTCAAGTTTCCCAGTAGGATCGTCGATGGCCATAGTTTTCCCTCAATCAAACACGCTTTCAAGAGCCTGTATGTATATATCGGGTTGTTTATATAAAAACTAAAGTGGTTTTGTCTGTCCCGTGAAACGTCCTCCCGCCAACCGCACTCAGGCTTTTCCGGACGAGGAGCGACCCGCAACCGGGTCCTTGGCCCCCCAGTAGCAAGCCGCCGCACCCCTTTTCCCAGGAACCGCGCCACGTGCCAACCCTAGCGCCCCGCTCCCCTGGCCCGGCTCTGCGCCTCGCGCCTCACCCGCACTCGCTCGCACGCCTGCAGATGTTTACTGCCCGATTACTTGCTGCGGTTAGTTGTTAACTAATGCGTTACGAGGGCAGTTTTGGAGGCCTCTATCTCCTATCCCCTTCCCCGTTTGACGGGGTTGTACGCATTGAGGGGATTTCTGCTACAGCACCACTTTTGGTGCAGTTCCC
>Ga0182013_10000884_pt1 | contig 41595 bp, 36 predicted proteins | sample 612S2MmetaG_FD_120487 | JGI IMG/M metagenome (GOLD analysis project Ga0182013, IMG submission 120487) | Permafrost microbial communities from Stordalen Mire, Sweden - 612S2M metaG | ecosystem: Environmental > Terrestrial > Soil > Wetlands > Permafrost | place: Sweden: Stordalen | collected... | reverse complement strand
GCGTCGCGAGACTGCTTGTCGATGTCGCGGCCCCAGATGCGCACGGTCCCCGCGCTTTTCAGCGTCACGCCCGCCAGGATGTTGATGAAGGTCGACTTGCCCGCCCCATTGGGGCCCAGGAGGCCGAAGATGGACCCGCGCGCCACCTTCAGGTCCACACCCCTCAGCGCCTCCTTGGGCGGCATGGTCTTGGTCGCGGGATAGGTCTTGAACAGACCTTCGGCTTCGATGGCGAAATCGGGCAGGCTCATGACAGTGGAAATTGACGCTCCAAACAGGTGCGCATAGGTATGCCCCGGCAAGGCCCTTGCCAAGCGCGCCCAGGCGCGTCGCCGATTTCGTCGAGGTGTTTTCTCCATGCCCGCCCACGCCGCCCACCCCGAGCTCCCGGACACCGCCGAACAGGTGCTGGTGCGCACCAAGCGCGTGTCCTGCGACGGCGTCGGCGGGGCGCTGGGCCATCCGCGCGTCTATCTTGAGATGGGCGAGGACAATAAGGTGGAATGCCCCTACTGCGACCGCAAGTTCGTGCTGGCCAAGGGCGCCTCGGGCGAAGAGGACGAAGCGCTGGCCCCCGGCGTGTACGAGGGCTCGGGCGGACATTAAAGCCCGCTCATCCCCGGCCAACGAAGCCGGAAAAGCCGGCGTAGGCCGAGCCGGGGACCCGTCCTTGCTTAGCCCACGGGAGTCTCCACGCGCGCCGTCTCGGAATCGCCGTCTCCGCGCCGTAGCCGACTGAACACCAGCGTCGACAGGATGGTGAAGGCGCCGAGCGCGATAAACGCCTCATGCAGTCCGTGGATCATGCTCCCCGGGTTCGCTCGCAGGCTGACGGGAATGAAAAACACCGTGGTCAGGCCGGCCGCCGCCACGCCGAAGCTCATCGACAGTTGCTGCAGGGTGCTGGAGATGGAGCTGGCGCCGCTGGACTGATCCTCGCGCACGTCGGCGTACACCAGGGTGTTCATGCAGGTGTACTGAGTGGACGTCAGGATGCCGAAGCCGAAGGCCTGCGCCACAATCAACCACATAGGCGTTCCGGGCCCAATCGTGGCGAACAGCATCAGCATCAGGCCCAGCAACAGGGTGTTGGACACCAGCATCCCGCGATAGCCGAACCGGTTCAGCAGCCAGGGTATGACGGGCTTGGTGCTCATGGCGGCCATGGCCTGGGGCATGATCAGCAGGCCTGATTGCACCGGCGTCAGCCCCAGCCCGACTTGGTAGAGCAGCGGCAGCAGGAACGGCGCCCCGCCGGCGCCCAGGCGGGTGATGAAACTGCCGCCGACCGCCGCGGCGAAGGTGCGGATGCGGAACAGGCTCATCTCCAGCAGGGGATAGAGCATGCGCCGCGCATGCAGGCCGTAGCCGGCCAGCAGGACGAGCGACAGCGCCAGAAGGCCCAACACCTCCCCGGCGCTCAGGGCATGCTCGCCAAACACCTCCAGCACATAGGACAAGAGCGCCAGGCCCGACCCGAACAGGATCAGGCCCTCCACGTCCAAGGGGTGGACCTTCGCGACCCGGTAGTCGGGCAGGTGCAGATAGACCATGACCAGGCCGGCGATGCCGATGGGGATGTTGATGAAGAAGATGTCGCGCCAGTGCAGGTAGCTGACGATCAGGCCGCCGACGAAGGGCCCGACCATCGGCCCGACCAGGCCGGGAATGGCCACGAAGCTCATGGCCCGCACCAGCTCGGACTTGGGGAAGGTCTTGACCAGGGTCAGCCGGCCCACGGGCACCATCATGGAGCCGCCGCAGCCCTGCAGGATGCGGCACAGCACAAGGACATGCAGGTCGCTGGTCAGACCGCACAGGAACGACCCCAGGGTGAACAGGCCGATGGCGGAGGCGAACACCCGGCGCGTGCCGAACCGGTCGGCCATCCAGCCGCTGATCGGGATGAACACGGCCAAGCTGAGGGTGTAGCTGGCCAGCACCGCCTTCATGCTCAGCGCCGAGACGCCCAGAGCCTTGGAAATGACCGGAACGCCGGTGTTGAGGATGGTGGTGTCCAGCGACTCCATGAAGAAGGCCACCGCCACCAGCCACGGCAGGATGGCCTTGATCGCGCCGACGCTGGCGCCGGACGGCGGGGTTTTTGCGGGCGTCAAAGCGTCAACAGGCATAGGCGTCCTCGGCGCGAACAGGTGCGCCTCCCGGACAGACCGGCTCTTGCGGGCGACGTCAAGTCAAGGGCGCGGGGCCGATCTGGCTGGCGAGATAGATATCTCTTGCCGTCATCGCCCGATCAAGTCGGGCGATGACGAAGATGGGGACGCGTGTGAGAGGCTCTCCTCGGAAAGCCAATCCACCCTCAAATCCATGGTGAGATCGGAGCTTGCGGGTCCGGCCAAGTCAAGGCCGGCGCTCCGCGCCGCCGCTGCGCGGTCGCCGCAGGCGAGCCTTGAGTTGACCGGGCCCGCAAGCAAAAGTGCTCGGCATGGATTTAAGGGGACGTGGAGCTAATGCGTCAGTTGAACCTCGACGGCAGGATCAAATACGACCCGGTCCGTGAATTACGACGCCTGCGGAAGTGGTCTGATGAGTTGGTTTTTCCGGCCGGACCGTATGAGGGCTGCGGCTACTTTCACTGGAAGATTCCTGTTCCCCGGAAGCTGGTTTCGGGGCCATCGGCACGGCGGCCGATCCAGGCTACATGCGCGCAAATCCTCATTGATGGAGCGAAAAGGCTTGCCGATATAAGGCCCTTCGGCCTCGGGCATGTGCGCGTAGCGGCGATCCTCGGCTTGCCTGATATGTTTTCTAGTGAAATTTGCGTTTTCTTCGATCCGAACTATTTCGTCTCGTTCTGCGATCGCGACGCCGAAGAACAGCGCTGGACGGCCGCGTCAGACAGCCATGGACTCGACCAGCTAGGACTGACGATCCCCGCAGGCTTCACGGTGCGTGGCTTCAACACAATCGATCGCGACGACACATTCGACCCGCCCTATGTCGAGATTGGCGAGACTTGGCTTATTGGAGAAGTCGACCTCTAAACGGCAGCGGAAATTGCAGCGCTAGCTAATGACCCCGCCGTCGTCCCGCCCTATCTTCCCCCCATGATCGACACCCTCCCGCTCGCCGACGCCCCGTCCCTGCCCGACGGGCGCGAAGCCACCCAGGACGGCCCACGCCTGCGGCTCTATCTGGTCGACGGGTCGGGCTATATCTTCCGCGCCTATCACGCCCTGCCGCCGCTCACGCGCAAGTCCGACGGCCTGCCGGTCGGCGCCGTGGCCGGCTTCTGCAACATGATGTGGAAGTTCCTGTGCGACATGAAGGGCGAGGCGGACGCGCCCACGCACCTGGCGGTGATTTTCGATCACTCCGAGAAAACCTTCCGCAACGCCCTGTACGATCAGTACAAGGCCCACCGCCCGCCCCCGCCCGAGGACCTGATCCCGCAGTTCGCCCTGGTGCGCGAGGCCACGCGGGCCTTCGGCGTGCCGGCCATCGAACTGCCCGGCTACGAGGCCGACGACGTGATCGCCGGCTATGCCGAGGCGGCGCGCAAGGCCGGCGGGGAGGTGGTGATCATCTCCTCCGACAAGGACCTGATGCAGTTGGTGGGCGATGGGGTGTCGATGCTCGACACCATGAAGAACATCCGCATCGGGCCCGAACAAGTGGTCGAGAAGTTCGGGGTGGGGCCCGACAAGGTGATCGACGTGCAGGCCCTGTGCGGCGACAGCGTCGACAATGTGCCCGGCGCGCCGGGCATCGGCGTCAAGACCGCGGCCTTGCTCATCAATGAATACGGCGATCTGGACACGCTGTTGGCCCGGGCCAGTGAGGTGAAGCAGGACAAACGCCGCCAGACCCTGATCGATTTCGCCGACCAGATCCGCCTGTCGCGCCAATTGGTGACCCTGGACCGGCAAACGCCCCTGCCATCCCCCATCGAAGACCTGAAGGCGGCCGATCCGGACGGGGCGATCTTGAGCGCCTTCCTGGAGCAGATGGAATTCCGCACCCTGGCCCGCCGCATCGGCGAGGCCGGCCACGCGCCGTCGGCCCCGTCCACCTCGTCGGTCGGCGCCGGCCGCGCGCCCTCCGCCCCGACCTTCGACCTGCAACGCGCGCCTCGCCCGAGCGCCGCCGCCACGCCCGCCGCCATCGACACGGCCGCCTACGAATGCGTGCGCGACCTTGAGGCCCTGGACCGTTGGATCGCCCAGGCGACGGCGGCCGGGCTGATCGCCTTCGACACCGAAACCGACGCCCTGTCCTCGGCCAACTCGGGGCTGGTGGGCGTGTCCCTGGCCATCGCGCCCGGACAGGCCTGCTACATCCCTCTGGGGCATGTGGCCGAGGATGGGCTGGCGTTCGAAGCGGCCGAGGACCTGAGCCAGATTCCGCTCGAGCAGGCCATCGCGCGGCTTAAGCCCCTGCTGGAGGACCCCAATGTCCTGAAGGTGGCGCAGAACGCCAAGTACGACCTGGCTGTGCTGTCGCGCTACGGCGTCAAGGTCGGGCCGATCGACGACACCATGTTGATCTCCTACATCCTGGACTCCGGCGAGCACGGCCACGGCATGGACGAGCTGTCGGAGCTGTGGCTCGGCCACAAGCCCATCGCCTTCAAGGAGGTGTGCGGCTCGGGCAAGACGCAGAAGCACTTCGGCCAGGTCAAGCTGGACGCAGCCACCGCCTACGCGGCCGAGGACGCCGACGTCACCTTGCGGCTCTATCATGTGCTGCGCCCGCGCCTGGCGGCCGAGGGCCTGTTGACCGCCTACGAGACCCTGGAGCGGCCCTTGCCGGCGGTGCTGGCGCAGATGGAGTGCGAGGGGGTCAAGATCGACCCGGACCGTCTGCGCCGCCTGTCGCAGGAGTTCTCCATGCGCATGGCCGAGTTGGAGACCAAGGCGCAAGGATTGGTCGGTCGCCCGTTCAACCTGGGCAGTCCCAAGCAGATCGGCGAGGTGCTGTTCGGCGAGATGTCCCTGCCCGGCGGCAAGAAAACCGCCACCGGCGCCTGGGGCACCGACGCGGGCGCGCTGGAGGAGCTGGCCGCCCTGGGCCATGAGCTGCCGCGCGTGCTTTTGGACTGGCGCCAGCTGTCCAAGCTCAAAGGGACGTACACGGATAATCTCGTTGCGGCCATCTCGCCGCGCACCGGGCGGGTGCACACCTCCTACGCCCTGGCCTCGACGTCCACGGGCCGCATCTCCTCCAACGACCCCAACCTGCAGAACATCCCCGTGCGCACCGAGGAGGGCCGCAAGATCCGCGCGGCCTTCATCGCTGAGCCGGGCCATGTGCTGATTTCGGCGGATTACAGCCAGATCGAGCTGCGCCTTCTGGCCCACATCGGCGACATCCCGCAGTTGAAGCGCGCCTTCGCCGAGGGCCTGGATATCCACGCCATGACCGCCTCGGAGATGTTCGGCGTGCCGGTGGAGGGCATGCCGGGCGAGGTGCGCCGGAGGGCCAAGGCGATCAACTTCGGCATCATCTACGGCATCTCGGCCTTCGGCCTGGCCAACCAGCTGTCGATCCCGCGCGAGGAAGCCGGCGCCTATATCAAGACCTATTTCGAGCGCTTCCCCGGCATCGCCGACTACATGGAGCGGACCAAGGCCACGGCGCGGGCTCAGGGCTATGTGACCACCCTGTTCGGCCGCAAGATCATCATCCCGGAGATCAAGGCCTCCTCGCCCGCCCACCGCGCCTTCGCCGACCGCGCGGCGATCAACGCCCCGATCCAGGGCGCGGCCGCGGACGTGATCCGCCGGGCCATGGCAAGGATGCCGCAGGCCTTAAAGGCGGCGGGGCTGCACGCGCGCATGCTCATGCAGGTGCACGATGAACTGGTGTTCGAGGCGCCCGCCGGGGAAGCCGAGGCGACCTGCGCCCTGGTGCGCCGGGTGATGGAAAAGGCGCCCGAACCGGCCGTATCCCTGGCCGCGCCCTTGCTGGTGGAAGCCCGCGCCGCGGCCAATTGGGACGAGGCCCACTAGATTCAACGATGGCGACTTAGCCTGCGACACCGGAATGCGGCTTCCTCCGCAACCCCGGTAATGTTAACCCGCCCGAGGATCGAGCGCCGCTTCGCACATCGCCAAGCGCCGCATGAAGCGATGCGCGCGGCGGGGCCTAGCTTCATTCCAGGAGCTTGAAGGGGGCTCTAGCCTTTGAATCCACAGAACGATTCACCGCCCAGGCGATCCCACAGAACCTGTTGCGGCCTAGCGCTTGGATCACGAAATAGAACAAACGGGCATTAACCTACTATTCACTATGGTTAATATTTGGATCGAAAGCAGAACATCGGTGCGGGCCTCCGAAACCGGCCGACACTGACGGTTGGCGCGAGGCTTGGCCACATTTCGGCGGCAATCCCTAACGGCGCTATGTTTCATCTTTGCCATCCGCGGAATGCTCCGATGGGCGGGGCCCACGTAATATCCCCACAAAATCAGATATTTAGTCGATCTTTCTTCGCTGAAACAACCCCCGCTGCATCGCAACATCGGCAACGCATGGGCAAACGGCCGGACATACGGCGGGCATTCGCAAGCAAAGACCAAGTCCTATCCTGATCCTGCAGCCAATGAATGGCCTTGACCGCATCGGCAGGAGACGAACCATGACGACCCGCAACCACTTTTTCTTGAGCTACAACCTCGCCCAATGGGGCGGCGCGATCCTCGCGGCCACATGTCTGGCCGCCTTCGCCCTGACCTTCCACGCGCTCTGACCCATGCCTCGTCGGCGCCCCGCTCCCCCCGCCGGACGCTGACGAGGCTCAGACTTGTTACAAAACGGGCATCCACGCCCGACCGCCACGTCCACGGCCCGTCGTCCTTGCTGAGCCACGAGCGCCACGCCTAATGGGGCTATCTGCGCCAAGGGGAGCCGGGCGGTGGCCGAGTCCGACGCAATCGAGCAAACGCAGCGCCTGAGGGTAGCCTACCTCAGCGACCCCAACGCCTATGCGAGGGCGCTGCTGCGCATGCGGGCCCTGCAGGACCTCGGCCACCAGGTCTGGCACATTCCCACGGTCCCCCTGAAGCCTGGGAGCGTCGGCCACGTCCCTCTTCCGCTGTGGCGCAAGATCGCCCTCAAGCTGGGCTTCCACCTGGACGTCACCGGGGCTGGCCGAGCGCTGGCGGCCCTGGCCCGCCGTCAGCCTTTGGACCTGATATGGGTGGACAAGGGCATGTCCGTGCAGGCGGGGGCGCTCAGGGCCGCCAAGGCGGCGATGGGCGCGAAGGCCCTATCCTTCTCCGAGGACGACATGGCCCTGCCGCACAACCGTTCGCGGCGCTGGGTACGGGCTTTGGACGCCTACGACCTGGTGGTGACCACCAAAATCGCCAACATCGAGGGCGGGGAACTGGAGGCCCTGGGCGCACGGCGCGTATGCTACGTGACCCAGGCGTTCGATCCCCACCAGCATTTCCCCGTCCCCATGGACGAGACGACCCGGCAGGCGTTCGGCGGCGACCTGTCGTTCATCGGCTGGTGCGAGGAGGATCGCGCGCGATCCATCCATGCCCTGGCCAAGGCCGGGCTATCGGTCAGGGTGTGGGGACCGGGCTGGCAAGGCAAGCTGGACCACCCGAACGTGAGGATTGAGGGCCGTTGGGTGGTGAACACCGACGCTGCGCTCGACTACTCCAAGACCCTCGCCGCTTCCAAGATCGGCCTTGGCTTCCTGCGCAAGCTCAACCGCGACCAGCACACCTCGCGCACCTTGGAGATTCCCGCCTGCGGATCATTGCTGCTCGCCGAACGCACGCCTGTGCACCTGGCCATGTTCCAGGAAGGCGTGGAGGCGGAATTCTTCGCCAGCGACGAGGAATTGGTGGCCAAGGCCCGATACTACCTCGACCATGAGGACGAGCGGCGCAAGGTCGCTCAGGCTGGGTATGAACGTTGCCTTCGGGATTATTCTTCGGTCCAACAAATGGCCCGCATTCTCACGGAATTGGCCCAGGCCGGGTTACCTACAGCGGGCAGCGACGCGCCATGAAGGGCCTGCGCTGGCTCGCACGGATGCTGCTCGGCCGCGCTCGGCCGGCGCCGGCGGGGCCATCGGGCCCGCGGTTCCTGTTTCTCAACTACGAGACGGCCCTGGGCCACGCTGTCGTGGCGACAACCACCTTCGCGGCCCTCAAGGCGCGGCGGCCCGACGCCTATATCGCGGTGGCGGCCTGTGGGCTGACGGCGAACCTGTTGCGCGCCAGCCCGCTGGTGGACGAACTGATCGTCACTCCGCACGCCTTGACCGACACGCGCAGGGCGTTGAGCTTTTTCCTGAGGCATATCTATCCGCGTCGCAAAGCATTCGACTATGTGGCGACCGTGGGGGGCAACGAGCGCTCCCGAGTCGCCCTCTTGGCCCTGGCCTCCGGCGTCAGCCGAAGGGTCGGTCTGACGCTCAGGCCGGAGCTTTACACCGCCGGCCTGCTTTACGACCGCAGCCTCAGCAACATCACCAACAACATGCGGGTGCTGGATGCGGCGGGCCTGCCGTCAGATCCGGCCGAACCGGCCGTCCACTTCACCGCCTCGGACCTTGCGGCGGTGCAGACCCTGCTGGCCGAGGCGCCGAACGCCCAGGGCCCTCGCATCGCCGTGGTGGCCGCCTCCAGCAAGGGCCATCCCAACGAATGGTTCGACGAGCGGTGGGCCGAACTCGTCCGTCGTCTGGCGGAAAACCTCGGCGCACAGATCGTGTTCACGGGAGCCAAGGGCGATGCGGCGCAGATCGACGCCATCCGCCAGGCCGCGGGCGTGGCGACCTTTTCGGCGGCCGGACGCACGGACCTGCCTCAACTGGCCGCCCTGATGGCCCTCAGCGATCTGGTGGTGAGCATCGACACGGGAGGCCTGCACGTGGCGCGCGCGGTGAACGCGCCCAGCGTCGTGCTGGCCAACGCCGCCCAGCCCGACCACTGGTGGCTGCCTCCCAAGGACGACGAGCGCTTTCACATCCTCAGGCATGGCCATGTACCCTGCGCCCTGTGCCTGAAATTCGCCTGCGCCACGCGCGAGTGTATGCAGGAAAGCACGGTCGATCAGGTGGAACGGGCGGTGATCGAGCACCTGGCCGCTCATCCGCCTTCGTCGCAAGCGCGCGCACGTCGCACAGAGGCTCGAACCTATGATCGACGCGCCGCGACCTAGACCGCCGGCGCCGGCGGGGCCGTGATAACCTCGACGTTATCGTTGAGCAGATAGGACATGTCGCGCAAGGCCGCGTCCTGGGCCGGCGCGGTCTTGGCGCCGGTCAGGTCGGCCAGCTTCTTGGGCAGGTCCTGGGAAATGCCCCGCAGGATGCACTTCAGATCGCCGTCCGTGCCGCGCTTGGCCAGTTCCTGGTTGCCCTGCAGATCCAGGCCGGACAGGGCGGCGACGCCAGTTTGGAAGTCGTCGAACTTAGGCAGGGCGACCGGGCCGCCGGTCGCCTTGGCCCCGGTCTCCTTGGCCAGTGTCTGGCGATAGGCGTCAGCATCGGCCTTCAGCTTCCCCGCGCGGGCGACGATGTCGGCGAACAGCGGCTCGCTGGCCACCGACTGCGGCTGCGCCGGGGCGATGACCGGCGCATCAATGCGGATCATCGGCTGCGCCGGCCCGGTATGGGCGGACGCGAGAAACAGGAAGGCGGCGGCGGCGACGTCACAGGACATTGCGAAGGCTCCCGGAATGGGCTCAATTCCAGCGATAAATCTTGGGTCGATACGGTAAATGCGCCGTTAACCCTATTCCGGTTTCGGAGACTTCATGCCCCCCACCGCCGAATGGAATGCCTTTCTCGCGGACGCGCAGGCGGCGCAGGGCCGTTCCATTCTCGGCCTGTTCGAGCGTGAGCCTCGGCGTCTTTCGGCCCTGACCGTGCGGGCCGCGGGCCTGACGCTGGATCTATCCAAACAGCCTTGGTCCCTGGGCGGTCTGGAGGCCGGCGTGGCCTTGGCCCGGGCCGGCGGCGTTGAAGCCCGGCGAGCGGCGCTATTCTCCGGCGCGGCCATCAATACGTCGGAGGATCGCGCGGTGCTGCATCCAGCGCTGCGGGCGGCGGAGGGCGCGCATTTCAAGGCCAAGGGGGAGCCGGTGTCCGGCGAAGTCCAGGCGGTGCGCGCCGCCATGGCCAAGTTCGCCGCGGACGTGCGCTCCGGCGCCTATCGCGGCGCCGGCGGCCACGCTTTTCGCAACGTGGTCCACATCGGCATCGGCGGATCGGACCTGGGGCCACGGCTGGTGTGGGAGGCGCTGAGGCCGCTGGATGCGCCTATCGCCCTGCGTTTTGCGGCCAATGTCGATGGCTCGGACATCGCCGCGACGCTGGAAGGCCTGGACCCCGCGCAGACTCTGGTGGTGGCCGTGTCCAAGACCTTCACCACCCAGGAGACCCTGGCCAACGCCCTGGCCGCGCGCGCCTGGCTGCGCGCCGCGCTAGGTCCGGCGGGCGATAGGCATCTGGTGGCCGTGTCCGCCAATCCCGAGGCGGTGGCGGCCTTCGGGGTTTCGCCCGAGCGGCTGTTCGCCTTCCGTGACTGGGTCGGCGGACGCTTCTCGGTTTGGTCCGCGGTGGGCCTGTCCTGCGTGATCGGCCTGGGCGCGGACGTATTCGAGGCCTTTCTGGCCGGCGCGGCGGCGATGGACGACCACTTCCTGTCGGCGCCACTGGAGAGCAACGCCCCGGTCCTGTTGGCCTTGGCCCAGATATTCAATCGCGACGGCTTGGGCCGCGCCGCCCGGGCGGTGATCCCCTACAGCCAGCGGCTGCGCTTGCTGCCGTCCTTCCTGCAACAGCTCGAGATGGAGTCCAACGGCAAGCGGGTCGGGATGGACGGTCAACCGGTCGCCCGCCCCACCGCGCCGGTGGTTTTCGGCGAGCCGGGGACCAACGGCCAGCACGCCTTCTTCCAGATGTTGCACCAAGGAACCGACGTTGTTCCGCTCGAATTCGTCGGGGTGGCCAGAAACGATGAAGGCCCGCCCGGCGCCCACGCTAAACTCCTATCCAACCTGCTCGCGCAGGCCGAGGCGCTGATGATCGGCCGTTCGGAAGCGGACGTGCGCGAAGAGCTCAAGACCAAGGGTCTGGACGAGGCGGCGATGGAGGTCCTGGCCCCACAACGGGCCTTTCCTGGCGACCGCCCCTCCAGCCTGATCATGATGGATCGCCTGACGCCGCAGGCTCTGGGCGCCTTGATCGCGCTTTATGAGCACAAGGTCCTCGTGGAGGGCGTGCTGTGGGGGATCAACAGTTTCGACCAGTGGGGCGTGGAGCTGGGCAAACTCCTGGCCGGGCGCATCCTACCTGAGTTGGAAGGCGGTCCGCGCGCGCCGCACGATCCGTCCACCAGCGCCTGGATCGAACGGCTCAAGGTCTAAAGGCCCACGCCGCGAAAATACCGTCTCGCCATGGGTAAAGTCGCACATCTAGGATTTGGCCCAGCCATGACCCTCTCCCGTCCGTCCGTTCTGAAGGTGCTGGCCGCCGCGGCGCTGGCCCTGCCCGCATCCGCGGGCTTGGCTCAAAGCCCACCCCCGGTTTCAACCGTCGTGATCATCGCCAAGCCGCCGGTGGACCCTCAAGTCGTCTCGGCCTTTCCGACGGAGGGCGCCAAGGCGCCGGGCGGCATCTTGGTGCTCAAGATCGTGTTCGATCAGGCCATGACGCCGGAAGCTTGGTCCTATGGTCAGACGCCGGACGGCGCCTTTCCCCATTGCCTGAAAAAGCCCCGACTGTTGGCGGACGCCAAGAGCTTCGTCCTGCTGTGCAGCGTGGCGCCGAACCAGGCCTATGCGGTGCGGATCAACGCCTCGCCCGACTTCGTCAGCGCCCGGGGCCGCTCGGCGAAGCCATTCATGCTGCATTTCACCACCACGAACGATACTGTTTATGACATGCATGCCGCCCTTAAACAGGCCGGACTGACCGACGCTGACGAGCCGATCATGACCTGGAACGCCCAGCCGGGCGGCGTCTCCGACGTGGCCCGGCCGGAACCGACGGCCCCCTAGCCAAACAGCACAAACCCCACGCCGTTAGAAAATCTGGAAGGCCGGAAACTTAATCTCTATTTTAGCAATAGGCTTTGTATTGTTAAAGCCCCTCGGGATGACGCCCGCGATGGCGTCCACGCCAATCAACGAGGGGATAACCTGTGCAATTGACAATTTCCCGCGCCGCCGGCCGCGGCGCCTTCATCGGGCTTCTGCTGGCGGGCGTCGCCGGCGCCGCCTTCGCCCAGACCACTGCCGCCGCCAAGCCAGACTGCTTTGCGAGCGTCACGAACTGGCTCAATTCGAGCGCCGCCGACTGCCCGCTGTCCCTTAGCGGCGTTACCTTCTACGGCGCGATCGACGTGGGCGGCGGCTACGAGACCCACGGGGCGCCGTTCAATGGAGACGCCAAGACGGGCGTCGCCGAATTGATTTCCAAGGTCAACAACCGTCCCCTCTGGCAGGCCGTGCCGAGCGGCCTCAGCCAGTCGAATTTCGGCGTCAAGATCAATGAGCAGATCGCCCCGAGCTGGTCCTTTATCGGCGACGTCAACGCCGGCTTCGACCCGCTGTCGTTCAAATTCGCCAACGGCCCCAAGTCGCTGGTCGACAACAACAACATTGCTCTCGCCCACCAAAGCACCAACACCGACTCGGCTCGCTCCACCGGCTGGGACAACACGCGCGGCTACGTCGGCCTCAGCAACGCCACCTTCGGCACGCTGACCTTTGGGCGTCAAACCGCGCTCAGCAACGACCTTGTCGCTTCATACGATCCGTTCGGCACCTCCTACGCCTTCTCGGCGATAGGCAACTCATCGACTTTCGTCGCCGGCACCGGCGACACCGAGCTGTCGCGCTATGGCACGTCGGTCAAATATCAGCTGACATACAACCGTTTCCGGGCCAGCGCGCTCACGCAGCTCGGCGGCTATGCCCAAACCAACAACGCGGAGAGCGCCTACCAATTCGACCTCGGCGGCGACTTCGGCGGTCTGTCGGTCGATGCGCTATACGCCTACGCCAAGGACGCCGTGACCCTGAGCAACTACACCTCCGGCGCGCCGACGCCCGACACGCTCAAGGCGACGCTCGCCAACGTCGACGCCGGGGTGCTCTTCGCTAAGTACCATTGGCGGCAGTTCACCGCTTTCGGCGGTTACGAATACGCGCGCCTGAGTACGCCGAGCGACCTGTTCCACGCAACGGCGACAGCGAATGGCCAGACCCTCACCCTAAACGGCAGTTACCCCGCCGTCGTTCAAGCCAATGTCTATGTGAATCCAAAAATTCAGCAAGTCGGGTGGCTGGGTGGGCGGTATTCGATACTTTCCAACCTCGACTTCAACGCCGGCTATTATTACGTTACGCAGAACAATTACACAAATGGCGCCACAAAATATAACACCGGCGGCAGCGCTACAAAAGCGGGCATCGGGTGCCGCGCGAACCTGAATCCCGCGATCACGGGCTCGACGCCTCAGGGGTCGAACGCCGCCGCCTGCGCGGGCAGCGAAAACGTTCTGTCCGGCGAATTGGACTGGCGTCCCGTCAAGCGCGTGGATCTGTACACGGGCGTGATGTACAGCGCGGTCGCGGGCGGCTTGGCGAATGGCTTCATCGTCAACAACAACACCGCGTGGACCACCGGCGTGCGCCTGACCTTCTAATCGACCCACCTTCTTAGATTTTGGTGATGGTGTGGATGGCGCCCGCGGGAGCCGTCCACACCATTGCCGTATCTTCTTTCGGGTGGCGCCCGGCGCCGGGCCCCTGTGCATGATGTGTCTGATGCACGCAGCGGCCCAGGACATCGACGACGTTGGCTTCACGTTATGGCTGCCCGCATCCCGCTGGATATCGCGGGCCAGACCGATGGAATCGTCCCCACCGACACTTTGCTGGGCGACGCGCTGGGCTGAATTTTCTTTAACTTGCGCAAAAGGGCATAATGGCGGACCGCAGTGCAGCTGTTTGAGCCTGGCCGAGGCGCGTCGTGGCCCCCAAAATCCTGATCATCGAGGACGACGTCGAAACCGCCGAGGAGATCGGCGAACTGTTATTGGCCAGCGGCTTCGCCCCCCGGCAGAGCTTTGATGGGCGCGAGGGGCTTCAATTGGCCCTTGAGGAAGAGTTCGACGCCATCACCCTGGACCGGATGCTGCCGAGCTGCGACGGCCTGGAGGTGGTGCGGCGACTGCGTGAAGCCGGCCGCCACACGCCGGTGCTGATGGTCAGCGCCCTGGGCGACGTGGACGACCGGGTCTCGGGCCTGAGGGCGGGCGGCGACGACTATATGATCAAGCCCTTCGCTCCGGCCGAACTGGTGGCGCGGCTGGAGGTCATGCTGCGCCGGAAAAGCCACGGCGAGCCTCAGCTGGTGCTCAAGGTCGGCGATCTGGAACTGGACCTGGTGTCGCGCGAAGCGCTCCGAAGCGGACGGCGCATCGAACTTCTGCCGCGCGAATTCAAGCTTCTGGACTACATGATGCGCAACGCCGGCCAGGTGCTCAGCCGTAGGATGATCTTCGAGGCGGTGTGGGAGTATTATTTCGATCCCGGCACCAATGTGATCGAGGTCCACGTGGCGAGGCTGCGCAAGAAGATCGACATTCCCGGCGAAGCGCCCCTCATCCACACTCAGCGGGGCTCCGGCTATGTGATCGATGCAGCTTAGCCAACTTTGGCGGACCACCACCGCCCGCCTGACCGTGCTCTACAGCCTCGTGTTCGCCCTCGGAGTCGTGGCGCTGCTTGGCATGGTCTATCTGCAGTCGACCGTCTATCTGACGCGCCGCGTCGACGGTATTTTGCGGGTGGAGGCAAACGCCCTGGCGGCTTCGCCTCCCGCCGAGCTGCCCCGCCTGATCGATGACGCCCTCGCGCTCAACGGCGCCCAGATCAATATCTATGGCCTGTTTTCATCTGACGGGCGGCCGCTGGCCGGGAATTTGCGCGCCCTGCCGCCGCGATTGCAACCGGGCGGCCCACCGGTGGAAACGCCGCCCAGCCGCTCCTTTCCCGCCAACGCCCGACTGATCGCCCTGGCTCTGCCTTCCGGGCGGACTTTGGTGGTGGGGCGCGATGTGAACCAACTTCGGGAGATGCGCTCGATCATCGCCTCGGCCCTGGCCTGGACCGGTCCGTCGATCCTGCTGATCGGCCTGGGCCTGGGCGTGGCCTTCAGCATCGCTCCTTTGCGCCGGCTGCGCCTGATGCAGGCGGCGGCGCGGGACATCGCCGCCGGCGACCTGAAGCGCCGCATGCCCATCAGCCAGAACCGCGACGAGCTCGACATGTTCGCCTCGACCGTCAACTACATGATGGGCGAGGTCGAGCGGCTGATGACCGAGGTCAAAAGCGCCAGCGATACCATCGCTCACGACCTGCGCACGCCCTTGACCCGCGCCCGGGCCCAGCTGCATCGCCTGCAGCAGACCCGCGCCGGCCAGGACGAGGACATCGACCGCATCATCGGCGAGATCGATTCGGTGCTGGCGCGATTTCGCGCCTTGCTGCGCATTTCGGAGCTTGAGGCGCGCGAACGGCGCGCCGGGTTCACCACCGTGGATCTGTCCGAGATCGCCCGACAGGCGGTCGACCTCTATCTGCCCCTGGCCGAGACGGAAGGGGTGCAGTTGCGGCTAAGGCCCACGCGGCCGGTGCAGATCGAAGCCGATCCCAAGCTGCTGTTCGAGGCCGTCAGCAATCTCTTGGACAACGCCATCAAGTTCACTGCTCACCGCCCTGTCCCTCAGGAGCCGGCGCCCCAGGCCAAGGTCGAGGTTTCATTGGTCCTGGAGGGTCAAGTTCCCCAGATTGTCGTGCGCGACAACGGACCGGGGATTCCTGAACGCGAGCGCTCGGCGGTGTTGCAGCGGTTTTATAGGGCGGAAGACAAACGCCTGATCGCCGGATCCGGCCTTGGTCTCAGCATCGTCGCTGCAATCATGCGCCTGCACAGGTTCACCCTGGAGTTTCACGATGCGGAGCCCGGCTTGAAAGCTGTAATCGTCTGCCATCCGCCGCATGAAGGCTCGGCAGAGGGGTTTCCTAAAACATAATTTATTAGGGCGCCAACGGTGGATCGCATAATGGCGAAAACGAGTTTGGCCTTTTAGCCGCGAGCGTCATCGCGGCGAGGACTGGTCCTCAAACCCACCGGGAGCGTATCGGAATGCTGGGGATCGTTCGGCTTGCCCTGAGCCGGCCCTACACCTTCATCGTCCTGGCGATTCTGATCGTGATCGGTGGCCCGCTGGCCGCGATGAAGGCGCCGACGGACATATTCCCGGACATCAAGATTCCCGTCATAGCGGTGGTGTGGACCTACAACGGCCTGTCCCCGGACGAAATGGCGGGGCGGGTGATGTACCCGTTCGAACGGGCCCTGCCGACCGCGGTCAACGACATTGAACACATCGAGAGCCAATCGCTGAGCGGCTTCGGCGTGGCCAAGATCTATTTCCAGCCCGGCGTGGACATCCGCACAGCGACCGCCCAGGTGACCTCCGTCTCCCAGACGGTGCTCAAGAGCATGCCGGCGGGCATCACCCCCCCGCAGATCCTCAACTACAACGCCTCGACCGTGCCCATCCTGCAACTGGTGCTCGGCGGCCCCGGCCTATCGGAACAGCAGCTTTACGACCTGGGTCTGAACAGCCTGCGGCCGACGCTCACCTCGGTGCCCGGCGCATCCCTGCCCTCGCCCTACGGCGGCCGCGTACGACAGATCCAGATCGATCTGGACCCGGTCGCGCTGCAGTCCAAGGGCCTGTCGGCCGCCGATGTCGGCGCGGCCCTGGCGACCCAGCAGCAGATAACCCCGGTGGGAACGGCCAAGATCGGCGACTTCGAATATATCCTGAAGCTCAACGACAGCCCGACGGCCATAGCCGAGCTGAACGATCTGCCAGTCAAGACCGTCAACGGAACGACGATTTACATCCGCGACATCGGCCACGTGCGTGACGGCTCACCGCCGCAGCAGAACGTGGTGCGCATGAACGGCCGCCGCACCGTGTTGATGAGCGTACTCAAAAACGGATCGGCTTCCACCCTGGCCATCGTCCAGGGGGTCAAGGACCGCCTGCCTTATATCAAGCAACTCCTGCCGCCGCAGATGACTTTGGCCCTCCTGAACGACCAGTCGCTGTTCGTGAAGGCGGCCGTGTCAGGCGTGGTCAAGGAAGGCGTGATCGCCGCGACCCTGACCAGCCTGATGATCCTGCTGTTCCTCGGCAGCTGGCGTTCGACCCTGATCATCGCCGTGTCCATCCCCCTGGCGGTGTTGTCGTCCATCACCGCCCTCTACGTCCTGGGCCAAACACTCAACATCATGACCCTGGGCGGCCTGTCCCTGGCGGTAGGCATCCTGGTCGACGACGCCACGGTGACCATCGAAAACATCAATTGGCACCTGGAGCAGGGCAAGGCGGTCAAGCCGGCGATCCTAGACGGCGCCAAGCAGATCGTGACCCCGGCTTTCGTCTCCCTGCTCTGCATCTGCATCGTGTTCGTGCCGATGTTCGTCCTGCCGGGCGTGGCGGGCTTCCTGTTCGTGCCCATGGCTGAAGCGGTGGTGTTCGCCATGATCGCCTCGTTCATTCTGTCGCGCACCCTGGTGCCGACCCTGGCCATGTACCTGCTGAAGCCGGATGGGGGGCATGGGGAGGCGCACCCTGAGTTCCTGATGGAAACGACGGGCCACAGCGCCGTGAATAAGCCCGCCAACCGCAATCCGCTGGTGCGCTTCCAACATGGCTTTGAGCTGCGCTTCGCCAGGATTCGCGAGGGCTACCGCACTCTGCTGGCGCTGGCTCTCGAGCGCTGGCGGGTATTCCTGCCCGGGTTTCTCGGCTTCGTGCTGCTGTCGTTCGCACTGGGCCCGTTCGTGGGGAGCAACTTCTTCCCCAGCGTGGACTCCGGCGCGATGGTGCTGCACGTGCGCGCGCCGGTCGGAACAACGCTGGAACAAGCGGCCGCGCACTTTGATCACGTGGAGCAGGCGATCCGCGCGGTCATCCCGGCCGATCAGCTTCGGTCGATCGTGGACAATATCGGCTTGCCGGTCAGCGGCACTAACTTGGCTTACAGCAACACCGGCGACATCGGCCCCGAGGATGGCGACATCTATATCACGCTGTCCGAGCATCACCGGGCCACGGCCGACTATGTGCGGACCCTGCGCCAGACCCTTCCGCGGCAGTTTCCCGGCTCGACCTTCGCCTTCCTGCCCGCCGACATCATCAGCCAGATTCTGAACTTCGGCGCCCCGGCCCCTATCGACATCGCCATCGCCGGTCCCGACCGGGCGGCCAGCGAGGCTTACGCCGATCGGCTCATGCGCCGGCTCAAGCTGATCCCCGGCCTGGCGGACGCCCGCCTGCAGCAGTCCAGCCGTTATCCGCAGTTCGATGTGGACGTGAACCGCACCCTGGCGGCGGAGCTGGGCGTCACCGAGCAGAATGTCACGAACAGCATGACCACCACCTTATCGGGCAGCCTGCAACAAGCGCCGGCGTTCTGGCTAAATCCTAAGAACGGGGTGTCCTACCCCATCGTGCTGCAGACCCCGCAGCAGGATGAGCTGTCCCTGTCGGCGGTGCGGAACATCCCGATCACGTCGTCTCGGACCGCTGATCTGCAGGTCCTCGGCGCCCTGGCCACCCTCCGCCGGACCCAAGCCGACGCCGTGGTTTCCCACTACGATCTGCTGAATTCCCTCGATATTTTCGCCACGACGCAGGATCGCGATCTCGGCGGCGTCGCCGCGGACGTGCAAAAAGCGATCAAGGACACCACCAAGGACCTGCCCAAGGGCGCCGAAGTGACCTTGCGCGGCCAGGTGCAGACCATGAACACGGCCTTCTCGGGCCTGGGCTTCGGCCTCTTGGCCGCGGTGGTGCTGATCTACCTGCTGATCGTGGTCAACTTCCAGTCCTGGGTCGATCCGTTCGTGATCATCACCGCCCTGCCCGCGGCCCTGGCCGGCATCGTGTGGATGCTCTTCGCCACCGGCACGCCGCTTTCGGTTCCGGCCCTGACCGGCGCGATCATGTGCATGGGGGTAGCCACGGCCAATTCGATCCTCGTGGTGAGCTTCGCGCGCGAGCGGCTTGCGGAGACGGGCGACGCCGTCGTGGCCGCGATGGAAGCCGGCTTCACGCGCTTCCGTCCCGTGCTGATGACGGCCCTGGCCATGATCATCGGTATGGCGCCCATGGCGCTGGGCCTGGGCGAAGGCGGCGAGCAGAACGCGCCGCTCGGCCGCGCCGTGATCGGCGGGCTGATCTTCGCCACCGTGGCGACCCTTATGTTCGTGCCCGTGGTGTTCAGCCTGGCCCACGCCCGCGACGCCAAGGCCCCCGATACAGAACCCGCCCAGTTGGGAGAAGTCTATGCATAGCAGCCGGGAAGCCCTGGCCTACAGGCCGCCCAAGTGGCTCAGGCCCTCGGCCTTCGTCGCCCTGGCCCTCGCCGTGCTGATCGTGGCCGCGGGCCTGATCAGCCGCGGGCTGCAGAGCCACAGCCTGAAAGCGCAGACCATCGCGGACGCTACGCCGACGGTGGACGTGATCTCGCCCAAAGCCGCCCCGCAAAACGAAGGCCTGACCCTGCCGGGCCAGGTCGACGCCAACTATAACGCCGTGATCCACGCCCGGGTGTCGGGCTACCTCAATCGCTGGTGGGTCGACATCGGCGCTCATGTGAAAAAAGGCCAGCTGCTGGCCGACATCGACACGCCCGAGCTCGATCAACAGCTGGAGCAGGCCAAGGCCAACCTCGCCACCGCCATGGCCAACGAAAGCCTGGCCAAGACCACAGCCGAGCGCTGGACCAGCCTTTTGGCGCGCGACGCGGTGTCCAAACAGGAAACGGACGAGAAGAACGGCGACTACTTGGCCAAGGCCGCCCTGGTGCAGGCGTCCAAGGCCGACGTCGATCGCCTGAACGCCCTGGAATCCTTCAAGCGCATCGTGGCGCCTTTCGACGGCGTCGTGACGGCGCGCAACACCGATATCGGCGCGCTGATCGCGGCGGGCAATCCGTCCGATCCGGGCCTGTTCACCGTCGCGGACGTGCATCAGCTGCGCATCTACGTGCACGTGCCCCAGGCCTATTCCGCCCAGATCAAACTGGGGTCGCCCGTGGCCTTGACCGTGCCGGAATATCCGGATCGCGTCTTCCAAGCCACGATCTCCACCACCTCCGGGGCCATCGGCGCCCAATCCGGGGCTATCCTGGTGGAGTTGTCGCTGGATAACGCAGACAACGCCCTGAAACCCGGCGAATACACCCAGGCTCGTTTCGCCTTGCCGCCGGCCCCAAACGTGGTGACCCTGCCCGCTAGCGCCCTTATGCTGCGCCCTACCGGCATGACCGTGGCGGTGTTGGGGCCCGATAGCCGCGTTCAACTCAGGACGGTGAAGATCCAGCAGGATCTGGGCGCCACGGTCGACATAGCCTCGGGCGTCGGCCCAAGCGACAGGGTGATCGACAGTCCGCCGGATTCGCTGGAGGACGGCCAACCGGTCAAGATCAGCCACCCTGCGGCCGCGGCGAAACAGGAAGGCTGAGCCATGCGTCCCCGCCTCGCGCGCTTCGCCCCGGCCCTGGATCTGATCGCCCTGGCTCCAATCGCCCTCGCCGCCCTCGGCCTGGGCGCCTGCTCCTTCGCGCCCGTCTATCACAAGCCCGACTTGACCCTGCCGGCGGCATTCAAGGAAGCCAGCCTCAAGGACGCCGGACCTTGGGCCCCGGCGACCCCGGCTGATGACATCCTGCAAAGAGGCGACTGGTGGAAAGCCTACGGCGACCCTCTGCTCGACAAGCTGGAGGGCCAGCTCAACAACGCCAATCCCACCTTGGCGGAGGCTGTGGCGCGCTACGATCAGGCCCGCGCCCTGACGGGCGAGGCCAGCGCCGCTTTGTTCCCCGCTCTCGGCGTCGCCGCCAACCCAACCACCAATCGGGAATCAGACGAGCGGCCGACCCGCACGCCCGGGACGGGGCCGAACCAGTACGACGCCAACTCCCTGTACCTCGCCTCCAACTATGAAATCGACTTTTGGGGGCGCATCCGCAATCTGGTCGCCGAAGGCAAGGCCCAGGCCCAGGCTAGCGCCGCGGACCTGGCCACAGTCCGCCTAAGCCTCGAAACAGAACTGGCCGACGACTACATCCAACTGCGCGCCCTGGATGCCCAGGCGGCAGTGCTGAACGACAGCGTGCAGGCCTACCGGCGGGCCCTACAACTCACCCAGGACCGCTATGAAGGCGGGGCCAGCACCAAGCTCGATGTTACCCGGGCGCAAACCCAATTGGCCTCCACTCAAGCCCAGGCCGAAGACGTCGCGGGCCGCAGAGCGGGCTATGAACATGCCATGGCCACTCTGGCGGGACAGACCGCCTCCAGCCTGCCCATCCCGCCGGGAACCCTAAACCTGACTTTGCCGACGGTTCCGGCAGGGACGCCCTCCACTCTGCTGCAGCGCCGGCCCGATGTGGCCGCCGCCGAGCGCCGCGCCGCCGCCGCCAACGCCCAGATCGGCGTTGCCCGCGCCGCCTTCTTCCCGGTGATCAGCCTCGGAGCCCTGCTCGGCTACCAGAACGCCGGTCAGGCCGGCCTCATCAGCGCGGGCAACACCTACTGGACCTTGGGTCCCTCGGCGGCCTTGACCCTGTTCGACGGCGGCTATCGCCGGGCCGCGGACGCCGTGGCCAAAGCCCAGTTCCAGCAGGCCAGCGCAGCCTACCGCGCCCAGGTGCTGCAGGCCTTCCAGGACGTTGAGGACAATCTGGCGCTGCTCAATCATCTGTCCGCTGAGAGCGATGAGCAGAACGCAGCCGTGCAGGCCGCCACTCAGACCGAGAACCTCGCGCTGATCCGTTATCGCGAAGGGGCGGTCAACTACCTGGAGGTGGTCACCGCTCAGGAGGCCGATCTGCAGGCCAAGCAGGCGGCCCTCAGCGTCCAGGCGCGCCGGCTGCAGACCAGCGTAGGGCTGATCAAAGCCTTGGGCGGCGGCTGGGACGATGCGCAGATACCCAAGCCGCCTTCGGTGACGGCGTTCCTGCTTCCCTAATTGTCAGCGTCGGGCAGGGCGGTCCAGGCGAAGGCCACGTCGCCGTTGGCCCCGACCTCGCCGGCGGAGGACTCAAGGACCCATCCGTCCTTGGTCCATCGCGCGACAAACACCGACACCTGGCCGCTCAAGGGCGACCGGAAGGCGACCACCAGCAAGGAGCCGTCGCGCGGCGCTAAATCGATCGGTTTCCAGGTCATCTACTGTTTCTCCCGGTGTTCTGGTCCCACAGTAATGCAAAACACGCGGGGACGCGCCATAGGCCGTTGGAACGGTGCTTGAGGCGAGCCGAAAGCGCGGGCATGGTGCGCAAAACCGCCCTTAAGCCGACAGGCATTTCATGACTCCGCGCCTCATCCTCGTCGCCGCCCTGTGCGCCCTCAGCGTGGCCCCGGCCGCGCTTGCGGCCGACCCGACGATCAAGATCGTGCATCCCTGGTCGCGGCCCACGCCGCCGTCCGCGCCCACCGCCGTGGGCTATCTCACCATCGTCAATAGCGGCGCCCAGCCTGACCGGCTCATCGACGTATCCAGCCCCGCGGCTGAGAAGGTGGAACTCCACGCCATGTCGATGACCGGAGGCGTCATGCGCATGCGCCCGGTGGAGGGCGGCCTGCCGATCCCGCCCGGAGCATCGGTCAGCCTGGATCCCGATGGAAACCATCTGATGTTCATCGGGCTGAAGCATCCCTTCGCCGCCGGCGAGCGCATTCCCGTGACGCTGAACTTTGAACACGGGGGCCCTACGCGCACGGCGCTCAGCGTGGAAGCGCCTGCGGGCGCCATGCCGGCGATGCCGGGCATGAACATGCACTGAGGCGAAAAAGCAACACACCCCATTAAATACGCTCGGATGTCTTTGTGACTGCCTGGGAATAACAGCGTTAATACCTATATCACGCCTGGCCCCGAATATAGGCTGGCGCAGACAGGTTTAGGCCGAATCGCCTAAATGCTGAATCGCGCTCTAGATTGAAATATGTTGAGCAGGATTTGGGCTTCAAGATGAAGCCCTCTGGCTCCAGGTGAACGGATAGGCGCACGCCCATGAACTTCTTGGCAGACATCGCTGGGGCCTGCGGACTGATCGTCCTATGCGCCATGACCCTTAAGGGCTTGATCCGCAACCGTTGACATCGCGCTGCGACGGCCGCGCGCTTGGAAAAACAAAAGCCTTCCCGGAGATGTCCGAGAAGGCTTTTGTTTTATAACGAGCGTTCTTATCGCCTGCGAAATTGCGGGCGAGCGCCGGGCGCGCGGGGAGGCCCGCCGCCTTCGGTCTTGTGCCGGAAAGTGATCCGTCCCTTGGACAGGTCATACGGCGTCATCTCGACGGTGACGCGATCGCCCACCAGGGTTTTGATCTTGTTCCGCCGCATCTTCCCCGCCGTATAGGCGAGAACCATATGGTCATTATCGAGCTTCACCCGATACCGACCTTCAGGGAGAAGCTCGGTAACGGTTCCTTCGAACTCGAGGAACTCTTCTTTCTCGGCCATCGACGCTCCAGATTCTACAGCGAGCGCAAGCTGCCCGCGGAGAGCTTGCCGCTCTTACGGTCGTACTCAAGCTCATAGCTCAGTTTTTGGCCGTCCTTCAGACTGCCGATGCCGGCGCTCTCAACCGCGGAGATGTGCACGAACACATCCGAACTGCCGTCCTCGGGCTGGATGAAGCCATAGCCTTTCGTGGTGTTAAACCACTTCACAGTTCCTGTCGCCATCAGGCGCACCTCATATTAAAAACCGCGCAGAAGTCAGTCCTCGGCTGCGCATCAAATTCGGAGATCGGGGGGCAGGTCCGGGCTCAACCGAAATCGAGCGTAGAAAAGCGGCCGAACCGTGCAGAATTCGATGCCGGGGAATATGGACAGATCGGCAATAAAAGCAACCGCGCGCGTGCAGACGCCTGTGCCTCGGCGGCGATGCGCGGTAACCGGTAGCCAAGCGCTCCGGCCGCTCCATTGCGGATGAAAGCGGGCCCGCGACCTGACCGGCGAAGACTGAAATCTTCACACCATTTTTGTCAGCTATAGGACACCGATTGGCCGGGGGCGCCTGGAGCCGAGCATGAACCGTTTGCCCAAGCTGTTGGCGGCTTTGGTCATCGCCGCCGCGCCGGTCCTGATCCTCGCTGTGGATGGCCGCGCCGCGCCCGCCGCCGCCCAGGCTCGTCGGCAATGGCGACGCGGCGACACACTCCCGATCGAGACCCTACGCGCGGGTCCTGACGTCAACTACGCCGCCCAGCGCCTGCGCCGGCCGCCCGAAGGCTATGGCTGGTTTGCAGTGGACGGCGCGTTCCTGCTGGCGTCCCTGTCCAGCGGACTGATCCTGGACGTGGCGGAGTAAATCTCCTTCCCCGTTCGGGGGAAGGAGAAACACATCCATCAAGCGCTCTATTTCCAGCTCAGGCCGATCAGCGCCATCCGCCCCGGCTCACCGTAGCCATAGGCCTGCTCATAGTGGGTATTGCCCAGGTTCTCCACGCGCAGGGACAGGCTGACATGCCGGGTCAGGTCGCAATGGACATTGGCGTAGGCGATCATGAACGGATGCAGGCCGCCATAATAGTCCGTGGCCTGATCCTGTCCGCGGAAACCAACCTCGGCGCCGGCCGAACGACCCCATAGCCGACCGCCCCAATCCAGCGAGCCGGACCCGGAGTCGCGGGGAATGCGCGGCAGTTGGGCCGGACCCGTGCCGTCCACCCCCGTCAGGTAGGTGTAGGCGCCACGCAGAGAGAAGCCGGCGACCAGCTTAGCGTCGCCGCTGAATTCCACCCCCGCGCTGCGAGCGCTGGACTGGTTCAAATAGCCGATGGGGTACACATAATTGATCTGGTTGGTCACGTTCAGGCCGAACACGGTCACACGGCCTTCGGTTGCGCCGTCCTGCGAACGCCAGCCCACGCCCGCATCCTCGCCCACAGCTTCCTCGGCCTTCAGATCCTTGGGCGGGCCCGCCACCGTGCATTCAAGGCAAGGATAGGTGATTTCGTAGATCGAAGGGGCTTCGTAGCCCTGGCCAGCCGACGCGAGCAGGGAAAAGCCCCAGCCCACGCTATAGGCCGCCGCGCCCCGCGCCGTGGTCTGGCCCGTATAGCCCTGGTACTGGTCCTGGCGCACGCTGGCGGTCAGGCTCAGTCGTGCGTCGGGGCTCCAGCGGCCGATGACGAAGGCGTCGTCGTCGTCGCGTGTGACCAGATCGCCGCCGGTGTTCTCGGCCGCTCGCTTATGCTCCACGCCCAGTTCCAGGCCCCAGGCCTTTTCCTCATGCGTCGCCGTCCAGCGCACCGCCTCCTGATCGCCGCGGGCCGAGAAGGGATAGTCGCCGAAGTAGCTGCGGTCCAAGCCCATCAGGTCCACGCGCAGCTCCTGGTCGAAGCCGAACACGTCCTTCACGCGGGCCCGCACATAGCCGGCCTCGCTCTCGGTCACGGTAGAGGCTGTGCTGTCGGTCACATCACGCGGATCGTCGAACACGTCGTACTCCTCCGCCGCATGGACGTAGCGCAACCGCCCGTCCAGGCTGATCTGGTCGGTCGGCTCATAGCGAGCATTCAGGTTGACCGTCGTGTCGTTGAAACCGTCCGGCTGGGTATTGCCGAACTTCTCGTCGGCGTTGGGCACGCCGGCTGTGCGAAAGCCGGCGTAGGTGACCCCAGCCGCATAGCCGCTGGTCGACACCCCCGCCGAGGCGGTCTGGCGGTAAGTGTCCAGCGAGCCGGCCTCGCCCGCCAGGCGCAAGCCATTGGGCTCGATGCTGGTGATCGACACCACCCCGCCGATGGCGTTCGAGCCCCACAGGGCGCCCTGGGGACCGCTGAGCACCTCAATCTTCTGGGTGGAGGCCAGGTCCAGGCTGGAGAAGTCGAAGTTTCCTTCCGGCTGGGACGGATCGTTCACCGGAACCCCATCGATCAGCACCACGGTCTTGTCGGCCGAGGCGCCGCGCAGGCTGAGCGAGGAGGTCCCGCCGAACCCGTCCTCTGCGATCGCCACGCCGGGGATGGCGGCCAACAGGTCTGCAGCGAACACCGCCCCGCGCGCCTCGATCTGCGTGCGGTCGATGACATAGGCGTCGGGCGTGACGGCCAGGGGCTGGGCCAGGCGCTCGGCGGTGACGACGATTTCGTCCGCCGGCGCGGCCTGGGATTGGGCCAAGGCGGGATCGGCCAGGGCGAGGGATCCGCAAAGGGCGGAGGCGACAAGCAATAGATGACGCGACATGGCGCGGTTCTCCTTCCGGCCGCCGCGCGCCGAAGGGCGGGCCGTGGGGTCAAGCGATTGGCCACGGAGCCCCCTCAAGGAGGGAGCGCCGCCGGGCATGGCCAGTCGCCTTCACGGAAGGACCGCGCCTCAAGCCTGGTCCCGGGCTTGCGGACGAGCGACATGCCGGCGGCAGGTCTCCTGGCTTGCGGGTCTTAAGATCGGGGCTCTCGCCTTCCCGAACGCCCATTGGGCGCCAGTGGCGTCGCTTGCGCGACCGGCCTTGATCCTCGCCGCTTACAGTTGCGGGCACAGCCGCGGTTTTGGGTATGCCCCGCACCGCGTTCCCTCTTGGCCCCCGAAGGGGAACCGCCGACGCGGGGCTTGTGGCGCAACACGGGGGGCGAAGCAACCGCTAATCGGACGCGCAGAAAGAGGAAAACGGGCAAGCGCGGCTATTCCGAGCTAATGCGCGTCCTGCGCCGCGCCGCGCTTGAGCTGGATGTCCACGCCGCTGGATTGGTGCGCCACGAGCAGGCTGTTGCTCCAACGGCCGAAGGCGATCACCGATTGGCCGTCCGCCCCGACCAGCTGCATGCCGTCAGCGGTCGGCCGCCAGGCCACCGGATCGCCCGGCAGGGCGCCGGCGCAGCCCGAATCCGCCTTGGCCGAATAGCCGGCCCCGACGTGGGTTACGCCCAGTGTAACGACACAGACGTCGCGTCCGCCCGATTCCAGCGTCCAGGCGCCGGCCGCCTCGCTCGGCGCGAGAGGCACGCCCGCCTCATGATCGGCCGCCAACGCCAAAGGCGTGCGAAAGACCAACGCGAGCGCGACGATCCCGGAGCAGATGAGCCAAGGTTTCATGACATGTAGCCCTCGATACCCATGCTAAACGCCGGCCGAGCCCGGCCGTTGCGTGGCGATTCCGCCCAAACCCATCGGCTTCTAGTGCGGCTTGAAATTCAGAATCTCGCTCCGCGCTCTCCACAAGCCGCAGGCGAATTTCTGAATCGCCGCGCTAGGAGCCTTCCCGGGTCCAGGCCTTGAAGGGATCGAGCAGAGGCCGCCGCAGAGCCTGGGCCACCGCCGGGTGGGTGATATCGCCGTCCAGCACGTTGAGGCCATGGGCCAGGCCCCGGTCATGCTTGAGGGCGTCCAGGCCGTGATCGGCCAGGGCCAGGCCATAGGGCAAGGTGGCGTGCACCAGGGCTTCGGAGGCGGTTCTGGGCGCCGCGCCCGGCATGTTGGCCACGCAATAGTGCACCACCCCGTCCACCACATAGGTCGGCTCGGCATGGGTGGTCGGGTGGGAGGTTTCGAAGCAGCCGCCCTGGTCGATGGCCACGTCCACCAGCACCGAACCGCGCTTCATTCGCGCCAGATGTGAGCGCCTGACCAGCTTGGGAGCGGCGGCGCCGGCGACCAGCGCCGCCCCGATCACCACGTCAGCCGCCAGGATCTCCTCCTCAATGGCGTCCAGGGTGGAATAACGGGTGCGGATGCGGCCCTGAAACTGATCGTCGAGTTCGCGCATGCGCGGAACCGAGCGCTCTATCACAACCACCTCGGCGCCCAGGCCCACCGCCATGCGCGCGGCGTTGGCGCCCACAATGCCGCCGCCCAGAATGCACACCCGCGCCGGCGGCACGCCGGGCACGCCGCACAGCAGCAAGCCCATGCCGCCGTTGTGCTTCAGCAGCGTTTCGGCCGCGGAGAACACCGCGATACGCCCGGCCACTTCGGACATGGGCGCGAGCAGCGGCAGGCGGCCCTGGGCGTCGGTGACGGTCTCATAGGCGATGGCGGCGCAGCGCGAGGCCAGAAGCCCCGCCGCCTGGGCCGGATCGGCCGCCAGGTGCAGATAGGTGAACAGAATGTGGCGCGGCTTGAGCCGGGCCCATTCGGCGCTCTGCGGCTCCTTGACCTTGATGATCAGGTCGGCCTCGTCATAGGCCTCCGCCGCGACGGCCACGATCTTAGCGCCGGCGCGGCGATAGGCCGTGTCGTCATAGCCGGCCCCGTCTCCGGCTCCGGTCTCGACCACCACCGCATGGCCGTGCGCCAAATATTCCCGCGCCGCCGCAGGGGTGAGGCCGACGCGAAATTCGCCGGGCTTGATCTCCTTGGGCACGCCGATACGCATGGAATCTTTCCACCAGAGCTCTGTTTGAGCCTAGGGCCTAACGGCTTCATCTTGAAGCCTTAATCAGGCTCTATATATTTGAATTTAGGGCGTGATTCATCGCTGGGGCGATGCCGCCCCGCGACCTGACGCCTCAACCGCCTCTAGGAACGTTCAGCCGCCGCCCATCGGGCATCAGATGCCCGATATAGGGGTTGCGCCCCTGAGCCGTCTCGATGATGGGGGTCGTCCAGCCGTGGCGCATATCGAGGTCCAAGGCCGGACCAAAGGGCGCGTAGTCGTAGAGAATAAGGCTGATCAGTGAGACCGCCGCGCCCGCCACGCCCATGTACAGAACCGGCCTGGCAAGCTGTGGGGCGGGCTTGAGACGCAGGGCGGCCAAGCCGATCCAGGCGGCGAAGTCCAGACTGGGATAGAAATCCATCCGGTAGCGATAGGTGAGGCTGATAGCGAGCAGCATGACCCCCGCCGAACAGGCCAGTCCCGCAAGCGCCCAGCGCCCGAGAACGGCGTCGGGAACCCGGGCAGGCCGCCGCGCCAGCGCCCACAGCCCCATGCCCGCCAGCAAACAGACGATCGGATCGCTCAGGAAGAACGAAGACGGCGGCAGTTCGACGCTATCGAACAGGTCCAGTTGGGTCTGACGGAACAGCAACTGGCCTGAACCATCGCGCAGGACCCATATCGGCGCGAAATAGTACTGCAGGGCATACGGCGCCCGCATCAGATTGGCCGCCCCGTAGTGCGCCAGGCGAAACACCCGGTCGGGATCGACCTGGCGCTGGGCGACTTGGTACTGCAACGGAACGAACGCGAGCGGGTCGTTCCAGCGGGCGGCGTTAACGCCCCCCGCCAGCGCCACGAACAGGGCCAGGACAAGCGCCGCCGGCGCCACGGCGCGCAGGCCCAGCAGTCGCGCCCGACTTCGCCAAGCCTCGACGCACAGCATCAGTCCCAGCGCCGCGTAAAGTCCCAGTCCGAACGAAACACGGCACAGCAAGGCCAACCCGGCCGCCAGAGCCATCCCCGCATAGAGGGGCCCCGCCTTTCGGTCGGGCTCCAGGATCCTGCGCACCGCCAGCAGGACGAATACCGACGCCAGGGCCGCCCCCCAGGAGCAGACTTCCTGATAGATGCTGGGCCGAAGGTACTGCAGGCTCTCGCCGCCAAATGCGACGGCGCCGAGAATGATCAGGCGCGGTTCCCGGCCGGGGCCCCGCGCCCGGCTTATGGCCAGGCTGGCCGCCGCCAGGCGCGCGCCCAGGGACAGGGCCGCGGCGAGAATCATGGACGCCTCGGTGACATCGGCGCCGATCAGACCGGTCAGCAGCAGCGGCAGGCGCAGAAGGGCGCAGAAAATGCCGAAATAGGCATAGGCCCGACCCTGATGGACGAAGGCCTCCGATCCTATGGTGGCGGGCGCCAGGTCGAACTGACCGTGCAGCAGACGCACAAGCATCTCGTTGAAGACCAGGCCGTACTGCGGCGTGCTGTCGATCTTCCGGGCCATGAGCAGGACGACGACCGCCATGCCCGTCGCCCACAACAGCGGCAGTTGCAGCCTGTCCGGCCATCCCGCTTTAGGCGTCATGCGCGTGCGGCCTCACGTCCGGCGCGGCGTGCGGTAAAGCCGCGCGTAGGACCCGGCGTATAGGAGCTGCAGGCCAGGCGGCGGCGGCCCGGCGCCTTCGGCGTCGATCAGCAGCACATAGTCGAAAGCCGCCCGCCATCCCTTCAGGTAGTTGGCGTTGGCGAGTTCGAAAGCATGGTCGCCGGGCGTGCCCAACACGGCCCAGTTCACCGGATCGGCCTGGGGATCGGCGATGGCGGCATAGGGTGGCCGGATAACGAGAGGCTGCTGGCGCGGGTCGGCGAAGATGAGGGGCCAGAAAGCCCGGCGCTCGATCGCCACCAGGGCCGCGATGTGGTTGTCGGTCTGGTACACGCCCGGCAGCAAACGTTCCGCGGGCGCCGGGCCGCTCCCTGGCGATGGGTGGCCGCGGGCGACCAGCACCCGTGCGCCTTGTGGAACCGTTGCGATCGCTGCGCGCACGTCCGCCAGATCAGTCCGATGGTCGGCCCACCGATAGGCGACGACGCCCGCCTGCGCGCCGATCAGCACCGTGATCAGCAGACCGCAGGCCAGGGCATAGCGCGGCTCGATACGGGGCTGGACGCCGGCGAACAGCATTAGGCCCAGGATGAGCCCGACACGCAGATCGACGAAGCTGCCGGTCTTCAACGCATCGGGCTCCAGGATATAGACCACCGCACACAAGGCCAGCGCCAGACGCGCGCCGGGCGCGAAGCGTGCGCCCCTCCAGCCCAGGATTATCACCGCGAAGACAATGGCCCCTATGACGAGGGTGAGGCTCTTGTCGTAGCTCATGAACGGCGTGAACAGGTCCCACACCTTGTGCCGCCCGTCCCAACCATGGGGGGCCGCCGCAGTGCCGGCGACGCCGCAGCTCAGGAACAGGATCAGGGTCGGAGCCAGGACCAGGCCCAGCAATGCAACGCGCCGCGCCGCTTCCGCATAGGGGGGACGCCCGTTCGAACGCCAAAGGCTTAGCAGCCCCTCCAACTCCTGGGCTCCGATCAGCAGCCCCATGAGCGCCGCGCCGAAGAGATGGCAGAAAAACACCAGGGCCATCATGGCCCCGCCCACGACCCCGCTCAGCCAAAAGCCGCCCCTTCGGCTCAGGACGAGCCAGATCGCCGCGCCGGCGAAGGCCAGGCCCACCGAGATCAGAAAGCTCATGAAACCCATCAGGAACACGCCATTGTAGGCGGCCAGCCCAGACGCCAGCGCCCACCAGGACCAGCGACCGAAGGCGACGCGGCTATACAGGTTGACGCCCAGGACCGGAGCGAACAGCGCCAGGGCCAGGATCAGTCGCCCTGCGACGTGCACGGGCGCGAGCTTGAGCAGCAGCATGCCGATGACGTCAGCGCCCAGGTTGGGCAGGATGGCCCAATGGGGCGCGTACATGCTCGACAGGCCGGGCGTGTCGGGATGGGCCAGGATCAGCAGGCGCGCGAGGTGATTGGGATAGTCCAACACCGGCGGCACATCGATCAGGAAGAAGGGAACCGCCAGCAGAACCGCCAAGCCGACGGCGGCCAGAGCCAGAGCCCGGGACTGATCAAAGGACAACTGACGCAGGGCTTGGCTTGCCTTAGGAAGCGCCGCTCCAAGTCCGGGCGAATAGTCGACGGTCATGGAAGGCCCGAAGCAATCGATTTTCCGGCTGAATCCTTAGCCCGGTTAGGCTTAAGCAACCCTTTCAGCGCCTGGCCGAAGGCCGCTCAACTATCCTCGGCCATCTCGATGTCGCTGTCCGACAGGCCGAAGTGGTGGCCGATCTCATGGATCAGCACATGGGCGATCAATTCGCCCAGGCTCGCCTGTCCGTTCTCGGCCCACTCGTCCAGGATCGGACGGCGAAACAGCACGACCTCGGCCGGCAGCGGCGCCACATCCAGCACCGAACGATGGGCCAGATCGCGCCCCTGGTAGACGCCGGTCAGCTCGAAGGGATCCTCCAGCCCCAATTCCTCCAGCAGGTCCTCGTCGGGAAAGTCCGCCACACGCATGCGCACCTCAGCGGCCATGCCGCGGAACGGCTGGGGCAACGCGGCGAAGGCGGCCTGCGCCATCGCCGCGAATTCGTCCAGCGACGGGGCCCGGGCCGTGCTCCAGTCGATCGGCTGCTGGCTCATGACGGCTACTCGTCGGCAACGATGATGTCGGGATTTTCCGGCAGGCGCGTCTCGAACAGGCCGATGTCCAGCGCCTTCTGGGGATAGAGGGGCTGCAGGGGCTGCTCGGCGAGCAGGGTCAGGTCTTTTGCGTCCAGGGCGGCGGCCTCGGCGCGGCGGCGGGCTTGACGCGCCTGCTCCATCTGCGGCCGGTGAGCCATGCCCGAGGCGGTGCGCCAATAGGCCACAGACAGGCGCCAAGCCGTGTGCCGGCCGGAAAACGGGATCAGACCGCGCTCGACGATGGGCTTGAGTTCGCAATAGCGATCCTGCGGAGCGATCATGCGCCGGCGGCCTTCGCGTTCGTCGTCAAGCCGCCCGGCGTAGGCGTCCAACGCGGCGTTCTGGGTCTTGAACACCGGTCCGGTGAACTCGCGCACGAACGCCACCGCCTCACCGACCAGGTTCTCGGCCTCGCGCTCGCGGGCGGCTCGGCCCGTGGGCGCGGCAAGCGCGGCCTCGGCGTTGGCGGCGATGGGATAGAGGATGGCGCTCATGGCCCCTATTGTGCGCAAATTCCATCGACTTAGGGAGTCGTCGTTGCTCGATCGGCGCAGCCTTGGCGCAAACAAGGCATGCACTGACGCACGCCTGATTTCGTCGGCGGACGGCACGGACCTATTCTTAGCGAGTGATTCGCTTCAGGCGCGCCCAGCGCCCAGATTGAAGGCCTGATGGACGCCCTGCATCTCGTCCTGGCGGCAGCCGCCGGCGCGGTCTGCCTAGCGCTAGCCGCCGCATTCTGGGCGGCTGCCGCCCGGCGCCTCGCCGATGCGCGCATTGCCGCCCTGGAACATCGCCTGATCCGCGCTGAACAGCAGGGTGAAGCCGCGCGCGGCGCCATCGAGGCCTTCGACGGCGCGGTCCTGTCGATCGAGAACGACACGGTGCGCCTGGCGGCAGGCGAAGACGTCATGCCGGCCATCGCGGCCCTGTTGGGCTCGACCGAGCAGCCCTCGGCCATTCTCACCGCCCTGACCGGGCCCCACGCGCCCCTGTCGCGACGGATCGAAGCCCTGACCCTGCGCGGCGAAGCCTTCATCGGCCAGGTGCTCGTCGCGGGTGGGGCGCTGGAGGTGGAGGGCCGAGCGGCGGGCGCGGTGTGCTGGCTGCGTCTGTCCCTACGCCAGGAAGCCCAGACCGGCCTGCCCGGCGCGCCGATGATGGGCGAGTTCCTCGACGCCCAGCCCGATCCGATCTGGCTGGCTTCACCGTCCGGGGCCGTTTTATGGGCCAACAAGGCCTGGCTCGCCGCCGTGGAGGCCGCCTCGGTGGAGGAGGCCGGCCAGCAGGGACTGGACCTGGACGGGGGCGCCAAGACCCTCATCGCGGAGGCGGCGGCGGCGGGCGAAGCCCGCTCAGCGGTGCGCTGGATTACCGTGCGCGGACGGCGGCGCGCCTTTCAGGTGCTGGCGCGTCCCCTGCAAGGGGCGGCGGTGGCCGTGTGGGCGCACGACGTCACCGAACAGGAAGAAACCCGCGAGACCTTGCGCCGCCATGTGGAGGCTCACGACGAGACCCTCAACCATATCGGCGAGGCCGTGGCGATCTTCAGCGGAGCCCGGCGACTATTGTTCCACAACACCGCCTTCGCCCAGCTTTGGGGCCTTGAGCCGGCATGGCTTGAAGAGCGGCCCAGCCACGGCGAAGTCCTCGACCGACTGCGTCAGCGGCGCAGGCTGCCCGAAACGGTCGACTACGCGGCCTTCAAGGCGGCCGAGCTGAAGCTGTATGAATCCGCTGGCCCTCTAGCCGATGAGATCTGGACCTTGCCAGACGGGCGCTCCTTGCGCGTGGTGCGTCAGCCCCACCCATTGGGAGGTCTGTTGCTGCTGTTCTCCGACATCACCGGAGAACTGAAGACGAAGGCTCAGTACAACAGCCTGATCCAGGTGCAGCAGGCCACCTTGGACAAGCTGTCGGACGCTGTGGCGGTGTTCGGCTCAGACGGGCGACTGCGCTTGCACAACGAGGCCTTCGCCGGCCTGTGGGGCATCAGCGCTCCCCAAATGGATGCGGCCGGGGACTTTGACGGGGTGGTGGAGCTGTGCGTGCCCCTGGTGCACGATCTGGGCTTCTGGCGCGAGCTGAAGGCCCGCGTCACCGACACCGATCCCCAGGCCCGCGCGCCCCTGGCCGGCGAGATCAAGACTTCCGCGGGACGCATTATCGCCTTTCAATCGCGGCCCCTGCCCGATGGGGCCACCCTGCTCGCCTTCACCGACGTAACCGACACTCGCGCCCTGCAAGGCGCCCTGGCCGAGCGTTCCCAGGCCCTGGAGGAGGCCGAACGGCTGAAGCGCGACTTCGTGGGCAATGTGTCCTACGAGCTACGCACCCCACTCACCACCATCATCGGATACGCCGAGCTCTTGGATCACATGGGCGCAGCGCTGCCCGACCGGGCGCGAGCGCACCTGGCCTCGGTGCGTCAGGCGGCCGGCCATCTGGCGCGCTCCATCGACGACGTGCTCGACATGGCCCAGGTGGATGCGGGCGAGATGGCGCTGGACCTGGGGGATGTGCCCATCGACGAACTCCTGCGCACGGCCCAGGAGCGCTGGGAGCGCGAGGCCAGCGAGGCAGACGCTCAGATCGAGGTGCGCTGCGCGCCCGACATCGGCGTGATCCGGGCTGACGCCCGCCGCCTAGGCCAGACTCTGGACCATCTGATGGAGAATGCAGTTCGCCAGTCGCCCCCCGGGGGGGTGATCACCCTCTCGGCCCAGCGGACCTTCGGCGAGGTGCAGATCCAGGTATCTGACGTTGGACGGGGCATTCCCTTCCACGTACAGGCGCACATCTTTGACCGCTTCATCGGTCGCGATCGCGGCGGGCCTGGCCTGGGCCTTGCCCTGGTCAAGGCCCTGGTGGAGTTGCATGGAGGCTGGGTGGCGCTGCAAAGCGAGCCTGGAGCCGGCGCCGCCTTCACCTGCCATCTGCCCGAATCGGCCCTGCCCAGCGCCGGCTATCCCGAACTGCAGTTCTGACCTCTGAACCCCAGCTCCCATCGCGGGAGAGACGGGGTTTTCGAATTGACGCACAGTTTCTTAACCATAATTTTGCACGCTCAAACCTGGGGAAATCCGTCTGCGTCCCAGGTCATGTTCTCGAAAAAGTTTTCCACTCAACCTGCTCTTCCCGCGGCCGCCGGCCGCGAACGGGGAGGCTTGCTGTCCGACTTTCCGGCGAACCGCCATACGGCTTTGGCGGGCGCGGCCCTGTTGTTCACGGCGGCAGCCGTGGGTTTGTTGGCCGCTACGGGCGACCCTCACGACGGCGCCCCGGTGGTGCGCGCGCGTATCCTAGCGTCGCCCAATGGCGCAGCGGGATGGCGCGACGCCCTCTCGCCCGACGAAGCAGCGGCCTCGTCCGCTGCGCCGGACGGGTCCGCCGATGGCCTCACGGCCGGTGACGGTTCCAGCGGCGGGGAGGCGGTGATCCTCATGCCCGGAAGCGAGCAGGCGCACGTGCAGCCCCTGCCCCAGGCGCCCATCGCCGGCCTGAGCGCGCCGGGCCCGGGCGGCCTCCTTCCCATCATCGCGCCGGACGGGCGCACGTCGTGGAAGTCCTACGCCCGGCCCTTCGTCGACAACGGCCGGCCCAAAGTGGCCCTGGTCATTGGCGGCCTGGGTCTGAACGCCAAGGCTACCCGCGACGCCATAGACCGCCTGCCGCCGGAAATTACCCTGTCCTTCGTACCCTATTCCGATGGCCTGCAGGGCTGGATCGATCTGGCGCGGGCCAGCGGCCACGAGGTCCTGCTGGAAGCGCCCATGGAGCCATTGGACTTCCCCGACAACGATCCGGGCCCCTATACCCTGATGGCCAATGATCCGCCCGCAGAGACGGTGCGGCGGCTGGAATGGATCATGGCCCGCGCCACCGGCTATTTTGGCCTGACCAATTATCTGGGCGGCCGGTTCGTGCAGTCCGACAAGGGCATGAACGCCTTCGCCCAGGCCCTGCGCCAACGCGGCCTGGCCTTTATCGACGACGGATCGGCGGCCAAACGAGCGTCGGGCATTCCTCGGGCCTCGGCCGGCCACATCGTCGACGACCAGCTCGACAGCGATTCCATCGATCGGCAATTGCTGACCTTGGAGGCTCAGGCCCTGCAGAACGGATCGGCCCTCGGCTCGGGCTTCGCCTATCCCCTGACCATCGCCCAGGTCCAACGCTGGGCGGCCTCCGTCGGCCAGCGCGGATATGCCCTGGCGCCGGCTTCGGCGGTGATGACCGGGCGCTGAAAATCGGCGTAATAGTCGTCCGAATGGACAGTCAGACCCCTCAGGACCTTTCGCTCTATCGTCCCAATGTCGGGATCGTGCTGTTCAACCCGGACGGCAAGGTCTGGTTTGGCCGACGCGCCGGGACCGATGCGCCGCACAACTGGCAATTCCCGCAGGGAGGAGTTGACCCCGGCGAAGAGCTGTACGACGCGGCTCTGCGCGAACTGCACGAGGAGACCGGCGTGCGGTCGGCCAGCCTCCTAGGCCGAACCGAGGATTGGCTGACCTACGACTTCCCCAAGGGCTGGACCGGCGCCAAGGCCATGAGGGGCTGGCGCGGCCAAAAACAGGTCTGGTTCGCCCTACGCTTCGAGGGCCAGGACAGCGAGGTGAATCTCGCCCAGCACGCACCGCCCGAATTCGACGCTTGGCGCTGGGCGGATCTGGAGGAAACGGTCGACCTCGTGGTGCCTTTCAAGCGCGCAGCCTACGCGCAGGTGATCGCCGCCTTCCGCCGATTCGCCGCTCCCAAGGCGCCTGAAACGCCCAGCCGGCGCCAGTCCATCACTTGGCTGGGCAAGCTATTCCGCAGCGAGGCGTAGACGCGCGCCAAGCGCCGAATGAAGGCGGCGGCGGCGGTAACGAAATCCTCAGACAAGTGGCGCACCTTTCCCTGCGGCATTTTGTCGTGCACACTGCGGACCGCGACCAAGAGCGCGCCGCAAGGAGGACGCGGTCTTATGGCCAAGACGGCATCTAAGCCCGTCACCAAGCCGGTCGGTTCGGCCGAGCAAATTAACCTTATGGCGCAATATCGCCACGAGGCAGCGGAGCATCGCCGCATCCTATTCGAACGGGGCTCGGGCCTATATACGGGCTGGAGGGATTTCCGCCGGTTCCTGCAAGACATGGGCCCCGCGCCCGGCGTGGACTACCTCATCACGCGCCTGACCGCCAATGACATGACCTATGCTCCCGGCAAGGTAGCCTGGATTCATCGGCTGAAGCAGCCGCGCCTGATCGACCTGCTGGCCTCAATGCAGTCCCCGCCGGAGAACTGCCACACCCAGCTCGTCACCGTGCGTGGCTCGATGGTGGAGTACACCGCCCTGGCGCGGGCGCTGGGCGTGCCGTTTGAAGCCATGGCTGTGGCCTTTAAGTCGGGAACGTCGCCCGAGGCTCTGGTGCAGCAGGCCTCCATTGGCGAAACGCTGATCCAAGATGAGACGCCCTGGCTGGCGCCCGAACGCCGGCAGGCCTTCTTCGGCGCCTATCGCATGTGGCACATGCAGGTGCAGCCGCACTACGCCTCGATGGCCACCCCGGCGTTCTTGTTCGTCTATAGCGCCCTGCCCAATATGCTGAAGCTGAAGAACGGCCTGGACGAAGTCGGCCTGTGGGACCCGCCCACCGAGAAGGGCAAAGCCCTTCGCCAGGAGCACGATCTGTGGCGGCGCTATTGCGACAACATGGCCCGGGTCGAATCCGCACGGCTGGTCCAGCCATCCCTGCAACAATATTCTCTCACCACCGACGTGAAGGCCATGTGGGACCACGTCAATCGTACCGAAGAGCTGTACCGGACCGGCAGCGAACCGGGCGGGCGCGGCGCGAAGACCCATTAGAGCACGATGGGTTTAGGCGGAATTGCCTAAACGCTGAATCGTGCTCTAGATTCAAATATGTAGAGCTGGATTCAGACTTCGAGAGAAGTCATCCGGCTCTAACTTCGGACGGCCTTACCGGATAGGCGCGCCCCGCAGCCGCTTCACCGCCAGCTTGACCAACCCATACATCGCGACCAGGGCCCAGGCGCTTTCCATGAGGACGGCGGCCAGGTTGAACTTGAAGGCCAAGGACCAAAGCACCATGACCGAACCGGCCAGGTTCATGAGCAGGGCCGGCAGACCCGTCATGCCCAGACGGCCAAGCTGGCCGCCGGCATAGGCGCCAAGCATCAAGGCCACGCCGATCACGCCGGCGATGTCGGGGATGGTCATGAGGAGCCGGGGGTTCGGTGCAAAGGAATAATCGCCAAGATCACGAGGGGACCAGCGGCCCAGTCTTGGCGATCTTCGCGCACTTCGTGGTTCAAAAGGAGTCCGACGGCGCGGGGACGCGGCGGAACGGCCGTCGCGCCTGCGTCACGCGCGTTAGACGACTTCCACCGCCTGCTCCGCCAGCAGCGTAAAGCCCTGGGGCGTGACGTCGGCGAAACCGCCTTCGATTTGGAAAACGCGGATGGTCGATCCGTCGCGCACATTGACCCGGCTGGACTTGAGCGCCGTCATGAACGGCGCATGGCCCGCCAGGACCCCGAAGTCCCCCTCAACGCCCGAGGCGTCGACCTGGTCGACCTCGGCCGAATAGAGCTCGCGTTCGGGCGAGACCAGCGAGAAGTGGAACTTGGCCATCAGGCCTCCGCCGCCAGCTTTTCGGCCTTGGCCACCGCTTCCTCGATGGCGCCAACCATGTAGAAGGCCGCCTCCGGCAGGTGATCGTATTCTCCGTCGCAGATCGCCTTGAACGAGCGGATGGTGTCCTTCAGCTCGACGAACTTGCCCGACATGCCGGTGAACTGCTCGGCCACGAAGAAGGGCTGGGACAAGAAGCGTTGGATCTTGCGCGCGCGGGCCACTGTCAGTTTGTCGTCTTCCGACAGCTCGTCCATGCCCAGGATGGCGATGATGTCCTTCAGCGCCTTGTACTGCTGCAGGATTTCCTGGGTGCGGCGGGCGACCTGATAGTGCTCCTCGCCGATCACCAGCGGATCCATGATGCGCGAGGTCGAGTCCAGCGGATCCACCGCCGGGAAGATGGCCTGGGCGGCGATGTCTCGGCTTAGCACCGTGGTCGCGTCCAAGTGGGCGAAGGAGGTGGCCGGGGCCGGGTCGGTCAGGTCGTCGGCGGGCACGTAGATGGCCTGCACCGAGGTGATCGAGCCCTTGTTGGTGGAGGTGATGCGCTCCTGCAAATTGCCCATCTCGGTGGCCAGAGTCGGCTGATAGCCCACCGCCGAGGGGATGCGGCCGAGCAGCGCCGACACTTCCGAACCCGCTTGGGTGAAACGGAAGATGTTGTCGATGAACAACAGCACGTCCTTGCCTTCCACGTCGCGGAAGTACTCGGCCTGCGTCAGTCCCGTGAGGGCCACGCGCGCGCGGGCGCCCGGCGGCTCGTTCATCTGGCCATAGACCAGGGCGCATTTGGAGCCTTCGGTCGAACCGTTCTTCTTCGGGTCCACGTTCACGTTGGACTCGATCATTTCGTGGTACAGGTCGTTGCCCTCGCGGGTGCGCTCACCCACGCCCGCCAGCACCGAATAGCCGCCGTAGGCCTTGGCGATATTGTTGATCAGCTCCTGCATGGTCACGGTCTTGCCCACGCCAGCGCCGCCGAACAGACCGATCTTGCCGCCCTTGGTGAAGGGGCAGATCAGGTCGACCACCTTGATGCCGGTGACCAGAATTTCGGCCGAGGTGGCCTGGTCGGCGAAGGCCGGAGCCTCGCGGTGGATCTGCGAATAGGTGGCGGTGACGATCGGACCCGCTTCGTCGATCGGATCGCCGATCACATTCATGATGCGGCCAAGCGTGGCCGGGCCGACCGGCACGGTGATGGCTGAACCGGTGTCAGTCACGGGCTGGCCGCGCACCAAACCTTCGGTGGTGTCCATGGCGATGGTGCGCACGGCGTTTTCGCCCAGGTGCTGGGCCACTTCCAGCACCAGCCGGAAGGGCTGGCCGGTGCGCTGGTCGGTGTTGGTCGTCTCCAACGCGTTGAGGATGGCCGGCAGATGGCCTTCGAACTCCACGTCGACGACGGCGCCGATCACCTGAACGATGCGGCCAGTGGCGGCGGAAACGGGCTTTTGGATGGTCATGGCGGGACCTGTTCCTTAGTCAGAGGGCCGAGGCGCCGGAGATGATCTCGATCAGCTCCGTAGTGATCTGGGCCTGGCGTTGGCGATTATATTGAAGATTCAGCGCGGCGATCATGTCGCCGGCGTTACGGGTGGCGTTGTCCATGGCGCTCATCTGGCTGGCGTAGAAGCCAGCCATGTTCTCGAGCAGCGCGCCGAGGATCTGCACGGCGATATTGCGCGGCAGCAGGGCCTCCAAGATGTCCTCTTCGGAGGGCTCGTACTCGTAACACGCGCCGCCCAAGTCAGGTTTGGCTGCTCCGGTCACCACCGCGGGGATCAGTTGTTGGGCCGTGGGGATCTGCTGCACCACCGACTTGAAGCGGCTGTAGAACAGGGTGACCACATCCACGTCGCCTGCAGCGAACAAGTCCAGCACCAAGTCGGCGACAGGCTGGGCCACCGGCAAGGTGAGGGTGCGGTGGGCGGACAGATCAAAGGATTCCAATACCTTGTCGCCAAACATGCGGCGCAGCGGGTCGCGGGCTTTTTTGCCGACGCAGACGATGCGCACGTCCTTGCCCTGGTTGATCAGGCTGTTGATATGGTCGCGCGCGGCGCGGACGATGGAGGAGGTGAAGCCCCCCGCCAGGCCCCGATCGGCCGCGGCCACCACGATCAGGTGACGCTGGTCCTTGCCGGTTCCAACCAGGAGCTTGGGGGCTCCGTCGCCGGACACGCCCGCCGCCAGATTGCCGATCACCGCGGCCATCCGCTCGGCGTAGGGCCGGGCGTTGACAGCAGCGTCCTGGGCGCGGCGGAGCTTGGCCGCCGCCACCATCTGCATCGCCTTCGTGATCTTCTGCGTGGCTTTCACGCTCGAGATCCGATTGCGCATATCCTTGAGGCTGGCCATCGGGCGCTGCCGCTTAGGCGAAGGTGGCCGAGAAGGCTTCCAGCGCGCCCTTCAGCTCGCCTTCCATCTTGTCGTCCAGCGCCTTCTTGGTGCGAATGCCCTCCAGAAGACCGGCGTGCTTGGTGTGGATGTGCGCCAGCATGCCCTTTTCGAAGCGGCCCACGTCCTTGGTGGGGATCTTGTCCAGGTAGCCGCGCGTGCCGGCATAGATAGAGCAGACCTGCTCCTCCACCGCCAGCGGCGCGTATTGCGGCTGCTTGAGCAGCTCGGTCAGGCGCTCGCCGCGGGCCAAAAGGCGCTGGGTGGAGATATCCAGGTCCGAACCGAACTTGGCGAAGGCCGCCATTTCCCGATACTGCGCCAACTCGCCCTTGATCGGACCGGCGACCGTCTTCATCGCCTTGAT
>Ga0182013_10000882_pt1 | contig 41617 bp, 38 predicted proteins | sample 612S2MmetaG_FD_120487 | JGI IMG/M metagenome (GOLD analysis project Ga0182013, IMG submission 120487) | Permafrost microbial communities from Stordalen Mire, Sweden - 612S2M metaG | ecosystem: Environmental > Terrestrial > Soil > Wetlands > Permafrost | place: Sweden: Stordalen | collected... | reverse complement strand
TCCCCACGAGCGATTTCAGCTCGGAATCGTGAGCGAAATCAGCTCGGAATCGCGGGCGATCTCATTTCGGAATCGGGGGCGATTTAAAATCGGAATGGTGGGCGAATTCGCTCGGAATCAGCATCTCTTGTCGATGATTTAGATTTCCGTTCTGCAACCCTCTGAACCACCGTCACTACACGCGCTGCAAAGAAATGCGCGGCCCGGAAGGTTCCGGGCCGCGTCCTTGTTCTCGAGTTCGCATGGCCTGGGCTCAGGCCTAACGGGCGGCTTGTGCTTCAAGCGCGATGACGCAGAGGTCGCGATACCGCGCGATCGCCTTGGGGCTTGAGCTAACCGGATTGATCTCGAATGCGCGAAGACCTTTGAGATCGCTGGCTTTGGCAAGGTCGACCACGCTCTGCAGCTTGTTACGAAATCGCTTGTGCGTCTCAGCGGAAAAATCCGGCGGCAGGGGCAACTTGCCGTCGCGGGCCGCCGCTTCAATCGCGGCGCGTTTACCGAGCGGGCGCATCGCGGCCGACTCGGGCTTGCCGGCGGCCTTGCCGCGCTTTCGGCCCTTTTTGGGCGCCGCTTCGGCCTTGGCCGCCTGGGCGTTCCCCTCGGCCGACGTGCCGACTTTGACGCGAAACGTGTAGCCGTCCTTGGTTTTGACGATCTCAACATCGTCCGGTCTGTGGCCAGCCGCCTCGGCGGCGCGCTTGGCGTTGAACTTCTTCGCGTATGTTCTCATCGGGTCCTCCTTGATGGACATGCTGGTTTCGGTGACGAGACCCGATCGACCGTCGGCGGTGACGCCGTAAATGAGCGGGCGCCTGCCGTTCGGATGCATGGCGACAAGGCGAGCGGCCTTGGCGCGCGCTTCCTCCAGCGTTGCCGCGGCATCGGTCGCGTAGCGGCCAACACCGAGGAACAGCGCAATGTCGAAGCGAACCGTGGCGGCGACGATCCTCGCGTTCGCGACATCGGCTGGATGCGGCTTGCAGACTCGCGCCATTGGCGGCTCCTCCGGTTGATCGGGCGAGCGCAGTCAGGCTCGACCGCCCGGTGCGAGCAACTGGAGGTGCGCTGCTCTGTCAGCATGCCGGGAGAACGAGAGCAGCATGGGTCTCTCCCGTAGAGCCTACGCCCGCCATCGCGGTGTTGCGGAGAACGCGATCCGCAAGGCAATCGCTTCCGGCCGCATCGAGCTTGAACCTGATGGCACGATTGACGTTGTGAAGGCCGACCAGGCGTGGACGCGTCGGACCGACCCAGCGCAGCAGCGCCCGCAGCGCAGCGCACCGCCTTCGCCAGAAGGCGCCCGCGCTCCTGAGACGCAATCGCCGTTCGACCCGATCAAGCCGGTGCCGGCGGCAGCCGTGGAAGCCGTTCGCGACACGCTGCGTGAAGCCGGCGAGTCGCCGACTGCCGGCGGCATGAATTACGTCACCGCGCGCACCGCGAACGAGGTCATCAAGGCGCAGGAGCGCCGGTTGCGGCTCGGCAAGCTCAAGGGCGAACTGATCGACCGCGCGAAAGCGACGGCGACGGTCTTCGCGCTGGCGCGGCGCGAACGCGATTCATGGGTGCAGTGGCCGGCGCGCGTCGCCGCATTGATCGCGGCCGAGCTCGGCGTCGACGCCCACCTGATGGAAACGGTTCTCGACAAGCATGTCCGACAGCATCTTGCCGAGCTCTCGGACGTTCGGGTCGAGCTCCGGTGAAACTTACGACGGCGCAGCCGACCTCATCCGCGCCTGGTCGCGCGGTCTCACGCCAGATCCGACGCTGACCGTCTCGGAATGGTCGGACCGCTATCGCATTCTTTCGTCGCGAGCGGCGTCGGAGGCGGGCCGTTATCGCACCGCGCGCACGCCCTATCTGCGCGCGGTCATGGACGCGCTGTCGCCGTCGCATCCGGCACGGCGGATCGTGTTTATGAAAGCCGCGCAGGTTGGCGCGACCGAGGCCGGCAACAATTGGGTTGGCTATTGCATTCATCAGGCCCCCGGGCCGTTCCTGGCGGTGCAGCCGACCACTGATCTCGCCAAGCGGCTGTCGCAACAACGCATCGAGCCACTCGTTGAGGAGTGTCCCGAGCTGCGTGAGCTGATCTTGCCGGCGCGCTCGCGCGATTCCGGCAACACGGTGCTCGCCAAGCGCTTCGCCGGCGGACAGCTCGTACTCACCGGCGCCAACAGCGCAGTTGGCTTACGCTCGATGCCGGCGCGCTGGTTGTTTCTCGACGAGGTCGATGCCTACGACGGCGATGTCGAAGGCGAAGGCGATCCTGTCGCACTTGCCGAGGCGCGGACGCGAACGTTCGGCCACCGGACCAAGATTTTTCTGGTGTCGACGCCGACCATCCATGGCCTCTCGCGCATCGAGCGTGAATACGAGGCGAGCGACCGGCAGCGATACTTCGTGCCCTGCCCGTACTGCGGGCAAATGCAGTGGCTTCGCTTCGAGCGACTGCGCTGGGAGAAGGGGCGGCCCGAGACCGCCGAGTATCTTTGCGAGTCTTGTGACCGCGGCATCGCCGAGCACCACAAGACCGCGATACTGGCGGACGGCGAATGGCGCGCGACGAACGAATGCTCCGATCCGCACGTTGTCGGGTTTCATATTTCCGGGCTCTATTCGCCGGTCGGCTGGCTATCGTGGGCGACGATTGCGCGCGAATGGGAGCAAGCGCAGGGAAACGACGCGGCGCTCAAGGCCGCGAAGAACACGCTTCTTGGCGAGACCTGGCAGGAACGCGGCGAGGCGCCCGACTGGCAGCGCCTTTATGAGCGGCGCGACGACCGGCAGTTCGGCACGGTGCCATCCGGCGCTCTGTTCCTGACGGCGGGCGCCGATGTCCAGAAAGATCGCATCGAGGTCGACGTCTGGGCGTGGGGCCGCGGCTTGGAGAGTTGGCTCGTCGATCACATCGTGATCGACGGTGGGCCCGAGCAAGCAGAGAGTTGGTCGGCGCTGAGCGAGCTACTCGACCGTACCTGGCCGCACGCCAATGGCGCTCGACTTGGAATCGCAAAGCTCGCAATCGACACCGGCTACGAGGCGCCGGCGGTTTATGCGTGGTCCCGAGCCGTCGGCCATGCCCAGGTCGTTGCCATCAAGGGAATCGAGGGGTTCAATCGGCCGGCTCCGGTCGCGGGTCCGACGCACGTCGATGTCACCGAAGGCGGAAAACGGCTCCGGCGCGGGGCCCGGCTGTGGACGGTCGCAGTCGCGACCTTCAAGAACGAGACCTACCGCTTCCTGCGTCTCGCAAGGCCGACCGACGAAGAACTCGCGGCCGGCGGCAAGTTTCCGGTTGGCTATATCCATCTGCCGCGCGGCATTGACGCCGAATGGGTGAAGCAGCTCGTCGCCGAGCAGTTGGTGACGATCAAAACCAAGCGCGGCTTCAGCCGGCTCGAATGGCAGAAGCTGCGCGAAAGGAACGAAGCGCTCGATTGCCGCGTCTATGCCCGCGCCGCCGCCTGGCTCGCTGGCGCTGATCGATGGACCGAGCCGATGTGGCGCGATCTCGAACAGCAGGTCGGGGCGACCGAAAACCCGGATCACGACGTCACGACGGAATTGGACGTGGCTTCCGAGAGTATCGCCGGCATCGTGCGCCGCTCGCCTGCACGCCGCGGCCGGCGGGTGTTCCGGTCAAGTTATCTGAGCTGAGCAGGTAATCCGTACATGACGATCGAAGAGATGACGGCGCAACTTGAGGCGCTTCTCGCCGCTCGGTATCGCGGCCTGCGCACAGTCGAGATCGACGGCCGCCGCGTCACCTATGCGACCGACGCCGAGATGGCGGCGGCAATCACGGATCTGGAACGCCGCATTGCGCTCGCGCAGTGATGGCCGTCGCCGGCGCATCCTGACATCCGCCTCGAAAGGACTCTGACGCTGTGCTCGGATCGCTGCGGCAATTGCGGCGCCGTGCCGGCGCCTTCATCGGAGGCTTCGACGCGGGGCTCTCAAACCGCAGACTGAAAGGCTTCCAACCGAGCCGCGCGCATCTCAACACGCTGATCGCCGTTGCCGGCCCCGACATCACCGCGCGAGCGCGCTGGCTCGTGCGCAACAACGGTTACGCCGCTAACGCGATTGAGAGTTGGGCGGGCAATGTGGTCGGCGCCGGCATCAAGCCGTCCTCTATAATCCCGGATGGCGACCTGAAGGCGCAGGTACAGAAGCTGTGGCTCGATTGGACCGACGAGGCCGACGCCGAAGGCTTCACCGACTTTTATGGCCAGCAGCGGCGCGCAGCGCGGGAAGTGTTTATTGCCGGCGAGGTTTTCTTTCGGTTTCGCCCGCGGCGACCACAGGATGGACTGACCGTACCGCTGCAGCTGCAAATGATCCCGTCGGAGCTTTTGCCGCTCTATCGCAATGAGCAGGCGCCGAACGGCAACATCATTCGCCAAAGCATCGAATTCGATCCGATCGGCCGCCGCGTAGCCTACCACTTCCTGCGCCGGCATCCGGGCGACGTGACCGACCCCGGCCTCGCCGGTGAGATCGTGCGCATTCCCGCGTCCGAGATCGTACACATTATCGATCCTGTTGATGCCGGGCAGCTACGTGGCGTCTCGCGCTTCGCCGCGAGCATCGTGAAGCTCTTCCTGCTCGATCAGTACGACGATGCCGAGCTCGATCGGAAGAAGGTCGCGGCCATGCACGCGCTGTTCATCACGACGCCGGCACCGACTGAACCGCTCGATGCAGCCGAGGGTCGCGACGAGACCGACGAGCGGACTATCGATCTGCAACCTGGCCAGATCACCATGCTTGAGCCGGGCGAAGAGGTGCAGACTTCAGTCCCGGCCGATTCGGGCCAGACCTATGAGCCGTTCCAGTACCGCACGCTGTTGCAGGTCTCGGCCGCTCTCGGCGTGCCTTACGCTTATCTGTCGAACGACATGCTGCGGGCGAACTATTCCAATTCTCGCCTTGCGCTGCTCGAATTTCGCCGACGCATCGAGGCCTACCAACACGCGGTGATGGTCTGGCAGATGTGCCGCCAGGTCTGGGCGCGCTGGATGGACACCGCGGTGCTCGCAGGCGCGATCGAGATACCGGACTATCAACAGCGCCGCCGCGAATACCTCGCTTGCAATTGGCTGCCGCCGAAGTGGGATTGGGTCGATCCGCTGAAAGACGCGCGCGCCGAGATCGAACAGATCGGCGCGGGCCTCAAGAGCAGGACACAGGCGCTTGCCGAGCGAGGCTTTGATGCCGAACAAGTCGATGCCGAGATCGCGGGCGATCGCGAGCGCGAGAAGCGGCTGGGGCTGAGTTTCGCGACAGAGGTACCGCCGAATACGACGCAGTTTTCGGGCGATCCCGGCGCCGTGTCGGACGCCATCGTTACGGACAATTCCAGATGATCGATCTTCCCTTCGTGGCGACCCGGGTATTCGGGACGCCGCTCATGATCGCGCGCGCCAAGCTCGAGGTGATCCTCGGCGCACTCGCCCCGCGCCTTGCCGGCACTGTGGCCCAGGCCATCCAGCTCGATCCCGCTCCTGAGCCGGGAGCCTCGATCACGGCCGAAGGAATCGCCGTGGTGCCGATCATCGGCACGCTAGTGAGCCGTTCCGGCTACCTATCGGCGGCGAGTGGTCTTTCGTCCTACAGCGCGATTGGCGACGCGATCACGTCCGCGTTCGAGGACTTTGGCGTCCGCGGGATCATTTTCGAAATCGACTCGCCCGGAGGCGAGGTCGGCGGATTGTTCGACTTGGTTCAAAGTATCGCTGCGCTCAAGGCCGCGACTGACAAACCGCTCTGGGCGGTGGCGAGCGAAAGCGCGCTGTCCGCCGCCTACGCGATCGCGAGCACCGCGGACCGGATTTACGTCACTCAAACCGGCGAGGTCGGCTCGATCGGCGTCGTTGCGGCTCACGTCGATGAGAGTGGTGCCGATGCGAAGGCGGGCCTCGCTTGGTCGTTCGTGTTTGCCGGCGACCACAAGATCGACGGCAATGCGCATCAGGCGCTTTCCGATCAGGCCCGGGGCGCGATTCAAGACGACATCGACCGTCTTTACGAGCAGTTCGCGAACCTCGTCTCCGAAAACCGCAGTCTTACGCCGGAGGCGGTTCGCGGCACCCAAGCCGCGATTTATCGCGGCGAACTTGCCGTGCGCACCGGTCTTGCCGATCGGGTCGGCACGCTCGATGCCGCGATCGCGGACATGACGGCCGAACTCGACCAGCAGGCCACGGCAACACGCACGGTCACAGATCCGAAGAGGAGTCCATTCATGGCAAAGACCAAAAACGCACCTGTTTCCGAAGCCACCGGCACGGAGCCCGAGCTGGCGCTTGCATCGCCTGACGTGGCCGAGACGCCGCTGCCGAGTCCCGAACCTGCGCCGGCACCCGAACCCACGCCCGTGCGAGAACCTGGTCCGGTTTCGGCGTCCGATACGGCAGACAGGCTGCGTGCTGAATTCGCAGAGGTCGCTGCGCTCGCGGCACAAGCCGCTCGGCTTGGCGTCACCATCGATGCCGCAGACGCCATGCGCCAGGGGATTTCGGCTAACGCCTTGCGCCGCTCGGTCCTCGATACGCTTGCCTCGCGCGCCGAGGCAACGAGCGTCATTGCGGCAGCCCCGTCGGCGCCCGCTGCCGGCGAAAGCCCGATCGTGCGACGCGCAAAGGAGCGCGCCGCTTCAGCTCGTACCTGATCCCTCAAAGGAGCACCCAACATGCCGACACTCAGGATGGCGCCGACACTCGGCGACCTGCTCAAATATGAGCTCAATGGCGACTACTGCCGCGAGACGGTGACGCTGAAATCCGGCACGAACTACGCAATCGGGTCCGTGCTGGGCAGAATCACCGCCTCTGGAAAATACCGCTTGTCCCCGGCGACCGCAGTCACCGGCGATGAGGGCGCGGAGTCAGCGGTCGCCGTCCTGATCGAGGCCGTCGATGCCACGTCAGTCGACAAAAAGGGGCTCACCGTTGCACGCGGTCCCGTGATCCTTTCCAAGGCGATCCTGGCGTTCGACGCCTCGGTCAACGACGCCGGCAAGAAGGCCGCCAAACACGCCCAGCTTGCTGCGGCCGGTCTCGTCCCGCGCGATACCGCCTGATCTCAACGAGACTGACCGTCCACTTCACCCGGGCCTCGACAACTCGTCGGGGCCAAATTTTTTTGAGGAGACCCCATGGCCCCGATGATCAATCCCTTCGACGCAGGCGGTTACACGCTCGCCGAGATGACCACCGCCATCAATATCCTGCCGAACATCTACACGCGGCTCGGCGAGCTCGGCCTGTTCCGCTTCGAGGGCGTCACCCAGCGCAGCGTCATCATCGAGCAGGCGGAGGGCGTGCTGAACCTTTTGCCGACGGTGCCGCTTGGGGGGGCCGGCGACCGTCGCCAACCGCGATACGCGATCGATGCGGTCGTTCACGGTGCCGTGGATTCCCCACGACGACGTCATCACGCCGCAGGATATTCAGGGCGTTCGCGGCTTCGGCGTGGCCGATGCCGCCGACCCGCTCGCAACCGTGATGGAGCGCAAGCTTACCCGCATGCGCGCCAAGCACGCGCAGACGCGGGAATACATGGAGATCAACGCGCTGCGCGGCATCGTCAAGGACGGCGCCGGCGTCGCGCTCTACGACTACTTCGACGAATTCGGGCTTGCCCAGCAATCGGTCGACTTCGTGCTGGGGACCGCCGGTACCAACGTGCAGGCCAAATGCCGCGAAGTCCTGCGCGACATCGAGGTCGAGCTCAAGGGCGAGACCATGACCGGGGTTCTGGCGCTGGTGAGCCCCGGCTTCTTCGACAAGCTGATCGGGCATTCCAAGGTCGAGGAAGCGTACAAGTATTTCACGGCGACCGGCGCGCAGCCGTTGCGCGAAGATACGCGCCGGCGCTTCCCGTTCGCCGGCATCGTCTTCGAGGAATACAACGCTACCGTCACGCTCTCGACCGGCGCGACTGAGACGCTGATCCCGGCAAACGAAGGCATCGCCTTCCCGCTCGGCACCATGGACACCTTCGTGACCTACGGCGCGCCGGCGAACTTGATCGAGACCGTGAACACCATGGGTCTTCCGATCTATGCCCGACAGCTCGCCCGTCTGGATGGCAGCGCCATCGATGTAAAGACCGAGGCATCCCCGCTGCCGGTCAATAAGCGGCCGCGCCTCGCGGTCAAAATCCAGACCAGCAACTGAGCCGTGGGCAGGATCGACTTCAACGCCGCGGTGCTCGGCCCGGTCTACGACATTTTCGGCAAACCGGCGGTGCTCACGATCGGGCCGGCAAGCTACGACATTGAGGTGATCGACAACACCAAGGGTGTCTCCGTCGAGGAAGGCGGCGCCATTGGTGTGCAGACCATCCGGCCGGCCGTCGACGTTCGCCGCAGCATGCTCCTCTTGAACGGCATCAAGTTCGACGACCTCGTCGATGGTCAATTGGCGCTCGATGGTGTGGCCTGGCGTATCAAGAGCTTCACTGAGAACGCCGGCGAGCTTCGTCTTATCCTGATGCAGGAAGATTAATGGACAAGCGTGAGGCGATCTTGCGGCGGCTTGTCGAGATCGCCGCTGGGATTGAAGGCGTCGCCACCGCGGTTCGCAACCAGGATGAAATCTCCGAGCGCTCCCGCCCCGCCATCGCGATCTTCGATGCCGACGAGAGCGCGGCCGAGCATGCCGGAGAACATCCCGGGCGCGCGCCCAACATCGTTGAGATGTCGCCCGAGTTGCTGATTCTCCTTGGTGCCAAGCCGGAAATGGTCGGGACCGCGCTCAATGCGCTGCGCGCCAAGCTCATCAAGGCCGTCCTCGCCGATCAGCAGCTCAACGCGCTCGCTGGCTCGAACGGCCACGTGCGTTACGCCGGCTGCGGCACGCATCTGGGTCACGGTCGCTCGATGGAAGGCTCTATGAACATGCAGTTCTCGTTCTCTTATGTGCTGCGCCCAGAGCAGCTCTGACCTCGTATCCAGATTGGAGGCCCGCAATGCCCGTCTCTCCTTCAACCGACAATTACTACGTCGGCAAAGGCAAGCTCAGCTTCAAGGCCGTGGGCGAATTGACCTACCGAGATCTCGGCAATGTCAGCTCGCTTGAGACCACACCGAACCTCACCACGCTGGAGCACTTCTCTTCGCGCGAGGGCGTCAAAAAGAAGGATAAGGAAGTGGTCACCGAGAAGAAGATGACCGTGACTATGGTCATGGACGAGTGGACCGCCGACAACCTCGCAATGGCACTCCTGGGCGATGTCGAGACCGATAGCGCCGGCAACAAGGTCATCGATATCTTTTCGCGCAATTCGTTCGAGGGCGAACTGAAATACGAAGGCACCAACGAGATTGGCGCGCAGATGGACATTTGCCTATTTCGGGTCGTGTTCAAGCCGGGCAAGAGCCTTAACCCGATCTCCGACGAGTGGGGCAACATCGAGATCGAAGGCGAGGCGTTGTCGAACGAGGATGGAAAGTTCGGCACCTGGACGGTGCGTGAGGGCGCGGCAAGCGCGTGATCACAGCTAAAGAAAACAGAACATTCAGTAAACTCTAGCTCCGCAAGTGTCGTCAGGGCTTGAAGAGTCGTGGATCGAGTGAGAACGGAGCAACGTCCGCGATCTTGATCAAAGCAGCGTCCGCGACGCGATGATTAATAAGCACGTTTCGATCTGGCACGTCTGCGATCGGCACAATGACAGACGGAACAAATAGCAATACTTCAGATACCGAATCGAGCCATTGATCGCCAATGTTTTGTGTATGGGTCTGGCGTGCCGTCCAGTCTGAAGGAAGCTCGCTGATGCCGATCGTTCGCATGGAAACTCGATCTGGCAACTCGTAAGTAACAAGGACCTGTGCCGGCAAGAGAGCGGGATCGGTCACGTGAACGCGCTTTTCCAGCGCGGTAAGCGAAACCACCGTCGAACAGTATGTTACCGGGCGACCCTGCGTGTTCCAGCGGCCGTCATTGGCAAGCCCGTAGCCGCCATCGAAGGCGCGGGCGCGCCGCTCACTAGATAGCCGCCAAAGACGCATCTAGGCGGCGGCGCCCCAGTCGAGCTTCGCAAGAATTTGCTCGATCAAACGAACACCGGCGTCGGTCCGTGCGACTTCGAGTGGCGAGCTTCCATTTAGAATTCCCAACCCTTCGCGAAGCCATCGGTTGGCCTTTTCAGCATCGCCGAACACATCCTCTGCCAAGGCTTGAATGCGAGCGAGCCTTACAACGCGGTCGGACTCCTCGATCGAAAGAGGTTGTCTCTTCGTCTTACGGTGCCTCCAAGTGCGCGACGGAATAACGAAGCGCTCGATCTCCTGTTTTGAAAATCCTGCTTTCAAGACGTGGGCGAGAACGGCCAGCCGAATGCGACCATGAACGATGCGAGCCAGATCGGCCTCCGAAGACACGTCACTGCCCAGGGCCTGAGGGCCGCCTAGCTTGCGAAAAACTCTCTCGATCACCGGCTGCGGGGTTGGCGAGGACATTCGGCTCTCCTATGAACTTCGGCAACTTGCCTACAACATATGGGGCAAATTGCCAAGTACAACCCGTCGATCACGTGAAAATGGCTCAAAACCTATAACTATTGAGGTACTTTCCAATGGTAGGCCTGATCGATATCGCGCCCAACGTCGAGACCGTCGAGGTGCAGGGTGTAGCCGTCGCCGTACACGGGATCTCAGCAAAGGGTGTAGCGCATCTGCTCGGCCGCTTTCCTGAGCTGCGCAAGTTGATGAGCGGGCAGGAGGTTGAGGCCGAGGAGTTGATGACGATGGGCGGCGACGCAGTGGCCGCCATCATCGCAGCCGGGTGCGGTTATCCGGGCGACCCAAAAGCCGAGGAGGTGGCCGGCAAGCTCGCTATTGATGCCCAGGCCAATCTCCTCGCCACTATCCTTCGGCTCACGCTGCCGGGGGGCCTCGGCCCTTTCGTCGAGAAGTTGACGGCGCTCGGCGGCATCCTCGACGCCGCTCCATCCGTTACGGCGCCGGCTTCGAAATCGCCGAAGCCATCGACGCCCTGATCGCCACCAATTACCCGCGTTCCGAAGTCTGGGCGATGACGCCGCGCGAAATCGCGGGCTCGCTCTATTTCGCCGAGCGACGCAGAAAGCGGTTGGCCGCTGAACAACTCGCGCTCGGCGCACTCGCTGCCCGTGGTGACCCACGAGCACTCAAGAAACAGATTGAAGATTTGCAGCGTCACTAACGCGCAATTTCGATCATAACCTCGTTACGGCGGAAAAATGGCAGCGTCCACGGTGGGTTGTAATATGCATAGGTGGGCGCCGACACGGGATGCAGATTTTTCGCACTGATGAATGCGTCCAATTCATCGGTGCGACGCTTCAGACTTTCCTCACCCGCCCATCCGGAGAAGCGGATCACCGCAAACCGTTTAGCCGCAATTTCCTTGATCTTGACGGCAGGATTCTTCGGCTTCGGGAGCGTGTCCATAGTGTAGTTAGCGGGCATGACGAATCTGACGTGCCAAGTCTCGCCATCACCTTGCTGGGTTACCGGTGCGGTCATGGCTATTTTTTCACTGGCCTGCTGGGTGACGGGAGCGGTCATCGGCACCTTCTGTGAAGAGAGATTATTGCCGAAGATGTAGCCCGCTATGGTGCGAAAGCCTTCGCCTATTGCCGTTCGGCGTTCTCCGGACACATCTGTCTCGGCAACGATAATGGGCGCGTAGTCGCGAATTTCAATTTTATCGGCCGTTTCGACGGTTTCATATTTGGGCTGCTCAACGTTACTCACAATCGGCCCCCATGCCGCGGCACCGAGTAAAATAACTCCGACAGCGATCCATAATGTGTTCTTCTTTCTCATCCAGTCATTGCCTTGATTTCGATCGGGCGGTCACGGCGAAACCAACGTTGATCTTATCTAGCTATGCAACCGATAGAACCGTCGCAAGGACCTACATAGGGCAGGGATATTCCGTCTCTCGGCTCGCTTTCCGTTCGAGAGCACGGCCGTCGACTTTTTGCCCATCCACTCGAATGACCGACTGCGCATCAATCAGTGCCGATTGATGACTTAATGATGGACGGAACAAATGCCGTTGCGCCTAACGCTTTCAGCGGTGGCGGGCGGCTTCTTTAAGGCAATCACAGAAGGCGAGCGACCGATCGCGAAGGCCGCCACCGCCGCAGTGCGCGAAGCTGCTGAGCTCGCCAAGGCGGGCGGTCGCGCCAGCATCGCGGCCGCCGGCTTCAGCCGTAAATGGCAGAATGCGTTGCGCACGAAGGTCTACCCGCCGGGCCGTGACAGCATGCGGGCGGCGGCGCTGATCTATCACAAGGTGCCCTACGCGCAGGTGTTCGAAGAGGGCGCCGTAATCCACGGCAAGCCGCTGTTGTGGCTGCCATTGCCCAATGCGCCGTTCGGTGCCGGCGGCCGGCGCATCCCGCCGGCAAAGTTTCAGCAGCAAGTCGGGATGCCGCTGTACACTATTCGACGTCCGGGCAAGCCAGCGATGCTCGGCGCCAACGTGCGGACGACCGACGTGCGCGCCGGCAAGCCGATCTCGCTGGCGCTTCTCCGTCGTGGCCGCAATCCGAGTGGCAAGGGAACGGTGAGACTCGTACCGCTCTATGTCGGCGTCGATGTTGCGAGCATCAGTAAACGCTTTGCAATCATCGACGCGATCCGGCGCGCCGCAGCCAAGCTGCCCGACCTCTATCTGAAGCACTTCACGGATTGATATGGCGCGCCCGACGATCTCGCAACGCATTGCGCTTGAAGGCTCCGATCAGGTCAAGCGCGCGCTTGCCGATCTCGGCAAAGCCGGTGAGGACGCCTTCGCGCAGCTGCAAAAGGCCGGCGAAAAGGTCAACCTCAGCGGTCCCGCCTCGGCAATCGAAGCTGCGACCAAGCGCGCGAGTACGACCGTTGATGAGCTTCGCCAGCGCATCGCTGCGACCGGAAGTACTGCTGCACAGAGCGGCTCGGGCTTTTCGCAGTTCGGCGGCGCCGTCCAGGCGACACAGCAACGGCTGGTCGAGGCCGTCAATATCGGCGCGCGGGTCGGGCTTGCGGTCCAGGCGGTCGGCACGGCTTTCTCGGGCGCTTTTGGTCGCGTGCGCGAGTTTCGCGATGGCGTGACGGGCGCATTCGAGTCGATCAGCGGTACCGTGCTCCGATCCGTCGCAGTCTTATCGGCTGTGCCGGCGTCGTTCCTTGCGATCTCAGTCTCCGCAGCCAACGCGGCGGAGCAGATCAAGGATGCCGCGATCGCAGCCGGCACCTCGCCGCGGGAATATCAGAGACTTGCCGTCGCCGCCGAGCAACTCGGCGGCAGCGAAGACAAGTTGGTGTCAGCGCTCTCGCTGATCAACGAAAAGGTCCAGGAACAGTCTGATAATTTCAACGGCAATCAGCAGCGTCTCCTCGAGTTGCGCCAGGCCACCCTGCAAGGCGGCTTCGCGGGTCGGCAAGCCGCCCAGGATTATGACAAGCTCCGCCGCGAAATGGAGCTGTTCGGGCCAAGCGTCCGGCAGGGAGGCGAATCCATCATTCATGTCGACCAGGCGCTCAAGGGACTTGGGCCCAGCAATCAGGATGCGATCGAACGGCTGAAGGCGCTCGCCGACCAGATCAGCGCACTGCCGACACCGGCCGAACGGGCCTCACGCGTGGTCGAGATCTTCGGCCGACGGCTTGGCCCGCAGATGGTCGAGCTGTTGAGCGGCGGCCGGCAGGCGATCGACCAGATCGGCAATCGCGCCGAACGGCTCGGCCTGATCATGAGCGACACTGAGCTCGAGGTTGGCAAGAGCCTGAGCGAAACCTTGGCACTCCTTCGGCGTAGCGTTGCCGCGACCAAGAATTCCGTTGGGATCATCTTTGCCCCGGCGATCACCGACGCTGCCGAGCTCCTCATTGATGCGATCGGCCGTGTTCGCACCGATATTCTTCTATGGGCGAGCGAGTTGGCGACGCGCGTTCGCCCGGTGCTCCTTGACCTGGTCCGGGCGCTGACCGGGGACACCGATGCAATCGAGACGGGCTGGATCAAGTCGGCGCGCCAAATGATCATCGACCTCGGCGCGGCCGTGGCAAAGGTCACCCAGAACATCATCGTCCCGGCGTTCAAGGAATTCCTTGCGCTCCTTCAGACCATTGCCGAATCGATCAACCGCATTTTCGGCACGCAGCTGACTGCCGCCGATGTCGGCGTCGTGCTTCTCCTTGCCAGGATGGTGGGTGCCTTCACACTACTTGCCAACGTCATCAAGCTCGTTGTCGGCGCCTTCGGGGTGCTGCGTGCATCTTTCGTCGCCGTGACCGCCGTCGGACAGCTCATGCTTGTGGCATTCGAGGCACTGGGCGGCCTCTTCGGCGTTCTGCGCGTTGCCGTGGTCGGCCTCATCGCCGCCATCGGCATCGTTCCGGTTGCGATCGCCGCCATCGGAGCGGCCATCGGCTTTCTTGCGGTCACGCTTGTACGCGCGGTGGACTGGTCGACCTTTGCGCAGCGCGCGCAAGCGGCACTCGATGCGGTGTTGTCGTTTGTGACCAATCTTGCGACCGGACTCGCGGCGCAATTTGAGGCGTTCGTGCAGGCGGCTGGCGTTGTGTGGCAACAAATCGTCGCCACGGCCAATGCCGCCTTCCTAGCTGTGGTTGCCAGTGCTGCTGCGTTCTGGACCAGCCTGGCGGCGCGCTGGCAGAGCGGTATGCAGCTTCTGAGCGCGACTTGGCGCGAGGTCCTCGATGCGGCGCAATCGATGGCCGACGAGATTCTATCCGGCGCCGCCGCGCTATGGGCTGCCCTGCAAGCTGCCTGGCAGGCGGGGGTCGATTCGGTGGACGCCCTCTGGGAAACACTGACCACCGCCGCGCAATCGGCTTGGCAGGCGATCATTGATGGCGTCGTCGGCGCCTGGGACAGCATCGCGTCGCTTTGGAGCGCCGGCATCGACAGGGTCATCGGCTTTCTCGCGTCGCTGCGGGACTTCGCTCTCGGCGTCTGGAACGCCATCGCGGAGGCGGCGCGGCAGGCGTTCAGCGCCCAGCAGCAGGCGGCGAGCGGAGGCAATGGTTACGCCCGCGGCGGCGCGGTGTTCGGGCCCGGCTCTGCGACCAGCGATTCGATCCCGGCGTGGCTGTCGAACGGCGAGTTCGTGGTCCGCGCCGCAGCCGTGCGCAAATACGGGCTCTCGCTGTTCGATGCGCTCAACGGGATGCAGATCAATCCGAAAGCATTCGCGCGGTTTGCCGAAGGCGGGCTCGTGCGGTCGTTGCAAGCATTGGTGCCGCTACCAATGCACTTCGCTGACGGCGGCTTGGCGGCGGTTTCTGCCGTGTCGGTAGGCAGCAGCCTGCGGCCGGTCACCATCAACATTGCCGGCGAAGCCTTTGCCATGACTGCCGCGGGCGATGTGGTCGATCGGCTTCAACGCTTTGCCTCGGCCAAACAGGTCCGTTCCGCCGGACGCAAACCGAATTGGTTCCAGGGATAATGTATCTTGGCGAACGAGACGCTGTTGGTCATATCGGGGCCCGGGGTCTCGCCCTATTCGGCGCGCGGGCTGTCGCAGACGCTGACGCCGATCCAGGCCGCCCAGAACACGCGCCGCACTGTCAACGGCAGCTTAATCGACATTTCGGCGGCGCAATTCCGGAAATTCCGCAGCACGATCTCCTGCACCGACCAGAATACGCCGGCGCTTGATGGGATCTGGCCGGGCGAGCAAGTGACTGTCGATTGCGTGGCGACGCTTTCCTACAAGACCGTTGGCGGCTCGCCATCACGGCCGGTCGTGCCAGGCTCGTCCTATGTGGAAGGCGCCTTCACGATCTATCGGCCACGGCTGACGATGATCGTGATGAATTTCGCCGTGCAGGAGGACGAATACGGCGCAGCGATCAGCTGGTCCCTCGATCTTGAAGAGGCATAAGGTGGCCGGTCCATTTTTCTTTGCGTGGGCGGACGCCGGCGAGCTGAGCTTCGGTCCAGCACATGTTCGCGACGACGAAGAAATTCTGTCGTTTACGATCTTGCACCACGAAGGTGATTTTCCCTCCCTCGATATCACTATCATCAACCCCCGCGTCGGCCTGCTCGCACCCGGCCGCAAGGTCTGGGCGTGGCTCTCCTATCAAAAGCCCGGCGCCGATGTCGTGCCACTGTTCTTCGGGCGCCTCGTCGGCGTTCCCGAAGACCTCGACCAGGAACTGGTCAAGCTTGCCTTCGTGGCAAGGCCAGAGGATTTCGAAGAGCAGAAGGCCGCCGTTGCCGAGACCTTGAAGGTCGGACCTTACTGGGACCCGATCTGGTTTTCGCCCGATACCGCCGACGATCCGGACAATGTTTTGGAATCGCGGCCGGAGCTGTGGCACATCGATCGAACATCGCTGCAAGTCTCGACCTCCAATATCTTGGTCGGCGAAGACGGCACGTTATCGATCGAGGAAGACCAAGCGTTCTACGACTCGCTGCGGATCAACTATGACCAGGCGCCCGTCCGCAGCGCTACGATGACCGCGACAGTGACCTGGACGCAGAATGCGGCCGGTGCGCTCCCCAACATCGTGCCGCCGACGATCCAGTCCTTTACCGGTGCGGGCTTGGAAAAGAACTGGCCCAAGAGCGGGCATGATGTGGGCGGTGGTTGGAAGGTGCTCGCCGGGTCCGCGACCCGCCGCGGCGACGTACGTACGCCCGCGCTCGGTTGGTTCACCTACGCCACCTGGCCCTTTAGCGGCAAGTATTCGGGCGACACGTTTTCGACGAAGATGCCCGGCGACGCGTATATCTTTATCTCCGACCCGTCGCCGATCTACATGTGGTGGTCAGGCACGCCGATCCCGCGTTCGCCGGCGCCCTATCCAAATGCCTTCAACGAAATTCTGCAGGTCCCGCTGTGGACGCTGTCGTGCGACTTGCAACTTTCGTATTCGGCCTCGCGGAGCCGGACCGAGGTGCTCACCTTCATGCTCGAAGCAGATGTGCAATCCATCGTTACCGAGCCGGATGGAGATGACGCGATCGCGCTTAACATGAAGTCTTCGGAGATCGTCTCCCCGATCGACCCGGAAGGAGCGCTGCCAATCGGCGATGTGCGGCGGTCGATCTATTTCGCCCTGGAGCGCGGGCAGCAGAGTATCGAGTACCTGATCTGCGTGGCGCGGGCGCAGCTCTTGTCGCGAGCGCGCGCCGTTAACGTCGAATTCGAGATCTCGGGCGCGCTGGCGGTTGACCTCGAACTTTCCTGCCGCAAGAGCCTTGTTCTCGTCGATCGCCGCCTTCCCGGTGGCGAAGCGGCCGGCAAGATAAAATCCTACCAGATCAGCATGGACGGCGATTCCGGCGCGTTCGTCGGCACCATCACGATCGGCTGCAGCGTCGGCAAAGGCGGCAGGGTTGATGAAGTCGCGGGCGACCCGACCTACGTAGCGGATGGGTACGTTACCGACGGCTACCAACGCCGCGACAACCAGTACGTCATGCCGATCCCCGGCGAAGTAAACTATGCGAGCCAGGAAGGGCTGCCGCCGAACGACGACGGTGTCGACTTCTTCCGCATGACCCGCCAGCGCTGCGTCCGCTCGTTGTCATGGACCGGCGGCGTTGGCGCGCAACAGTCCGCCCTGAATGGGCTGAAGGAAATTGCTGCCGGCGGCGCCCACGGCCTGCCCGGCTTCAACACGGCGCTGGTCGCCAAAAGCACTGACGATGTCTTCACGCTGCTCAATACCGCAGCCGACAAATTCGATATTCGCATGGTGCCGGTGAGCGGAGGTCCGTTCGAAACCGATTACGACGTTGCGGTTTCTGACCTGAAGATTCCGCGCACGATCGACCTTGAGGCGGGATCAACTGCATGAGCCTGGAACGCGTCGTCCGGCCGTTTCAACGCGACGATGTCTTCACCGCCCGCGTGCTAGCGCCCGTTCAGCCGGCGGTGCCCCCGAACGCCGACAATGCCGAGATCGCCTGGCAGGGCGAGGCCGACAACAAGGTGGCGCCGGCGCCGGATATCGTGAGGTTCGAAGTCAAGATCAATTGGGACGAGGATAAGTCGCGGCGCAAAACCGAGACCGTGCGCATCACCAACCCGGACGACGAACGACAATACATCGATGTCGAGCGCATCAAGCAGATGGTTTTTAAGAACGCGGCGACCGGCGAAGAAATCGCGATAAAGCCGGACTTTTCTTAAAGCTCCACATGGCCATCATCAAGACGACTGGCCGCGCGCCCGATTTGGTGCGGCTCGATACGTTTCAGCGCATCACGAAAATCCATTGGCCGACAGATCACGGCGAGCCCGAAAGCGAGGTCGAATCCGAATACACCGGATGGTGGGTCTACAACCCGGTGCAGACGTTGACGACCTACATTTGGCGCGCCGACCTGCACCAATGGGCGGTCTTTTCCACGAGAACCTTCGGCTTCGCCACGCTTGTCGACGCGATCCGTCACAACGACGCCAGCGGGCCGTTCACGGAAGGGATGGCGGATCTCATTCTCAGCACAATGAATGGGTGGTTTGCTGCCTATAACGGCCTCGGCAGATATCCGGCGATCGAGATTGAGGAGCCGCCGTGGGGTGATCCCGCCAACGCCTACGTGGCGGGCGTTGGACTTTCATCGACCGGCGGCGACAGCTCCAACGGTTTTGGCGGCGGAAGCACGATCCAGACGTTTCCCTATCTGACCAAGGCCTCCCAACCCACGTACCTCAAGCCTTACGGCTGAACTCAGACTTTTAGAAGGGAAGACTTTACGGTGTCGCTTAAATTCAGGACACGCGACGATATGCGTTGGGGCGCCGGCAAAGGCGCAAACCTCAACGCCGTCGAGGTCGACGAGAATTTCTGGGATCTCCTGCAACGACTGCAAGCCGTCGAGGACAATCCAGCTCAGCCCCTGCAGATCGGCAACATCACGGTCAGCGGCAACCGCATGACCATTATGTTGTCGGATGGAGTGACTTCGTTCGGCCCATTTACGTTGCCGCAAGCGGCCTTTCGCTTCACCGGAAGCTATGAAGGCAACCACGATTACGCGGTCTTTGATTTCTTCACTGCCAACGATGGCCTCTATCTGGCCCTGCTTGAGCACACCTCGGGCGCGGCATTCGATCCAGACGGGCTAATTGCCGGACAGGCGCTCTATCAATTCATCCTGCCCTTCCCGAACCTCTACGACATCGGCTTTTTCTTTCCGGGGACGCCCGGCGTCGGCATCGATGCCGGCGCGGCGATGTTCACATTGATCGCCAACCGCAGATTCTATCTGCCGGAAGGTTTGATCGGATCGGCGGCAAGCCTGCAAACAGCAACTACCGGAGCGCTCACATTATCCGTGCGCAAGAATGCAACGGAGATCGGGACGATCTCGATCGCGGCGGGTGCCACGGTGGCAACGTTCGCGCTTGGCGCTGCCGTGCAATTCGAGGCCGGCGACCGCATGCGGATACTGCGGCCCCCGGGACTGGATGCGACCGCGAAGGACTTCAGCGTGAACTTCGCCGCGCGAAAAGGCAGCATCGGGGACTGAACAATGGCGCTCGCCCTCGATGCGTCCGCTGCCAATTCCGGCGGCGGCAATGCTGTTACCGGCAGCGTAACACTGTCGACTTCGAAGCCAGACGTCGTTGTCGTGCTGTGTGTCTTCAATGAGTCGGGGGGTCACAACAGCAACACCCCAATTGCGATTTCTGACGTGAGCGACACGGCCGGGCTCTCGTGGGCCCGGCGCTCAAGTAAGACATTCGGCAAGGGCGCGATCGAGGTCTGGTACGCGATCGCATCGGCAAAACTTTCGGACGACACTATTACTTTTACTTTCGCGAGCACGACGGACGACTGGTCGTGCATGGCCTTTGCAGTCTCCGGCGCTGATACGTCGGCGCCATGGGATTCAAACGACGCGCTGCCGGCGAGCAACGATGGGTCGGGCTGGACGCAAAGCGTTGAAGTGTCGACGGCCGCCCAAAAAGCGTTCGTGTTTTCTTTTGCGGCTTCATGGAATTACTTCTCTATATCGAGCCCCCAACCGCCACTAACAGCCGTAACGGCACCTTCAAGTACGGCCGCGGCGCAGGAGTCAGCGTCAGGCCTCGCGGCCTACGTGATTACATCGTCGCCGCAATCAAACCTGTCGCTCACGTACAGTTCTATAAGCAATGCCTGGGGCATGATCGGCGACGCCATCGTTGCGGCTGGCTCAGGTGACGGAGAATCGGAGAGCGAGCCTGAGAGCGAACCCCCGGTCGTTTATGCCTATTTCGACGGCATAGCCATCAACGCCGCCGCCGGCGGGTCGACGGTTACCCTGCGCTTGAGCACGAGCGCAACCGAAGATGTCATTATAGTAGCGCTCACCTGGGAGGGTTCGAATTCCGTTACTGGCATCACTGACTCGGCGGGCCTGACCTGGGCGCAACGAACGGCCGGAGGCATCAGCGGGAACGGCAGCGGCTTAGGCCTGGCGTCCGGCGGCTACGCCGTCTGGTACGCGGTGGCGCCAGATACTCTGACCGACGATGTCATAACCGTTGCTATGGCAAGCGGCCCAACCCTGACCGGCAAGGGCGTGGCGGCGATTGCTTTCGCGGTTCAAGGCGTTGATCCTTCGTCGCCATGGGACACCAGCGCAGCTTTGCCTGCGGTTTCGCAGGGCGCGGCTGGCACTCACTCGGTTACGGTCTCGACCGAGGCAAGCAAAGTTCTCTTGCTTGGATTGGGACCAGGCTTGGCCGCCTACTCGAGGGTCGAAACGCCTTTCTTCTTAGTTGGGCAAGCCACGATTTTTCCGGTTCTGTACCTGTCTCACGTAACATATTGGGGCTATGCCCCATCGATGAGTGTCTACGCGGAATGGGGTGATGACGATCCAATCTCCGGAGAGAGCGTCACAGCCACCGCCTTCGGCGCGGCCGGCGCAACTGGCATTGTTGTCGACGCGCTGCGCCTAATCGGCGAATACGGCACAAGTGGTGGCCCGTTCGGCATCGACGGTCACGCCAGCGGCAAGTCCGCTGACTATACGGTTCAAAACGGCGTCAGCGCGAAGCTGTCAACCGCGTTCGGCAACGACGTGATCGTCGCCGTCGTTCACAACGGCGGCTATTGGAGTCACGGTCAGGCCGTTGCCTCCATCGTTGATGATGCGGGGCTCGAATGGAAAAAGCGCGCGTCTATCAAAGAGCCGGACACCAACAACGACTTTGAAGTCTGGTATGCAATCGCGCAGCGCCCGCTGATCAATGACACGATCCGGGTGGCGTTCGAGGGCGACGCGGATAGCACTACTCTCATCGTCTTCGGCATAAGTGGCGCCGATCTGTCGCGCATCTGGGACCCGCATGCTGCGTTGCCGGCGCACAGTTCTGGCAACGCGCAACCGAACGACATCGGCATCAGCACGACCGCCAAGGTCACGATGCTGCTTGCCCTGCTGGGCACAAACGATGGCGCAGTTGTGTCTAGCGATGGCGCTAGCGGCTGGACGACTATTGCAACACAAGCCCAGCCAAACGCTGGAGCCCATTCCTACGGATCGTTTCTTGGAGCCGCTTGTAAGATTGTAGAAGCGCGCCAACACGATACTCACACCACCATGGTGCAGGAGGGCGGTCGGTTCACCAGTTGGGCGATCTTCGGCGACGCCATCGTTGCCGCGGACCAAAGCGCGGGCTTGGACGACAGCGAATCCGAGAGCGAGCCGCCAAGCGAAGGCGGATCGGAAGATCCATCAGAGCCGTCTTCCGAACCGACATCGGAGTCCGGCTCTGAACCTCAATCCGAGCCCGAGAGCGAACCCACATCGGAAGGTCCGACGTTGCCGCCTCCGGTGCAATTGACCGTCGTCTCGATCGGCGTCTGACGGTCGGGCATCATGCATTGGTGGCACGTCGCGCCGGAGTGGGCGGGCGAGACCGCTTTTATTATTGCCGGCGGCACCAGCGTGCTCGATCAGGACCTCTCGCTCCTGCGCGGCCGGCGGGTGATCGTGGTCAATTCCAGTTACGAAGCCGCGCCGTTCGCTGATTTCCTGTTTTTTGGTGACGCCAGTTGGTGGGAGACCCATTGCCGGCGTCAGGCCCTCGCAGCCTTTGCTGGGCGCATCGTCACGGTATCGGTTCGGGCTGCAGGGCTGCGTCTTCTTCGATTGCGGCGTCAAGTGCCGCCGCCCGGGCTCAGTCTCGATCGTTCCTGCGCTGTCAGTGAGCGCACGAGCCTGCAAGGCGCGATCAATTTCGCCGTCCATCTCGGCGTGAAGCGCATCGTGCTTCTCGGCGCCGACATGCGGCGCGCCGACGACGGCCGCTCGCATCATCATTTGCCCCATCCGCGGCCGAACAAGCCGGGCAATCAGACCTGGGACATCCAGATGGCTCAGCTGCGGCTCGCCGTGGAGCCGCTGCGCCAACTTGGCATCGACGTGATCAACACGAGCCCGATCACTCGCATCGATTGGTGGCCGCGCGCCGAATTGGCGGCGTGCCTCACTCAGTAACCTCGCGTCACCAGTACCACGACAGTCATCACGCCAAGGGCCGCCCGCGGGCGGCCATTTTTATTTGCGGAGGAGACAATGGCGGCTTCGACCTACGACGAGGCGCTGCGGCGCCTGCTCGCTCATGAGGGCGGATACACCAACCAGCCTTCAGATCCCGGCGGGCCGACCAATTTCGGCATCACCATTTACGACTACCGCAAGTACGTGAAGCCGAATGCCACGGCGGCCGACGTTCGGGCAATGAGGCTCGACGAGGCCAAGTCGATCTACCGCACGAAATACTGGGCCGCCCAGCGCTGCGATGAGCTGCCCGCTGGCGTCGACTACAGCATCTTCGACTATGGCGTGAATTCGGGGATCGGGCGCAGCGGCAGAGTTCTGCGCCGCGTCGTTGGTTTGCCGGACGATACCAGCGTTGTCACCGACCAGGTTCTCAACGCCGTCGCCAAGCGCGATGCCAAGGCGATCATCGTGGCGATCAACGACGAGCGCCTCCGGTTCTTGATGGCGCTCAAAACCTGGCCGGTGTTCGGCAATGGCTGGGCTCGCCGCGTCGCCGAGGTCAAGGCGTTCTCGCTCAATCTTGCTGCTCACCCGATTGCAGCCACCGCGAAACTACCGGTGCCGAACCAAGCGGCGCCCGCGAAGGGCGTCGTACCCGTTCCGAAGACGTTGCAGAAAGTGGCGACCGCGACACCGGTCGCCGCCGGCGGTGCCGTCGCCAAGACGCTGCACGACTCCAGTCATGACCCTTGGACGATTGTTGCCGTGGTCGGCGGTCTCGTCCTGGTCTCCGGCGTCGGTTGGATCGCCTTCCACTATTGGCAGCAGCGGGCGCAGCACGCGCCAACACCGGGCCTCGTGCCGGTGCCGGTCGTCTAGGGCGCGACCATGAACAATGTCCGCGCCTTTAATATTCGTGGCCTCGGCCGATTTCCGTCGAACGGCATGGTCACGCTGACTGGCCTCCTGAACCAAATCGCCGGCGTCAGCGCCACGACCGACGACCACGGCATTTTCGGATTCGAATATGTCGCGAATCTCACCAATGCCTGTGTCGCCGCTCGTCGTTCGGGGCGGCTGATCGCGCTGCATGGCCACTCGTTCGGCGCCAACGCGGCCATCATGATTGCGGGCCGTCTCGCGACGCTGAACATCGCGGTGGATTATCTTGCTGCGATCGATCCAGCTGCGCAATTCGCGCTTCGCGTCCCGCTCAACGTCAAGCGCATCTACAACCCCTATCAGAAAATCGATCCAGTCGGCCGCGGCGTCGTCGAGCGCTCCGACGGCGAGATGGACCAGCACTGGAACGCGCGCGCCATAACCGAACGCCGCGATCAGCCGCACGTCCTCATCGATGACGATCCCATCATTCACCGGAAAATCGTCTCCGCTGTTACGGCACTCGCATCCTAGGAGAAGAATATGCCTTGGCTTATCACTACCGTGATCAATCCTCGTGCCGGGTGGGAAAAGACCAAAAGCTGGTTCAAGCACTCGGCCACGATCCTATGGGCGCGCATCGTGGCGTTGGGCGGAGTGCTATTCGCGGCACTCGGCACCGTCGCCGAAGTGTTCGATTTTCCTGGCGTGAAGGAGAACATCCAAGTCCTCCTCGATCCGCATTATGTGCCTTACTACATGATCGCGATCGCGCTCATTACAGAGCTTGCGCGCCGGCGCACGCTCAAAAGGGACGAGCGCTGATGTGGACGTGGCTAGCAAGTTTCCTCGGTGGGCCGGTAATTGCCGGGTTGATCAATGCCTACAAGGCGAAGCTCGATGCGGCAAACACGAAGGATCGGATCGCGGCCGACCTCGCAGTCAAGGAAATCGAAGCGGAGATCGAGGCGCGGAAAGAGGCCACCGCCGTCATCATTGCCGAGCAAGGCCGCTGGTACACCGCCATCATCCGGCCGCTGCTGGCTGCGCCTGTGATCATCTATCTCTGGAAAGTAATCGTGTGGGACAAGGTGTTCGGCCTCGGCGCCACCGATCCTATCACCGGCATGGTCGCCGATTGGACCGGCATGATTGTCACCGCATATGTGGGCGGCCGGTCGATCGAGAAGGTCGCGCGGATATTCCGGCGATAGGTCGTTGTTTGCAGCGAGGTATCGATGAGCGATGAGATCAGCGCAAACCGGCAGCCCAAGCCACGCTTTGATCCAACGATAAACTACGGCCACGTCCTGACCGCCGTCAGTTTCATTATCGCAGGTGCAGGCGCCTTTTACGGAATGCGGGTCGAGCTACAGAATGTCGATCAGCGCGTAGCAAAAATCGAAAACACACTCCAGCAGCTCGCAAAGGTGGTCGTTCTGGCGGCGCGCCAGGACGAGAAGCTCATCGCGATTGAACGGCGGCTCGATCGAATCGAACAAGCCTCAAATGTTCACCGCCAATAGGACAAAGGTGAGTGTCGGCCAGTCGCGATCAAGCGCAAAATGAGCCCAGCCGATGGGCTGGGCTCTTTTGTCGTCACCCAGTTGGGCTAACGTTGCATCCTTCCGGCGATAACGCGTTTACGTAGTTTGCCAGAAGGTCTTGCTCCTCTGCGCGCCTGTCTTCTTTCTTGGCGTTCAGGTGCAGGTGAACATGAGTTGCACCTTTGGAGTCGATGCACCTAATGCGATGGTGATCGGACGTCGCTCTCTTTGCGAGGTCTCCCTCTCCCATGTACACAGGCACCCATCGGCCATCACTATTCTTCTTAGCGTAGATGTAATTCCCGTCCTGCCCCTCATTGAGGTTGGGGTGGCGCGGGTAGACGTAGTAGGTGTACCTGGTGCCGGATTTACCTACCCAGGTACATGTTTCCTGATTTGCCATTATGGCTCTCCTATCAGGCATGCGAGAGCCAGCCATTGACCGCGGGCAACGAGTTGATTCAAAATCAACTCGCCTAGCAAGGCCTGTCCCACGTCGGCTCTCATCCGCGCGGGGCGGTATCCGGAGCCGCCGGGTGTTCAAGCACCCGGCGGCTTTTTATCCAACTGCCTCCCTTACAAAGCTGGTTGAGGTGACGAACTTTTGAAGCGTCCCTCTCCAGTGTATTTTTTCCACATGACCTGTGCCGCCGGAGGACTCATTTTGCAAGCCGCGGCTGCCTCGTCAGCATCCTTGAACTGATGCAGATGCCGAGGAGACATCAATAGCGTCCCGGCAAACGTGTCTGCTTGCCATTCGGCATCACAATAAATCTTGTCTGCATCGTCTCTCATTCGAGCCATAGTCACCGTTCTGTGCAATAGAAAATGCGCAAGCTCGTGACACGCAGTGAACCTATCACGGCCATTGCCTTCCCAGGCGCCTGCGTACACGTCTTCTCGCAAAGCAATGACATTTTCGCCCGCAACAACTCGTCCTTCATCGGGGCCCATCGTCTCTTTGTCCTGGACATCGACATAAAATCCGTCAATCAAGTTAGCCATTCGAAACTCCAAGACATCCATGATTGGAAAATCAATCTGCGAATCTTCAACGAACGCGGACCGTACCTTGTCGGCGAAATCGCGGATCACATCGGTAGACATCGGCGGTACAAATATCCCACGCCGTTTCCGATGAAATGGGATGTCGCTGGATGACGATTTCAGGACAATCTTTTTCAAGTCTGCCATCATTGCGCTTGGAAGCTCATCGAGCTTGCGGGCGAATGCCGCCACAAGTTCACGTTGGTCTTCTGGCAGCTTCGCCACCTGCACTTCTTTCCGCGTACGATCTGCGGCGCGGCGTAATTCCTTGATTTCAGCTGCCGAAAGCTTCATCGCCCGGGCAATCAACGCAACATAAGCGTCGGGGATCGACTTCTTGCCCGTTTCGATGGCGGAGATGAAGGCGGCGCTGCGGGCCGTGAGGCGGGCAAGATCCAAGAGTCTCATACCCTTGTCGAGCCGTAGTTTTCGCACTGCAATCCCAAACGGGGTCAACATGGCGCGCCTCCTGCGCTTAAATTTGCTTTGCCAATATACGGTGAGTCGGCGAAGAAATTCAACCCAATAGGTTAAGTTATTGCGATTATTGTGAAATATTTTGGGCGTCACGGACAGAGTGCTAACGCGCCCTTTCGATCCTCTTTGGCGATCGTACTTTTGTGCGATGGTTGGCGCGCCATTCAACTAGGGCCTTGAAAACTGCATCGGCCGCGTACTTGTAAAACTAGATGCTGATCTTAGTCCAAAGCTCGTCGGGTAGGGCATTGACTGTCGGCATAGATGCCATCGGCACTCATTGACACGGGTCCGCCTTGAATTCGTCTTTGAAGCCTTTTTCCCTGCTTCGATCGACCTAATTCCAATCAATCTAAATCGGAAACGCCGCAGTGCTGAGGTGGAGATATACAAAAACTCGTGCCATGACTTCCAGCATGCAACGTCCAGCCAGAGCCATCAAAAGCCGTTGCGAGCGCGGTGAAGTGCCAAGTTTGCACGGTGTGCATGATGTAGGCCCGTAAGCAGCGGCGCCGCGGCTACGTTCAGCGTCTTACGTGCCGCCTCGCTAAGTTGAGGACTGACGAGAACTGTGCCGTCATCGGCGACGCTGATAAGCCCCCGATCAAAGGCCGCGTCCCAAAGCGCGGAAAGCAGAAGACCGTTATGCACATCTAGGCGCTGCGCGTCGGTGCAGTCAGCCCAAGGCACGATATGGGATGCGCGAAGTAGGCCCGGTTCGGTGATACCGGTGAGCGGGCAACGGCTGCCCCAGTAGTTCATCAGGGCTTCGCGGAATACATCTTGGCCAATGCGCTGGATTACCATCCGCTCGGCTTCGGTCGTCCGGGGAAGATTGGCCGTTTTGGCCTTGAAGCGATCGAGCGGCGCTTCCGGCAAGCTCATGGCAAGCTTGTAGACACGGTCAAGCGCAACGTGCAGTTCCGTAACGTTTGGTAGCATGAAGGTCGCCAGCCCTGGCCCGCGGACGGGCGCCGCCGGGAGAGCGCCGATCTCCGTAGCAACACCGGAATGGTCGAGTGACAGCAGCCAGGGGCCATGGTCGGAAGCGCCGGCGATCCAGATCGAACCCGGCGCTGTGGTCGAGGCGTAGTGCAGCCACCCGCTCTCGACGCCGCGTTCCTGCCGATAGCCGTTGTCCGACGCCGCCTTCTGCGCCTCAGTGCGCACGACGAAGCCGGGTGGATTTTCGGGGGCCATCATCACTCATCGACCCAGAAAAGCGCCGGTCTCAGGCGCGGCCTGTCCCGACTCGAAAAGCGACTCGATAATGGCTTGCGGAACGCGCCTCTTGAGCATGATGCTTTTCAATGCCTCAAGAAACCTGTTGTCGCGGATGTTCTCCGGCGCCACGTTCTTGTATAAAATCTTCACGACCGGCGCGTCGAACGTGATGGCGCTTTTGAAAAGCTCCTGGGCCAGTCGCTGTAGTTCGCCCCTGATTTTTTCAGGCGTGGCCTCGATACCCCATCGCGCAAAATGCTTCGGCGGGTTCTGCTCCCACCTCCGCGAGAATTCATCAACGATGCGCTTCTCGAACTCCGACTGTTTCGTGACCAGCGTATCGCGCAGCGCGTCCTGATACTTCTCAACAATCGTTTTGAACCTGGATGTCGCCTTATCGAACGCACCCCGGTCGCTATACAGGATCACCCGCCCAAAATTGTTGATCTGAAATGTAAACTCGTCCTCGATCCGCTTTCTTTCTTTATTGAGCCAGCCGTCATCGAACTTGATCGACTCCGGTTTCCCGTTGTTGTCGACCGTAACCTCTAGCTTGCCGATGCCGTCCAAGGGCGCCCGGATTCGACTGCTAATGCGATTTCTAAGATCGTCGTCGGCCACATCGACGAGTTCCGGTGGCAACGGTATCTGCCGCGTCGTGAGCCGGTAGTTCAATGCGGAGAATTCGACATACTGAACCTTGGACGTAAAGACATTCATCTTCCGTGTGATATCGAACGGCTTTGGCGGGTTGGTTTTCAGGTCAGCCTGCATCTGCTGAACTTTGGCCGGCTCAAGGGCCTTGCTCCCGACTTCAGGGCGGGGGGCGTCTTCGCGTGTATCCGAACCAGCGGCAGCGGCGATACGGTCAGCCGCACTGCCCGAGAGCACAACGGCATTGGGCTTCTCCACCGAGGTCGAACCCGCCTCAATATTCTTCGACACCGGGGAATAGACCATCGTCGTGTCATCCGAAATGACAACACCAATCCGCACACCGGATTGCTCCCGAAGGTCGAACAAATTCTTCGCACTTGCAGCGCGAATCGTCCCCAGAGCGGCCTCATCGCCGAAACCGAGCCGATACACTTCTGGATCGGAATCCAGAATGACCGTCATAGCGTCCCCAAGATCGTCAAAGCGGCGGGACAGAGCATCCGCGACGGTTGTGTCAATGCAGGAGCAATCACTACAAGGCGATTGCGCGCACGAGAGATCAATCCGACGAGCGCTTCGTCGGAGGCGACGGCAAACGTGCGGCCGTCGTCCTTCATGCTGTCAGCTCCCCTCGCCCCAGCGCATCCCAAGCCGCCAACACGAGCCGCGCGGTGCGGTATTCTCCGAAGCGCTTAATCTCGTTGGTCTTCAGCACGCGGAAAGTTTCGGAGGGATAGTCCGCGCCCTTAACGTCGGCGGGATCGAGGATGTAGCGCAATTCGTCGCGGGTGAGGCCGTAGGCACGCGCATACCAGGCGTCGAGCTCGGCGCGCAGCTGCGCGCGGCGGTCCTCGTCCCAGCAAAAAACAGTTCCATTATAGCCGATTTCACGTGCAAAAGGTGCCATCGAATTACTCGTGTAAATAAGCTCGAGTACGCGTGGAACTATAAACGAAAGGTCATCCTCTCCATAAGTTTCTGGTGCCAGAACGGGGAGCTGCTGATAGACAAAAAAATTGAGGTGCGTTCCACCCACTTTGTGTCGAGCAAGATAATCACAAGCAAGAGATGCGAGCGAACCCACCAACGCAGCAATTTTACGCGGGCTAGTCTTCTTTTGAAAAATCATCAGTGGCAAATTATTTCCCACGCCAACGCGAGGTATTGCTGTAGCGACCACCGTTCTTTCTACCTTGGCATTTGCGATATCGCGCCAACCAACTAGCCAGTCGTATTGCCAGCCTACTGTATCGAGCCGTGCGCGGACTTCCTCTTCGCTAACCCAGTAGCGAGGTTCTGGTTCGAAATTAGGATCGCAGTATTCTTTCTGGGTAACTGGAGGGAGACCCCGCCCGCCGCGGCCCTTCACCTTGCCAAGATTGTGATAAGAGCTAAACCGATGGTCGAAGTGCCAGATAAATTTTCCTTCATAGAGGGGCAGGTACCGTTTCGCGCTGCCCCGTTCAACCCAATCCATTCGTTCGTGCTCAAAGCCAGCCTGCCGTAGCTGCGCGCCAGTCCGGAAAAGATTACTGTCATTGGACATATCGAACATTCTCATGAACGAGATGCCCCAAGGGTTTCCTGCCTCACCGCGTGTCGAATCGATCATGATGGGTATTTGAGCGCATACCCTTTTTGTCAGATCGGCATCAGTCTTAGTTCGAAAGACGGGACATGTTTTGGTGTTCGGGTTAAGCAACTGAAAATCGGCTTTTGAAAGAGAAAAGAACCTTTCTTCATCAGATAAATGCTCCCGCGTGCGCAGGTAAAACGCAAATCTAAATTGGTCTTGCTCAGGATTCGAAGGCCCGAGCGTAATCAGTGCAAACCTGTTGACGTTAGCAATCCCGGGGAAAATGAATTCCTCGTTTTCAAAGGCTATCGAGCTTTTCAATACACCGCGTTCCACAATGTCTTGAAAAAAACTCTTCAACGAATCTCCTGTTAGCAATTCAGTCGGCGCGATGAGTCCGGCCCGGCCCCGTTTTGAAACCACACTTTTAAATAGCTCTGCGAATAGTCCGTACGTGTTAATGTCGCCAATTCCGGTGAGGGGGAACCGCCCACACTCGCGGGCAAAGATTGATGAGGCCTCTGCCGACCGCTTTGCGGTTTCAAATTCTTCGTAAAGTCTTCGGTCGCGTGTCCCCGGAGCAGCGTCCCTAAGAGCTTGGATCAGTTGAGCGCGACTTGCTGCATTCGGGGCCTCGGCGATTTCCGGAGCATGCGGTGCAAAAAATTCCCGTTCATGAAGCTTGATCCGTTCCCATGGCGGATTCCCGAGCACTACATCGAAACCGCCCGCCGCCATGACGGCGGGAAATTCTAATGGCCAATGGAAGGCCCGTGCGGAGTCTGCCAGTTCGACCGCCCTGGCGACGAGTTGTGGATCGGGTTCCAAGCGAGCGAGTGCCGTGCGCACGTCGAGAGTGGTCGGAATACGATCTGGGGCTTGTGTGCGCACCAGCGCGCCGGACCGAAAGTGTTTGGGCGCGAGAAAAGCGCCGACATAGAGGTCGCATGCGGTCTTTGTCGCCCACCAGTCGCGCTCGGCATGCACAGCCTCATAGGCGCGCGCCCGTGCCTGCACGCCCGGGAGGTCGTCTTCCGGCATTTCGGCGACCGTCTGCGCAGCACGAACAAGCGCGGGCGTGTCTCGTACCATTGCGAAATCATGCTGTGCTGCTGCTTCGCGTTGCTCGCGATTGATCCGGCCGGCGACTTTGGCAGCTTCTTTGTCGTCACCGGCAAGAGGCTTATATGCAGCGTCCGGTATGCCCAGCGCCAGCGTATTTAGGTCGAACACGCCGAGCAGCGCGTCCCCGCAGCGGATATTTGCATCAAGGAAACCAAGCGGCTTGCCAGGCTCGACAGTCTCAATCCAGAGCGCGACTTTGGTAAGCTCGACAGCCATCGGATTTTGATCGACGCCGTGAATGTTGGCGCGCACCACATCGCGCAGCGCATGGCGGAAGTCAGCGGGGGAGGCGACGCCGCCAGCGCGAGCACGTGCCAATCGCGTCGCGATCCGCCTTGCCGCCGCGATTAGGAAATGCCCGGAACCGCAGGCAGGTTCGAGCACTTTGACAGACAGCAGCGCAGTGGCTGGATCATCCGCCTCGGCCTCGACTCGGTTGAGAACCGGGTCGAGCGCCGAGTCGAGCAAGACCTGTACCAGGCTGTCCGGCGTGTAGTAGCTGCCGGTAATCTTACGGGCGTGGCCTTCGGCCTCTCCACCCTCGGCGAAAGCAAAGCCGTGACCGCTATTAGTCAGGTGTGGCGTAAGTTCCAGCAGGCTCTCGTAGACTGAGCCGAGTTCCTCAGTCTCCATGTCCCGCCAGTTTACCGGTACGAGGCCGGATGGTTCGCGCAGCCAAGCGAGGCGAAAGATCGCCTCCATGAGACTGCGGTTGAAGAGCTGTGCGCCTTCGAGATCGGTAATGACATCCGGCGCGAACAGGCCACCGAGTGCCGGCAGACCGAGCCGTTTCTCACCGCGAGAAAGCGCGACGAACGTGACAAGCAGACCTTCCCAACGGTCGTGGTGTCGGTCCCATGCCGAGCGTTGCACCGCGCGGTCGCGAAGCGCGCCAACAGAGTAGCCCTCCGCGTAAAGTTTTTGAGGCTCGGCGGCCGTATCCGGCGAATGCAGGAGATTGCGATCTTCCGCGGCGAGCAAAAAAATCAGCCGGTAGACAAGACGCAGGAGCTGACCAAAAAACTCCGGCAGCGGCAACGCGCCTGAATGCAGCTTTTCACGCAGGGCCGTATTGTTCACGTGCGACAGGAAGCCGTTGCCGAGGCTCAGTAGCGAGGCCTCAACGCCATCGCGTAGCTTGTCGCGCGCGGTGATGCCTTCCTTCTGGCCGGCATCGCGCCAGCGTTCGAGGGCACAATCAGATGGCGGGGTTCCAGGAAGGCCAAAACGGCTGGCGTGGACGAGCAGCCAAAGTGCCGCGAAGTCCGCGAAGGCATCAGCTTCAAAGATGCGCCGAAGATCGGCCTCGACATAGGCCGGGCGCGTCAAGCTGGCATTGTCACGCACCAGCCGAAGCTGAATGCCATTGGCGCACAGGCCCCAGAGCGCGCCCTCGCCGGCATTCAGCCAGTCTTGCAGCGCGGAGGCCGCCGAGCGCCGCCGTCCGTCTGTGGTCAGATGCGTGCTGGGTCGATCGAGATCGTCCGTGGGCGGGACCGCCACGACAGGAACGCGCCCGTCGAGACCTTGCAGCGTGATCGTAAACTGACGGTCGCCGACCGTGTGTGTCCCGACCCGTCGAATGTCGGAAAATCCGAATACGTCACGAAGAAGCTTTTCGACAAAACTGACCGTCGCGGCCGTCGACGGAGTTTCAGTCACCATCAATTCTTTGAACATAGCCTGCCCGATACGGAAGTACCGGGCGATCTCGTCCCGCAGTGAAAGTCCCTTCGGAACGCCGTAATCCGCATCCGTTTGTGCGTCGGCCTTGTGCTGGGAAATACGAGCCAGCATGGCCGACGAGATCAGCGCGCCTTCAACGGTGATGGCATCGAGAGCGAGGGCGGACGTGCGGTCGACGCGGGAGCGGGCCATCGTCAGGTTCCCGCCGGAACAAGCACGTAGAGTCCAATCACGTCGGGCGGGAGCACCGGCTCGACCGTAACCCGGGGGCTACCCGCGGCAGCCGCACGGACCCGCGCGTGGTCCTCCGCGAGCGCCTGCGCCCGCTCGCGCGCGTGGGCCGCAATCGGCCCGTCGAGCATCGCTGGAATCTGCTCAATTGCCTTGGTGATCAGACGTTGTCGCGCGACCGACGCAAGATCTGCGCTGGCCGGATGTTCAAGCAACGTCCGGGCCGCCTCGGCAGTCAGCACGGTCTTGGTCTGGCTCGCGTCCCAGGCGAGCGATGCAGCTTCTTCGGCCAAGAGCATGCGCTCGCCACGGCCGCGGACAATCAATTTGTAGCGCAATCGCAACAGCGCCACGGTGGTTACGGTCTTCACCGAGGGGGTTGGCCACGCGCCAGCTCGACCGAGCGAGGGCACTGGACTGGAACTCGGATCGAGCGCGCCTTCGAGGAGGATTTCAGCAAGCGTCGCTGTCAGCGGATGACTGCGCGCGACGATCCCGGTGCCCGATGGGGGCGGCTCTTCAAACGCAATTTTGATGGAGCCCTCAAGACCGCGCGCCGCCAGACGCTCGGCCACAGCTGTTGGCAACGCTGAGATGTGGGCGCGCATGCCGCCGTTCTTGCTTGGCTCTAGCGCCGCGTCGAGGCGGCTCATGGCTCGTTCGACGAAACGATGGACTTGATCTGGACTGCCGAGCAGGTCACGCCAGCGCTGCCACTCGGTGATGACCTCTTCAGGCTTGATCGTGTTCTGCGCGAATCGTGCCCGTGAGCGGCGCTCGCCTTCCTCTGCATCGCGCCAGATGGCTTCCATAGCTTTGCTATCGGCGCCGAAACCGAAGTCGAGGCTTAGTTGCTGGCTGCGCCCTTTGCGAAGCAGCACTGCGTTCATCAGCGCGCCGGTTACGGCTCCTCGCTCGTCGGGCAGCGGCACAGTAACACCGGTTGCCTTTCGAATTTGTTCGGCCTTGCGCAAGATCACTTCGAGCACTGCACCGTCGATCGAGCTGTCGGGTGAATAGAGCAACACCGAGCGCACGAGCTTGGCAGGCTGACCAAAGCGATCGACCCGACCTTCGCGCTGCTGATGACGGGTGGGATTCCAAGACAGGTCGTAGTGGATGACGGTGTCGAAAAGGCTTTGAAGGTTGATGCCTTCGGATAGACAATCGGTCGCGACCAGTAGCCGCTGCTCGGCTTCGCCCATTGCATCCACGCGAGCACGGCGCTCCTCGGAAGGCAACTCGCCGGTAACAGCTTCGATACGGAGTTTTGGGAAAACTTTTCGCAGCGCACTCGCGACGTGTTCGGCAGTCGCAATAAACCGGCAAAACACGACCGGGTTGGCACCCTCGGAAATCAGAGGCTTAAGCAGCTTAGCGACAGCATCCAGTTTTGGATCGGGTACCGTTGCCAGGCGCTCAGCCTGTGCAACGAGGGCCGAGAGCGGCCCGTCCTGTTCAAGACCTGAGGTCGGCTCAACGTCGACCGCATCGCCTTCATCGGAATCTTCGTCGAAAACTTGCCCTTCGAGCCTATCCGGGTCGGCCGCCAGTCGGTTGCGAAGCGCGCTCGCGGCTGCGGCAGCAGACGAGCCAACGCATCGCATGAGGGCCAAAGTGCCCCAGAATGCTAACCGCCGTCGGCGCTGGTCAGGACCTGCGCCCTCAACTACGCCGAGGCAGTAATCAAGCACCGCGTCGTGAAATGCACGGTGGGCGTCAGTAAGTTTGTAGGGATTTTCTGCGGTCTCGTGCCGAGGAAAAACGCGTTCCTCGCCCCAATCGCGTCCCGTTATGTCGATCCGTCGCCGCTGTACGAAGTGGCGAGCAAGCCGCACACGATTTTGTTCGCTTTCAAGAGCGCCTTCGGCAAAACCTGGATCGAGAAGGCCGAGAAGCCTGTCGAAGGCCGCTTCGTCGCCGCTGTGCGGTGTTGCAGTCAATAAAATCAGATGGCGCGCAGGTTCGCTGGCTAGACGCTTGAGGAGTTCGAACCTTTGCTGGCGACTTTGGTGCGTTCCCACACAGGCGTGCGCCTCGTCGACCACGACCAGAGCTGGGCACGACCGTGCAAAGCTATCACGGCGCCTCTCTGCCTTGATGTAGTCGAGGCTGACAACTGTGAACGGATGCGCGTCAAACAATGTCTGCGACGCTGGCAAACCCCGCTCCAAGCGTGAGGCCGATGCGGCGGTGACAGCGACCGCATCAAGATCGAACTTGGATTTGAGTTCACCGGTCCATTGTTCGACGAGATGGGGGGGACAAAGGATCGCGAACCGATCTGCTTCGCCCCGATCGATCAACTCCCGCAGGATGAGGGCGGCTTCGATCGTCTTTCCGATGCCTACATCGTCGGCGATCAGCAACCGCACAACTGAAAGACGCAGTGCCATCAGCAGTGGGACGAGCTGATAGGCGCGGGGTTCGAAAGCTAGCCTTGCTGCGGAACGGAAAGGCCCGGCGCCGCGTCGAAGCGAGAGCTGCAGCGCCTCGGACAAAAGGCGGGCACTCTCCTGGGTAGCGGTTTCATTCCCGTTGGGTAGGGCGAATTGCGCTGGGCGAACTGGCTCACGCTCAAGCGCCGGATGAATCACCTGCACATCAGCTTCGGCGCCGGAAAGAGGCCGTAGATAAAGGGTGTCGTCGTCAGGCGAAGGCAGAGTTACCCATTCCCGGCCCCTCGCATAGACGAGGTCGCCCGGCGCAAACGTGTTCGTCATTTTACCGTCCCAAACAGCTCAAGAAGTTCCGAGGGCGGCTTCTCACCGGGAGCTTCCGGCAGAGTGGCAATCGTATAGCCGAGTGCCTCCGCACCAGCACGGGCTTCCGGATCGACTGCTCCGATGGCTGCCGCGACCAAGTGTGATCGCCAAGCGATGGGCAGGATCGTGCCATTCACCGTCAGAGGCTCGACATCGGGAGAAGGCAAGCCCCAGTTGACCACTGCAGCATGCCAATCGCCGTGCGGCGCGGAATGTTTAATGGGCTTTGAGACTGCGACTTTGCTCCGCGCCAGCCTCAGTAACAGCGATCGAACTGAATCGTTAGTGCGGTCGATCTGCTCGTGGTCCGGCTGGTTGTAATAGGACAGCAAGCATCGGTAGCAGCCCTTAACGCAGCGGGCGTCTTCGCTATCATGCAATTGTGCTGGATCTGCGAGTGCAATCGCTGCATCAAGATTTCGATAATGCATGAGCTCAAGAGCAGTGCGAGCTACTTGTGCAATCGCATCCGGGTCGCTGGTCAGTCGCCCCAATACGCCAGCTCCACCTTCGGTTGCCTCAAACGTTAAGATGCCACGTCTATTGTCGCGCGCTGGAACCGGCTCGGTTTGGATTTCTCCTTCTTCCAGCTGATAAATAATTTCGAGGCCGCGAGCGATCGCGTGTTGCAGCGTCGCCATAACTTCTTCCATAAGCGGCTCTCCCAAGACGCGCAAAAGCAATGCGTTTTTATGGTCTTGAACGATCGGTACGACCCGCTGCTTAATTGGTTCGTCTGGATCTGCGTCCTCGTCTCCCTCTGCCGGGCTGCCGGTCCATCGTCCGCTCGCGGGATCGATGCCAAATCCGAAAATGCTCTTTTCCTTGCGTCTTCGCAGCCCCTTGTTTAGCCGGCAAATAGCTGCCCCAGGAGCGTAGCTCAGAGACAGGATGGCGCCGTCGCTGTCGCTTGCTATGGCTGAGGTTACGTCAGGCCGGCCGTCACGCTCTGTCCAAGCGAAAACGGTCTGTATTTCGAAGCCCTGCCTCTGCCGGTCTTCATCATTGGCGGTGATCCGCTCCGCGGGCCGCGTCTCGACGTTGTCGATACGAAGGACATTGCGGATCGGGTGGACGCCACCCATTGTCGCGTTGCAAGCGTGACACCTTTCAGGCTCGTCGTTATTGTGCGCGGCACCACACTCGGCACAGATAAAGACCGTCGCGGTTGGGAGACGGCCACCTTCTTCGGTCCGAATACCTGGCGGCAGCTTGGCTTTGTAAACGCGATATGCGCGCCCCTCATGATAGATCAAGCTGCGGGGTCCGAATTCAGAAATCGCAATGAACCGAGCTCGCTGCAAGTACGCCGCCTTCGAGCCGCTGCCCACCGCCGGCACATAGGCGTAGAGCGGCAATCGCGGAAAGTTATAGCCAGGTAAGAAGCCCTCGGTCGCAAGATAGCGGTAGGTGTAAAAATCAGCACCGCCCGTTGCGGCGCCCCTTTCCAACAATGCAAGTTGTTCGTTGGCTTGCGCCTGTTGAATCTTTGCTTCCTTGCGCTCCTTTGGACCCAGTCCATGCATTTCTGAGCGCCGGTTGGCCTCGGTCAACTGCGCATGGGCGCTCTGATAGAGTTGCCGCCACCGGTCAAATGCTTCGGAGAGGCGTGTCAGGGCCCCTGCAGCAGTGGCGTCTGCAAACGCGTCGCGGTCTGCAGCCCACGGCGCCGCTGTGGTCGTGAGTTCGAATTTCACCCCTTCGAGGATACGTCGCATCGAGGTGGCCGCACGTGCGGTCAGACCCGGATCAGCGAATGTGTCCGCGATGTCCTTCTGGATTGGGAGGGTTGCGCTCTTCAAATCGAGGACGTGCGGAATGTCAGCCTGAAGTTCCTGTGTCGATTCAGCAAGCCAAACGGCATGGAGATGCGCTTCAATAAGGTCTCGGTTAGCAAGATCGATGGCAGGGGGACGAACAATCCCGCTGACCATCGCCTCGCGCTTACCAAAATAGTATTGGTCGTGTGGGCTTTGTGCAGCGCAGTAGGTCAGAACGAGTGCTGCCTGACCGGATCGGCCGGCGCGGCCTGAGCGTTGCGCGTAATTGGCTGGCGTTGGCGGCATGTTGCGCAGGTAAACTGCGTTGAGTGCCGAAATGTCGATGCCAAGCTCCATTGTTGGCGAGCAAAACAGAACCGGCAGGAATACGTTTGGTTCTCCCGCTTTGCGCAGTTCCTCTTTCCCTTCCGCGAGCTTGGCGCGATCCTCTGCACCCCACCGAAATCGCCATTCACGCCATTCACGGCGCTCCGGCTCTACTTGCGCCGTATGCTCCCGTCCCTCGATCCCGAAAAGCGCCTCTCCACCCTCCTCAAGGGCGTTGGCCAGTGCGGTGTAGAGATCAACAAAATAGGAGTTCGGAGCCCTACCAACGCTACGTCCCTGACCAGAAACAAGACGTATTGCGTTCGCGGCCAGGCGCCACCCATCCACGTCAAAAGACGTGGCGATTTGTCTGACGAGTTGATATTCGGCCGCCGCGCTGAGCAACGCGCCGACAACTTCAAGATAGGTCTTTGAATCGAGACGTTTGCCCCAAATGCGCGCATGACCAAGTTGACGCGCAAGCCTACTTCTGGGACCGCCGCGCACCATGAGCGGCTCCCCCCTTAAGCCGACCTCGGCTCTCCGTGGAGCATCTATAATCAGGGAGGCTGCAACTCGCGGCTCTTCTTGTGCCGATATCGCCCAGGGATCACGGAGACTTTGTCGTGCTGCGTTTGCGGTCGACTCAACATTCGCTGGGTCGATGGCGTCTGCAGTGATGGCTAGACCGTGCCGCAGATGATTGAGCAACTCAACAAGAGCAGCTTTACGTGTTTCTGGTTTGGCAAGTCGTAGTTCGGGGGGCGCCTTGGCAAAGGCCGCATCATCTGCAGCTAATTCATCAAGCGACACGTACTCTGCGCGAACAAGACCCAACTCCTCCAGGTTTGGATTAGTGAAGCGCCATCCACGCCGTTGATCTGCCCAGATGCGGTAGGCAAGCACTCGAGAGAGGCTTTGCTCGGCGTTTACTTGAGCAACACCCTTACTCTCAGGGTCGAGCATCCATTCCTGGCGACGGCCACGATTGGCAGCAACGAATCCGAGCTTCGCTTGAACACGTCTGCCAAAGTCCTCATCGCGCAGCCCATTTGCACCTGTCTCGCGAACGGCTGCTAGAATCGCTCCGCGAAGGAGCGCAACGAACAGGAAGTCGTTGAAATGCCCCGCTTGCAAAGCCGCGTCTTGTCGGTTGTCGGTGAACCCAAGCAGCTTACGACTGTGCGGTGGCAAGGAACCAGCGTGCGCATTCATCCATCGAACTGCGCTAGATACTAGAAGTGTTGTGGCGGATGCACGCCCTTCGGCTGACAGCCCGGCCAGTTTATTTATCTCCCGAGCTTGTCCCGGGGGCTGGTGTTTGCACGCTGGGCAAAAACGGAATTTTCCGGGGAGAAACCACGCGCGCCGTCCGGTTGAGCCGATTACGCCGGCAGCATCTACCGTCATGGGTTCGGGCGCGTATGCCTTACGCTCCCGCCGCAGTCTCGGAGAGCCTCCGCGGTCAAGTTCCAACCAATCATCCGGGAAGTCTTCTAAATCGCCCTTGAATGTAAATTCTGAATCATTCTCAGGCTCGGGCATAAGGTAGCCAGACCGCTCGGCACTATCTGGGTCGTCAAGAGGCGTTTCGTCGATGTCGCGTGGCAAGACGCGGTAGGCTCCATCCTCGACAGCCAGGACAACCGGGTGATGCTCTTGTCCGCAGTTTCGGCAGAAGAAGGTGGCGTAGAGCCTTGCCTCTTGGTCATCCGGGTCGAAGCGCTGTCCGTCGAGAGTAATGCGGCGCTGACCTACGCCACGCAACGTGGCATAGACATGGCCGGCGCCCGATATGAACCGGTGAAGTTTGAACGCCAAAAACGCCCGATCTCCTTCACCGCCACGCTCACTTGCTGGGCGGCTTGCCAACATTAGAAATTCTTGAAGCTGAGATAGGCAGCGGGCTTCATTGCACCCGGTCTGATCCGCTAAACGCTTAGCGGCATCCGCGAGCGTTGCGGGTTGGCGTCGGGAAAGGCGCTGGCCGTCGGACAGCCCGATTTCAAGTTCGCACCAGATAGCAAGCGGATGTTGGCGCAGTGCATCGTCGTTTAATTTGCTTGGCAGATCATCATTGATTGCAGCAATGAGATTCGAACCGAGCATTGTCGACTTAAGAGCAGGATTGGTCGCCCGCTCAAGGCTTTCGCCGATGACTGCGTCGCTGGAAATCTTCGTACCGAAAAGGCGAGATGAGACTGCCGCAACCGCGGCGGTTCGCTTTACCTCGTCACCTTCCGTCGCCATGGTTGCCGAGGTCCCGATATAAACGGGATGGCGATCTGGAGAGAGCCGATCGCGCACGCGGCGCACTAGCATCGCGACGTCAGCGCCCTGTCGCCCACGGTAGGTATGAAGTTCGTCAAGAACTAGGAAATCGAGGCCATGGGCGTTTGCTATGACCGCGCGGTCCAGTTCGTTCTGCCGGGTCATCAGCAATTCGAGCATCATGAAGTTGGTAAGCAGGATATCGGGCTTCGCTGCGCGAATTCGCTCTCGCTCCTCCGAACTCTCTTGGCCCGTATAGCGGGCAAATGTCGGTTTCAGATGATCCGGTAGTCCAGATTGCTTGATGAACTTGTCAATTTCCTCGCGCTGGCTATTTGCCAAGGCATTCATTGGATAAATTATGATCGCACGGGTGCGCGCAGGCTCGTCCTTCGCGCGGGCGCGGATCGCTGCATCAATGATAGGGATGAAAAAGCACAGTGACTTGCCAGATCCCGTACCGGTCGTAACGACAAAGCTCTGCCCGGTCGCTGCTTTGGCAACTGATTGCGCTTGATGTCGGTACAAGGATAGCGGCTTGCCGTTTATGCTAAATACGCGAGCCGTATCAGCATGGAGAGAGCCGGCCTCAACCAACTGATCGACCTCAGCACCGTGTTCAAACCGAGGATTTATACTGACGAGCGGTTCGGGCCAAAAACGATCGCTCGCGTAAAGCGCTTCGACTTGGCTACGAATGTCCAAGGCTCGAATTTGGGTGAACGAACGGGCGAACCGCTCATAGTCGTTCACCAGAACACGATCGAGGTCAAAGACATTCATGACATACGAACCTTCCCCGTCGTGGATGCCCCTTGATCGCGTAGCCACAGCGCTTTGAACCAACGGGATTGCAACTTCCCGTGCACGCAACCCGCCGATTCGGGTTCAAAACGCCAATGGAACTCTAGAAAGATAGCACGAAGTTCTCCTTCAAGCCGAGGCATCGCCGGACCCCGTACGCTGCGCATCCGGCCTTGATCTTCGGTCTGCCCCGCCTAAATCTGTAGACGTTCATAGTCCTCGACAGGAAAAAGAGGGCAAATATGGATCGGAAGGTGGACGCAGAAGTGAGCCTGTTCGTTCGGGACCGCGACACCGGCCGCTTGGTTTTCAATTCTGAAGCCCTTCGGGCTTTGGGCCTCAGCCCGGTGGAATTGAAGCAGCGCGGCTACGCGTTGAAAGGAGAAATCTCTAGCCCGGCCGTCGTACCAGACGATGGGCCGGTCGCCGGTTGAGCGAGCCAAGCCGCATTTTCGGCGGCGTGACTTACACCTGCGCGTGCGCGAGGAACTTTCCGATCATTGGACGTGCTTGATCTCGCGCCTCGACAAGAATTCGGCCAACTCGCAAAAATGCGACACGGGCGCGACCAATTTGCTGCGCTATTTGTCGCGCGAAAAAGCGCCCGCGTGAGTAATTGATTACAAAAGCGAATTGGCGCGCCCGAAGAGATTCGAACTCCTGACCCCCAGATTCGTAGTTTGCAGCGGAGCACTGAATTTAAAGAATTATTTTGCAAAACGGCCCATTTCGCAGAGGTCCGATGGTCAAGGGATTA
>Ga0182013_10000881_pt1 | contig 41626 bp, 30 predicted proteins | sample 612S2MmetaG_FD_120487 | JGI IMG/M metagenome (GOLD analysis project Ga0182013, IMG submission 120487) | Permafrost microbial communities from Stordalen Mire, Sweden - 612S2M metaG | ecosystem: Environmental > Terrestrial > Soil > Wetlands > Permafrost | place: Sweden: Stordalen | collected... | reverse complement strand
TAAGCCACGGCATCAAGGAAGTAAGGCGAAAGCGTTGGCTCGCCGCCGGAAAACTGCACGCTCATCTGCCGCTTCGGCTTCACGGTAATGGCGTTGTCCAGCATGGTCTTGATCTCGTCCCATGTCAGCTCATGGACGAACCCAACCTGGTTCGCATCCATAAAGCACGGGTCGCACATCATGTTGCAGCGGTTGGTCAGGTCGATCGTAAGCACCGAGCCGCGTCCATGCGTCACGGTCGAAGTCCCGTGGTGATGCAGATTCTCGTCGCCTTCGCCGTGCGCCCGAATGTCCCGGCCCGGAAAGCTTTCTTCCAGGTGCTTGAAGAATTTGGCATCGATCGACATCACGTCTTCGAAATGTCCATGCTTCGGGCAGTCCTTCACCATCAGGATCTGGCCGTCGCGCTCGATAATCTGCGCCTTGATCTCACCAACCTTCTCATTCAGCAGCACTTCATGCGGCAGCTTGCCGTCAAGAATCTGCTTCCGGATCTCCGGAACGCACTTCGGACACAGCGAATCGGTCGTCCGCGGCCAGCCCAAGGGCGGCTTCTCCTTCTGCCAGGACTTCTGAAGGGGTTTATCGCTCCACTTGGGCGTAAAGGACGGGTTGGGGCTGATCCGATTCAGCCGTTCGAATACCACCCACGCACCTTTAGCCGCGTAAACCGCGGCTTTCTCAGCATATTTAACTGCTTTGGACATGTGTTGCGATCTCCTTTAGAATGATTCGACTGCGGCGGTGACTTGCCCGGTCAGCCCCAGTTTCCGGTTCGGATTCCAAGGTCTAGAAACTCACCATCAGGATAACGGGTGCCGTCCGTCAACCCAATAAGGGTGCAGCGAACGGCTGAATCCGCCAGCGAACTGCAACTTATGCGGGGGGAATGGGATAGGGGAATTCGGAGGTGGGTTTACCTGCCGCCGGACTTCACCGGCTTGCCTGGGTCGGAAATGATTGCTGATCGGCCACAAAATACTGGCTCCGCCCTAGACCCTTGGCCCGGTACATTGCCGCATCCACGCATTGCAGCAGCCGCTCGGCGTCGGTCCCGCCGCTTGGATATGTGCAGCCCCCGACGCTTCCCGAAAGCGGAATCTCGCGGGTTCCGTTCAAAAACGGCGTTGAGATGGCCGAAACGATCTTGGCGGCAATCACTTCGATCTCGAGAGGAATATGCAAATCAGGCAACAAAACAATGAACTCATCGCCTCCGATTCGCGCAACCGTGTCGGTCTTCCGCACGGCATGGATCATCCGCGCTGCCACTTCCCGCAGCAATGCGTCGCCCACCCCGTGCCCTAGCTGGTCGTTGATTTTTTTTAAAGTCGTCCAGGTCCACCATCAACAGCCCGAGAATCGACTTCGATCGTTCCGCGCGCGCCAATTCCATCTCCATCCGGTCATGGAGCAGGGTCCGATTAGGCAGGTCGGTGCTCCTCAGAGGGCCGATCGGCATCCTACTCTTTGATCAAAGGTTCTGGCTGCCCGTTTCCCTATTGCGTCGTTGAGTCTGCCCTCGCCACCTGGTTGATAATCCGCTGGATGACCACGATCTGCACATGAATGTGGCTCGCGATGTCCGGCACAAACTCGGTCACAAAGTTGTCGATCGGGGCGGTTGCCAGGCCCGTGGCATAGCGCTTTGCGCTGGCGCGGAGGTTCGTCTGCTGCCCGGGAACGTAAAGGTCTCCCACGGCGTCGTCGCAGACAAAGCCCACCAGGTCGGCGTAGTTCACCATCCCCTTGCCGTTGTCGCCTTGGGTCCATGCAATCTGGTAAATGGCATGAGCGACTCTGCGCTTGATCGAGGCCTGCGGCATGCGGTGATAGTGCGGGTCTTGGTGCGTGATCGTCGGAATCAGAAACGTCCCGAAAAACTCTCCCGTCATATCTTCCGTAAAGCTTACCCCCACGTAGCGCCCATACCCGTACATCCCCGGCCCATACACTGAGTGCGAGTTTGACGCCACGGCAATGCCCGCCTCCCCGGAAATCGTCAGCAGGTTGAACGGGTCAAGCAGATTCCGCTCCGCCAGATGCAGTTTCTGAAGCGGGGTCAGGGCTTTCACCTGGGGACCGGTCAGGAAACGCGCATACCAGTCAATGATGGGCAAATGCGGCACGCACAACACCGTGTTGACCACCTTGGGATTGTCCATCGCTCCCGGTGTGGCTGCCGCCTCGGCCGCCCGCATCGCTGCCGTGGTTGCCATGCTGCCGCCGGCGTTTCTCACGTCGCAGGGATTGGCCGCCGGCGGAGCCGTATCAACGTTCGTCGGTCTCGCCGTTTGAGGCTCGGGAGCGTCCGGCAACGCCGAGCCGGGGTCTTCGGCAGCCCGGGACCGCGGAGCTGCGGCCAACACAACCAGCGCCATCACGACGAGCGCCCGCCTCTTCCACAGTGACCAATTACTCGTCAAGAGCCGGTCCCTCGCCTGCCGCAACGATTCTTCTCCCGTTCAACCGTGCCCGCATCGAATCGCAAAATGTTCTTCGCTCGGGGCCATCAGGGTGAGCAATTTGGCCCTTTCAAGGTGTGACGCAAATTCCGCACAAAAGGTCACTTGCGTCACGCGGACAAACCGATCGCATCCCATCAAATAGAACTGCTTCCGGGCGGGGATCCCCGATTGCTGACCCCGGCCCCTGACAACTGTATTGACCTTCGCGGCACCTTTCGCCGCTCGGGCGGCGTCCAAGGCATTGACGCATCCGGGGCCCTCCCGCAGACTGAGGATGTCAGGCGGATGAACGCCCCGGCAAGAGGTACGAAATCATGAGCTCTTATCCACCCCCTCCGCCGCCACCCCCACCGCCGCCTTACAGCGGAGTTGGCCGCCGCATTGAAGAAGCTGTCGAACTCATCGAGATGGAACTGCGCCATGCCATCGCCTACGTCAACGACGCCGTCGTTCCCCAGGTGCGCCGCGAGTCCATCACCGCCATGCGAACTCTCGCCGACACCCTCCGCGGTCTTGCCGACCGCATGGACCAGCAAAAGGTTCCCCCCTCCGGCGGTCGGCCCAATACCGGGCCAGAGGACCCGCGCAGTTGACTCGGACCGCTCCACCAGCGACTCTGCCCGCCCGTCAGGCGAGATCACTCCATCGGTTTGCTTCTCTTGCCGGGGTCGCCCTCGCGCTCCTGGTCAGCGGCTGCAGCCATCACAACCAGTCCCAAATGCCTCCACCCCAAGCCTTGCCGCCTCCACCACAGACCAGCCAAACCGAGATCACCCCGCCCCCAGCCGCCCGCATTCCCATCACCCCTGTTCCCCGCGGCGGCGTCAGCGCAGAAGACCTCAACTACGTAGCCACCCACAAGCCCATCCTCACCCAGACCGGCCTCGCCACCTGGTACACCGCGCCCTACAAAGGCCGCAAGGCCGCCAATGGCGAAATCTTTGACGACCACGCCCTCACCGCAGCCCATCGAACCCTGCCTATGGGCTCTCTCATCAAGGTGACCAACCTGGAGACCGGCCAGTCCGCCGCCATGCGCATCAACGATCGCGGCCCGTTTTCCGGAGATCGCATTCTCGATCTGACCCTAGCCTCGGCCAAGGCCACGGGAATCTACCGCTCCGGCCTGGCCCGCGTCCGCATGGACGTTTACGAGACACCTAAGTCCATCAACTCCGGCGGCCGCTGGTGCGTCCAGATAGGGGCTTTCCACAACGAGCGAGCCGCCAAGAAGCTCAAAAAGCAGCTGCTCCGCCGGTACTCCGAAGCCAATGTGATCGAATTCCCCGGTGAAGACAGTTATTGGGTCCGCATCCGTCCTGAGGGCGACAACCGCCAGATTGCCGAACAGATCGCCCGCCAACTCCGTCCCAGCGAAGGCGAAGCCTACCTTACCCGGCTGGATTAATCAGCATAGGGTTAGGCGGCCGAAAATCAGTCGGCAGAAAACGACATCCCGGCGAAGCTCACTACGCTCTGGTCATCGATGTTCCACTGTTCATAACGGTGCAGCCTTCCCCGGGCCTGGGGAACAGCCTTCATAAACGTATAAATGGGAGAGGATCCGCACCACTTCAGGTCGTCCCCATTCTCCTGAACAAGCCCCCAGAAGCCGCGGGCATCCGCGGCATTCACCTGCTCGATCCTTCGCAAATCCCGCTGTCTTACAAATGTCATCTCATCCTGTTCCGCGTGTGCGCTGAAGTTGTCTCCGTAGCGCACCCCCATGTGCGCCATATCCACGCCCAGCACCCAGAACAGCCGGCGCTTCTCGCGCTCTGCGATCTCGCCCAGCCCTGCAATGAACCGCCTCACGCCCTCGTCGTCTTCCGGCAGGCCGCCGTTTTCGAAATGCCTTCCGAAAGAGCCGCAGAGGATGGGAAGAATTCGCACCTCCGGCGACAGGATGGCCTGCAAAAAGAGCACTTGAAACTCGATTGAATGCTCCACGGCATGGCAATAATCCTCCATCAGTACCGCGGGCTGAGCTGCCAGCTCGTTCACCAGCACCCCGTCGATTCTCGTCCTGCCGAATGGAGTTTCAAAGCTCTTGCGGGTCAATCCGAACTTGTCCGGCTGTCCATAGTGCGAAGTTCCCAGCACGACGAAGGTCGAATCCCAGAGGTCCGGGGGCAGGGTTCGATAGGCTGCGCGGTAGCATTGCCATCCGCCTTCGGGACTGACGTGCGGCGCGGCGATCCCGATCACGCCCTGGTCGGTCGAAGGCGCCGGGCCCAGGTACCGCTGCATCACGCTCATGAGGGGCTCGAGTTCGGCCGGATAGGCTGCCCCCGCAAACGCTGCCTCCCTTACGGGACATGCAGCAAACGCGGAAAGCCGCTTCTCCCTGAGATTTGAAAAGGTCTCGTCTTCGAGGAATCCCGCGTTGGTCAGCGCCGCAATCAAATGGCCGGCCACTTCGCCGAGCTCCTCGTTCGCCACCGATCGCGCCAACTCCTCCTTGAGGTCCGCGTCTGTCCGCGTCCCATCAAAGCAGGTCAGGCCCTTAATCAGCGGCGGAGGAATTATAAGTGTGGTGTCGGAAAACCGGAACGTATCGCGCATCAGGAGCCCCGGCCGGTCCTTGACGGGTGAAAGCATGATGTCCAGGTCGCCCCTGAGCTGCGGAAGGATCATCCTCGGGAACCCCGGCCGTGAAGTTTGATCATCATCGACTTCGCAATCTTACCCTGGCCCAAGAACGCACAGAAGGTACCGGGCTCCAAATAGCGCCGTGTTCCTTGCTTGCTATCCTCTTCCCTTGATGACGATGCAACAGAATTGATTGCCCATCCACGGAAGCAGAAAATCCATGGATGCCTTCGCAGCCCGAATGCAGGAGATTCCGAAGGCGTCGCCCCCAAGGCGTCGACCAAAATTCGCGAGGACGACGTTATGGTGCCAAAATGAGAAACTGAGATTTTGGAAGGCGGTTTGTCCGAGATAACTCGACGTCGTGTCCTGGACCAGGCGCTTCGTCCAGCGGAATACGTAGTTCACTGCTGAACCATTTCTTTCCCACCTGGTGCCGATCAACCGGCCGACAAGGGAGTCATGAGGTTCCAGGAATATGACCGCGCGGGACGCAATCCGCAGCATTTCTGTAAAGCCCTGTACCGGCCGCTGTAGATGATGCAAGCCGTCCTGAACTATAGCTATGTCGAAAGAAAGCGAAGGCAGTCCAGTCTCCTCGGCATTGAGTGCCTGTGCCTTCAGGCGAGGATCACGCTTCACCGCGACGTCGCAAATGGCGTCAGACAAGTCCGACACGGTGACATCAACGAATCCCATGTCCAGGAGAACTGAGCCTTCATTTCCATCCGATGCGCAAAGGACCAATATCCTGCTAGCCATTGTAATTCCCTTGTCAGCCTGAAGAACAAGACTCATTGCTTTCTTCAGCCGCCAGGGAATCAGGTAGCTAGCAACCGCATCCGGATCTACAATGTGTTTCCGGGGCCCTGCTGCCAGACCCCACTCCGTCCTTTCCTTCTGACGCGCCAGGTGCAATTTTTCAGGGGACGTCTCGGTACCGCCTTCGCCATCCCTCAATTCAAACCTCCCGGATCCGGTTCCGCTGTAAGAAAAACGGTAATCAAAATGCATGTTATCACCGTCAGTCTTCAGGCCCCTGATCCTGCGACCCCTGCCACCGTCAGCGCAGCAGTGCCGAAGCCGCCCACAGAATCGCCTCCTGTGCGTGGAAGTCTCCGGTCCGCCGGTGTCTCGTCAGGTAGTAGTCCAGGCTGTTGAGCTTGTTGGTTCCTTCGCACACGTTGGTCACGTTGCTGTTCTGGTCCACAAACCCAGCTACTGCGATCCACCCCTTTCGCGCCGCCGGCCCGTAGGTCGCTGCATCGAGCCAGCCGTTCTTCACCCCGGTGATCAGCGCGAAAGTAAACATGCCCGAGCTCGAACTCTCCTCCCAGGCCTCTTTGTGGTCAATCAATTGACGCCACATCCCGTCTTCGGCCTGGTACTTCGATAGAGCCGCCATCATGAGTTGATACCCCTTCAGGATCCGCGCACGCTGGGGATGATCCGCGGGCAGATCGCGCAGCATTTCCGTCATGCCCGCCGCTACCCATCCGTCGCCCCGGCCCCAGAAAAACGGCACATCCGGCGCGTGGTAAAAGAGCCCGTTCGGCTGCTGCAGCTTATCGAGGTAAGACACCATCTCGTTGGCGTCCCGGTCGAGATACTTCCTGTCTCCGCTGGCGCGATAGGCCTCGAGCTGCAGGATCGTCAACATATACATGTCATCGATCCAGTATCGCGTCTCGTGCGACAACCCGTCGGCCTGCGGAGCCACCCACTGCCGGTCGGCATAATCGAGCCCATCGTCGAGATATTTTTTGTCTTTGGTCTCGATGTAAATCTGCAGCGGGACGATCCCGAAGATCGAGTCGTCGACGTGATCGCGGCGGGGAATTCGGTTCGCCTCTGAGCCGCCGGGCAAGAGTGTCTGAAACCTGTTGATCAGCTCGTCCCGCAGACCCTGGTCACGAGTCAAATGCGCAAAAGTCAATCCGCCATACCAGGTCCCGGCCTCGCTGTATTGAATCGTCCCATCCCCCTGGTGTGGGCTGGAAACAAAATGCTCGGCGACGCGCTTGCCCACCTCCTGGGGCGAGTCTCCCGATGGCCAGTTTCCGAAGTAATCCTGTTGTGCGATCAGCGGCAACGGCGCCACAAGGAGCAAAATGCTAAAAGCGATACGCCTCCATTGAAAATTCATCCGCAATTCCTCGCTTGGGGACAACGACAACCGTGCAGAGAAATCATAACCCTTCGCCACCCCTGCCTCCTCAATCCGGTTCGTGCCGTTTGAAGGGAGGGACACGGAGCAGGGTCAGTGGCGGAACTGCATCATTCCGCTCAAAAAGACTCGTTTATAGTGTTGGTTACAAACGTCCGCGGTCGGTCCAGTGCCCGGTCTGGCAAAGCGAAAATGGGACACCAGTGGACGGAAGCGATGGAGAGGCAAAATCAACATGATCGAATCAGAGAATTACGATGAGGGCGTATTCCTGTCACATTCTCATGAGGACCGTGCTTTCGCTGCTCGGCTGGGCAACGATCTGGCAGCTCATGGTCTGCGCGTGTGGATCGATAGTGCTGAGATCAACGTGGGTGACTCGCTGATCGAGAAAATCTCTGAAGGAATAGAAACGATGGATTACCTTGCTGTTGTTCTTTCCAAATTTTCGGTGCAGTCGGAGTGGGTTAAGCGGGAAGTCGAAGTCGCTACGAATCGTGAAATCTCGCATCATCGTGTAGTGGTGCTTCCAATTCTCCGTGAACAATGTGACATTCCAGCGTTTCTGAAAGGGAAGCTCTATGCGGATTTTCGCGATGACGCGGCATATCAAAGTTCTTTGAACCTGTTGCTGCGAAGATTCAGGGCGAGGTCACCGCTGAAAAGCCTTCTTCGTGCAGCGCTCGTGGCCTATACGCTTCACAGGACATTATTGGAAAAAGGGTTGTTGCTCACCCTCGCCAGGGATTCCGTGCCCATTGCCCCCTCTGAAATCGACATGTTGCTTGAAAGCATCAAATCGGTCGTATTTCAAGATTTAAGGAGTTTCTGTACATGGACGGATGACGCGGGAAACGGAGGGTATTTACTTGGCGATGATGAGCAGAATTTGAAGGCCTGTGCCAACATACTGGCGTGGGCATGGTCTTGTGGTGTCGGGGACAGAATCTTTGCAGTTTACCAAATGCTTAGAGCTAGTTTTTCCCGCCGACTTCTAGACGGCGAGAATACACAAGGTGAAGAAATTGCACTGTATTTACAGAGTTACGGCGCTCCGCACGAACCTGAACCTTGATTCCGTGAGGGCAGCATGCTTTTGTTCTTCAGAGAGCTTTTTCACCGACATCCTTAATGGACAATCTGCTGGCGCTGGCGGCTCGCGCCTTCGATTCGGTAATCTCTTCACTAGCACACAGATCTCTCTAGTCCGATCCAGGCGAAGATGTTGCCAGCGGCAATGAAGCAAGTGACCAGCAAAACCACCCAACCCCGGCGAGGCGCGGCCTCGAGCGAAACTGCGCGCGAGATCAATCGCGATATCATTCTGCGCGCAATTCATCTACATCAGCCGGTGAGCCGGGCAGACCTGGCCCGGTTCACCGGCCTACAGCCCAGTACCGTCTCAGTCATCATCAGCCAACTGATTGAAGAAGACTGGGTGCTGCCCGGCTCGCTTGGAAGGCTGCCGCGCGGGCGTCGTCCCACCTTTGTCACTCTCAATGACAAGCATGTAACCCTGGCCATCGATCTGCGTCCAGAGAACGCCAACCTGGCGGTGGTGGATATCAACGGAATGATCCTGCGCCGGGATACCGTCCCGTATCTGGCTCAGGGCCAAACTACGGACGACATCCAGAAAACGATCCAGAAGATAGCCATGGCCGCGCACCCATTTATGGCCGGCTTGAGCGACCGAATCTTCCAGGGCGTAGGGGTGAGCGTTTCAGGGCGTGTTGACCAGCGCACGCACCGCCTGCTTTTTTCACCGAACGTGCCCTGGACGCAGGTGGATCTCTACGCGGAGCTCGAAAAGGTGTTGCGGGTTCCCATCGAGATGGAGAATGCCGCCAATGCTTGTTTGTTTTCCGAGAGATGGTTCGGAAAGTACGGCGAAATCTCAAACATGATTGCCATTTCTGTTTCCGAAGGCATAGGCACAGGATTGCTGGTGGACGGCCGGCTGCTGCGCGGCTCAGACGATATGGCCGGCGAGTTCGGCCACATGCCGCTGGAAGAATCCGGCCCGGTTTGCGGTTGCGGAAGCACCGGATGCTGGGAAACCTTTGCTTCAAATCGCGCCGGCTTGCGCTACTACAGGGAGCTTGTGCCCGATAGCAATCTCCATTCATTTCAGGAACTGCTCGATCTGGCCGAAGGTGGCGACGTCCGCGCTCTGCGATCGATCGACAAGATGATGTACTACCTTGCGCGCGGAGTCACTATCCTGGTGGCTGGTCTGGCTCCCGAACTGGTCATCATCGTGGGCGACTGCACTGCTTTATGGCCGCGCATCCGGCCGATTATCGAAAGTCAATTGATCGGCAAGTCGTTTACCTCGCGGATTCCGCGGGTGGTGGCAGCAATGGATGGCGATGCCGCCAGGTTGCGCGGTGCCGCGGCCCTGGTTTTGCACAAGATTCTCTTCCGGCACTCGGAGTTCGAACAGCAGGATCAAAGACCGCTGAACCATCTTGCAAAGTGGCCTGCAGACAAAGGCTGACCGGTTCCTGACACCGCCGGTGCCTGCGCGGCAACGGGGAACGAATCCCGCAGCAACCCGCTACGCTGCGCCTGCGATGGGATCCCTGCGCGAACAAATGAGCAGAAAATGGGAGGCCGAAGATTTCGGAGACTGGCGAGAAGTCGTAAATAGATTATTCGATGCGCAAAATATACCCCACGCCGACATCGCAGAAGGACCTCACGACTCTAAAATCGGCAATCTTGAGAGCAGCCCCCGTTTCACGTCTTGACGCGAAGCGCGGAACTTTGCGGCAAAGCAATGCACTGCTCCAAATTGATTCTGTTCCCGGCTGCGGCGGTTGGCGGGGCAGCCTTCACCTCAGCGAAGTTTTGGCATTGTCACCCGTGGTTTCACGCCGGATTTACAACTCGAAAGTTCCACCACAAGTTGATGGAAAGCTCAAAATTTGGGGTTGACAATCGTGGTTAGACCTCTATATATAATTCGGAGCCAGAATTTTGTGGCCGGCCTGAATTAAACGAGCCGGTTTCCCTCATTTTTCAGGCCCGTTTCCCCACTTGCTGGCTCGAGATTGAAAACCGATTTGCCAGCACGACAGAACGATTTAATGCAGTCATTTGGAGGTTCTCAGTGAGCAGGAAAAATATAGGCGTCAGGCGGTTTGCCGCCCGCCTGCAGGTTTGCCTCTTCGCATTGCTCTTCCTGGCAGCGTGCGCTTTGCATGCGCAGCTGGCCGGAACAGGCACCATTCAAGGCACGGTCACTGACGCCTCGGGCGCTCTCGTTCCCGGGGCTACAGTAACGCTGACCAACACCGCTTCGGGTGTCGTACGCGCGACGAAGGCCGACAGTGCCGGCGCATTTCTGTTTCCTAACGTCGAAATCTCGACTTATACCTTGAAGGTGACCGCGGCTGGCTTCGAGGCCTACGTGCAGACGAACATCGTGCTCGAGGTCGGCAGCAATATCGCCATCAACCCTTCATTGAGGGCCGGCGCCGCGGATCAAACGGTCGAGGTTCACGCGGACGCGCTGGCGTTGCAGACTGAAGACACCTCGTATAAGCAAACCATCGACACGACGGCTGTCGACGAAATGCCTCTCAACGGCCGCGAGATGGCAGCTTTGATCACCCTTTCGGGCGGTTCCAGCTCCGCTCCCAACGGCGATTTTACGGGCAGCAAGTATTCGTATCAGACCATCTCCGTCTCCGTTGCCGGCGGCATGGGCAACACCACTGAGTGGAAGCTGGACGGCGGAGACAATAACGACTACATGGCGAACGGCAACCTGCCCTTCCCCTTCCCAGACGCAGTGCAGGAATTCAGTGTGGAATCCACGGCATTGAACCCCCAGAATACCCTGCATTCCGGCGGCCTGGTCAATGTGGTCACGAAATCCGGAACCGACCGATACCACGGTTCGGGATTTGAGTTTATCCGCAACAACTATCTTGACGCGACCAACTTCTTTGCGGCCAGCAAGGACAAGCTGCATCAGAACCAGTTTGGCGGCACCTTTGGCGGCCCGGTGCTTCCGTGGAAGCACAAGCAGCTTTTTGCCTTCGCGGCTTATCAGCGCTGGATTGAAACCTCGGCCAGTTCGGTGAACACACAGTACGTTCCCACGGCGGCCAACCTCGCGGGTGATTTTTCGACAACCGATCCGCCGCCGGGCGCCGCTGCCAACTCCTGCGGATCACCCCAGCAGCTCTACGATCCGCTTACTGGCGCTGCCATTCCTGGAAACAAGTATGCGACAGCTCCGGCATTCAATTCATCCGCATTGGCATTGGCAAAGTATCTGCCGTCCAGTTCATCAGCGCCTGATGTGGCCTCCTACGATCCCAACTGCGGCACCGTGAAGTTCTCCATTCCCACGGAGTTTTACGACAACCAGTTTGTCACACGCGAGGACTGGACGATCAACGCCAAAAACAATTTCTATGCGCGGTATATGATCGACGGCTACCAGGCCCCGTCGTTCTTCTCGCCCACCAACGTCCTCATTACGTTTCAAGCTCCCGGAAACTATGAGCGCGTGCAGACGGCGACCGCTGGCCTCGCGACCACCTTCACGGCAAATTTGATCAACAGCGTCCACATCTCCGGCACCAAGCGCGTGGATAATCGTACCTCCGCCCCTGGCATCAATGGAAACAGTGTGGGCATCACCATGTATGACGAGGTTCCTTCTAACCTGCAGGTCTCGGTTGCGACCTCGGGCAAGAACCACGGCTGGAACGCCTATTGCGGCACTTGTTCGCCGGGCCACTTCAACGTCTCCAACGAAGGCTTCAGTGACGACCTGACCTGGGTGCATGGTGCGCACCAGGTGGTGCTGGGCGGAGAGTACACTCGCATTCAGTTTAATGAAGTGGCCGCCTATGAGGCCGACGGCCTGTTCGACTTCAGTGGGGAGTTCAGCGGCAGCGGACCGTTAGGCGGGAACACTCTGGGCGACGCCAACCTCGACTTTCTCTGGGGGGCAATGAATGAATTCCAGCAGAGCCCGGAAGATCAGCTTGCGATTCGAGGGCCGATTCCCAGCCTGTATGCGGTTGACACCTTCCATGCGACCAAGAGGCTCACCATCGTCGCCGGCCTGCGCTGGGCGCCGGAGTTCTTTCCACACGACTACTTCAATCGCGGCACCCAATTTAACATGAACTACTTCCTGGCCGACAAATTCAGCACGGTCTACCCGACTGCACCTCCGGGAATTCTTTATTACGGTGATCCGGGCGTGCCCAAGGCTTATACAAAGAGTTCGCCTTTGCAGTTCAATCCCAACTTCGGCGTTACCTGGGATCCTTTCGGCACCGGCAAAACCGTGGTCCGCGGCGGTCTTGGACTGATCTACGACGAAGCCAACTTTTACACCAGTAACCGCGTCCACTTTGACGCCCCGTTTGCGACGGTGAGCAGCCCCAATATCAGCGGCCCCATCTGCTTTAGCGAGCCGTGGCTGACGGGCGGAACGGGTTATGGCTGCGCCCAGGTGGGCGGCACGAACTCTAGCCCCTATCCGCAGCCGGTGGTTCCCAACCCCGCGACTGCGAATTTCCCAGCCCAGGGCCAATACATCGAATTGCCCACGCAGTTCCATGTCTCCGATACTTTCCAGTGGACTTTCAGCATCCAGCACCAATTCGGCTCCTGGCAGGCGCAGGCCGACTACATCGGAAATAAGACTGCCCACATGCCCATCGGCACCCCGCTGAATCCGGCGGTCTACACGCCCGGAACGTGGGGCGCTGGAGGAACCGGCTGTGGTCCGGTTCAGACATCAGGCCCAGCTGCCGTCGCCGGCAAGACTGTCGGTGGCGGCGCGGTAGGAACCGCCTGTTCGACTCCGGGCAATTCCCAGGCGCGCTTCGCACTCGTTGAAGCCAACCCGACCTACGGTAACCTGCTTGGCGGCGGGGGCTACAACGGCAACTATGGAGGCACGGCTTCGACCACCATCAACGACACCGCCTGGGCTAACTACGACGGCCTGGTACTGACCCTGCAGCACCGCCTCTCGTCCACCTTCAGCATGTTGACCAACTACACGTGGTCCAAATGCCTCAACGTTGCCGATGCGGCCGGAGACGTGGCGGCGGTTTCGGAGGAAGACCCCTACAACCTCGCCCTGGACTATGGGCGCTGCGGATCGGACTATCGCAACATCTTCAATACCACGGTGGTTGCCAAGAGCGCATTCAAGTCGATCCACGGCATCGGCGGTTACCTGATCAACGATTGGGAACTGGCTCCGCTGGTTCACATCACCAGCGGATCGCCGATGAATATCACGGATGGCGCGGACATCTCCTTGACCGACATCGGCGAGGATCGTCCCAACGCGGTCCCGGGTGTCGCTCCCATACACGAAGTGAAGATACTGAATGGCGCCACGGCGACGCAGGCGACGCGGGGATATCTGAATCCCCTGGCCTTCTGCGACCAGACGTCCTTCAAGGCGGGCGCCTTCAACCAATGCACCAATGGCCCAGCTCCAGGCACCTACGGCGACCTCGGCCGGAACGTGTATAGCGGCCCGATGTTCTTCCAGCTGGACACGCAGATTTCGCGCATCTGGCGCTTAGGCGAGAGGTTTTCGCTCGATACGCGTCTTGAAGCCTTCAACCTCCTCAACCACCCGAACTTCGCGAATCCCGGCTCAAGTTCTCCGAGCAACCCATTGTCAAGCGCCTTTGGCGAGATCACGGGTGAAGCAGGCGGCGTAGGCAACCCGGTAACCAGTTTCTATCAGAGGCTGTTCCAGGGCGCTGTCAAAGTTACCTTCTAAGTACTCACTAAAAACGGATCCACAAGAAGCGGGGCGCCGGACAAATGCCGGCGCCCCGCTTTTTCTTTCTATCTCGACTTTCTTTGTATGATGGTCCTGCGAGTAGGTCAGACCACGAGAAAGCTTTGAATCCATGAGAGTCGGCATTATCGGCACGGGCGCCATAGCGGGCAAGCATGCCCAGGCCTATCGGAACATCGGCTATCAGCTTGTGGCATGCACTGACCGCACAGTAGAGCGCGGACAGAAATTTGCTGAGATCAACGGCGCGGAATTCGTTGCCACGCCGGAAGAACTCAGCCAGCGCGCCGACGTCGATTTTCTCGATGTGTGCACCTTCCCCGGCTACCGGCTGGCGGCGGTTGAACTCGGGGCGAAGTACAAGAAGCATGTGCTGGTGCAAAAGCCGATGGCTGTTGATCTCAAAACAGCCGCGCGCATGATTCAAGTGGCGCGCGACGCAGACATTCAGCTCGGCGTAGTAAGCCAGCACCGATTCGATGAATCTATCCTTTTCCTCAAGCGAGCCATCCTGGCAGGAAGGCTCGGCCGCATCCTGCAGGCTGATGGGTATGTGAAATGGTATCGATCAGCCCAATACTATGCTCGTCCGGTGAAGGGAAGCTGGGCCGGTGAAGGCGGCGGGGCGCTGATCGGCCAGGCTATTCACCAGGTGGATATATTGTTGTACCTCATGGGACCGGCAGACGAGGTTTTTGGGTACTGGCAACTTGGCGCATTGCACAAAATCGTGTCCGAAGACCTGGTGTGCGCCGTGATGCGCTACGCGTCGGGAGCCACCGGCGTGATCCAGGCTTCGACCTCTCTCTGGCCCGGGTATCCGGAGCGAATTGAGATTCACGGCACGAAGGGCAGCGCAATCGTCACCGGCGACCAACTGACAACATGGGATGTGCAGGACGACTGCGGCGAGCCTGCTCCGCTCTCATTTCAGTCCAATTCTGGCGCATCCGATCCGATGGCGATTTCACTCACGGCAATCGAGCGGCAACTGGCCGACTTCGGCCAGGCATGCAGGGCAGGCAGGCCGCCGGCTTGTTCAGGCATCGAAGGCTATCGCGCCCTGCAACTGGTGAGAAGCATCTATATCTCCTGCGCCGAAGGCCGAAAGGTCCAGTCACAAACTGAGATAGTGTGAACTAAGTCGAAAGTTAGTCGAGCACAAAGGAATCGGCGCCTGACTTACCAGTCGGTTAGAGTACCATCCAACTTACGATTCACGGGAAGATAGGCGCGCTGGTATGGATATTTCTCCGCCAGCTTTTCATTTAGGTCCACGCCTAATCCAGGTGCATCGCCCGGGTCCATGAACCCATCCTTGAATGTGTAATGATGCGGGAAGACTGCGTCGGTCTCTTCCGGATGCGGCATGTGTTCCTGGATTCCGAAGTTATGAATCGCGCTATCGACATGCAATGCCGCCGCCATGCAGACGGGCGAAAGATCGGTGGCGCCATGAAATCCTGTGCGCACGTGATAGATGTCCGCGAAGTCGGCAACTTTCTTGAGATGAGTAATTCCACCCCCGTGCACTAGGGTCATGCGGATGTAATCAATCCACTGGTTGCGGATGAGGTCGTGCGCATCCCAAAGTGAGTTGAAAACTTCTCCCACCGCTACCGGCGTGGTGGTGTGTTCGCGGATCACGCGAAAACCCTCCTGCAACTCCGCCGGCGTGGGATCTTCGAGCCAGAACAAATGAAACGGCTCAAGCTCTTTGCCGAGCCGGCCCGCTTCAATCGGCGTAAGGCGATGATGGCAGTCGTGCAGCAGCAACAGTTCTTCGCCAAAGCTCTCCCGCACCCGCGCGAACAGCTTCGGAACGTGACGCAGATAGGGCTCGGTGGCCCAGGTGTATTCAGACGGCAATCCGCGTTCCGCCGGCTCATAGCGCCCAGCGTCCTTGGGCACTCCATAGGTGGATGAAAGTCCCGAAAAGCCGCTCTGCACGCGGATGGCACGATAACCCAGGTCGCGGTGCCGCGCGACGTCTTCGAGAGCGTGATCGATGTCTTTTCCGTTGGCGTGCGCATAAACCATCACGCGGTCGCGGCTCTTGCCGCCGAGTAGGTTATAGACCGGGGTGTTCAGCGCTTTGCCCTTGATGTCCCACAACGCCAGGTCAATTGCGCCGATGGACGCCATGGTGACAGGTCCGCGCCGCCAGTAGGCTCCGCGATAGAAATACTGCCAGATGTCTTCAGTTTGAAACGGATCGCGGCCAATGAGGCAGGGGATCAGATGGTCGGTGAGATAGCTTGCCACAGCCAGTTCGCGTCCATTCAACGTGGCGTCGCCCAGGCCGTAGATGCCCTCGTCCGTCACCACCTTCAGTGTGACAAAATTACGTCCCGGCGAAGTTATGTTGACATAGGCGTTAGTAATCTTCACAGCGGCGTTTCCTCTGGCTCCAGGTAATGGCTGCTAACTCGAGCTTCTGCATTTTACTGGTTCACGCCGCTGGCCAGAAATCCTCCATCGACGGCTAGCACTTCGCCGGTAACGAACGATGAGGCTTCAGAAGCCAAAAAGATCGCAGCTCCCGCAAGTTCTCTGGCGTGGCCGAAGCGGCGCATTGGCGTGCGCATCAGCAGTTCTGCGCCGCGGGCCGTGCCCTCGACCAGCGCCTGATTCAGCGGCGTGGGAAAAACGCCCGGCGCAATCGCATTTACGTTCACGCCCGTTCGAGCCAGTTCGATGGCCAGCACTTTGGTCAGCGAAGCCACCCCAGCCTTGCTGGCAGAGTAGGCGGCAACTCCTGAGAAACCAACAAAGGAGCTCAGCGAAGCGATATTGATGATGCGCCCATATCTAGCGTCGACCATTGTCCTTCCGAAGATCTGGCAGGCCCGCAGGGTTCCGGTCAGATTGGTGTCCATTACCCGCGCCCAATCGGCCTCATCGACCTCCAATGTGGGCGAATTGTGGGTGATGCCCGCGGCGTTCACGAGGATGTCGACTTGTCCAAACTCCTCGAGCACCGAGTCGCGAAGCGCCTCGAGCGATCGGCGGTCGAGCACGTCGCTCGGGACGCACAGAGAACGCCCGCCCATCTCGTACAGTTCGGCGACAACCTTCTCGACCTGCTCGATCCGGCGCGAGCTCGGCACAACACTGGCTCCAGCCCCGGCAAGACCAAGGGTAATTGCGCGTCCCAGGCCGGTGGTGCCGCCACAGACGACCGCAACTCTGCCTTCCAAATCGAATAAGGATTCTTTCTTCACAACTTTGACGACCGTGTCATTCGTCCAGCGGATGGGAGGTGAGGGTTCGGCTGCACTGGCTCCCATTAATGACTCCTTGAACAAACGAAACCGCCCTTATATTATTCGAGGCATGAACAAAAAGCAACACGCTGCGCGCGATGCTCATCGGATTAGAAAGGGCACATACTTCTTGGTGCAGAGAACCCTTCGTGTCGAACCAGCTAACTCGTCTTGACACCCACCCGCGGGAGCGAATAAATTCGCGGCGGCAAGCAAATAACGGGAAGGCTGCCTGTCGATACTGCCCCGGAGTTCACCTGCCGGAGAAGCCCATGCAAGGGGTTTGCTCCGGCAGCGAACGCAAGCTGTTTCACTTCCTTGGCTTGTGCAACAGCGGAGGAACAATAAGATGGATTTGAATGGACGGCGCGAATTTCTCAAGCGGGCCGGCTGGGTCGGCTCGGCGGCCATGATGGCCGGCGTTCCAGAGGGAGCCCTGGCGCTTGCCGGCGCCCGCGGCACGGTAATCGAAGACGCGGTTGTCCCCGCCGCGCAAGCAGACGAGCAGCCCAAATATCACATCAAGTTTGCCGTCTGCGGCATGAGCCACGACCATATCTATGGCATGGTTGGCGCCGTCCAGCGCGGCGGCGGCGAGATGGTGCTTGCGTGGGGCGGGGAAGAAGACAAGCTGGCAGCCTTCAAGACGCGCTTCCCCAATGTAAAAATCGCCGCCTCCCAGGATGAGATTCTCAATGACTCATCCATTCAACTGGTGCTCAGCTCGCAGATCGCCAATGAGCGCGCGCCCCTCGGTGTGAAGGTGATGAAGCATGGCAAGGACTTTCTCTCCGACAAACCCGGCATCACCACCTTCGAGCAACTCGCGGAGGTCCGCAAGACAATCGCCGAAACCGGTCGGATCTACGCCATCATGTACAGCGAGCTGCTCGAAGTGAAAGCGGCCATTTACGCTGGAGAGCTGGTCAAGCAAGGGGCCATCGGCAAGGTCATTCAGACCATCAATATCGCTCCACACCAGATTTTCCAGCACGCCGGTAACGCCGGCGGTGGATCCGGCCGGCCAGACTGGTTTTGGAATCCCGACCAGTACGGCGGCATCCTGTGCGACATCGGATCGCACCAGGTCGATCAGTTCCTCTTCTACACCGGGTCGACGGAGGCCGAGGTGGCCGAATCACAGATCGCCAATGTTCGCCATCCCGACAAGCCTCGATTTCAGGATTTCGGCGACATGGTGCTGCGCGGCAATCGCGGACTCGGCTACGTGCGCCTCGACTGGTTTACGCCCGACGGCCTTGGAACATGGGGCGATGGCCGGCTCTTCATCCTGGGCACAGAAGGATACATCGAAGTGCGCAAATACGCCGACGTTGCCGTCAAACACCAAGGCAACAACCTTTTCATCGTCGACAAGAGCCAGGCCCGTTATATCGACTGCAACAACATGCCGCTGCCCTTTGGACCGCAATTTGTGGCCGACATCGTCAACCGCACCCACATCGCGCAGAACCAGACGCGATGCCTCCTGGTGGCCGAAATTGTAATCAAGGCGCAGAAAAGCGCGAAATTCGTCACGCTCGCTGATTAGCGGAGAAGAGCCTCATGAAAAACGCACGCGCGGTTTCGCGGCGCAGTTTCCTGAAGACCGGCCTGGGAGCAGCGGCGGCAATCGGGTTTCCCACTATCGTTCCCTCCACGGTCTTCGGCCAATACGCGCCCAGCAAGCGCATCAATGTGGGGGCCATCGGCGTCGGACGCATCTCGCGCGTCCACGACATGCCATCGATTATGCCCTATGACCGCGCCCGCATCATCGCGGTCTGCGACCTGGACGCGCATCGCGTTGAGGACGGCAAGAAATTTGTGAACGACTACTACGCGAAGAAGACGGGCGCGGCATACGACGGTGTTACAGGCTACGCGAACTATCACGAGTTGCTTGCCAATAAGGATATTGACGCGGTAGTAGTCAGCACGCCTGACCACTGGCATGCGCTGATTGGCGTGGACGCGGTCAGGGCCGGAAAAGAAGTGTACCTGCAAAAGCCGGCGTCATTGACGATTGCAGAGGGGCGCGCCTTGAGCAATGCTGTCCAGGCCTCCGGACGCATCCTCCAGATAGGCAGCCAGCAGCGCTCCACGGTGCAGTTCCGCTATGCCGCCGAGTTGGTGCGGAATGGCCGCATCGGCGATCTGGAGCGCGTCGAAATTGGACTGCCCGGCGATCCGGCCGGCGGCGACAAAACTCCTCAGCCAGTGCCCGACTGGTTCAACTATGAGATGTGGCTTGGCGAAACACCCTATGTCTACTACACCGTCGACCGCGTGCATCCGCAACAGGGCTACGACCGTCCCGGATGGCTTCGGTGTCGCCAGTTCGGCGCGGGCATGATTACCGGCTGGGGCGCTCATCATATTGACAGCGCCCACTGGGGAATGAATACCGAATATACCGGCCCGGTCGAGGTCTGGGGACACGCGGAGTTTCCCGATCACGGTCTTTGGAACGTGCATGGACCCTTCAAAACCGAAGCCGCCTATGCTCCGAATGACGTGTCGTCCAACGGCGTGCACATGAGCGTCAGCGGCGACTATCCTAACGGCATCAAGTTTTATGGCTCCAAGGGATGGGTCTTCGTCTCGCGCGGCAATGAACAGGTAACCAAGAGCGATCCAGCCGCCAAGCTGAACGATTCAACGGCCCTCGCCTCGAGCGATCCAAGAATCATCAAGTCGGTCATCGGCCCCGACGAGATTCACCTCTACGAAAGCAAGGAGCAGCACGGCAACTGGCTGGACTGCATCATCACCCGGCAGCAGCCGATATCGCCCGCCGAAATGGGGCATCGCGCCTGTTCTGCATGCCTCATTCACGATATGGCCATGGTGTTGAGGCGCAAGCTCTACTGGGATCCGGTGATGGAGCGCTTCAAGAACGACGACGAAGCCAACAGCATGTTGTCGCGCCCGCAAAGAGCGCCCTACAGATTGGCATGAGGAGGCGTAGATGACCATGAGCAGGCGCGAAGCGCTGATAGGTTTAATAGGGCTGCCCAGCGCCCTGGGCGCCGCGGCGACGGCCGCAGACACGAAGCAGATCATCGGGCCGAGCGTCTTTCACTGGGACGAGATGAAGTTCGAGAAGAACGCGGTAGGTTCTCATGCACAGCTCTGCCAAGGGCCCACGGCCACGCTCGATGAGCTCGAGATGCACGTCAGCACGCTCAACCCGGGAATGATGTCGCACCCGCCGCACAAGCATGTGAATGAAGAGCTCATCATCCTCCGCGAAGGCCAGTGCGAGTCCCTCTCCAACGGAGTGTGGGTCAAGGTAGAACCCGGCTCGGTGGTCTTCAATGCTTCCAACAGCCTGCATGGTTTTAGAAATGTCGGTTCCATTCCTGCCGTCTATCACGTGATCAACTGGAGCTCGAGCAGGTAGCTCGTCCTGCGTCATAGCAGATCAATCGAGACCCGGGCAGGGAAATTGGCAACTGACAATACTGGCCCGAATCGCTATCCTGTACGTGAAATGAAGGGACTCGACCCAGGCAGCACCTTTCGCTGGTTGTTCTCGTCTCGCCACGGTCCCACGGGCCGCCTGGTTCCGCGATGGATTTTTTTGCGCGCCTTGGCCGCCATCTATTTCTCGGCATTCTTCTCGCTGCTGTTCCAAATTAAAGGACTCATCGGCACAGAAGGCGTGTTGCCGGCGCAACAATACCTGTCGGCCATCGCGCAATCAATGGGAGTGTTGCGTTACTGGTACGCCCCCTCGCTGTTCTGGTTCTCGGCCCGCTCGCCGATGCTCATGGCAATCATGTGGGTCGGCCTCGCGGCCTCGGTGATTGCCTTCTTCAATCTCTGGCCGCGCCTCTGTTTCTTCATCTGTTTTGTCTGCTTCCTCTCGTTCGTCGCTGCGTCCGATGTCTTTTCAAGCTATCAATCGGACGGCATGCTGCTCGAAGCCGGCTTTATTGCTCTCTTCTTTTCTCCGCGCGGCGTGCAGCCGGGATGGGGCGCATCGAGCCCTCCCTCGCGCGCCAGGCAGTTTCTGCTGCAATGGGAGTGGTTTCGCATTTATTTTGAATCCGGCATGGTCAAGCTGCTGAGCGGCGACATTGAGTGGCGCAACTTCACCGCCATGGACGAGTACTACCAGAACGGTCCGCTGCCCACCTGGATCGGCTGGTATGTCGAGCATCTCCCACACTGGTTTCACGCCGCGTCAGTCGGCGCAACGCTTGGGCTTGAACTGGTGCTGGTCTTCATGATGTTTTTTCCGCGCCGAGTGCGCATCCTTTGTTTTTTCATCGTCACGCCGTGGGAGATCGGCGTCATCCTCACCGCAAATTACACCTTCCTGAATTACCTGGTTCTGTCACTTGGTTTTCTTCTGCTCGATGACAAATTTCTTGTCGGACTGGTGCCAAAGCGCTTTCGTCCATCACGGCAGGAGCCGGAGGCCGCAGCCGGTTTTCGTGAAGAGGAATTGTCGCTGTCGATTGTTGCCATCGGCGATGCAAGCCTTGCCACGGCCGAGCTGGAGCCTCGCGCAAGCCGCCGCAATGACAACCAACTTCGCAAACGGCTCACTTCGTATTCCAATGTTGTTCGAGTTGCGGTTGCCGCCATCATGCTGTCGTGGATCGCCTATGACACGACTGCCGAAATGATCCGCATTCCTTTCGGCCAGGTTCCACTGCCCACCGCGACCATCGTGGCGCTTGAGCCCTTCCGCATCGCCAATCAATACGGACTCTTTGCTGTGATGACGCGCGGTCGATATGAAATTGAATTTCAGGGCTCGAACGACGGCAGCAACTGGACCGCCTACCCGTTCCGATACAAGCCGCAGGCGCTCAATGAGCGGCCCGGTATCTATGCCCCTTATCAGCCGCGCTTCGATTGGAATCTCTGGTTTGCATCGCTCGGCGATTGGCATCAGAACGACATGGTTCCACTGACCGAAGAGCGCCTGCTCGTCAACAGCCCCGACGTGCTCTCTCTCTTCAGGGCGAATCCTTTTGCTTCAGCTCCGCCTCGATATGTGCGTGCGGTCCTGTGGCAATACTGGTTCACAACGGCAGAGGAAAAGCACAGCACCGGCAACTGGTGGCGGCGCGAGTTTCTCGGCCTCTACGCGCCCGAAATTAAATCAGCCGGCGACGGCCAATTAGTCATTGTCCAATGGCCTGACGACTTGCCGACGCACGAGTGAGAAAATGACTCAATGAGCCGCGCATGCGTTATCGGATCGGGTCCCAACGGGCTAGCTGCGGCCATTGTTCTCGCCCAGGCTGGACTCGCCGTCGAGGTCTTCGAGGCCGAAAGTGAACCCGGAGGCGCGACGCGAACTCTGCCCCTCACGCTGCCGGGATTTCTTCACGACTTTGGCTCAGCCGTGCATCCCCTCGCCGCAGGCTCGCCTTTTTTTTCTTCGCTTCCGCTTGGCGACTTCGGTCTCGAATGGATACACGGCGACGCGCCCCTTGCTCATCCGCTCGACGATGGGTCAGCCGTCATGCTTGAGCGCGACCTGGGCGCTGCTGAGCGCGCGCTTGGGGCCGATGGCCGATCATGGCGGCGGTTGATGCAACCGATCGCCGACCATTGGAAGGAGTTCGCCGCAGACGGCCTTGCTCCGCCAATCCACATTCCGCATCATCCGCTGCGCATGGCGCGCTTTGCGTTCTCCGCATTTCAGCCCGCGCAAATGCTTGCCCGAAACTCGTTCATCACGCCACGAGCGCGAGCTCTATTCGCCGGACTCGCCGGCCATTCCTTCCTCAGCTTCGATCAACCGCTTAGTTCGGCGGTAGCTCTGGTGCTGGGCGCTGCCGCTCACGCCGTCGGCTGGCCTGTTCCGCGAGGCGGCGCGAGCGCCATTCCGCGCGCCCTTGAGAATTTCTTGCGCGCCCTCGGCGGCACGGTCCATACTTCGCGCCGTGTTGATTCGCGTGCATGGCGCGAACTCGATTCGCCTCTCTCACTATGCGACTTATCTCCGCGCCAACTGCTTTCAATCGCCGGCGACAATCTCGCTCCTGCTTATCGGCGCACGCTCGAACGATTTCAGTACGGCCCGGCTGCATTCAAGATCGATTACGCTCTCTCGGAGCCGGTGCCATGGCGCGCGCACGATTGCCGCCGCGCAATTACGGTGCATCTGGGCGGCACTTTCGAGGAGATTGCCAAATCGGAGGATGCCGTTGCGCACGGCCGTGAAGCCGAGCGGCCCTTTGTGCTGGTTGCGCAGCCCACCCTGTTCGACCACACGCGCGCGCCGCATGAGAAGCATGTCCTGTGGGCCTATTGTCACGTTCCCAACGGTTCGACCGCCGACATGACCGAGCGCATCGAGGCTCAGATTGAGCGCTTCGCCCCGGGCTTTCGCGATTGCATTCTGGCGCGGCACATTTCATCGCCCACCCGACTCGAATCCATGGACGCGAACCTGGTCGGAGGCGATATCGGTGGCGGAGCATTCACGTTGCGGCAGTTTCTCGCGCGGCCATCTCTGCGCACCTACTCCACAAGCAACCCCAACCTCTACCTGTGCTCTGCGTCTACTCCTCCCGGCGGCGGCGTTCACGGAATGTGCGGATTCCACGCTGCGAACCTCGCGCTGCGGCGAATGAAATAATGGAACGGACGGTTCAAGCTATTCACAATCAAAGAAGGAAAGCGAGCCATGACAGGTATTGACGGGCGAGATCTGCTGCAGCAGTTTGCAAGTGATAACTACGCGGGAATCTGTCCCGAGGCGCTCGAGGCCATGGAAGCCGCAAATCGCGGCCACGCGACATCCTACGGGGACGATCCCTGGACCGACCTGGCCGCTGCGGCATTCCGCAAACTCTTTGAGACAGACTGCGAAGTGTACTTCGTCTTCAACGGCACCGCGGCTAACTCATTGGCGCTCGCCTCACTTTGCCAGTCGTACCACGGAGTGATCTGCTGCGACCAATCCCATGTGGAGACCGATGAGTGTGGCGCGCCGGAGTTCTTTTCCAACGGTTCGAAACTGCTGGTCGCCGTCAGCGCGAACGGCAAACTCACTCCCCAATCGATTCGCGAGCTGGCTACAAAGCGCCAGGATATTCACTACCCCAAGCCCCGCGCTGTTACCATCACACAGCCCACGGAAACCGGACGCGTCTATTCGCTCGATGAGTTGCGAGCCCTGTCTACCGAATGCAAGACGCACGGCCTTTTACTGCACATGGATGGCGCGCGATTTGCCAATGCCTGCGCCAGCCTGGGTTGCTCACCAGGGGAGATGACATGGAAGAGCGGCGTCGATGTGCTGTGTTTTGGAGGCACAAAAAACGGGATGGCGGTTGGCGAGGCCGTCTTGTTTTTTGATCGCAAGCTGGCCGCGGATTTCGATTACCGGTGCAAGCAGGCAGGCCAGCTCGCATCCAAAATGCGCTTTCTTTCCGCACCGTGGGTTGGAATGCTCGAGAGTTCGGCATGGCTGCGCAATGCCACGCATGCAAACAAATGCGCTCGACGCTTCGCAGCGCAGGTGGAGAAGATTCCAGGCATTCGCATCGTACAGCCCGTCGAGGCCAATGCGGTCTTTATCGAAGCGCCCGACGAAATGCTCCGCCGCCTTCGCAGCCGCGGCTGGAGGTTCTACACCTTTATCGGCGGTGCCGCGCGCTTCATGTTCTCCTGGGACAGCGACCCGGGCCGAATCGACGCTTTCTGTCGCGACCTCAACGAATGCGTAATCGATAAGTGACTTTTGCGTAACTTAAGTAATCTAACCCTCATTGGCCTTGCCGGGGATAAGGGTTGCTAACTCACGCAGAGAGGTGCAATCGTCAACTCGAGTCACTTAGTTCAAATATAGGAACAATTTATTTGCTAAGTTACCCGCTTCCGATTTAAGGTAGTTGATGGTGGCGGTTTTTTCCCTCGCGCATTCACTTACCCCCATATAGTGACTGGGCCATTACCATAGAGCAGAGTTGAAATACCCGAGCTGTATCACTCAAGTCGAAAGGGCCAATTTGGACTGGCGGTCTTGGAAAGACCTGGATAAGGCACAGTTCCCCCGGCATGTATCTAGCCAGGGACATTGGAGGGTTTGATGGGGATTTCCGATATATTGATTTCGGTCGATCGTGAGATCGCACGGCTCAAGCAGGCTCGAGCCGTGCTGGCTGGAACCTCTGCGTATGCGCCGGTGAAGAAAGCCGGCAGACGCAGCAACAGCACTGTTGAGGTTGCGCCCGCTCTCGCCAAGACGGCAAAGAAGCGCAAGAAGAGAGTTCTTACGCCTGAAGGGCGCGAGCGCATCGCGGAGGCCCAAAGGAACCGCTGGCAAGCGCAAAAAAAGGCTGCGTCTGCCTCCGCAAAGTAACCGGTGATAGACACCGCCTATCGCTCGGGAACTTCCCACTTTCCCGATACGGCTGAACTAAACAGGGCTTCAATCACGGCCATGTTGCCGATCGCATCTTCCAGGCTCACCGGAACCTCGGTGTTGTCCCGAATCGCCTTCGCAAAGGCATCGCCCTGGAAGGTGTACTGATCGCCGGCGGGAAATGTCTCCGTAGTAATACCGCTGCCGGTCAGGTCGCCGGTCGAGTCGACAAATAGCCGCGTAGGTCTGTCTTTCGGGGCGTTGAATGGGATCTCGATTTCGATGCGTCCCTTAGTCCCCAGAAACTGAACTCGCTGGTAGGGGATCAGCTGGGTGCTGCACGTGAAAATAGCGTGGCCGCCGGGGAACTCCAGAATCGCTGAAGTCAGCCGGTCGGTACCCAGCTCCGGGTCGCGATCGATCGCGGCCACCACGCGCGCCGGCTCCTGCCCGAATGCATAGCGCGACGAGTGGATGAGATAGCAGCCGATGTCATACAAGGCGCCGCCGCCTGTCTCCACCTGGTTGCGGATATTCGCTGGATTTACGTTGAAGTAACTGAAGACCCCGGTAACCGCGCGCAGTTCGCCGATGCGCTTTTCATCGAGCAGTTCGTGCAAGCGCAACCACTGGTGAAAGCTCCGAATCATAAAGGCTTCGCATATTTTGACTCCGGTGCGCTTACGCACATCGAGCACTGTCTTCGCTTCCGCGACCGACATGCTGATCGGCTTCTCGCACAGAACATGCTTGCCGGCCTCGGCGGCCTTAATCGTCCACGGCACATGAAGCTGATTCGGAAGCGGATTGTAAATGGCGTCGATATTTTTGTCGGCAAGCAACTCTTCGTATGATCCGTATGCGGATGGAATATCGAGCGTGCTCGCTGCTTCTTTTGCCCTGGCAAGATCGCGCGACGCGATGGCAGTGACCGTGGTGCTGTGACCCCGCTGCATGGCGGGAATCACCTTCTTGATGCCTATGTTGGCTGTGCTGAGAACCCCGATGCGAAGCTTGGTTGACATAGAGGCATGATACAGCCGCTGCAACCGGCAGGGTTCACAGGCCAGCACAAAATTTTCGCCTTACATCAAGCTGATCGCCAACCTTACCGCGTCGGCCGCGCTCGATGTCACGCGCAGCAGTTCCCGATTCTGCGGCTTCAGGAATCCCGCTGCCACCGCCGTATCCAGGAACTCGAGAAGCCCATTCCAATATCCGGCCGTATTGACGAGAATGCACGGTTTTACGTGCATCGCAAGTTGCGCCCAGGTCAACGCTTCAATCATCTCATCGAGGGTGCCGTAGCCGCCCGGCAGGGCGATGAATGCATCGGCCAACGCATGCATGCGCATCTTTCTCTCGTGCATGGTGGGCACATACTCGAGCTTAGTCACACCGGCATGGGCAATCTCGCGGTCCGCCAGCACCTCCGGCAAAATACCAATTACCTCCGCGCCTCCTTCAAGAGCCGCGTCGGCCAAAGCGCCCATCAATCCTACGTTGGCCCCGCCATAGACCAGGCCGAGGCCTGCCCGGGCGATGGCACGCCCAAGTTCCAGCGCGTCGGCCAGGAATGCGGGATCGTTGCCGTCTGCCGATCCGCAGTAGACAGTGATCCGGCGAATCTTTGAATGCGGCTGTTTCATTGAAATCCAAGAATACCGCGGACGCAACCTCTCCAACTTTGCGTGAACGGATTTTCAAGCGTCACGACAGCTTTTTAACTCCCCGGAAGACGAAAACAACTGGAATACACAAAAATGAGAGATAGCAGAGTAAATGGAAGTTGTCGACATAGGCCATCAGCGACGCCTGCTGCTGAAGCATCCCATACACCGCGCCCAGCGCCTTCTGGTGCGCATCGTAGGCATTCGATCCAGACAGGAACAGCCTGCCCTCGATGCCTCTCATCAGGCTTCCAGCGGCGTCGGCAGCGGTGACGTTCGCCGCCAGGTAATTCTGATGAACCTGCGCCTTGCGAACCAGCAGAGTCGTTACGCTGGCAATTCCAATGCTGCCGCCTATATTGCGCACCAGATTATAGATGCCCGCCGCGTTACCAATCTCCTGCTTGCGCAGCCGGCTCATGGCCAGCGTAGTCAACGGAACAAAAATGAATCCGCCTGCAAATCCATTCATGAAGTTCGGCACGATCACTGAGAACATCGAGATGCTGAAGTTCACCTCGCCGAGCATGAACGTGGAGACGCCCAGCACCACAAATCCGAAAATCAGCAGCAGGCGGCTGTCAACGCGACTGGCCAGCAGCCCCGCGGTCAGCATCGAAAGCATCGACCCGATGCCACGCGGACTAACCGCCAATCCGCTGTCCAGTGCCGAATACCCGAGCAACGTCTGCAAAAACAAGGGGAGCAGGGCCGTTGAACTGTAGAGCACAAATCCGTACATTCCCGTGATCAGCGTACCCGCCGCGAAGTTGCGATTAAGCAGGATCCGCAACTGCACGATCGGATCGCGGCACTTCAGTTCCCGCATCACAAACGCGATCAGCGCCGCCGCCGATACGGCCAGCGTCCAGCGTATCCACGTCGCGGAAAACCAATCCGCCTCCTGGCCCTTGTCCAGCACCAGTTGCAGGGTGCCCAGCCAGACAGCCATGAATCCAAACCCGATTGAGTCGATCGTACCGCCAAAGGCAGCTTTCAAATAGGGAGGGTCCTCGATGAAGATGCTGGCAAGCACCAGGGCCAGCACGCCCACCGGCAAATTTATATAGAAGATCCATCTCCACGAATAGCTGTCGGTAATCCATCCCCCCAAAGTTGGCCCGATTACCGGCGCTACCACGATGCCCATTCCATAAACCGCCATGGCTTTGCCGTGTTGCTCGCGCGGAAAACTCTCCAGCAGAATCGACTGCGCCAGCGGCTGCATTCCGCCGCCGCCTACTCCCTGCAAAATGCGCGCCACAATCAGCATCGGCATGGTGATTGCCATGCCGCACAGCATCGACGCGCCCGTAAACAACAGAATTGAAATCATCATCAGCCGTTTGCGCCCGATGCGGCGTGCGATCCAGTTGGTGGCCGGCAGCATGATCGCGTTCGAGACCAGGTAACTGGTCAGGACCCAGGTGGCTTCGTCGGTCGAGGCGGAAAGGTTTCCCGCGATATGCGGCAGGGCAACGTTGGCGACGGAGGAATCGAGCACCACCATGAAAGTGGCCGTCATCACCGCCGCTGCAATGGCCCATGGGTTGGCGGAAGGAGTCCAGGCGGCCGGTTCCGCGACCTGAACGGGTGTCTCTGTAGGCGGAACCGTCGCAGTTTCGCTCACCGGGCTGACCTTTCCAGACGCGTCTGGAGCCGATCTGGAGGCACGGCGATTGATGAAGGAACGACCATCTGGAGACTCCAATATACTGTGCGGTCATGGCAAGCAAGAGTGCTTTTCGTCACGATCAAGCCGCATCAGAGTGCTGCTGAATTGGCCGGGCGGAAACCTCCCCGTCTCGACGCCGCTCAGGCGCAGAACGATACACTAGAGTAAGGAACCTTCCCGCCGGGTCACGCCTTGCAGCCACTCCTTGCCAATCTGAACCCCGAACAGCGCGCCGCGGTCGAGGCCACCGAGGGCCCACTGCTCATTTTGGCCGGCGCCGGCTCGGGCAAAACCCGCGTGATCACCAGCCGCATCGCCTGGCTCATCCGCGAGAAGGGCGTCGCCGCCGACTCGATCCTGGCCGTCACGTTTACCAACAAGGCCGCCTCGGAAATGGGCGAGCGCGTCGACCGCCTGCTTGGTCACACCTCCCTGGCTAAGCCGTTAATCGCCACATTCCACTCGCTCTGCGTCCGCATCCTGCGCCGCGACATCGAAGCGCTGAAGGTGGGCGGCCAGGGCCTCACCCGCTCCTTCGCCATCTTCGACGAGAACGACCAGCAGGGCATTGTCAAGCAGGTTATGCGCCGCATGGGGCTGGACATCAAGCAACTCACCCCGCGCACGGTCCTGGGCCGCATCTCCTGGGCCAAGAACCACATGGTCGATCCACAGGAGTACTACCTCGCCTCCAAAGACCCCAACAGCGAGCGCATCGCTCACATTTTTCAGGGCTACCAGGCCGAACTGCGCAAGAACAACGCACTTGATTTCGACGACCTGCTCCTCGAAGCTGTCCGCCTGCTCAAGGTTTCCAGCGAAGTGCGCGAACGCTACCAGCGGCGCTATCGGTATTTGCTCGTTGATGAGTACCAGGACACCAATCGCCCACAATATGAACTGATGAAGCTCCTTGCCGGCGAGGCCAAGAATGTGTGCGCGGTCGGTGATGAGGACCAAAGCATCTACTCCTGGCGCGGCGCCGACATCCGCAACATCCTGGAGTTCGAGAAGGACTTTCCCAACGCTCGCATCGTCCGCCTCGAACAGAATTACCGCTCCACCCAGATCATTCTCGAAGCTGCCGGCGCAGTAGTCGCCAACAACGTTCGCCGCAAGGGCAAAAAGCTCTGGACCGATCGCCAGGGGGGCTCGCTCATCGGCTATTACGAAGCTCCCGACGGCGAAAACGAAGCTCTTTTCATTGCCGACAAGATTCAGGCGTTCTTACGTCAGCAACACAGCTCCTCCGAAACGCAAAGCCCCGAAGGGGGAGTGGCAGTGCTTTATCGCACCAATTCGCAATCGCGCCTGGTGGAAGAGGCGCTGCGCCGCTACAACATTTCTTACACCATGGTCGGCGGGTTCAGCTTCTACGAGCGCGCCGAGATCAAGGACCTGATGGCATACCTGCGCCTGGTCCGCAACCCCCACGACTCCATGGCCCTTCAGCGCGCCATCAACACTCCGGCGCGCGGCATAGGCAAAACCAGCATGGAGACTCTCGAGCGGATAGCTCTTGAGACCGGCAAATCCACCTGGGACGCCATCGCCGCCGCGATCCAGAACAAGATGATTCCAACCCGCGCCCTCTCGGCTCTCGAATCGTTCCGCCAGCTGATTCTGGATGCCCAGGCCATGTTGGACCCGGACTTCGCCGGCAAGCTCTCGGCCGACGTGGCGGAGTCGGAAGCCGAAGAAGCCGATACCGGTTTCAGCTTCGGAGCTTCAACTCCGGACGTAGCCGCCGGCGATCCCGACACGAGCTTCGGATTCGCCAGTGACCCGGACAGCCCACAAATGGCTCTGCTTGATCCGTCGCACTTCTCGCCCTTCGCCGCCGCGCCCGAGCGACCCTTCCTGAAGATGCCGAAACAGGCTGAAGCCGAGGCGTCGAAGAGGAAGTCTGAGCCCCTCTCGCCGTTACGCCCTGGCGGGCCCGCCCCTCCTGATCCAGACTTCGAGTCCGACCCCGAGGAAGTCGCGCAGGACAACCTCAAAGAACAAGCTCCCTTCCGCTCCCCCGGCGACGCGGCCACATTGCCTGAACTGATCCGTTTCATCATCGACCGTACCGGCTACATCAAGGCTCTTGAGACTGATGGCTCGCCCGAGGCCTTCAGCCGCATTGAAAACCTGAAGGAACTGGCCAACGCCGCCCACGACGCCGAGGTCCGCGGTGAGACCGTCGCCGACTTCCTCGACCACGCCGCGCTGGCCTCCGACACCGATCAGTACGATCCCAACGCGCGCGTTACCCTCATGACTCTCCACGCCGCCAAGGGCCTGGAATTTCCGCTCGTTTTCCTCGCCGGTCTCGAGGAGGGCCTGTTCCCCCACTCCCGCACCTTGAACAACCCTGAAGAACTCGAGGAGGAACGCCGTCTGTGCTACGTCGGCATGACGCGCGCCATGAACACCCTCATTCTGACCCGCGCCCACTATCGCCGCCGATATGGGAACGACGCCCCGGAAATGAGCGTTCCGTCGCGTTTCCTTGAGGAAGTCCCCACCGAATTGGTCGAAAACATGGGCGGTCGAAGCTATGCCTGGTCCACTCCGGCCTACGGCTCAGGCTACGGAGCAAGCCGCCGGCATCCCGGCAACCCCGAAGGCCGCCACTTCAACTACGAAGACGAGAGCCAGGAGGCCTACAACCCAGAGGCTCCGCGTTCCTCCGGCTCCCGTCGCACTCCCTCCAGGCCTTTTACCGCCTCATGGATGACCGGCCCAAAGACCGCTTCCGCGAGCCATGGGTCTGCTCCAAAGAGTGAAAGCGCGCCAGCGCCGGAGGGGTCGATTGACAACATCGCCCGCTTCTTCGGCGGCAAATCCGGCGCGGGAAAGCCTGGAACGCTGGCCCGGCCGGTGATGGACATTGCAGCGCCAAAGGGCGCTCAAAACCTCCAGAAAGGGCAACGCGTGCATCACTCCAAGTATGGCGAAGGCACGATCCTGATGCGCGAAGGCGACGGCGACGACGCCAAACTTACCGTCCTTTTCCCGCGCCACGGCATGAAAAAACTGATGGAGAAGTTCGCCAATCTGCAGAAGATCTAGTTTGCATTTCCGAAACCCGCGACCCCAATGAGGGAAGTACTTCCCGCTTTGTTTGCCCGACCTAAGCCCTTTCTCGCACTTTGTTCAGCCCCCCGAAGGACGCTCCGTAAAGCTCCGGCATTCTCCCTGCAATCGACTCAAGCTTCCGATCTTCGGATCCAAACTGGGTCTCCCAGTCAGCTTTCGAGATATTCCCAGTAGGTGTCGGTGAGTTCCGCGCCGAGTTCGTTGGTCATGCGCCGGGCGGCGCGCTCGACTTCTTCGATGAGACCATGCAGGTAACTGCGGGAGCCGGAGATGGCGACAATGCCGAGCCTCGCCGCCTGCCAGGTGACAGCTTCGTCGAGCTCGGCAACAGAGACGTTGAAGCCCTGGCGGAGCTGGTCTTTGAGCGAGCGGACGACCTGGCGCCGGTCCTTGAGCGACTGCGCGTGCTCGATGCGGATTTCGAGGGTGAGCTGGGCTACAGGCATGTTGCTGATGGGTTTACACGGACAGTGTAAGCCCGAATCGACGAGGCGGTGGAAAATTCCGCTGTCTTCTTTTCCGCCGGGCTGAGCCAGGCTTCCTGACGCGGTACTCCCACTGGCTCGTTCTCAGGAAAATTTGCAATCTCGTCGCGATAGAGGCGCCCTCCGCACTTGCCCGGTCAATCCCAATTGCAAACAATTACTCACCGAGCGCGCACACTGGAAGTTGGAGAATTTCATGTTCATTTCCGTCTGTCAGGGATGTGCCCGGTCCGTACCGCTGACGACCCCTCCCCCCCCCCTCGCCCACCAAACGCCCCAATCCTCACCAGCTTTTGACACAAGTCTCATTAAATCAACAGTTTGCATTTGGCATGCTAGGAACCATACAGTAAAACTAACCTCGTTTTCGTCTCATTTTTGGCCATTTCCTCTCGATTTTCGACGAAAAACAGGGCCTAACCTACCCTGTTTCGTGCCCCTTTTGAGAGGCCTGAGGTCACTGCTTCCTTCCGTCTCGCCCGATCAGGCCTCGCTCAGTCGGCAAACTTGGCCAACTGTTCCGGAGTCGGCGCGGCGGTAAAGAGGCTGACCAGGACCAAGGCCGCTATGGCTGCGAAAAGAGCGGGGAAGATCGCGTCGCGCTGGGCGACGAGTGGCGGAAAGAGCGCTTTGACGGCAGGTGTGTCCCAGAGCAGCGTGACGGCGGTTCCGGCTCCGATTGCGGCCACCGCGCCCCACGCGGTGACGCGCTTCGAATAGAAGGCGGCGAGCACAACCGGCGTGAGCGCGGCGGAGTAGATGGTGTAAGCCCAGAGCATCTTCTTGAGGATGCTTTCGGCGTAAACGCCCTGGTAGAGGGCCCAGCAGCCGAGCAGGACCACGGCAAGGCGCGAGACGATCAGAACGCGCTTGTTGGATGCGCGGGGCATCATATAGCGCACGAAAACATCGTTGACCAGGTTGGTGGCCGGCGAGAAGAGGTAGTTCCCTGCCGTTGAAATGACCTTGGCAAAGACGGCGCCGAGCAGCAGCGCGCCCATGACCGCTGGCAGGCCGTGCCGGGCGGTGTAGGGGATGATCTCGCGGGGATGGAGAGCGACTTCTCCGGTCGGAAAAAGGGCGCGTCCGAAGACGGCGATGGCGACGATCAGGGTTTCAAGGAGGACGGTGCCGAAGATCCAGCCGATGACCGAGATGCGGGCGTCGCGCTCCGATTTCGCGGAGAAGAACTTCTGATACATCACCTGGTTGCCGAGCATCAGCAGCAGGGTCGGAACCAGAAACTCGAAGGCTCGGACGTAGCCCATGCCCACGGACTGCTCGACCCCGTTGGAGCCCGAGCGGAAGTTGCCCAGGAGCTCGAAGTATTGCGGAGGGAGCGCGGCGTGGAGGCCGGCCCACCCGCCGGCCTTGAAGAAAAGCATGGGCGCGGCAATGACGCAGATGACGGTGACCAGCGAGCCGATGGCAACGTCCATGTAGGCCACCGAAGACATGCCCGCCATGGCCGTGGTGAGGATAACGAATGCGGCGATGAGATAGGTTCCGAGAGTGGGCGTGACGACGTCGGGGAAGATGAGATGAAGCACGTCGCCACCGCCGCGAAACTGGTAGCTGGTGATGCCCACGTAGGCAAAGAGAATGGCGATAGTGCCGAGGACGCGCGCGGTCTGGTTGTAGCGGGCCTCGAGCAGGTCGGGTAGGGTGAACTGGGCGAATTTGCGGGCGCGTGGCGCGATGAAGTAGATCAGTAGCAGCCCTAGCCACCCGCCGGCCGCCTGCCAGAGCGCGGCAAAGCCGTTTTTGTAGGCGTTTTCAGCGCCGGCGAACAGGGAGCCTGCGCCGATCCAGGAAGTTAGAAGGGTGAGGACGAGAACGAACGCAGAGAGGGAGCGGCCGGCGACGAGGTAGTCCGCGCCGGTCTTAACCAGGAAGGTTCGATAGACCGCTACGCCCAGCAGGAAGACGGCAATGACAGCCAGGACGGCGGCGTAGAGTTGCGGCATTCGGCGGGCTCCTCGCTTGCGGTCTTGCTACCCGGAGGTGCAGGTTGAACTAGGGTTCAGGGATTTTGGGTTTCGCTTGCTTTCCTCGCACCCTCAAACTCGTCTCCCGGGACCCACTCAATGGGTTTGGCCTGCTCGCTCGCCAGCCAGCCCAGCACAAAGCCGAACCGCGCCAGCTTGGCATTGCCGCGGAAATCCCAATCGGCGCGGTAGTCGTCCGATGGCTGGTGGTAGTGATGGGCCACGTAATCCAGAAACTGCGCCCGCCCCCAAGCCTCGTCGTGGCCCTCAAACAGCTCTCCCTGGTCCACTGAGAATGCCGGTATCCCTACGCGCGCCAGCGAGAAATGGTCGGACCGGTAGTAGTGCCCCGCACCCGGGGTGGGATCAGGCAGCAGCGCCAGATCAAAGTCATGCGCAACGGCCTTGACGGTGGGCCAGAAGGTGATCCGCTCCGCTCCGCCCAGGCTCACCGATCGCGGAACCCCGATGGGCAGCAGCATGTCGTAGTTCAAATCGAGCCCGATCTGCCCCACCGGCACGGGTGGATGCATGCCTAGGTACTCGGATCCCAGCAGCCCCTGCTCCTCAGCCGTAACGGACGCAAAATAAACGTCATGCGGAGGTGGTGCCGACGATTGAGCGAAGGCCCGTGCCAACTCAAGCAGAATCCCGCAGCCCGTCCCGTTGTCGGCCGCGCCGTTATAGATGTTGTCGCCCTTGGCGTCCGGGTCTAGCCCCAAGTGATCATAGTGCGCCGTATAGATCACGGCGTTTCCGCCCGCCGAAGCGCCCTTGACCTTGCCCACCACATTCGCGCTCGTATACCGCCGTACCCGGCTCTCGATATGCGCATGGAGCCTGATGGGCAACTCAACCGCATGGAATGCACCCGGCTTGCCGGCCTGGTCGATAGCCTGATCCAGATCCCCCAGCCCGGCAAGGGTAAACAGCTGTTGCGCCACCGGGTGCTGTATCCAGGCTGCCGCCCGCAGCGTAGCCGAGGGGTCGCCCTCGAGGTAGCTCTTCTCGACCGCCTGCGAGTTCCGCACCACCTCCCAGCCATAGCTTGCGAGGTCTGTGCGGTGAATAATCAGCACAGCCACCGCCCCCCGCCGCGCCGCCTCTTCATATTTGTAAGTCCACCTGCCGTAGTACGTGAGCGCCGCCCCTTTGAAAAACTTCGCATCCGTCGACGGCGGTTCATTCACGATGATGACGACAACTTTTCCTTTTACGTCCACCCCCGCATAGTCATTCCAGTTGTATTCCGACGCATCGATGCCGTACCCCACAAAAACAAGCTGCGCATCAATATCTGCCGAAGCCTGCCCGGTCTGATCTTTGGCCACGATTTCTGTGCCGTATTCCAGGTCAATGGGCGGGCCGCTGGCCGGCACGAACGAGAACCTGGTCTTGTCTTCAATTGTGTGCACGGCATACAAAGGCACCCGTTGGAAGTACGTCCCGTCATCCCCGGCCGGCTGAACACCGGCCAGCGCAAACTGGGTGGCGATATACTCCGCTGCAATCTCCGCTCCCCGCTTGCCCGGCCCGCGTCCCTCCAGTAGATCGAGCGAGAGGAACCGCACATGTGCACGAATCTTCTCCGCATCGATCGATTGAACCGCAGCCCGTGCTGCCGCCGGCAATCCCGCAACCGAGGGAACCGCCGATCCCTGCTGGGCATGAACCTGGGCGGCGCACAAAACTCCAAACGACAACAAATACAGCATCAGCTTCTGCTTCACAGATAATCTCCGTGGGAAAGCGCGAAGGGAAGAATCAGAACAAAGGCAATCACAACCGCAACTTCAGACTAAGTCCTCACCGCTCCTTGGTGCAATTGCATCGAGCGGCGCAATCTGCAGCAGATGGGCCCGGGTAAGCACCTTGCGCGCCAGCCCGGTGAGCGCCATGGCGGCGGTTTTGCGCAGCGGAACCCAGCGCCTCTTGCCGGCCGTTATAGTCATCGCCTTCACGTCGTCCTCAAACACCGTGCGTACGCGCACGTAGTAGTTCACCTGCATGATGGCATGCCGCACGGTCATCCGCAACTCGGAATCGGGCACAGCCGGCTCGCGCAGCAACGGTAACTCCCATAGTCCGGGCATCACGCTAGCGGATTCTGGGCGCTGCTCCAGCAGTACTTCGCGGCTTGTGGGCCGATTAGTGGTGCCTGCTCTGCGTCCCATGCGCACGGAGAGCGCGTAGGCTATCTCCTGGCTCAGCATCGGAGCCCTGGGCGCGGTTTTGTGTTCGCCCTGTGTCTTGCAGTCCTTTGAAACCGGACACTCCAGACAGCGGGGGTTGCGGGGAAGACAAACCGTGGCTCCAAGCTCCATCATTGCCTGGTTGAAGTCACCGGGCCGATCGGGCGAAACGAGCTGCTGGGCCAAGCCCGCAATCTTGCGTTTCAGTGCGGCGCCACCCGCCCGGCCGCCGCTATCCCAGCCCGCCATGCGACACAGAACCCGCTCCACATTGCCGTCCACCACGGCTACGCGCTGGCCTTGCGCGATGCTGGCAATTGCGGCCGCCGTGTAGGCGCCAATGCCCGGCAAAAGCTGCAGCTTGTCCGCACTCGTTGGCAGGCGCCCGTCGTGGCGAGCGGCCACATACTGCGCCGCCTTATGTAGCATCCTGGCGCGGCGATAGTAGCCCAGCCCGCTCCACATGGCCAGCACATCCTGCTCTGGCGCTGCGGCCAGCGACAGGAGCGATGGAAACCGCAACAGAAATGCTTGATATCGATCGATGACCACTGCAACGCGCGTCTGCTGCAGCATGATCTCGGAAACCCAGATAGCGTACGGATCGCTGCTCTGCCGCCAAGGCAGCTCGCGCCGGTTGATCCCATACCACTCGAGCAGTTGCCGTCGCACCCTGACGATTTTCGCAAGTTCCCAAACCACTATCGCCATGGGTCCAGATTTCCGCATGCGGCTTAAACGTTATCCCAGCAATTCCGCCGCAATCTCCGGCGCCGCCTTCAGCGCGGCGTCAATATGCGCCTGATCTTTGCCGCCGGCTTCGGCCATATCCGGTCTGCCGCCGCCGGAACCGCCCACGAGTTTTGCCACCGCGCCCACCAGCTTGCCCGCCTGGATGCGCTTCGTGAGGCCTGGCGTAACGCCGGCAATGATCGCCACCCTGCCCTCGGGCTGCGCCGAAGCCAGCACCACCACACCCTCGCCGAGCTTCTGCTTCAAGTTGTCCACCAGCGTCCGCAACTGTCCGCGTTCAAGCTGATCGGCCCGATGCGTTAGCACCTTCACTCCCTTCACTTCAACGGCGCGAGAAATGGCGTCATCGAGGCCACCCGCGGCCGATTTCATGCGCATCTCTTCGAGTTCGCGTTTGAGCCGCTTCAGTTCGTCTTCCTGCGCGGCAAACTTTGCCTTCAGCGCTTCGGAAAGATTCTCGGTGGAAGGAACGTACTGGCCTGCGACCTGCGCCAGCTCGAAGTCGCGCCGGAACGTATCGAGCGAGCCCATGCCGCTGATCGCCTCGATGCGCCGCACACCCGAGGAAACCGACTCTTCGCCGGTGAGTTTGAGTAGGCCAATCTCGCCGGTGGCAGCGGTGTGCGTACCGCCGCAAAGCTCAGTCGAAAACCCATCAGACAACTTCACCACCCGCACCTTGTCGCCATACTTCTCGCCGAACAGCGCCATGGCATGGTACTCATTCACGGCCACATCGATGGGCACGTCTTCGAGGGTTTCAACTTTGGCGTTGACGAGGACTTCGCGGTTGACGATGTCTTCAATCTCCTGGAGTTCCTCGTCGGCGACTTGCGCAAAGTGCGAGAAATCAAAGCGCAGGCGGTCGGGATGCACGGCTGAACCGGCCTGCTTGACGTGGGTGCCGAGCACCTGGCGCAGGGCGGCATGAAGCAGATGCGTACCGGTGTGGTTGCGGCGTATGGCGTTGCGGCGGTCGCCATCGACTTGCGTGGTGACGTGGTCGCCGACGGCAAGAGGCTGCTTGAGGAGGGCTTTGTGGGCGCGGACCCCCTGCACGGGAAGGGTGCAGCCTAGGATCTCCGCCACAGTCGTGTTGCCGTCGGGAGAGAGGAAGGCACCGGTGTCGCCGACTTGGCCGCCTGAGTCGCCGTAAAAGCTGGTGTGGTCGAGGACGACTTCGACCTCGTCGCCTGCGTTGGCGGCGGGGACGCCGAGGCCGGCCTTCACGATGGCCAGGACTTCGGCGTTGGTCGAGTTTAGCTGGCGGTAGCCTTCGAAGGCGGTCTTGGGCAGGTCGCGGAAGGCGGGGCTGGCGGATTTTTGGCTGCCGCCTTTCCAACTGGCACGGGCGCGGGCCTGCTCGGCCTCTTTGGCGCGCTCGAAACCTTCGTGGTCGAAGGCGACGCCGGCGTCGCGTGCGGCATCGACCATGAAATCGAGCGGCAGGCCGTAAGTTTCGTAGAGGTGGAAGGCTTTGTCGCCAGGAAGTACAATCGGCGCCCGCCTAGTCGGAGGCACGGTGGAATAGCAATGGAGGGCTTTTATGATTCTCGAAATCGAACGGCCGGGGCTCGGCGAATCAAATACCTCGAAATCATCGTACATTGATGACCCGTCAAACGAGAGATTTAACCCCAAAGGCTTCAAGTACTTTTCAACATCCGAACGGATGTAGTCCCTGACTGTTAAATCAAAACGCCCTGAGCCCTCATTGAGAACGCGATCGAACTGCTTCTCCTCTGCCTCGACGACTTTCGCTACGCGCGACGCCGAATCATTCAGTTCAGGGTACGCGCCGTTCATGAGATCGCGGACCGCATAAACCATCTCGAAGAGAAATGGCTTCTTCTGGTCCAGCAGCCTTCCGTGACGGATAGCGCGGCGCATGATTTTGCGCAACACATACCCGCGGCCCTCGTTCGAGGGCACTACACCGTCGTTGATGAGGAAAGTGGCGGCGCGGGCGTGGTCGGAGATGATGCGGAGCGAAGCCGAAGACAGCCGCTCCTTCTCCCATATTATTTTGACCGTCTCCTCCGACGGAAGGGACGAAAGCCCAGCGGAAAAACTTCCGATGTTCGGATTAAACGAGTATTTGAAGCCCGCCAGTTCCGCCGCCCGATCAATCAGAGGCGTAAAGAGGTCGGTTTCGAAGTTGCTGATCTTGTTTTGCAGCACTGCCGCAACGCGTTCGAGGCCCATGCCGGTATCGATGGACGGTTTGGGTAATGGCGTTAATTTGTATGTGGTCTTTTTGGTTGCGGGGTCTACGTTCGCGCTGCGGTCGAATTGCATGAAGACCAGGTTCCAGATTTCGACGTAGCGGGCGTCGTCGTGGCCGAAGGGCTGGTCGACGCCGGGGGTCTCGGCGGCTTCGAGTCCCATGTCGTAGAAGATCTCGCTGCAGGGGCCGCAGGGGCCGGTCTCGCCCATCTGCCAGAAGTTGTCTTTGAGGCCGTACTCGAAGATGCGGTCCTTTTGGACGCCGGTCTCGATCCAGTACTGCTCGGCCTCGTCGTCGCGCGGCACCCCATCGGCGCCTTCGAAGACGGTGACGTAGAGCCGGTCCTTGGGAATGCCGAACCACTCTTCGCTGGTGACCAGCTCCCACGCGAACTGGATTGCCTCGCGCTTGAAGTAGTCGCCGAAGCTGAAGTTCCCCAGCATCTCGAAGAAGGTGTGATGGCGGCGCGTGAAGCCCACGTTTTCAAGGTCGTTGTGCTTGCCGCCGGCGCGTACGCACTTTTGGCTGGTGGTGGCCCGCGCGTACTCGCGCTTCTCGGCGCCCAGGAAAAGATCCTTGAACTGGTTCATTCCGGCGTTAGTGAAAAGCAGGGTCGGATCGTTGGCGGGCACCAGCGAGGAAGAGTGCACGCGGCGGTGCCCCTTCGACTCAAAAAAGCGGAGAAAGGCTTCGCGAATTTCGTTTCCGGAACGTGGTTGCATGCTCTCTTAGTGTAATTGCGGAAGGCGGAAATCAGAGATCAGGGGTCAGAGATCAGGGATCAGGGCGCGATCAGTCTTCCTGGGAGTCTTCGTCGCTGGGATTGTCAAGGGCGGCCAGGGCTTCGTCGGGCACGTCCCACTGGCGAAGGATCTTGTAGATGACGCCGGTCGAAAACCCCGCCGTCACCAGACGGCGCATGACTCGCGCCGTCTCTTTTTCGTTTTCGGGCTTGCGGATGCGCTTGCGCTCCAGGTGTTCGCGGGCGAGGGCTTCTTCGCTCGTGTTGGCGTAGCGGGCGTCGAGGGTCTCGGTGATGAGGTCGGAGTCGACGCCTTTCTGTTGAAGGTTCTGGCGAACGCGGCGTGCCCCAAGCTTCTCGTTCTCCTGGCGGAGGCGGGCGTAGGTCTCGGCAAAGGACTGATCGTTGAGGTAACCGTACTCCTTGAGGCGGGCGACGACGGTGGAGATGACAGCCTCGCCGCGCGGGCCGGGCTCGACACGGGTCTTCATGAGGCGGCGCAACTCCGACTCGGAACGCATGTGCCGGCCAAGGGCCTTGATGGCGTAGTCATGGAGGCCGGTTTCGTTGAGCGGCTCGGATTGCTTTCTGGCGCGGCCGAAAGGCATAGCGGTCACTTACTCCCGGTCCACAGATCGACCCAGTCGTTGACCGTCTTATACCAGAGTTGGGAGTTCTGCGGCTTCAGTACCCAGTGGCCTTCGTCGGGAAAGTAGAGCATCTTTGAGGGCACGCCGAGCAGCTGCAAGGTGTCGAAGAGCTGAAAGCCTTCGCTTACGTCGAGGCGGTAGTCGAGCTGGCCGTGAATGACGAGGGTTGGGGTTTTGAAGTTCTTTGCAGAGAGCGACGGAGACCACTTGCGGAATGGATTCTGGCTGTCGGGTTTGCCGTAGTAGTCCCAGGGGTGTCCCTTGAACTCCCAGATGTTGAACCAGTCTTCTTCAGTCGTGCCGAAGGCGGACTCGGCGTTGAACATGCCGTCGTGAGAGACGATGCACTTGAAGCGGTTGGTGTGGCCGAGGACCCAGTTGGCCATGTAGCCGCCGTAGCTGGCGCCGAGGGCGCACTCGCGGTTCTTGTCGATGAACGGGTAGTGCTGCTCGGCGTAGTCGAGGCCGGTCATCAGGTCGGTGAAGGGCTTGCCGCCCCAGTCGTCGTTGACTCCGTCGAC